>Ga0116118_1001812_pt1 | contig 10744 bp, 11 predicted proteins | sample June2015DPH_11_5_FD_89723 | JGI IMG/M metagenome (GOLD analysis project Ga0116118, IMG submission 89723) | Peatland microbial communities from SPRUCE experiment site at the Marcell Experimental Forest, Minnesota, USA - June2015DPH_11_40 | ecosystem: Environmental > Terrestrial > Soil > Wetlands...
ACCGTCGCGCTACGACCAGGCGACGTCTTTGCCACCGGCACGCCGGCAGGGGTCGGGTTTGCACGACATCCAGCGGAGTTCCTGCGGCCCGGCGACGTCGTCGAAGCCCAGATCGAAGGCGTTGGAAGCATCCGGAGCACGGTGATTGCCGGGAACGACGGATCCGGCCCTGGTCGAGCCGGGAGGCCTGAATGGCCTTAGACCGGGAGGACCGCGAGATGTCGAGTACTCCCCTCGTCGTCTCGAGCGTTCACATGGCGGTGCTCGATCAGCTTCGCAGCGACATCCTGACAGGCCGGTTCCCGAGCGGGGCCCGGCTGCAGCAGTCTGAATTGGCCAAGCGGTACGGGGTGAGCATCACGCCGATCCGGGAAGCACTCCGCGACCTCGCCTCTGAGGGTCTCGTCGACTTCGGCGCATTCTCGGGTGCGATCGTGCACCGACCGACGACCATCGAACTTGGTCACATCTACGAAGTGCGAGCACAGCTGTACCCGCTCGCGATTCAGTCGGCCATCGCAAACATCTCCGAGCGGTCGCTGCAGCAAGCCCAGCAGCTGGCGGAGCAGATGGCAGACCCTGAGACGCCCCCCGAGCTCTGGGTCGTCGAGAACCGTCGGCTCCATCGGATTCTCGACGGAGCGATCGAGAACACCTACCTCGCATCAGTGCTGACGCGGTTGGCGGACATCTCCGCACTTTACGTGTACGTCTCCGATCGTGATACCGGAAGACGTCCCGAGGCACACGAGGAGCATCTGGCGCTGATCGACGCCTACCGACGGCGAGACGTCGAAGCTGCGACGACGCTCGCCCTCCAACACATCAGACACACGCTGCAGTACGCAACGACGATGTTGCAGGGCGAAGCAGATACTCAAGAGGACCGCGAGGACTGAGTCGTCGACACCTTTGCTCCGGCTGTCGCAGGCGGCAGGTCGGACAGAGCCATCCGAGACGAGAGGAGTAACAGGACATGAGCGAGAGCATCATCGATATCGATACTCATGTGGACCCGTCAGCTGACGTTCTCCATCACTACGCCGAGGCGAAGCTGCGAGACCGATGGGGCGAGCTCGAGCCCTACATCATCGACCAGTACACCGATCGCCCCGGCGAGAGGCATGTCTTTCGCGTGAGGCCCATCGCCTTCAGGCGCCGTCCCGGCACGCACCTCGTGGAGGGCGGCCAGACGGCTTCCCGTCCGGCGTTTGGCGTCGGCGGAGTCGGGCAGGCCGCCAAGCAGGGAACGGGCGACATCGCCGTCAACGACGTCTCCGATCGGAACGCCGAGCTCCGCCTTAAGGATATGGACGCCGAGGGAGTCGAGCAGCACCTCATCATTCCCGGCGTTTGGGCCGCTGCCTGCACCGCGCTCAGTCCCGATCTTGCCCTCCTGCTGTACGAGTCGTACCACCGGTACATGGCGGACTACTGCTCTGCGGACACGGCGAGGTTGCGTGGAGTGATGATGGTGCCGGGGCAGGATCCGCAGGCTGGAGCCGAATGGATCCGCCGTCATGGGGGAGACGCCTGGTGCGGCGCGGCGCAGCTGTTACTGCCGGAGGGCCTGCCGGTGGACGACCCGGATCTCTCGCCGATCTGGGAGGCAATGGACGAGACGAATCTCCCCCTCGTGGTGCACCCGTTCACGTACGAGCCTCCCTATTTCCCTGGCTACCGCGACATCTGGGACAACATCGTGGTCGCTCGGACGGCGGCGCTTCCCTGGAACGCCCAGCGTCTGCTTGCCTATCTCATCCTCGGCGGCCACTTGGACCGGTGGCCAAACCTGCGTGTCGGGTTCATGGAGACCTCGGCCGGCTGGATTCCCTGGTGGTTGAAGCGGCTCAACATGAACATGCACTACCTATCCCACGCCGTCGACCTGCCCCAGCTCGAGCCGATCGACTACGTGCGTAGCGGGCGTGTCTTCTGCGGAGCGGAGCTGTACGAGGGAGCGGACACGATCAAGGGCCTCATCGAGCTGTGCGGGAGTGACTTCCTCATGTACTCGTCTGATTATCCACATGGGGAGTGCGAGTGGCCGAACTCTCCAGACGTCGTGAGGAGATGGACGCCGCTCATCGGCGACGAGGCCACAAGGAAGTTGTTCTTCGACAATCCACGTCGCTACCTGGCCCGCTAGACACGGCCGCCGCCGCCACAAAGCGACTTAGACGCAAGAGAAGGAGGAACGAGCATGGGAGATCTCCTATTCGTGGGAGTGACGCACTACCCGCCGCTGAATTTGCCGGACTCGGAGATGGCGGGACTGTTGCGGTTCGCGCTCGACGACCCATCGATCCCTGCACAGCACAAGGATCCGTCGTCGTGGCCGGAAAGCATGAGAGACGAGTGGGCGAACTACGACGCGAGCGCGGCACGCCATCGCGATCAGCTCGTCGACAACTTCCGCCACGTCCGACAGGCAATCGACGAGTTCGCTCCTGACGTCGTGCTCGTCTGGGGGGACGACCAGTATGAGAACTTCCAGGAAGACGTAGTTCCTCCGTTCTGCGTCCTCTGCTATCCCGACACGGTCACGCACCCTTGGCAGAAGAAGAGGGCGTTTGGGGCGCGTCCGCTCGACGAGGCCGAGGCCATCGTGAACGTTTGGGACGAGGGGCCTGACCATGGCATCAAAGTCAAGGGCGCGCCGGCGATCGGCCGCTACCTCACCAAAGAGCTGCTCGGTCGCGGGATAGACGTCTCCTACGCCTACAAGCCCCTTCACTACGACGGGCTGGCGCACGCCTTCCTAAACACGGTGATGTTCCTCGACTACGACCGGAGCGGGTTTCCCTACCCGGTCCTACCGGTGTCCGTGAACTGCTACGGAAGCAGAGTTATTGCCAATCACGGCGGCCCGATCCACTTCGGGCAGGAGGTGGGCGGTCCGGAAGCTCTCGACCCGCCCGCTCCGTCACCGAAGCGCTGTTTCGCGATGGGGGCGGCCAGCGCGGCAGCGCTCGCCGAGAGCCCGTGGCGATGCGTCGTCGTGGCGTCGTCGAGTTGGTCCCACGCCTTCCTGACGGACGTGAACTGGCGCCTGCGGCCCGACACCGACAGCGACCTGCACCTGTACCGCGCCCTCCAGGAGCGCAGGTTCGAGGCGTTCGCCGACGCCACCCCGGATGCTCTCGACGCGGCAGGCCAGCAAGAAGTCCTGAATTGGTGCGCACTGGCGGGCGCTCTGCACGAGACCGACGCGACGATCGAATACCTGACGTTCGTCGAGTCGTTCATCTTCAACTCGAACAAGTGCTTCTTCATCGGACACCCGGGAGGTGCGAAGTGACAACAAAGCGAAACCGTCACAGCGTCGGCGGTTCCGTCGCCCTGCTCGCCCTACTCAGCGTGCTGCTGGTTGCTTGCAGCAGCAGTCCGAGTGGGAGCGGTGGCACGGGCGGGACGCCGCTCGTCGTCGGGGACATCTGGCCGTACAGTGGAGCCCTCGCCGAGTACGGCATTCACTCACAGGCGGGGTGTCTCGCCGCCGCCTACGTGATCGAGCACGCCGGAGGCGCCCTCGGCCATCCGATCAGCTGCGCCGAAATTGACGACAAGGGCGACTCCGTCGACGCCGTCCCGGTGGTCCAGAAGTTTCTCGCCACGACCTCGAACCTGATCGGCGTCTCGGGTCCGGAGACTGATACTTCGCTCGCGCTCGCTCCGTTGCTGAACCAGGCGAAGATCCCCTGGATTAGTTACACTGGCTCGGCTTACTTCGACACAAACGCCTCGCCATACTTCTACCGGATGGCCCTGGCCGACGCCGTGTACGGCGCCACCCTCGTCTACGCGGCACATATCGGTGGCTACAAGCGAGCCGTCATCCTGCTCGGCACGAACACGGGGGCGGCCGACCTGCACACCGGCATGCTGAAGGCGTTCGCGAAACTGCAGAGCCCGAAGCTCGTACTCGACCTGTCGGTCGCCATCGACCAACCCTCATACAGTACTGAGGTTGCTCGGGTGGCAGCGCTACATCCGGACGTGATTCTCGGGGAGATGGACCCGCAGACGGCGGTGACCTTCGTCTCGGACCTGAAGGCGCAATACCACCTCGTGCACTTCATCACCGACGCCACGGACCTCACCTCCCAGGTGTTCGATGCACTCGACAAGACCATCGGACCCAACAACGTTGCTGAGTATCTCCATGCAGCGTCATCACAGGTGTCCACGTCCGGTCCCGGCGAAGCGGCTTACGTGGCTGCTTTGCAGGCGATCAAGAAGACCTATCCAACGGCGATGCAATACGTGAACGATCCCCAGGCCCAGTACACCTACGACACGGTTCTCCTGCTCGCACTGGCGATCGAAGCCGCTCATAGCACCACACCGACGGTGTTCAACAAGGACATCGTCACGATTACGAGCGGGTCATCGGGAGCAGTAGACGTGAAGACGTTCGCCGCCGGAAAAGCGGCGCTGGCCGCCGGCAAGGCGATCCGCTACATCGGATTGATCGGGCCTATCAATTTCGACGCCGCTCACACCTCCACGCCGCCACTCCAGCTCTTCAAATTCAATCCCAGCGGCGCCTACCTTCCGGTACAGAACCTTCCCTCAGGCCTGATCCAAAAGCTCGTGAGTTGAGGATGGCCGGAGCAAATGCAGGGCGGCGACGGCAGGGATCCAGCGGGCGCGACCGCCATGGGCGCGTCCGCTGGCGACCCTCAGAGCCAGATAAGGAAGCATTGTGAACCTCTTTCTTAGCGCACTCGCCACGGCAATAGCCTTCTCCGCCTATACGGCCGTCGGCAGCTTGGGATTCAGCCTTCAGTACGCGACGACGAACGTTCTGAATCTCGCTTACGGCGATCTGATGATCATCGCCGGCTATATCACGTTCACCGTGCACAATCGTGGCGTCAACTTTTTCGTGGCGGCGGTGGCAGGAGTCCTCGCCACCTGCGTCGGCTCGTACCTGTTTAGTCGGTGGCTACTTATCCCGGCGGTCCGGCGCGGCATGTCGCAGGCGGCGATCATCCTGCTCACCCTTGGCGTCTCGATCTCCGTCGAGGCGTTCATCGACATGATCTGGGGTGCCAACGCCGCCAGCTTCGGCCTGCCGGCCAATGCTTTCCTACGGGCGGGAACCTTCACGTGGACGAGCGAAGACTTCGCCTCTGTGGTCAGCGCGGTCGTCCTCTTGGCAGGAACCTACGTGCTGCTCGAAAAGACGGCTCTCGGCCGGTCGATGCGGGCCATCGCCAGCAACAAGGAGCTCGCTATGACGTGCGGGATCGCCACCGACCGTGTGATGACGATCAGCTGGGTCGTCTCGGGGCTGCTGTGTGGAATTGCGGGCGTCCTCCTTTCGGCCGAGACGGTCAGCTTCAACGCCGTAACCGGCTTCACCTTCACGGTCGTCATCGTTGCGGCAGCCTTCGTGGGCGGGATCGGACAGATGGGAGGCGCCGTCCTCGGTGCCCTCGTAGTCGGCTTCGTCTCACAGTTCGCCGCCGCCTATTCCAATCCGGCCTATGTGGACGTCTTCGCTTTCGGGCTGCTCGCGCTCGTCCTCGTCGTACGACCAACTGGCATCATCTCGGACGTCGCCAGCCAGAGGGAACTCGTCGCGTGAGCTACTACGCCTCAATCCTGCTGACGTACTTCTTCATCGACGTCATCGCTGCGCTCGGTCTCGACATTCAGGTCGGACTGTCCGGCATCCTCAACTTCGGCTTCATCCTGTTTCAAGCTGCCGGTGCGTACACGGTGGCGCTGGTGACACTCGGCCCCCCGTCGAAGTGGCTCGGCACCCAGACCTACTTCGCAGGCTGGTCTCTGCCGTTTCCCCTCCCGCTGATCCTCGCCATCGTGGTCGGCGTGTTGCTCAGCTTCCTGGCGGGCCTCCTCGTGCTGCGCCGGCTCCGGTCGTCCTACCAAGCCATCGTTCTTCTGTCCCTCATGCTCGTCTGCTACGACGTCGTGATCAGCACCCGCAGCCTGTTCAACGGGACGACTGGGCTCGGCTCGATCCCGCCACCCCTCCAATCCAGCCTCGGGCTCGGCTTCACCGGATACCAGTGGGCGTTCACCGGCTTCTGCGGCGTCATCTGCATTGTCGTCTTCCTGCTCATGAAGAGGATCTATCGCTCTCCGTTCGGGCGGTTGCTGGCAGCGTCCCGGGAGGGCGAGGAGGCAGCCGGCTCGCTTGGAACGAACGTTTTCCGCCTGCGCATGGTGAGCATGATGCTCGGTGGGGGCCTTGGGGGACTGAGCGGCGGACTGCTCGTCGGTGCCGTGGCAGCCTGGTCGCCAAACAGCTGGTCATTCTTCGAGACGATCATCTACTTTGCTGCGATCACGCTCGGAGGTGTGGGCAACAGCTACGGGACCGTGCTCGGAGTCGCAGTGCTTCAGATCGGAATCATGGAGGGCGTGACCTATCTGCCCCAGTTCGGCCCACCCGGCTTCGTCGACTACCTGCAGCAGGCGATCATCGGGGTCGCACTGATCCTCGTGCTCTGGCTACGGCCGCAGGGCATCTTTCCGGAGCGACGCCCTCGGCTGTTGGGGTCGCCGAAGCGACAGCCTCGCCTGCCGAGCCGCTCGACGGCCCTGTCTTCGAGCACCGTCACGGGAGGTGTCTCCTAGGCATGGCTGACACAGGAGGAGCAAGCGGCCGTGCAGGACTAGAGGACACGGCCGGAGCCGACCCGGTCCTGCTCACGATTCGGGATGTCTCCCGATCGTTCGGCGGTGTGCTGGCGGTTAACCGGGCCTCTGCTGGCTTCGCCAAAGGCCAGATCACAGGAATCATCGGACCGAATGGCGCAGGGAAGTCCACTTTGCTGAACATCGTCACCGGCTCACTGCGCGCTGACTCCGGACAGATCCTCTTCGACGGACAGAGCATCGAGCGTTGGCCAACGTATCGCCGCGCCCGGCTGGGCATCGGCCGGACCTTCCAGCTGTCCTCCGAGTTCAAGCGGTTGACGCTTGTGGAGAACCTGCTCTGCGGCGTGCGGCTCACCCGCGGCGAGACGCTGCGCGGTGCGGTGCTCGGCCCACGATGGTGGGGAAAGGTCCAGGAGGGCGCCCTTTCGAGGGCTGCCGAAATCCTGGCTCGATTCGCCTTGGAGGAGAAGGGAAATGAACTCGCCGGCAGTCTGAGCGGCGGAGAGCGGAGGCTCGTCGAGATCGGGCGCGCCCTCATGTCCGAGCCGCGCCTGCTTCTCCTCGACGAGCCGCTTGCTGGTGTGCACCCCAGAAATGTCGGGCGCATCATTGAAGCCCTGCGGAGCCTGCGCGACGAGGGTGTCACCCTCGTGACCTGCCTTCACGAGCCGGATGCCGTCGAGAGAGCATGCGACAGCGTGGCAGTGATGGCGCAAGGGTCGGTCATCGCGGTCGGGTCGTTCGATGAAGTGAGAGCAAACAGCTCAGTGCTCGGGGCCTATCTTGGGTCCTGACGAAGGTCCGCTAGGACTTGGCAGCCCGCTGCAGGAACCGGTTCTCGGCAAGCCGGTCACACGGGGTACCGACCGCCCGGCGAGCCTCTTGGTGGTCGACTCGGTCGTCGCCGGCTACGGCGGAACGCCGGTCGTTCGCGGAGTCTCGCTCCAGGTGGGCGACGGGGAGGTCGTTGCTCTCGTCGGGCCGAACGGCTGTGGGAAGTCGACCCTGCTGAAGGCGCTGCTCGGTCTGATCGAGGTCACAAGCGGGACCGTTCAGCTGTCGGGCGACGTCATCACCAACGCCGAGACCCACCGGCTCGCTCGAAAGCAAATCGGCTACGTGCCTCAGAACCGTGAGGTGTTCGACAGCCTTACGGTCATGGAAAACCTGCAGATTGCGGGGCAGCGAATCGAGAAGCGGGAGTTCGGTGATCGATTGGCTCTGGCTCTCGAGTCATCACCTCAGCTAGTGGCGTTGAGGAACCGTCGTGCGGGCGTGCTGAGTGGAGGCGAGCGCCGGATACTCGCTATCGCCATGGTCCTGCTGGTGCCGCGCAAGCTCCTCATTCTCGACGAGCCGACCGCGGCTCTCGCCCCAGGCCTGGCGACGGAGTTCCTCAGCAGCCAGGTCCCCGCCATCGCGAGCAGAGGTGCCGCTGTGCTGATCGTCGAGCAGCGCGTACACGCGGCGTTCTCAGTGGCCGACTGGGCGTACTCGATGCTCGCCGGCGAGATTCAGATGAGCGGCCGAGCGGAGCATCTGCTCAGCAACGACGAGTTCGCTCAGTCGCTCGTCGGGTGAACGGACCTGCCGACGAAAGGAACGACGAAGTATGACGGCGACGTTTTGGAATGCGCTGATGCCGGCCGCTCCGCGTCTGTACCGAGTGGAGGTGGACGGCATAACGACCAGGGTGCTCGAAGCGGCACCAGCTCACGCGTCCGCCGATGACGAGACCACTGTGCTCATTCATGGGGCGAGCGGTCATCTCGAGTCGTTCATCTTCACGCTGCCCTACCTCGCTCAGACACGACGGACCGTGGCGTTCGACCTCCCCTGGCACGGTTACGCCGGGTATCCGGAGCGTCCGTTCGATGTCTTCGACCATGCGGGCTTCCTCGCCCGCCTGGTCGAGGTGCTCGAGCTCGGGAAGGTGGCGCTCGTCGGCCAATCACTCGGTGGAGCGATCGCGGCGCGAGCGACGGTGGAGCGGATGCTCGACGTCCAGCGTCTCGTGCTTATCGGCTCTTCAGGCTCGACCGACGGCACTCCGCGGGATGAGCGCAACAGCATGAGGGCGGCGCTCACCGGGCGCAGCTACGAGGTTGTCAAGGCGCGCCTCGAGCATGCGATGACTTCCCGAGGACCGGAGATGGACGAGCTCATTGAGTGTCGGTATCTCGCCTATCAGCTCGGCGACTGGGACCAGCGTGTTTCAGCGTTCACGTTCCACGAAACCCCAGAGGGGAGGCGACGGGCGACGCTGACCGATGCCGAGTGGCGCCGGCTGACCTGCCCCACCCTGCTCATCTGGGGAGACGAGGACCGGGTGGTGCCGGTGGCGGCCGGTCGGGCAATCGCCGAACTCGTCGCCGACTCACGGCTCGAAGTGGTGACGGGAGCTGGTCACAACCCGCAGTTTGAGCAGCACGAGTTGGTGAACCCGATCCTCTCGGGATTCTTGCACCAGAGCGACGTGGCCCCTCGGCTACAAGGAGGCGCCTCGGCATGACCGGCGCCGCCACGACAGGTGACGACGCAACTTTGTCGGGGGTCTCGAGCAACACCGATCCGAGCGTCGACATAGTGCGTGCGTGTCGCATCCTCGCGGCAGAGAGCCTCGTCGAGGCGTTCGGACACGTCAGTGCGCAGCTGTCGGGTTCGAGCTTCCTCATCACTCCGCGAAAGGGTCTCGCATCGGTCACTGCTACCGAGCTGCTCACAGTGAGGGTCGACGTGGGCCGCGACGGGCCGTTGATGGTTGTGGAGGGCGACCCTGCGGCGCTGCCGGTCGAGGCTGCGATCCACGCCGCAATTTACGAGGCGCGGCCAGACGTGGGCGGCATTGTCCGCGATCACGCCGAGGCGTCCTCTGTTCTCGGCATCTGCGGCGTGCCGATTCGACCTTTGCACGCACTGGGGGCGGTCGGGCCGGTGATCGTCCCGACGTCGGACGCTTCGGAGCTCGTCGCAGACTGGCCAGCCGGCCATGAGCTCGCCGCCGTCCTCGGTACGTCCTCCGCCGCGGTTCTCCGGGGCAACGGGCGGGTCGTAGTGGGTGTCTCCGTCGCCGAGGCGTGCGCCCGGGCGATTCTCGTCGAAGAGTCGGCCCGGCTCCTCCTGAAGGCCCTCTCCGCCGGATTGCGGCCGCAATTCCTGAGCCAGGACGAGATCGAGTCCGCCATCCGCGACATTGCCAGCCCTCGCCAGATCCTGAGGGTGTGGGAGCACTATCGGACCAAGCACCGCGTCGAGGAGAGTCTTGGTTGAGCCGCGGGGGCTCGCCGCCCGGAGAGGCCTCCCGCGACCAGCACGATCGGTCAGCCGTCGTCCCTCGTCATCGCGCCGAGCAGAAGGAATGCGGCTATGAGAATTGCCGTGCTCGTAAAGCAGGTGCCTCGGGTCGAGGAGATGGCGCTCGACGACAGCGGCCGACTCCGCCGGGACGGCGTCGATCTCGAGATGAACGCGTACTGTCGCCGGGCGGTCTCCAAGGGCGTCGAGATCGCCACCGCCTCCGGCGGGACGTGCGTCGTCTTCACCCTCGGCCCAACCTCGGCAGAGGACGTGCTGCGTGAGGCCGTGGCTTGGGGTGCCGATGCCGGAATTCTCGTGTCCGATCCCGCCTTTGCCGGGTCGGACACGCTGGCGACTGCCAGGGCGCTCGCCGCTGCACTGGCGGCTGACCGTCCCTGGGATCTCATTCTCCTAGGACGCAATTCCATCGATGCCGATACAGGTCAGGTGGGGCCCGAGTTGGCGGAGCTGCTGGATCTTCCCTTCGTCGCCGGGGTCCGGGAGCTGCACCTAGACGGGAGAGCAGGCCAGGCCCTGTGCGAGTACGACGACACGTGGCGCACCGTAACTTTCCGGTTGCCAGCAGTCGTCTCAGTGGCTGAGAGGCTGACGAATCCTTGCAAGGCGCCGCCCGAGGACCAGGCAAACGTTCCGCCCGAGCGCTTGCGGCTCTTGAGCGCCGCGCAGCTGGGTGCCGGGCCGTGGGGTACGGCGGCTAGTCGTGCTTTCAGCACATGAACAGGCGATGTCTGCGACTCATGACCTGCAACCTCTCAGCGCGCGCGGCGGGGATCGACGCCGAGGAGCTCGA
>Ga0116118_1001815_pt1 | contig 10733 bp, 5 predicted proteins | sample June2015DPH_11_5_FD_89723 | JGI IMG/M metagenome (GOLD analysis project Ga0116118, IMG submission 89723) | Peatland microbial communities from SPRUCE experiment site at the Marcell Experimental Forest, Minnesota, USA - June2015DPH_11_40 | ecosystem: Environmental > Terrestrial > Soil > Wetlands >...
TACCAGGCGGTAAGTGGTGTACTCGAAGAGGTCCTTGAGGTGCCTGCCAATAACCGACGATGAGAGCTGAGCGTCCATGCCCTTGCCGGTATTGGCGGCGAGGACGGAATCCACACGGATGAGGATCGAACGAGGACGTTCAGTTTGTGCGAGCGCCTGCAGAGGTGCCGCGAGCACGCACATCGCGACAATGGTCAGCAGCAGGCCGGGGGAACGCCGCTCAATCATAATTGGCGTTGCTGGCGTGGCTGGCGCGACTGATCGGACACCCAAATGACGGTTGTGCCGGATAAGCGCGAATGAAGGCTTCCTGGGCCAGCTCTACAGCATCATCCTGGTTATGCACGATCGCTTGTCCAACTCCGAATTACGCGCCGCTGGTACCGTTCAACCAAGGCGCCGAAAGCCTGAGAGCCACCATTTCTTGCCAACTCAAGCAGTTCGGTTTCGTCGGCTTCGGGGCGCAGCGCTCTACTCAACTGCGTTAGACGGGTGCGGTGCGGGGAAATTCAAACCGCTTCAGGAACCCGCGGTATGCCCTCATCACGGCTCTCGCGCGCGCCAGTGTCGTCTATCTGGAGGCGCTGCTCTCTCTCGACAGCGGGATCATCGGCACGGGCCATCATTGGTATTCACCGGCCAGGGGCAGAATCACAATGGCGCTCAGCGCGGTCTTCCGCAGCAGCGACAAATCATCGAGCACCTTGCCCGCGCCCATCATTCTCACGAACGCCTCGCAGGCCTCGCGCTGGGCGTGCAGCGAGTTGTAGTCCTGCTCGAGTCCTTCTTCGGAGGACTTGCGGGTGTAGATCGCGCAGCGCCTGACTGCAGCATCAGCCATGGGCGATCTTCCCCGCCCGGCGCTTGAGGCCGAAGAAGAGCGGTCCTGACCAGCGCGCGCCGGTGATCACGCCGGCCACTTCGGACAGCGATCTGTAGCGCCGGCCGCGGTAGACGACGCCGTGGTCGAGCACCGTGACCCGGTGACTGACGCCGCCCCACTCGCGGATCAGCACTGTGCCTGCCGAAACACGCTTATCTGGCATACGCTTTCGGCCCCCATCAGCGCGCCCCTCACAAACCCGGTCGAGGAGCCGCTGTACCGATGGCTTGAGACCGCCGAACCTTTGCTCCTGCAACCGGTAAGCGATCGCCCTGACCATGAAGATGCGTGCGAGGAGCGGGGACGGGTCAGTACCGAACAGAGCCTTCCACATTTGCAGCAGTGCAGCGGGATCGAGCGTGTTGAGGATTGCAATCTCCCCGGCCAGGTCCTCGGCAGCGGCCCTTAAGCTCTGCTGCGCCGTCTTGCGATTCGACGAAATGCTCTGCGCCATGGCGACCTCCATTCGGGTCTCCATGTGCGCTCAATTCGCGCCATGAATCCAGTCGGCCCTCTCGGCGCTAAGCGCGCGAAAAAATTCGAGAATCTACCTCTGAAGGTCGCGATTTTGAGCTGACTGGTGAAACCGGGAACGCGCGCCTCTTTCTGCTTGTCGGCGGCCGATTTCTCGGGGTTTGGGTCACTTGAATAAGGTCATGATTCGGGCGATGGCGACTCCTGGGGCCGTTGTTTGCAGAGTAGGCGAGGGTCTTGCCGAGTGTGGATCCTTCCTCGTTATTTCTTTGCATTTCTCAGGCGCGCGGGCTGCTTGTGCCGAAGCAATTGGCGCTGACGTTCCCTCCAGATCGCCGGCCAAGGTCAGCCGGTTTCTGCTCCGCTTCGATGAGACTGATTGCTCCATGGATACCTCCCATAGGGTGTCCATGTGCACTCAATTCGGGCCACAAATCCAGTCGCTTTGCGCGCCCTAACCTAGCGAAATGTTTGAAGAATTTGACTTGAACGAGGCGACTTGTGGCGTCGATGGCGATAGTCGGTCATGCCTTTCGAATGACGCAAAAGGCGGTAGGAGGTGCGCTCTAGACATGTCGTGTCTTTAAGCTTCGGCATGCCTTTCCAAGTTCGTCGGGCGCGAGCGCGAACTCAACGTAATGAAGGCTGCGATCGAAATGAGCGACGGAGGGCGGGCTATATATTCCGATTCGTAATCAGCAGGTCGTCGGTTCGAATCCGACGGGTGGCTCCAAAGAAACCTCAATACAAACAGCTACTTACGGTGCTCCTGCGCGAGCGGGAGCACCGCGTAATTCGCACGGATCGAACGGTTTATGATCACTTTATGAACCCTTCCAAATTCGCATAGCGTGCGGCGGACCTAAGCCGCGGTAAAGGCCTCAAAAATCCCGCGGCGGACGGAAGACGAGATCAAGGCCGAGGGTGTGTCGATTCCGCATTGACTCTTCGAGCATCTGTATCAAGTCTCCCAGCGTTCCTGGAATTCTGATCGGCGGGCTCGCTCTCTAGCACGGCTCTCTTCGGGTTGTGCTCGGGTGCATCGAAATTGCGCGACACGTCGCCTTCGAGACGGCTTGAGAGTCGGCGAGATCCTTGAAGGAGCCTTCGAATCTCGCTTTTTGTCAGCCTTTAATCGAATCCCAAGGCATGTCGCGCCGTCTCGTGCTCCACGGTGCAAGTAGACTTTCTTCAAGTAAAGGACAAACTAGTAAGCGCCGACGCGCAGAGCGAATATCGTATCTGGCCATCACCGATACCGTGTTCTTCGGGACCCTATTCGACCGACGGAAGCATTGGTTATTATAGCAGCGTCCAATTGGCAAAGGGGGGAATCTTCTAATGACGCTAGCGTTGCCTCAAGCTCTCGTTGATGCGGTTAAAGAAGAACGAGCAGTTCTGTTTCTAGGTGCTGGAGCGAGCTACGGTGCGGTCCATCCGCGAAATCTCTCCATTCCAGATGGTAATGGACTTCGCGATTTCCTCTGCGATCGGTTCTTCGACGGCTCCTTAAAGACGCGAAACCTATCCGCAGTTACTGACCTAGCCATAAACGAGCGCAATTTGCTTGAGGTACAACGCGCAATCGCTGAACTGTTTATTGATTTCCAACCTGCTGAATTCCATAAACTGATTCCCACATTTCGCTGGAGTGCAATCGTCACCACGAACATCGACCTCATAGTAGAGCGTGCTTATAGCTGCGCACCCAAGGCACACCAAGACCCAGTAATCTTTTTGAGAGACAACCAGCAGTTCGATCTCGAAATGAAGAAGCGCGTCGACGGCGTGCCATTTCTTAAATTGCACGGCAGCATAGATTATCCGGCTGATAACGAAATCCCGCTGGTGCTATCAAACGAACAATTGGTGCAGTGGCAGCTTCATCGCAAACGGTTGTTCAACTTCTTTGCAAACCTCGGTTACGAACACCACATCATCTTCTGCGGCTACGCCTTCAGTGACTTTCATATTCGAACGATTCTCTTCGACCTCACGGATCCCCAAATAAACCGTCCCCAATACTCTATCGTGGATCCTTCGCTTGTCGATGTCGAGGTCCGCTTTTGGTCCAAGAATCGCGTGACAGCGATCATCGCCAAATTTGAGGACTTCATGGGCAGCTTGGATCAAGCAGTTTCGCCAACAGTTCGTGCAATACCGCGGCGCTTAGGTGGCGGAACGACGTCTTTGAGCGCGTTCTACAGAGTCTCCAATCCGACAGAGAGCGGCAGCTTGCGCGAGTTCCTAGAGGAGGACATTTATCACGTAAGAGTTGGACTGCCGATCACCTCACAGGATCCACGCGCCTTCTATCGTGGTCTTGATTCCGGATGGGGCTGCATTAGTCAAAATCTCGACGCTCAACGTAGCATCACCGATTCCGTCCTCGCCGATGCGATTCTAGCTTCAGAAGAAGAGCGAACGGCACGGGTAGACCTCTTCTTGATCAGTGGTCCAGCAGGAAATGGCAAAAGCGTATGCCTGAAACGAGTCGCTTGGGAAGCCGCAAACCGTTATGAACAGCTTATTCTATTTCTCAAAGAAGACGGCGCTATTCGCGCTGATGCTCTGGCCGAGATATTTCGCTTAACTGGTAGACGAATCTTTTTGTTTATTGACCATGTGGCTTTGGTAGTCTCGCAACTCGCGGATACGATTGAACAATGTAGGCGAAATGGAGTACCCCTCACCATCATTGCGTCCGAGCGTGATAATGAGTGGAACACGCGCTGCCAAGCGCTCGATCGGTATTTGACGACAGATTTCCCAGTTCGGTATCTCAACGAACGAGAGATTCGAAATCTCTTAGATCTTCTTGAGGTCAATGATGCACTAGGAGACTTGAAATATAGCACCCTTTCGGAACGAGTCGACGCGTTTCTCAAAAGTGCGGATCGACAGCTGCTTGTAGCATTACACGATTTGACCCTAGGGGAACCTTTCGAGCGGATCGTTCTCGACGAATATCAGCGTATCGTACCAGACGAGGCCAAAACATTGTACTTAGATGTGTGCACCCTGAACCGGTTAGGTGTCCCAGTGCGCGCTGGGCTGATATCGCGAGTGAGTGGAATTAATTTCCAGGAATTCAAGGAGCGATTTTTTTTGCCGCTAGAGCGTATTGTACAAGTTCGACCAGATCGATATGCAGGTGATTTCGCTTATTCTGCCAGACATCCGCACGTAGCAGAGATGGTCTTCTCTCAGGTACTAAGCGATCCTGAGGCACGGTTCAACCAGCTAGTGCGGGTGATCCGCGGAATGAATATTTCGTACAGTTCTGACGAGCTTGCATTTCGCATGTTGATACGGGGACGTACGGTCTCAGATACGTTCAAATCGCAGGAGCTCGGTAGGCGACTATACGATGTGGCGGAAGAGCTTGTCGGTCCCGACGCACATATTCTACAACAACGCGGTATTTTTGAGATGAGTCATCCCGGGGGCAGTATTGATTTGGCGGAACGGTACATCGACGAGGCTATCAGCCTGGAGCCGAACGATCGAATGATAATTCATTCCCAGGCAGAGTTGCTCAGGCGGCAAGCATCCGAGTCGATCGACCCGATAGAAAGGGCCAAGCTTCGGCGACGAGCGAGCGAGAAAGTAGCGCCATTGATGGACCGCTTCCGCGACGATCCTCATGCATTTCACACCAAAGCTCTCTTGGCAGTTGATGGACTGCGAGAATTGTTATCTCGGCCAGATGAGCACGGATCTGGGAAGCTTAAGGACCAGGCTCTTGTTGAGATGACCAAAGAAGTTGAACAGACAATAGCGGATGGCCTTCAATTGTTTCCGGAGAACGAGCAACTGTTGAGTACAGAGGCTCAGTTTCGCGATCTGATCAACCAGAGCGATCTCGCAGAACAGGCATTGAAGCGAGCTTTTGCAGCTAATCCGCGTCAGGATTTTATAGCCATCCGTTTGGCCAGAAAGGTAGCGGCTAAGGGTGACCTTTCTAGTGCGCGCAAGATTCTTAACGAATGCCTCGATGCAAATCCTGCAAGTAAGCGGGCGCATTTCGAAATCGCGAAGACCTACCTGACCAGCACCGATCCGACAGAATGCGGGCTTCGGAAGGCGCACTTGAGACGTGCTTTCAGCGAGGGCGATTCGAATTTCGACGCGCAGTTTTGGTTCGCTCGCGAATTGTTTCTCACCGAGGATTACCCAGCGGCAAGAAAGCTGTTTCAAAATCTCAAGGAGAGCGCAGTGCCTCCCAATCTTAAGCGAAGAATTCGAGGATTGGTGCTGGATTCCGACGGAAGGGCGAGGCGGTTTAGTTCGAAAGTTGCTAAGCGAGAGGCAACATATGCCTTACTCACAACTCTAGCCTTCGCAGAGCCACTTCTGCTTCATATCTCCAATTTCGTCGATGACTGGCAGAAGTTGGCTGTTGGAAGCGAACTCGAAATTAGTATCGGCTTTGCAATGACTGGGGCTCAAGCATCTGAGGCCCGGTTCCGGAATGTGAACGGAACAGCAAACATCGTATCACTTGGGACAGTCGGCATGAAATGCAACAGCTCAGCTTAGGCCAGCCCCGGCAAAGGCCTATAGTTGCGGTCGCCGGCAGGGGCGCGACAAGTCCACCAGACTCTTGTGCTAGATCTCGAAGCCGCCGATGCGATTGTTTGATTGAGCGGCCTCGATGGCCCGCTCCGCGGCCAGCGCACTCGCTTCCAATACCGTCTACCGGAACGGTACAACTCCACAGACGTGGGCAACGTAATAGCGCACTCCGACTGGTCCTCGTTCAGTTCACGCACCCGGCCGCGGTCCACAGCCCCCAAACGCTCCCGGAAGTTTACGCCGCAAGGGCGTGGTTCCCGGCCGGGTCGCCATCGCCCAGCCGTGGCTTCACGGGAGAACTGCGAGGCGGGAACCCGAATCACGCAAGGTATACATGCAGCCCGCTCACACGAAGGGTGCCTTCGTCGATCAGCTCATTCACGACGCTGCCGACGAGTTCCGCAACACCCTCGCGTGCCCGTTCGACTGCGAAGAGTGCAGCAACAGCGCGTGGCAACGCCTCACGCATGCAACCAAATTGGTCTTCGACTACATAAAGGATGGCGAGACGAATTTCGTCCAGTGGAACAAGGGCCAGTGGCCTAGTGACGCCGGCGCCCGGTACCCGAAATATTCTTGGTCGAGAACCGGGGACATAGAGGAACCGAGGATCTGAGCCACGTTCGATCGAGGCTGCCTTGATAGCAAATTCGATGGCCCGCTCGATATTTGCGAGGACGTTGGTGCCCGCACGAGCCACGCCGTGAATCTCCTTGAGCCGCTCAATGAGCAGTTTCTCGTGAATCGGCTCTTCGAACTCAACGATCGCCCGAATGTGCTGCGCTAGGACGGCCGGATAGCGGCCAGGATTCACCAAGTAGGCACGGTTTCGTTTGAGATGTGACGGATTGAATTTCCGATAGGGCTCACCTGTACTGAACTGCCGAGATTGGGAGGCGGTGGCGCCTAGCGGCGGTCGGTCTGGCACAGGGTCGGGGTCCTCTTGCTCGGGTCCCTTCGAATCGATAGTTGGTGCCGCTGTCGAAGAGGCGTTCGTGATCTGCATGGCTTGCTCTAACGAGCGCAAAACTCCGGCAATTGTAGTCTCTCGATCGCGAAACCAATCAGTAGACCATAGGCGATGCAGCCGCCAGCCATGCTGCCTAAGCACATGCGAACGCAGCTCGTCGCGATCTCGCGCCGTTCGTGCTCTGTGGTAGGTGGCACCATCGCACTCGACCCCTAGCACCCAGCGGCGCTGGTCGCGCGGGTCGCGAATTGCTAAGTCGATGCGATACTGGCTTGCGCCGACCTGCTGGTCTATCTGCAAGCCACGCTCGCGCAACGCTTCGGCGACGGCGTCCTCGAAATCGTTGGTTTCTTCATCGGTGACCGTGGCGAGCGGAACTGGAAGTGCCTCCCCGCGCTCCGCATATTCAATGAAATTCCGCAGAGCAAGCGCTCCGCGATTGTTCGGATTGACACCATCAAGCTCCTGACTACGCAAACTGGTAACCAAAATGGTGTGCCATTTCGCTCGCGTTATCAGCACGTTCAGGCGCCGCCATCCGCCGTCGCGATTGAGCGGGCCGAAGTTCATACTCAGCGCACCATCGGCAGCACGACCGTAGCCGACGCTGATTACTATCGTGTCGCGCTCGTCGCCCTGGACATTTTCAAGGCTCTTTATAAAGAAGGGCTCAGGACGTGAGGAATCGAGGAGGGGCGCTAGATCGGGTCGGCTAGTGGCGAGTTCGTCGAGTGCTTCTTCGATCGCCTCTCGCTGGGTTGTGTTCAGCGCGGCGACGCCCAGCGAACGCTCCGGATAGCGGTCGAGCTGGTCAACGATCAGCTCCGCTACCCGACGAGCCTCACGGCGGTTTGTTCGGCTGCGGCCACGGTCCCAGATGCCGTCGGGTAGATATTCAAGACGCACTCCCCTATCCGTCCTATCGTTCGATGCCGCAGGGAAGGTGATCAGCGTGTTGTCATAGAAGTAGTGGTTTGAGAACTTGATTAGGGCCTCAACGCGGCTGCGGTAGTGCCACCGCAGATGCGCCCGGTCGAAGACGGGATAGACTGCAACGCAATCGTCGAGGAGTGACTCCAGGGGTTCCAGTGTCTCTTGCGACTCGTCCTCGTCGCCATCTTCATCGAAGATGACGGAGGCTGAGAAGAATGAGGTGGGAGGAAGCTGGTTCGCGTCGCCAGCCACGACGACCTGCTTCGATCGGAGAATTGATGGTATGCCCTCTTGCGTCGGAATTTGCGACGCCTCGTCGAACACGACGAGATCAAACGAGAGGCTACCGGGCTTGAGAAACGTCGAGACCGACAGAGGGCTCATGAGCATGCAGGGTTTTAGGGCCTGCAAGGCGTTGGGTATTTCGGCAAATAGCTTGCGGAGCGGCTTGGTCCGTTTCCTCTTGGCCAGCTCACGCTGCAAGATGCCAACCTCGCTCTTGTTGGCGAGGCCGCTCTGAGCCGCCGACAGGCGGCGCGCCCCGGTCGTTCCCGTGGCCAGGATCTGTCTCAGTGCCGATTTCCGAGTTCGTTCCTCAAGTTCCCGGAATCGGTGGATCTGCTCCTCACGCCGCGCACCAGTGAAGACGCGCAATTCAGGGGAGCCTTGTAGGGCCGCCTCCGCCCATAGCTTGTAGAAGCGGCGTTCGAATGCCTGGGGGGCTTCTCTGGCCGAGGAGGATCCGAGGGCTTCAACGAACTTCTCTAAACCGAGCTTACGGCAGTCGCTCAAAGTATGCTGAAGGACCATCCATTCATGTAGGCTAGAAAGTGATGACAACAGTTTACCGCAGCGCGCGACAATCGCAGGGAGCGGTGCCTGCATGACACTGGCGCTGTCGCGGGTGAAACCACCGGGCCACTCGGCGTCTACCGCCTTGACGGCTTCGGCGAGCGCCGGATCGTCCGCGAGAGTGCGGAGCGAGCGTGCAGTCTTCTTGATTGCAGGGGAGAGATCACCGGCCAAGGTAGGTATCTGAAATCCGATTTCCGTCGCGCTCGAGCGCAACGAGACAGCGACACGAAAACTCCTTCCGGCGTCTAGGAGGGCGGTCGGGTCGCGAAAATTAACAACGCCAAGCAAGGAGACAATACCGTCGCGGTTCGCTCGGAACCACACCTCAAGCTCGCTGACGCACTTTGCCGCCGCTAGGTATGAACGGAGTGCCTGTAACGTCGCTGAAGTGCCCTGCGCGAGGTGCTCCCTGACAAATGATCGCCAGCGCCAATAGCTTGGAAGCAGGATTCTCACCCAGGAGCGGTACTTTGAATTGAGGGTCGAGAGAACCTCGAGCGCATCGTCTACCGGGAGGCTCGCGAAGGCAGTACGATACTCCGAAGTCTTGGTCGCCAATTCGGTTGCCTTTACCGCCGCATCGTCCAGCAAAGAAGCCGCCTCTGCGAGTTCCGCGTCTGTGCGCTCCGACCAGTATGCTGGTAATTGGTCTATCGTCGCGAGCGCTGTTAACGCTGGCGCTAGCTTACTGACCTGGTCGAGCGAAAGGTGCTCTAAGTCTGACCCAAGGATGCCAAAAAGCGCGCGCATCACGCCGCTTAGCCGTTGCGCGGCGGCGTTGATGATCGTGAAGCGCACTTCCATTTCCTCTTGAAGGATCGCCTTGCCAGGTTGAACCTCGAGGCCATACCAGGGGTTCTCGTCCCGAGAATCGAAGACCATTGCCTGCGCAGCAAGGTCGCTTAACGATTCGAGGGCGGTGCCAAGTTGGCTCCGTGTTACGGACAGCGGGTCGTTCCACGGGAGCGGCGCCTTTAGATCAACCGCGCCGCGCAGCTTCTCGAGCTTCCCGACGACGTGGTAGATACTTCTGCCGAGCGGCTCGCGCTTCAGGTGTAACTCGCGCACATAGCCGTTGAGCTGCTGACGAAGTCGGACCAACTCTTCAACTCTTTCGGCGAGCAACTCACTGTCTCTGGCCTCGCTGGCCTCCAGAGTTCGCCGCAACTCCTCAACGATCTTTGCCTTGCCGGCCTTCGTGCTGTGAGCCTCAAGACACAACCGCGCGAGGCCCAGAGTCGAAAGGCGCTCGTGGACGACGTTTAGCGCTGCCATCTTCGCGCTCACAAAGAGAACCTTTTTTCCCTTGCCGAGCGCGTCGGCGATCAGATTGGCGATGGTCTGGCTCTTCCCGGTGCCGGGTGGTCCGTGAACCACTAGATTGCGACCGGCGGCTGCGAGCGCGATTGCTTTGAGTTGGCTCGAATCTGTTCGGAGGACGGGCACAGGCACGATGTCCGGAGTCGGCAGGGCGTCAAGGTCGTCGCTCAGTGCTTCCGACGCTTCAGGCAGAGACCTAGCCCGCGCCAAGGCCGCAACGACGTCACTGTTCAGCGCAGCTTCAGCCATTGCCCTCAGGTCCTGGTAGATTACGAGCGACTCGAAGGTGTAGGTGGAGAGCCAAGCTTCGGGTTCGACGCTCCAGCCTTGCTCGCGGACTAGCAGCCGCACCTGATCGAGGAGAGGTGGGAGTGCGCCGGCCGACAACTCCTCCTCGGGCATCGCCGGCAGCGTTACCCTTTGTCGCTCGCGCAGATAAAGTTCGAGTGCCGGGTTGAGCTGCATCTCCTCGTCCGCGAGGTGTAGCCGAAGTGCCGCGTTCGGTCCGTGGCTCTCCAACTCGCACGGAACCATCCAGAGGGGTGCGATGGATTCGCCGAGCGCGACGTCCTTCCATCGAAGGATGCCGAACGTCAGGTATAGCGTCGTAACGCCACGCTCTTCGATGGTCGTCCTCGAGTTGTCGTAGATGCGTCGAAGCCGCCGCTGGAGGTCCATCGGCTTGGCGTCGAAGGTGAGATCGCCGGCCTCAACTTCGTA
>Ga0116118_1001823_pt1 | contig 10680 bp, 13 predicted proteins | sample June2015DPH_11_5_FD_89723 | JGI IMG/M metagenome (GOLD analysis project Ga0116118, IMG submission 89723) | Peatland microbial communities from SPRUCE experiment site at the Marcell Experimental Forest, Minnesota, USA - June2015DPH_11_40 | ecosystem: Environmental > Terrestrial > Soil > Wetlands...
AAAGAGAAGCTTTGATCGGGCCACCTGATTATGCCGAGTTTCTCAACACCTGCATGCCCCCTCAGCAGGCCAAACTCAACCCGTCACTGCAATCCTCGGCATAATCCGGAACTCGGCATAAGCGGACTTATGTCGACATCCGCATAAGTCTGCATAGCGCTCGAATGGGATGTCTGGATACCGCTCCGCCATCCACCTGTCGAACACGTAGTGCAGAAACAGGTTGGCCAAAAGCGGTGAGATCGCTGACCCCTGCGGGGTCCCACGGTCTCTTTCAACCAAAGTGCCGTCCTCTTTCTGTAACGGGGCGTTGAGCCACCGCTTTATGTAGAGGAGGATCCATGCCACCTCGGTGTGCTTGAAGACAGCCCTCATCAGCAGGTCGTGGTCGATGCTGTCGAAGAACGAGCGGATGTCCAGATCGATCACCCAGTCGAGCTTCGTGCAGCGATTTCGGCACATCGCCACCGCATCAAGAGCCGAGCGCCCCGGCCGATAGCCGTAGGAGTCGGTGTGGAATATCGGTTCCACATGCGGCTCCAGTGCCATGGCCACAACTGTCTGGGCGACTCGATCAGAGACGGTGGGGACGCCGAGTGTGCGAACGCCACCTTGCTTCTTCGGTATCTCCACGGCCAACACCGGCGGCGGGAAGTAGGTCCCCGAGGACATCCGGTTCCAGATCTTGTAGAGGTTCCCTTTCAGGTCCTCGTCGAATCTCTGGAGCGACACCTCGTCGACACCGGCGGCTCCCGCATTTGCCTTCACCTTCTCGTAGGCCTCTTTCACGGCCCACTTGGAAATGTCGAAGGACTTCTGTGCCTTAGGCCTCGGCTCTCTCGCTGGCTCCTCCCACATCACTGCGGTTGACCACCAACAGAGCCTGGATGACCCGGCCCCTTTGCTCTGCTCGCATTACCGAGCTTCGTCGCTACTACGGGCCGGTCCGCCCCTGTGCCTCGCGACGGTACTCTGCCCCTTGCCTGTTCCGAGGCTTGGGGTCCTCCCTCTTGCGGCCGGGGGATCATCCTTCGATCCATTGCACGGTCGTCGGTGTCGAGGCGACAGGTTCCCACGTTCCGTGCCAGAGCCTGAACCAGGCTCGCGCCGCCTCCATGCCGGACACCGCCAGGGCAGCGATACAGGCAGCCCCCAGGCTCATCCCGCGGCCAAATGCCTGGCCGGGTTTCGATGTCAAACGCTCTCACGACACGTCATCAGCGGTTCGCTTGCGCTCGCCTTCCTGGTCCACACCTTGCGCAATCAAGTTGCGCCTTTTCCGCAACGCTCACCACCCCGGCTCTTGACCGACGCAGCTTGCGGTGGTTTGAGACCTCCCCCTGCCGGGCGATCTCGGGGGGGTCACCCCCATCTCTGGCACAGCACCGATTAGAAGGTCCGATCTTCTACATCGTCACCTCCCTTTCGTTCGTGGCACACGCATGTTCGGGCGGTCAATTCGGACGCCGCCATTCTCGGTACGCCGACGTTGTCGAACGGCCACCGGAAGGCGATTTACCGCGTAAACCCCGACACGCTGGGCGCGGGATATGCCCAAGGAGACATCCGGCTGACTCGCACGCCCGGAGCGTGCGAGCGCACGTAAAACCCGGTGATCATCCGACGGCCCTACCACGAAGTGGCAGCTCCAGCGGGCTGTCAACTTCACTAATAGCAACACCACAACGTTCGCGATCACTGGAGGCCCGGGCCAGTACCAGGGTGTCGCACCGTGGTGATCACGGCGCTTACGAACTCCAACAACTCGGACTTTGCCGTGACAATGTCGAAGTAGCTGAGCGCGAGCCGTGACGCCGGGGCGCGGTTAGTCGCCAACCTTCAGCCCATCGTCCGGCACCACGCCGGCTAACCATCGGGTCATCGGAGCATGAGGCTCTCCCTGGGCTCCGTCGTGCCAGATCAATCTGACGGTTCCAGAAGTCGCCTGACGCCATGCCGGGGACTCACAACAGCCGTTCCGAATTAGAGCGCGTACTTGACCAGCCCGGGCGGTGCGTGAATGCCGCTTGCCCCGTTCGGCGCCGAGGCTCGACCGCTCGGGATTGGCGGCTCCGCGCGATCCTGTTCGGTTCTCACCTTCCGGCTTGAGTGGTTACCACAGCAGGAGTGCCCCCCAAGCTCCACGCGACTTGTGAACTGCCGCCGTCGTGCTCGCGACACGCAGCGACAGACTCACCCTCCCACCCGGGTCACCCCCGCCCCCCGGGTCGCTTACGAGCTCCGGTGTCCACGAGTAGTCCCAGCACCTCACCGATCGTCCGCTCTTGACCGACGGTTTCCGGCAGGGGCAAATGGGCTTGGATGCGGTAGCGATTGCGACGGCCGTCCTTCTCCTTCACGACGTAGCCGGCTGTGGTCAGCTCGGTGACAATGCCAAAGGCGCTGCGCTCGGTGATGCCGAGCGTCGCGGCGATGTCACGTAAGCGCACCCCGGGGTCATGCGTGATGCAGACGAGGGCTCGGGCATGGTTGGTAAGGAAGCTCCACTCCGCCATGTAACAAATATAGCCCAATACTTCTAGAAGTCGTTTGCTAGTCTTCTGGAACTAGGGTAGGATGATCACAGACATCGAGGTTCGACTGTCGTCAACACCCAAGTTGCTCGAGGGTCAGCGAAAGGACCCAGCCATGTTGGACTTCTCGTGTACTGAGGGTTCCAACGACCAAGAGCTGGTGGTAGGCCAGCCCATCACATTCGACGCCGAGACGCGAGCCAACGGCTCGCGAACCAACCAGATTCGGCCGCTTTGACCAGCACGCACTGGGTCCCGGCCGGCTTGCCGCCCGCAGCGCTGTGTTCTTGGAAGAGTGAGGGACTATGAGCAAAGACATGGATCGTGACGAACAGGCTCTGGTACTGCGCGATCAGAGCCGGTCCTTTGTCGGCATCGCGGGGATCCTCGAGCTCGACGGCCCCCGTGCGGCGAACGCGGCGTTCAACCGGGCCCTTAGGAGGAGGCCTAAGGCCGAATGCGCGCGGCTGCGCAGCCGCGAGGAAGCGCGACTCGATATCCTCGCGTCGCGCGTCCGTGGGCGCGCCGACCTCAGCGTGGAGGAGGTCGTCCGTCGCCTGGGCAGCCTGAAGCACCAACGCAAGACGCTCTTCGTTGCATGACCTGTGGCAAGCGGCACCTGCGCCATACATCGATGGCAGGAAGCCGGCCCATGGAACGGCTCATTCGAGTGCGCGACGGGGCCCAGCGAAGTACTCAGGGAGACAAAAGTCGAAGTTCGTACTCGGTATCAAGCCGGGCAGTGGTGTGAGTGCCGAAAATCCCATCCACCCTCTCTGACTAAACCCGGCGATCTGGGGCACGATGCCGGCTGTGTCGTCGGCGACATTAGGGGCGCGTCGGGTGTGACTGAAAATCCCTACTCTTCTCCGGAAAATCTCTCCCACGCCGACTGTCGCGTCATGCCCAGGGACTCACCGACTCGAGCCCACGTCGCTCCTAAACATCGAGCTCTGCGAACCCATGCCACCAGGTTCTGCTCGACTTGGGATCCCGCCAGTGCGATACGTGGAAGGTTGGTGAGTACGCCGTCTAGGGAGGCTTCCTGTTCCCAGGACGCGATGTGATTCGTGGCCTTTGGCTTGTGCTCGATCACCCGACGGCATGAGGCGACGCAGCCATCGCAGATGAAGACGCCCGGTCCGGCGACCAGAGCCTTGACCTCCGTGTTGGGCCTTAGGCAAAACGAGCAAACGGCGATTGCTGCTTCTTCTTTCGAGACAGGCATGGCACCTCCCATGTGTCAGGAACTACCTTGCTCTGTCAGGACATGCCTGACAAGTATAATACCCTTGCCCCTGCAGCAGAGGATGACGGCGGAGCTCAAAGCCGTCGCCTGGATCGAAGCGAGATCGGCGAGGGCGAGCCATGACGCCGATCTCGAACGGCTCTCGGATCGCGCTCATCTGAGGGCTACATCCTGCTCGGTCGGCCGGTGGGTCATCCAGGCGGTTTGAGTAGCCCAATGGTGCTCTCGAATGCCCTCGCAATGACTTCGCCGCCGCCGGGATTCGGGTCGTCACCGAATCCTTCTGTCTGGCCTGCTCGGCAAGTGATGTCAAGAAGAGTGCAAGCCTCCTCGACGGCGATGGGGGCCTGTCCCCATGGCGACGCGACGATTGTCGAGAGATCGGTCGACTGGAAGGCGTTCTGCACATCTGCCACTTGCGCCCCTGCGCGTGCACAGGCGCCACTGAGGAGGCTGTTGAGTTGTGTGAGCAGCGATACGCTCCCGACTGCGGCAGTCCGGTCAGCGCCTCCCGCCAACCAATCGCCGAGGAATGGATCATAGTAAGTCATCCCGACGATCCGCGCGGAGGTGCCCGCCGCCTGTCGGAGACCGCCGAGGATCGTGTCAAGGTTAGCGACCATCTTTGCTTCGGCCTTCTGGATGCAGGTGGTGCTGACACTGGTAGCGCTGGTTAGGCACCCCAGGATGTCGTTTCCGCCAATGTCGATTGTGATGAGAGCGATAGAGCCTTGGTGCGTATGAACAAAAGCACCCGCCTGTTGTTGTTGCGAACCCGCACCGCCATTCGGTCCCTTCAGCATCGAGCTCGTGGTCGCTCCCGACTGCGCAAGGTTCACCAGTTCCAAGTCCGGGATGCTGGCTGAGTAGTAAGAGGCGATGTGATTTGGGTACGAGTCGTTGCCGTTCCATACCGGCGCCGAGTCCCCCAGGGCCAGGTAGATTGGACCTCTGGCAATCGCCGAGGGCGTGGAGTCGAGCGTCGTGCGCGACTCGGTGGTAGTGGATGTAGTGGTCGGCGATGAGCCCCTCACCTTCCTTGCCACCCCACAGGAGGCCAGGGCGGCGACGGCAACCACGACCAGAAGCGTCGGAACTGGACGCGGCCACCGAGATTCCGACATGTGTGCATGCTCTCACGTTGAACTTGAAGCAGCACACGAGAAAGTATTGAGCCGCGCGAGCCATTCCGGTCGGCACTTGCGCGCACCGAGGACTGCGCCGGCCGACCTATCTACGGTCCACGTATTCAGACCGACAAGCCGGAGACTGTTCCTGCCGCGGAGCGGCGGCGGTCGGACTCGCGCAGCAAGCGCTTGCGTGCGCGAATCGACGACGGCGTGATCTCCACCAGCTCGTCGTCACCGATCAGCTCTATCGCCGATTCGATCGTCAAAGCGCGCGGCAGAGCAAGCTTTATCGCCCTGTCCGAAGCATGGGTTCGGATATTCGACTTCTGCTTTTCCCGCGTCACGTTCACAACCATGTCGCCGGCTCGCGCGCTCTCGCCCACGACCATGCCCTCGTAGACGGTCTCACCGGGCCCGATGAACAGGTCGCCACGCGGCTGGAGTTTGTCGAGGGCGTAACCGGTCGCGACACCCTGGCGGTCGGCCGTCATGGCTCCCCCCCGCCGTTGCGGAAGCTCTCCCACCCACGGCACCCATCCCCGGTGACGCGTGTGGAGAAGCGCTGTGCCGCGCGTAGCCGTGAGAAGTTGCGAGCGGAAACCGAGCAGCCCCCGTGCCGGGGCCTCGAAGCGCACGATGCTGCGGCCCGTGCCGCCGGCACGCACGTCCAACACCGTGCCCTTGCGAGGAGCCAGGGCCTGGGAGATCGTTCCAACGTGTTCGTCGGGCACATCGACCACGCCTTCCTCCACCGGTTCGTATCGGGTCGTGCCGATCTCGCGGGTGAGAACCTCTGGCCGGCTGACCTCGAGCTCATAGCTTTCGCGCCGCATCGATTCGATCAGAACCGCGAGCTGCAGTTCACCGCGACCGGACACCTGCAGGACGTCGGGCGACCCGGTGTTCTCCACCGCAATTGACACGTTGCCAAGAACCTCGAAGGTGAGTCGGTCGCGCAAGTGGCGAGACGTCAGGTACCGCCCCTCCTTGCCGGCTAGGGGTGAGGTATTCACCCCGAAGGTCATGCGCAGCACAGGCTCGTCCACTTTGAGACGTGGCAGCGGGTCCGGATCCTCGGGATCTGCCAGTGTGTCGCCGATCTGAACCTCCGGAAAGCCGGCGATGACGAAGAGGTCACCGGCTGCCAACGCCTTTGCGTCCGTTCGACCTAAGCCGTCGATGGCGAGCAGCTGAGTCGGCCGCCGAGCGACAGCTGTACCCTCGGCGTGCACCAGCGTCACGGCTCGATCCGAGCGAAGCGTTCCCCGAACCACGCGCCCAATGGCGAGACGGCCCAGGTACTCCGATGCATCGAGGTTGGTGACCAGGGCTTGGAGCGGCCCTTCGGGATCACCTATCGGCGCCGGGACGGTGCTCAGTACGGCGTCGAGCAGCGGAGCCAGATCGGAGTCGACCGCTGGCATACTGACTCCCTCCCCTGATCTGCCCTCCCTAGCCATGGCTGAGATCACCGGGAACTCGATGTGGTGGTCGGGCACCTCCAGGTCAAGGAACAGTTGGTAGATCTCGTCGAGGACTTCGGCAGGGCGTGCGTCAGAGCGATCCACCTTGTTCAGGACCACGACAGCAGGGAGATCGGCGGCCACCGCTTTGGACAGCACGTAGCGGGTCTGGGGCAGCGGACCCTCCGCTGCGTCGACGAGGAGAAGGACCCCGTCCACCATTGCCAGCGCCCGCTCAACCTCTCCGCTGAAGTCGGCGTGCCCGGGCGTGTCGACGAGGTTGATCTTCACCCCCCGCCAGTGCACCGACGCAGCCTTGGCCAGAATCGTGATGCCGCGCTCGCGTTCCTGGTCAGTCGAGTCAAGGACTCTATCGACGACCGCCCGCGTGCCGAAAACGCCGGTCTGACGCAGGATCGAGTCGACCAACGTCGTCTTGCCGTGGTCCACGTGAGCCACAAGGGCAACGTTGCGGATGGCGGCCACGTCCATAGGACCATGATGGTCCATTTGCGCGTAGTGCCGGTCACACGACGATCTGAGGGAGGAAACAGCACAAGCACGAGTTGCTACGTGAACACATCCTGGCTGAGCTCTGAAGCGAGAACCCCAAAGACGTGCACGATCGCATCAGGCTCTGGAGGTGGACGGGCGAGGCGTTCCATTGCTCACTGGCAAGAGCGTCGTGGTCACCGGGGCTGGCTCGGCTATCGGGGCGACTTTGGCCGTTGCGCTGGTCGAGCGCGGTGCTTCTGTCGTCTTTGCCGACATAGACGAGGATGGCGCTTGCCAGGTCGCGGCCGCCCCGGGGCCCGGTGATGCAAATGCTGAACCGGTCGATGTGATCGTCGCGACGGCGATAAAGCGATTACTTGAGGGCGTCGTCGATCGAAAGGGCCAACTGGACGACTCGGATTGCATGGAGGCTGGGAGGGCCGTCATCCCGCTCGGCCGAGTCCCTCTAGCGCGTCATTGCGCGCCCGAGAGAGGCAACGGGTGTCGGCTGAACGAAGATCGCTCCTTCCTGCCGAGCACGCAGAGCCGATCGTCACTCACCAGTCGTTCCGTCGAGGAGTTCCCGGGTCGCGTCGGCGTGGCCGGCATGGCGAGCCGTCTCGTTTATAGGATGAAGCAGAACCCAGCGGGAACGGACAAACGCCTGAGGCGTCGAAACCTTTAGCTTCGTCGCGGGCGATGCCGGGCTTGCTGGTGTCACCAGCCGCGTTCACGCCGGTTGGTAGGTCAGATGCAGAACGCCGTTAGTGAAAGCCTTGGAGTCGGCGAGCTTCAGCGCGACGTGATCGCTTCCGTCCTCGAAGAGGCGCTTTCCGGTTCCAACCACGCTCGGAAAGAGGAGGAGGTCGAGCTGGTCCAATAGGCCCTCATTCAGCAGCCAGCGGATGAGCGTTGCGCTTCCACTCACGTTGATGTTTCTCCCGGGCTGTTGCTTGAGCTTGCTGATCTCCTCGAGGGCGTTGTCGCTGATCAGGGTGGAGTTCTGCCAATCGGCACTCTTCAAGGTCGTGGAGACGACCACCTTTGGGAAGCTGTTCATCTGGTCGGCCATCCCACCGCTCTGGCCGCCAAAGACCTCGGCGAATCCCTGGTAGGTCACCCGACCCAGCAACAGGGTGTCCCCGGCGGCGATCAGCGACCCAACGGTCTGCCCAACCTCGTCGCTGAACTAGAGACCGGTCCATGTGTCCGGCGACTCCACGACTCCGTCGACAGACACGAACAGTCCCGCTGAGATCTTCCTCATGACATCTCCTCTGGGTCGGGCATTCGGGCATGGCTTTCGAGAACTGAGACCGTTGGACCAAGCGGAACTCATCGGTCATGTGGGCTCATAGTTCGGAGTGTTGGGGCTCGGCTACCCACCCTCCGGTTGCCAGCCGACAGCGTTGCCGTTCTGCGCTTTTGGCGTCTGGGCAGACCGCCCGCAATGCCGGCTCCCGATCGGGTTGCGTGGTGCAGCGCAGGGGCGAAACCATCCGGCATCGCTCCGCTGTCGTGTCTATTAGGGGCAGTTCGCGCGAGGTCCAAGTCGGGCGAAGCGGTCTCGCTCGTGACTGGTCAGGCAGCATGACTGGATAGTCTCGATGACGTGGAGACGTGGGACACCATCCGAGCGCGTCGTGACGTCCGTTCCTACGACGTTCGGGCGATCGCTCCGCATTACCTTGATCGGATTCTTGAGGCCGGGTGGCGCTCGCCTTCGGCGTCAAACCGCCAGAAGTGGGACTTCATCCTCGTGACCGAGCCGGGCCAGTTACAGGAGCTGTCGACGGTCGGGGTCGGCGCCGGCCACCTGGCGACAGCCAAAGCAGCGATTGTCCTTGTCCTGTCCGAACCGGAGGCCGAGCGCTATCGGACGATGGATCAGTACGACTTGGGACAGGCGACCATGGCGATGATGTTGGCCGCCGCGGACCTGGGCATCGGGAGCGGCCATTCCGCGGTCGAAGACCAGGAGACGTGCCGGCGTATCCTCGGCACGCCGGCCGACCACATCTGCGCCTACATGATCGCTTTCGGGTATCCGGCCGATCGGCCGCTGATACTGATCGCCAAGCCTGACAGACGGCCCTTCGACGAGGTAGTCCACCGCGATCACTGGTGACGAGCTACACGCCGGTGCATGCAGCGCAGATCGCCTGGACTGGCCACACGTAACCGGTGTTGATGTGGGATAGTTCGCCCGGAGGAGATCGAGGATGCGTTCTGGGACGTGCGTTCGGCACTGCTGATCGGTCAGTCGCCAGCACGCGGATCCGTCTGTGCGGCTCGCTTGGTCTCTGATGGCTGAGCCCCACCTGCCCGAAGGATGCCTCTGTGCGCGCTCGCGGCGAGCCTGGCCGAGGCTACTCAAGCCGTCGATCAAGCCGACCCGCGCGAGCCGAGTGCCACCGCGCCCCCGGCCTTCACTCAGCCGAGGCTACGACTCGATGGCTCGGAGTCTCCGCGTCGCGCCAACCACTCCCAGCGGGACTTGCGTCAGTGGCGATGCATTTCTCCAGCATGAGCAAACCACTCCACACGCGTCGGCTGAGGCACGTTCGCCTCCTGGAACGCTGGGGCCAACCGGGATTGCATGAACTCTTCCTGAACCGCCCTTGACTCCCAAACCTCCACCACAATGAGCTTGTCACCCGACTCGCCCGCGACATGGCTGGTCATGGGAGGTGGCCAGTCGCCTGAACCGGTCGAGGGATCCACGCCGAGAAGGCGATTCACCGAACGGTAGATCTCCACTGCTTCCGGCGCGGTGAACTCGAGGACGAGAACCTCAGCCATACATTCTTCCCTTCACTTGAGCACATCAACCCGTGGACGATCCCACTATAGGCAGGGACGATACGCATGGAGCACCAGGCTGACCTTTCGGCTTGGCACCTCCCGAATCCGTACATGCGCGCTCTCTGAGAGCCGCCCGGGTGGCGAGCCGACGGGGCTCGACAGTCATCCGCTCCTGGCTCACGCCCCCATCGCCGCCCCGCCATCAACAGAACTAGCGGATCTGGCGCACCAAAGCCCTATGGCAACCCTTGCGAACCCGCGCGCCCGATTCGGCAGGGGTCTGCGGCCGATGATGTGAAGGGCGCGCGCACCGAGTGTCGTACAGAACGCTCGCCCTCAGGTGTGGCAGTACCGGCGGTCGGTGGCACTCTCCAGACTGGTAGTGCCCATGGTTAGGTACTCCGGCGAGGAGCGCAGCATGGCGGCGGTCGCAGTGCCAGGCGCAGTCAGGGAATGCGCACATCGCGGCTTTGCGCGGCGAGTCGCCTCTCTTCCTCGGTCAAGTCCGATTCTTTGACGGGAGTGATGAGACTCCAGTGCTTTCCTACTGGACAGCGCTGGAGTCTCCACCAACCAAGCCGGACCGCTTTCAGGGATGCGCCTGGGATCCAAAGCGTGGTGTATAGGTGCCCTTCTCGGCACCGCACCACAGTGTTGCCACCGATCGAATAGCCCCGGCGGCGTAGTACGACGACGACCCCCACATAGAGCAGGGAGACGGCTACGACAACGATGACCTTGCGGCGCACGGCGTCAGAGTACGCCAGCGAACACCGGAACGTCTTCTGCGAACCCAACGGTCTGGTCTGGCCAGGGCACGCCCTGTCCCGCAGCCGGTGCGATCTGGGACGCTCGCCGTCGAGTTCGTGAGCGCGCGTTAGCTTGCGATTAAACCCTGGCACTACCCGCCGAGTTCCTCCGAGAACATGAGTTCGGCGGCTTTGGCCGCGATCTCCCGCATCTGGACGAGCAGTGCGCGCACGTGGCGGTCGTTCGCGATCCAC
>Ga0116118_1001825_pt1 | contig 10673 bp, 9 predicted proteins | sample June2015DPH_11_5_FD_89723 | JGI IMG/M metagenome (GOLD analysis project Ga0116118, IMG submission 89723) | Peatland microbial communities from SPRUCE experiment site at the Marcell Experimental Forest, Minnesota, USA - June2015DPH_11_40 | ecosystem: Environmental > Terrestrial > Soil > Wetlands >...
AATGCGGATAGCCGGAAAGAATAAATGTATCGATACCCAGTTCCTCATATTCCCTCAGGCGCAGCGCGACGGCCGCGGGATCACCGACCAACGCCGTCCCCGCGCCGCCGCGCACGAGTCCAATCCCAGCCCACAGGTTGGGGCTTATCTCGAGTTCGGAACGATCGCCGTTATGCAGTTCCATCATGCGTTTCTGACCGACCGAATCGTAACGATTGAAGATCTGTTGCGCGACCGCAAAGGTATCAGAGGTAGTGTATTTCAGTAGATCGTCCGCCGCCCGCCACGCCTCCTGCGTTGTTTCCCGCACCACTACGTGCAAGCGGATTCCAAATCGAACCGTGCGACCAGCGGCGGCTGCGGCGCGCTTGACCTGTCGAATCTTCTCGCCGACCTGGTCGGGAGGTTCACCCCAAGTCAGGTATACGTCGGCATGTTTTGCGGCGACCCCGATCGCGGCGGGCGATGAACCGCCAAAATAGATCGGTAGCCGCGGTCGATAGCCGCGCTCCAGCTGCAGTCGGCCGCCCACGATTCGTAAATGTCGGCCTTCGAAATCGACCGTTCGGCCCGCGAATAACTGCCGCCATATATCGAGGAATTCGTCGGTCAGAGCGTAGCGCGCGTCGTGATCGGCGAAAATCCCGTCGCCCGCGAGCTCCACCGGATCGCCGCCAGTGACCGCGTTGATGAGTGCTCGGCCTTGCGAGTAGCGATCGAGCGTCAGCGCCATTCGCGCGGCCATCGCTGGCGACATCACGCCGGGTCGTATCGCGACCAGAAATTTGAGCTTCCGGGTCGCTGAGATGAGTGAAGACGCAACGACCCAGGCGGACTCGCAAAAGGACCCGGTCGGAATCAATACGCCCTCATATCCGAGCTCGTCGACCGCCTCCGCTATCTGTCTGATGTAAGGAAAGGTGCCTCGCCGGCTGCTGATACTGGTTGCGAGATATCTTCCGTCGCCATGCGTCGGCAAATACCAGAATATCTCCATGCTGGTCCTCCTTTCTTTGGGCGGTGTCGCCACCACGCGGCCCTCAGTCGCCCTCGGTTTTGGCAGCTAGTCGGAAAATGAGTGTGAGGGGTCTGCCCAAGAACCGTCGCGCGCCCCTTGCAGGAACACATGCTGCGCGCGGGCCGGCAGACCGGCGATTCATGAACTCGACGCGGGCAAATTCTCTCGATGAGACCTCAGACCGATTGGTTCCATCGACGAAGCGAAGGAAGTCGCCGATATTGTCAATCGCCTCCAACAGGTGTGCCTCTCCTGCGCCCTCCGCGTCGAGAGGAGGGTTTAGCGCTGAATTTCGGCCACTGCCCTGAAAGCGTTTGAGCTGAGGCGGCATCTTAATCATTAAGCTCAATCGATTTACTCGATTAATTTTAGCCTCGTCGTAATCGGCTGTCAAGAGATTGAAGATTTGCCTTGATCCAAATGGCTTTCTGGCCTCGGGCGGGGAATCGTATCGAGGCCAGTCGCTTTGCCAGACCTCGTCGATTTTTCGTTTAGGCAGTTGACACGAATCGAGGATGCAAATATACAATCTCAGAAATCGAGTAAATCAATCGATTTAATTAGGATATGGAGGAGCACAGATGAGATCCAGGGTCGTTCGCATAATTTTGAGCTTCGCGTTGTCCGTACTGCTGCTGCCGTCAATCGCGCTGGCGCAATCGACGGATCGGAGCGAACTCGACGAGTTTCTCAAGGCAACCGCGAATCAGAGTCAGGAGCCGCCCGTCGGCACCAAAATCACGATTGCCAATTGGCAGCAGTACAAGCAGTTTCTGCCGTTTGGGATGACCAAGCTGTTCGCAGGCCAGTACCAGTGGAAGATGCCGCAGGACGTTGAAATCGACATCGGCCCAGCGCGGTATGGCAATCTGCCGAAAACGTGGATCGAAGCGACCGAGAAATACGGCCCGCAGGACGGCGTCGAGGTGCTGCCTAACGGCCATTTCAAGATCAACAATTACCATGGCGGCGTGGTATTCCCGAACCCGGAGGAGCCGCACAAGGGCTTCAAGATTCTCGCCAACGTGTTCTTGGCTCATGCGCCAGCGATTTTTGGTGCCGGCCCCGACAACACCTCGGCGATTTGGTTCGTGGACCGCTTCGGCAATATCTCGGAAGACACTTTCGACTTTATTTATCGGCAGAGCGGGTGGGACACGGACGCCGGCTTTCCGGTTGACGAGGATTACGCACCCGGCACCTGGTACACCGAGTGGTTCATGGAAGAAACTCCCGAACAGGCGCGCTACACCTCCACGCTCGCGCTGTACTACAAGGACCAAGAGGCGCATCAGGTTCCGGACAATTTCGTCTTCGTGCCCGCGCTGCGCCGTTCGCTGCGGCTGTCTGCGTCCGCCCGATGCGCTCCGCTGTTTGGCAGCGAGTGGACCAATGACGACGCGAAGATTAACGGCTTCAACGGCGGCACGGCAATTTTTGACGCCGACTATCTAGGCGATCGCAAGCAAGTCGAGTTGGTCCAACTGAACAATTTGAGCGGCGATTTTCCCGGCAGCTATGATATGCCGCTGGGCTTTCCGAAGCCGAGTTGGGGTAAATGGGAAGTTCGCGACGCCACCGTAATCGATGCCCATCGCATTCCGAGCGAGGCGCGCGGCTACTGCTATGGCAATCGGGTGCTCTGGGTCGACAAGGAATTCTGGCTTCCGTACTGGGTCGATCTCTTCGATGGCAACCACAAGCTGTGGAAGGTGGCGGCTTACGAGAATGCCACCGGCGACGTTCCGACGCTCGGCCACGTCTGGGTGGGGGTCGCCGCGGTTAACTGGGACTTGCAGAACACGCATGCGACCATTTGGAGTCCTTGGGGAAATCCGCAGCGCCGCGGCCATTATCTGAACCGCCTCACGCCGAAAGAGTATCAGAACGGTGTCAAGTATGGCTCGCCCTCGGGCTTGATGGAGATCATGCGCTGACGACCTCGAGTGGGTATTTGGATTGACTAGTGAGTTGGCAGTACGGAGGGACAGCAATGACCAGGGAAATCAGGCTCAATGCGTTCGATATGAACTGCGTCGTGCATCAGTCGGCGGGACTCTGGCGGCATCCGCGCGATCGTTCGGACAAGTACAACAGCCTCGACTACTGGATCGAGGTCGCGGAAATTCTCGAACGAGGTAAATTCGACGCCTTGTTCATCGCAGACGTGCTCGGCGTCTATGATGTGTATGGCGGTAACGTTGACGCCGCGCTCGAAGAAGCCACGCAGATTCCCCTCAACGATCCGGTCTTGCTGATCCCTCCGATGGCGCGCGCGACAAAGCATCTGGGCTTTGGCGTGACCTGCACACTTTCGTTCGAGCCGCCGTATCCGTTCGCGCGCCGGATGTCCACGCTCGACCATCTGACCAACGGGCGCATCGGATGGAACATAGTCACTGGCTATTTGAACAGCGCCGCCAAAGGCGTCGGCCTCGACGGTCAGAACAGCCATGACCTCCGATATCGAATCGCCGACGAGTACATGGAAGTCATGTACAAGCTGTGGGAAGGCAGTTGGGAGGACGGCGCAATTATTCGCGATAAAAAGAGCGGCATCTTCACCCGGGCCGACAAGGTCCACAAAGTAGTACATGAAGGCGAATACTATCGGGTGGACGCGATTCATCTGTCGGAGCCGTCGCCGCAGCGCACGCCGGTGCTGTACCAGGCCGGCGCGTCCAACGCGGGATGTGAGTTTGCGGCGAAGCATGCGGAATGTGTATTTCTGCTCGGCCCGTCCAAGCAGGTCGTCGCACCGCGAGTGGCGGATATCCGCGCTCGTGCCCGCCGGCATGGGCGAAATCCCGGTGATATCAAGATCTTCACGCTGATGACTGTGATTGCGGGCCGTACCGAAGCAGAGGCGCAGGCGAAATACGACGAATATAAGTCCTACATCAGTCACCGCGGCGCATTGACGCTGCTGGCCGGATGGACCGGCATCGATTTTTCCAAGTTCGAGCTCGATGACGTCATTCAGTACATCAAGAACGACGCTATCAATTCCGCAGTCGAAGCCTTCACGGTCGCCGATCCGAAGCGCAAATGGACCGTCGAGGAAATCGCCGAGTTCGTCGGTATCGGCGGCATGGGTGCGATCGTGGTCGGCTCGCCGGAATCGGTCGCCGACCAGCTCGAAGCGTGGATCCGCGACACCGACGTCGATGGGTTCAACCTCGCTTACGCCGTGACTCCGGAAAGTTTCTCGGACTTCGTCGATCTGGTGGTGCCTGAGCTGCAGCGGCGGGGAGTCTATAAGCGTGACTATGCGCCGGGCACTCTGCGCGAAAAGCTCTACGGATCGGGACGCACGCTATTGCCGAACGACCATCCGGCCGCCGTCTATCGCCATCGCAGAACCCTTCCGATTAGTGAGCGCGGCGCTGCGGTTAAGTTGATCTGAGAAGCGCGATCCCCATACGTTGCGTGATCACGCGGACGATCTAGGGCGTCTTGCCGCTGAGCTGCCCCATTGGAAGGGTTACGTAGATTTCAACGCAGGTCGAGCGTTGCTTATGCTGGGCGAAGTTGAGGAGATCAAGGCTCAGGTCCGCACGCATCTCTCGCTGGACAAGAATGCACCGGATTTTCGGCGTCCACAAAAAGCTCGGCCCCATCGCAGCGATACCAATCCTCGGAGGACTACATCATCAGTACGTCCGCGTTTAGGTTTTGACTAAGCACAGCGATTCGTTTGAGCCCGAAAATGTATTTTATCGTGTTTGAAAATCGGAGGAGGTTGGACTGAATTTTCTCTCCTGAGACGACGACTCGGACGTTCGCGACCCGGAAACGGCTCACTCTTCGCCGAAAAATCGGCGCTTGACGGTTTCGCCCAGCGGTATCTCGGGGCCGCTCACGAAACCGTCCGGCACGCGCTCCGGCTCCTGCGCGATCAGCGGGAATGCCCGCTGTGCTCCGCAAAAATTAGCAGCCTGCCTTGAAACGGGGAAAATAGCAGCCAAAGTGAAGGGAGAAGATCGAAAACGAAGGACATCGGTGCATCATGGACTGCTGCTCGTGCTGGCTGAAGCTGTTTGGTGATCTGCTCCGCTTTCTGATCCTTAGTTTACGCTCCAAAACTTCGTTGGCCGCCAAGAATCTCTTCCTGCGCAAACAGCTCAGTTTTTACCAGGAACGCAGAATCAGGCCTCGACGGATCGACAGTCCAACGCGCTTGACGCTGGTGTGGCTCAGTCGGTGGTTTGATTGGCGAGACGCACTGGCCATCGTAAGGCCCAAAACTTTCATCGGTTGGCACCGCAAGGGTTTCCGGCTTTTCTGGCGTTGGAACTGCCAATCCGGCCGGCCGCGGATTCCGCTGGACCTCCAACATCTGATTCGCCAGATGGCATGCGATAACCCCTCGTGGGGCGAGGAACGGATCGCAAACGAGTTGTTGCTGAAACTCGGCCTGCGTGTGTCGCCGCGCACGGTTCGGAAGTATCTGCCAAAGTCGCCGGCAACAGGCGGCAACCCTCGCCGCGATCAGCGCTGGTCAACCTTTCTCAAGAACCACGCCGACGCCATTGTCGCCTGTGACTTCTGCGTCGCAGCGACCGCCACTTTTCGAATTCTTTATGTGTTCGTCGTGATGGAACATGCCACTCGCCGAATGATTCACGTCAACGCGACGGCTCATCCCAGCGCAGCCTGGACCCTCCAACAGCTGCGCGAAGCTATACCTTCCGATCATGGTTACCGGTTTATCCTCCATGACCACGACGCCATCTTCTCCGATGGATTCGATGCGTCTGTCGCCGGTCTCGGCCTTAAAGTCATAAAGACGCCGTGCGCAGCCCGCAGGCCAATTCGCTGTGCGAAAGGTTAATCGGAACACTGCGGCGCGAGTGTCTGGATTGGATTATCCCGTTGACCGAGGCGCATCTTCAAGAAACCCTGCGGTCCTGGTTAGCGCATTACAACTGCGGCCGGCCACACTCCTCCTTGGGGCCAGGCCTTCCCGATCCGCCACCAAATTCCCTCGTGCGTAGACAACGCCATCGGACATCGTTTCGATCGATCAAGCCGCGTCGTGGCGCGTCCTGTATTGAACGGGCTTCACCACGAGTACAGCCTCCTGGCCCGCGCTGCATGATGGTCATGGAGTTTTTGCGGACTATAGCCTGATGATGTATCCAAAAGCTCGATCTTGTGTCCGAAGGAAGCAGCCTTGCAGTTATTCTTCTGGGGTGCGCGCCTCAACGGTACGGATAGCAGACAATCGACCCCTGGACGAGCGAATTGCGGCGCCACTTGATGATTACGCGTGAAAGTTAAGCCAGGCTGGAAAAGGTTGCGCCTGCGAACGAAGTCTCCGAATAGACTCGACGTATGCGCCAGGCTGAAGAAGAGCGCGACAGGGAGCTCTCAGCACCTATTTGGGATTCATTCCAGGCAAAACACTGCATGAATATGCTGAGTTTCTGCGCACTTACATGGAAGCCGTTTTTTGAGACAGCAATCGCAAATGCGTTACCCACCTTGAAGCGACAGGCAGTGAGTTCGATTCTAAGTTCGCGTATGCTCTGTATCCGACGGTTCCCCTTCCGGCCACGGGAAAAGACTTGCCCGAAATTTACCTGAATTGACGGCGGTTTCGTCCGTCGATCGGTACTGAAATTGCTTGAGTTCCAAGTATAGGCTTGGAGTGATTTAAGCTACCGCGCCCTCCTTGCTGAAGGAGTGGAATCATGAAGCTTGATTTTGAGATCGCTAACGATGGGACCATCGTTCTGTTCACTCCGCTCACCGAACGGGCACGCCACTGGGTCGATGCGAACGTCGCGGAAGACCGGCTATGGTTCGGTCCGTCTCTGGTAATCGAGCAGACGTTTGCCCGTGTGCTGGTAAATGAAATGTTCGCCTCCGGGTTGCTTTTGGCCAGCCACCAGGAGATCTACGCGCACTGAAGATCGCGCCGTTCCAGTCACTGCGAGGTTCGACCAACGGAAACCCGCACAAATACGGTTGCGTTGCGATTCAAACGGCCGGTACGTATTCCGTTGGCGCGCATTTTGGCGCGCTTGCAAATCCTCGGAATCGAATGTACGGACACGCTCCGTATCCAAGATCGATCAGTTCAAGGTCGCCTCTCTGTGTTGCGCCCGCATGTGGCCGGACGGCAACGTCGGATTGAAGAGCGCGTTGAGGTTATGCACCTAATCTTGTGAGTAAACCCTGCGAGCGGGCTGCCCATTCATCGAGCAGTTTACACCACCGGCGTAGCACTAATGCCTGAGGTCAGGATATTGCGGCACCTTTCAACTTCGACAAGGCGCGGATTTTTACTCGTACGCTGGCAGGTTTGGCGGCACCCTTCATCATTTCCCCCGTGGCCGGGTTGCGGATGAGCGTACCGGCCTTGCGCGCCGGAACCTTGCGCAAGGTTATCTTAAAAAGGCCAGGCAAAGTAAACTCGCCAATGCCGCGCGAACTTACCGAACCTAACATCACGGATTCGAGCGTATTGTCAAGCCGGGCGCGGCGGCCATGCGGCCCGAATAACCTTGGGAATCTGTGGCGCCGGCTGGCGCTGCCCGCGCCGATCGGGAAGTGGTCACTAACCAGCTGACCTCAAAGGCTCGACGACAGCAGCGGATGGTGAAGACTGGCGGCCGTTTGATAAAGCACGCCCGCTACTACTGGCTCCTTTTAGCGGAGAGCCATCTAACGCGGCGGCTGTTTGCCGGCATGCTGCGGAAAATCGCGATCTTGCCCTGGCTACGGGGATAGGTGGCTTGTAGCGCGCGCGGAGCAGATTTCTCTGACGATGATGGGGTGCAGCGGAGAGTGTCTGAGAATTCGGTCGGAGAAGCGGCAGTTTCGGGTATCTTATGTCAACGCGAGGCCGAACTGGCCAGTCGCGGCGTGGTGGAAAGCCCTTTTGACTCAAAAAAGGGCTCGACCTTCGCGTTGGCAAAACTCCCGGCGTCGGTGCGAGTCTGATTGAGGATTGAAAATGGAAATTCCGGCTAAATCGATTTGCGCGCGTTTGCCTTATGCGTGTAGAGATAGCGGTCAAACGCGCATCATGGAGAGGTTCATGAAAGTCTTATTTCGAGGCTTCATAGCAAGTATCGGAGTGATCGCCTTTTGCGCGATGGCTTCATTACCCGCGGCGAACGCTGCCGAGCAATCGGACCTGTCGTCATCGCCGGACACCATCACCCTCACTGACTTTCAGGCGGCATCGACCGTGATCGGCCAGCCCAATTTCAGCAGCGCCTCCCCAAATCAAGGGATGGGGGCCACTCCGGCAGCAGATACGATTGCGGGCCCGTACGGCGCCGCCGCGGTTTCGTCGGGCGGCGTACTTTATGTGAGCGACTACTCTAACCAACGTGTGCTGGGATTCGACTCGGTGCCGAGTTCGAATGATGCTAGCGCTGGATTTGTCCTGGGGCAGCCGAATTTAACCTCGAGCGGCAAGGGCACCGCAGCCAATGAGTTCGGTGGACCGCAGTCGGTCGTCCTTTACAAGTCGAAAATGATCGTCGCCGATTTCTACAATAATCGCGTGATGATTTGGAAAAACGTCCCTACCTCGACTCAGGTTCCCGCTGATACTGTTGTCGGGCAATCGGGATTTGGGAATCGGGTTTCCACTTGCACTCAGGCGGGCATGAGCGCACCCGAGACGGCGACTGTGGGCGGCGCCAAACTCATAGTACCCGATTCCTCGAACAGTCGGGTGCTGATCTTCAATAAGATCCCGACCAAGAATGGCGCGAAGGCCAACATCGTACTAGGTCAACCGAATTTTACGTCCTGCACCGAGAACCAGGGCGGTGCGCCCAGCGCTAAGAACGTGGGATATCCATCCGCCGCATGGTCCGACGGCAAGCGGCTTGTGGTCGTCGATTCGGACGACAATCGGGTGATGATTTGGACGAAGTTCCCGACCAAGAACTTCCAGCCCGCGAATATCGTGCTCGGCCAGCCGAATCTAACTTCTGGAGTCGTCAACAACAATGGCAGCGGCAGTTCGGGATCGCCCAGCGCCAAGAACCTCAGCTATCCCTACGATGGAGTGTTCAGCAATGGCACGCAATTATTCGTCGTAGATCAAGGAAACAATCGAGTTTTGATTTGGAATCACTTTCCGACTACGAGCTTTACCGCCGCCGATGACGTGTTGGGCCAAACGAACATGGCTTGCGGCGTAGAGAACAACGACGGGTCGGGCTGTACGGAAGGTTCGCCGTCCGCCAACAACCTCGATCACCCAACTGGCGTGTTTCATTTCAAAAATAATCTGATCGTGACCGACGGTGGCAACAACCGGTATCTCATTTACTGATGTTCTCGCTCTGAATAAATTACAGGACCGCGCATATCTCAATCTAAGAATCGGACAAAATCGGGCGAGCTGGAAAAGGCCTGCCGTGCGGGTGATCAGCTAGCCTGTTCGCAGGAACCGCCTGGTGTGCATGCGCACCCGGCAGTGAGCATTATAGGCGAGCAGCGATAGCAGGTCGTCGCCGCGGATCGCCAATAATATGGAAATCTCGGTTAAGAATCGCTTTCTGAGGAATTACGTGATGGTCATGCACGATCCCGCCCATCCGGGCGAGGTAATTCGGGAGCTTTGCCTGGAACCGCTCGGGTTGTCCGTCACTGACGCCGCCAGGGCACTCGGCGTCACGCGCAAGGCGCTATCTGAAGTGCTCAATGGTCGGGCCGGAGTGAGCCCTGCCGTGGCACTGCGGCTCGCTAAAGCCTTCAATACGAGTGCCGAGCGGTGGATGGCGATCCAACAGGATTGCGACCTGTGGCAGGCCCGTAAGGCCATCAAGCTCGGCAAAGTCCGCCGGCTGGTCCAGCACCACAAGGTTGTGAGCGAATAGAACACCCGGAGGCCACTACGTGGGTCGCAACTCTTACAGAGTTTGGCGATTTTGGTCTCGGATCTTTTGGAGCGCCCTGCTCGTTGCTGGAAAGGACCCTTGAAGATCTTTCTCCACGATGTTATATGAAAATATAACTAACGGAGGAATGCCATGCACACTACCAATCTGCGCAAGGTCGGCGGTTCGGTCATGCTGGCCATCCCGCCCGCGCTGCTCGAGATCCTGCACTTGCAGCCGGGTGCCAAGGTCGGCATGGCGGTTGAAAGCGGCCGTCTCGTCGTGGAGCCGCAGCCGCGGCGCCGGTACACCCTGGATGAGCTGCTCGCCCAATGCGATCCAAAGGCACGGCGCGCCAAAGAAGAACAAGAATGGCTCGATAGTAAGCCCGTGGGCGGCGAGCTCATCTGATGAAGCGCGGCGAAATCTGGCTCGTCAGTCTAGATCCTGCGTCGGGACACGAGCAAAAGGGGCGCCGTCCGGTGCTGATCGTATCGCCGGAGGCCTTCAACCGGATAACGAAACTCCCCGTAATTCTCCCGATCACGAGCGGCGGTAATTTCGCGCGGACGGCAGGTTTCGCCGTGCCGCTGACGGGCGCCGGAACCAAAACGACAGGAGTTGTGCGGTGCGACCAGCCCCACGCTCTCGATCTAGGCGCGCGCGGCGGCAGGAAGCTGGAACGCACTCCAGACGCGATCATGGACGAGGTGCTGGCGAAGATATCGCCGATATTTGAGTGAACGGCTCGCAACTGGCTGGAGTGTCACAGGCGGTGAAAAATAGCGGGCCGGGCAGGACGA
>Ga0116118_1001830_pt1 | contig 10669 bp, 7 predicted proteins | sample June2015DPH_11_5_FD_89723 | JGI IMG/M metagenome (GOLD analysis project Ga0116118, IMG submission 89723) | Peatland microbial communities from SPRUCE experiment site at the Marcell Experimental Forest, Minnesota, USA - June2015DPH_11_40 | ecosystem: Environmental > Terrestrial > Soil > Wetlands >...
ACGCCGACGCCAACACCTACGCCGACGCCAACACCGACGCCGACGCCGACGCCAACGCCGACACCGACGCCGACGCCGACACCGACCCCAACTCCAACCCCGACGCCGACACCTAAGCCGACGCCAACACCGACGCCGACCCCAACTCCAACCCCAACCCCGACGCCGACACCTAAGCCGACGCCAACGCCAAGGCCAACACCGAGACCGAAGCCAACTCCGACCCCGACCCCGACGCCTACGCCAACGATGACCATCAGCCCGACGTCGTCGAGTCTGACGGGCGGGCAGACCCAGCAGTTTACGGTGACAGTGAGCGGCGGAAAGTCTTACACAAACTCGAACTGTAATTGGTCGCTGAGCCCGGCGGTCGGAACCATTTCGACCTCGGGGCTCTACACATCGCCTGCGACGGTCAGCGCCCAACAAACCGTGACCGTGAAGGCGGTCCTAGCGTCCAACTCGGCGGTCCTCGTGACCGCAGTGGTTACGCTCACGACTTCGGGGACCACAAGCAGCAGCTACTCGGTTGCAGCCACAGTGAGCGGGTCCTCGCTGAAAGTCACCTGGACCGCTCCATCCGGCGCCTCTTCCGGGGACTGTATCACCCTGGCTTCTCCGGGCGGACCCAATTGGTGGAATCTCTGGTCGGGCAACACGAACGGCGCCACCAGCGGCACCTTCACCGTGGCAACTCCTTCCAGCCCCGGGCTCTATCAGTTCCGCTACTATACGGCGAGCGGCAGCACTCCGGCGGCCACGAGCAACACGCTGGCGATCGGCGTCTCGGCCTTCAGCGTAACGCCGAGCCCTGCCACGGTCTCCGCGGGCGGTACAGTCACCGTCTCCTGGACCGCTCCGGCGGGCCGGCCCGGCAATTGGGGAGATACGATCGGCCTCTACCTGGTGGGAACAACGAGCGACAATGCTATTTCCTATGTGTATCCGCAAGGCTCCGCCGGCGGCACGACGAGCGGCACTTACACTCTCACCGCTCCGTCAACGTCCGGAAGCTATGAGCTGCGGTATATTCTGGCCACCGGCGGATATATCGCCGCGGCCATAACTCCGCTAACAGTCCACTAATGAGGAGGGCTCTGCGAACAGCCAGGCGGCCGCCGTCACGAGTCATTGAATGGCGACGGTGACGGTCGCCTGGCTGTCCACACCTCCTGCCGACAGGATCAGCGGCAAACTGGATCCTGCCGGCGCGGTGCCAGGGACGAGGGCGCAGACCTTAAAGACGCCCTCGAACCCGGTCGCCCACTAGTTTTCATCCCCTCTCAGTCCAGCGCTTATGTCGGCCAGTCCCTCGCGTGGACCTGCCTCGGACCCTCGGTGCTGTCACCTCCGTTGCCCCGGCTACGGTGCGAAGTACCCGTTGATGTCCAGAATCACCTGCGTCGAGTCCGTCACGTAGATGCTGATCGCGCCGTTCGCCCCCGCCGGCACGATTGCCGCGTTGGCCACCACGCTGCCGTCCGATGAGTTCAGCGTGGAGACGTACGGCTGCGCCGATCCCGTCGGCCACGCCGTCAGATAAGCGAGCAGCCCGTCGGGCACCACCGTCACATTGAGGGAATAGGCAGCCGCCGTAGCGGGAATGTTGCAACCGCTGGCCGGGATCGCGAACGAGCGCGTGGACTGCGCCCCCATCTCCGGTCCCCCGAACGGGCCGGCAGCATTCCGCGTGTCCGCCACCCGGCACGGCGCCAGCGGGTAGAATGTCAGCGCGCCCGCGCTCCCGGGCTGGCCGAAGTAACCGTCGAAGTCCAGGACCACGTCGGTGGGATCCGTGACAAACACGGAAATCGATTCGTTCGTGCCGGCCGGTACGATGGCGGCGTTCGCCACCACCTTTCCGGTCTGGGAGTTCAGCGTAGAGACGAGCGGCAGAGGCGATCCTGTCGGCCAAGTCGTCAGATAGCCGAGAGAATTCGTGTCGGGCACTGCCGTGACATTGAGCGAGTAAGCCGTCACAGTCGAGGGGATCGCGCAGGAACCCAGCGGGATGGGAAAGTCCCGGGTTTGGCCGGCAGACATGGAAGGCCCGCCAAACTGGCCGGTGGGGTTTCGGGTGTCGGCGATGCGGCACGGCGGGGCGGGATAGAAGGAATACGAAGTCGCGCCGGCGGCCGTGTCGAAGTAGCCGTTGATATCTAGGATCACATCGGTCGCGTCGCTGACATAGGCGCTCACCGCTCCGCCAGAACCGGCCGGGACGAGGGCCGCATTCGCCACCACGCTGCCGCCAGAGGAGTTCAACGTGGAGACGAACGGCTGCGTCTGCCCGGTGGGCCACATCGTGAGGTAGGCAAGCGGCCCCGCCGGCACCACCGTCACATTCAGCGAGTATGCCTCAGCCGCGCTGGGGATGCCGCAGGCGCTCTGAGGAATCGCGAAGGAGCGCGTCGAGCCGGCCGACATGGCGGGTCCGCCGAACGGGCCGGCGGAGTTGCGCGTGTCCGCGATGCGGCAGGGGGCTACGGGCACGAACAGCAGGCCGGCCGACGGAGCGGCTGCTGTGAACGACCATGTATCGGAAGCGGTGGACCCGAAGCTGTTCAGTGCCACGATCTGCCAGTAGTAGTTTGTGTCCTGGCTCAGCGGTTCCGGGGCGTAACTGGTTCCGGTCGTGCTTGCCACAAAGGGCGGCGGAGACGACGTGCCAAAGTAGACGTTGTAGGACGCGGCCCCGGTCGAAGCGTTCCAAGTCAACGCAGGCGTGAGGGAAACTCCCGTCGCGCCGTTGGCGGGCGCGCTCAGCGCTGGCGCCGCCGGGGCTGGCACCTGCGTGGTGAAGCTCCACGTGGCCGAGGCGTTCGAGCCACTGTTGTTCTTGGCCACCACCTGCCAGTAATACGGTATTCCCGCGGCCAGCGTCCCCGGAGCATAGCTCGTTCCCGTCGTGTTGGCCGCGAGGGGCGGCGAGAACGAAGTGCCGAAGTACACGTCATAAGAGGTTGCTCCGCTCGCAGCGCTCCAGCTCAGCGCCGGCGCCAGCGAAACCCCGGTTGCGCCGTTGGCGGGCGATATCAGCGTGGGGGGCGGCAGCGGTGTCGGCGTCGGCGTCGGTAGCGCGCTCGCGCTCCCGTACTGGTATGCCCCGATGTCGGGTGCGCCGCTTTGCGGTCGCAACTCGCCCTCAATGTCGGCTGTCAATCCCGAGATGAACACGCCCGCTCCAATTGCCGGGCTCCCCGCCTGCAACTGCGCGTCACCCGTCGACGGGCTGACCAGCAGCGGGTTGGCGTTGATCGAGCCTGTAATCACATTAGGGAACGTCGCCGCGCCGTTTCCGTAAAGCAAGTTGTTCGATCCGGTGAAGTTCGGACACGCCGACGCGCTGGACGTCGTCGCGCACCCTTCGTTGTTCGTGCTGTTCGTTACATCGAAGTAGTCCCCGCCCGAGCTCAGAATGATGTTGTTCCGCAGCCGGTCGATCAGCGCCTGCCCCTGGGCCACCTCGAAGCTGTCGCCGAAGCCCGGTCCCGCAGTGGTGTAAGCGAAGATCGTGTTGTTGTAGAAGTCTACGTAGCCCGAGCCGACCCCCTGCGAGGTGTCGTAGTCGGAGCTATCGGCGCGATAAATGGCCCCGTCGGACTGCCCGTCCTGCCCCGTGTTGTACACCACGTTGTTGTAAACCGTGACCGGCCCCTTGGACGGATCCACGGTGTCCACGATAATCCCTTCCTCGGCGATGTCGTGCACTACGTTGTCGTGGATCGAAATGGAGTACATCACGTAGCCGTTGCCGCTAGACAGCGGCGAGGAGTGGATCTGGATGCCCGCCCGTCCCTTGGCGTTTTCGATCATGTTCCAGGCCAGTTCCAGGTAATTGCTGTCGGTGCCCGGGTAGAAGGCCTGCTGGAGGCGGTCGGTGCTGGCCAGATTCATGTCGTGGCCGTTATTGCCCAGGACCTCGGTGTAAGTGGACTGTTCCACGCCCAGGGCCGATCCGCCGCCGTTGTTGCCGCTGGCCTGAGGATTCGAGACGTCGTTGCCGATGATACGCCAGTTGGTGCTCGGCCCGGCAGTTTGAATGGGCTGGATGCCTCGCAGGGTTAGCCCCGCTATGACCCAGTTGCCTCCGCAGGCGCCGCCTCCGGCGGAGGAGTCCGTGGCGCGGATGCCGTAGGACGGCGACGTTCCCGAGGTGCCGATGGTCACCGTGGCACCAGGATACGCGATCAGAGCCGTCGGGGCGGCCGACGTGCCCTGACACCAGGCGGTGCGCAGAGTGATGGCCGCGCCCCAACCCTGTCCATCGTCGGTGGTTTGGGAGACGCCATTCATGGCGTAGACGATGGAACCGGCGCTGGCGCCGGCAGTCTGCACGGCGTTCACGAGAGTTTGCCAGGGCGCGGTGTAAGAGCCCGGGTTCGCATCGCTGCCGTTTGTCGCTACGAAATAGATGTTGCCCGAGGAGACGGTGAACGGCCGGCCATTGGAAGTGCCGTTCGAGTTAGAAACGACTATGTTGCCGGTTTGAGCCCGGGGACCAAGCTGCACGGTCAGCTTCTGGTACCACAGGTAAGGGGCCGGCGCCACCGTGACGATGGCCTGCCCTCCGCCGACGGTGACGGTAGGGTTGGAGCCGAAGTAATTCCCGTAAAGGGTGACGAAAGCGCCGTTGTTGCCCTGGCCGCCTGTGTTGGGCCCGCTCACTAGGTCGGAGAAGAACAAGCGCGGCGCCGGAGTCTGGGACCGCGCAATCCCCGGCAAGACGGCGAACAGCGCCAAGGCCACGGGCAAGGCACGCCCGCGAAGGTGGAAAGGTGAAAGCATGGATACTCCTATGAGGCGAGAGGAGCGGGCGGGCGCCGCTCGAGGCCAGCGCGCTCTCGATGCGGGCGTCCAACGAATCGGCCTCGTAGCAGAGGCGATGCAGGCCGCCACCGCGCTTGAGAAGCCCGGCGACACGCGAGTGCGGAGGCGCCGGTTCCCCCTTCTATCAGATCACCGATTACTCGTTGACGTGGCTCGGACCGGGCGCCGCGACGACCGGCGCCGGGCTTCCGCTCCCGCTCTCATAAGCGCCAATGTCGCAGGCTGCGCCTTGAGGACGCTGCTTGCCGTCGAGGTCGATGGCCAGGGCCGGGATCGTGACGCCGGCGCCGATAGCCGGGCTCCCCGCCTGCAGGTGCGCGTCTCCCTGCGCCGGGTTCGCCAGTTTCGGGTCGGCGTTGATCGAGCCGGTGACCAGGTTCGTGAACGTGGCCGCGCCGGCTCCGTAAAGCAGGTTGTTCGAGCCAGTGAAGTTCGGGCACGCCGAGACGTTGTCGGTGCTGGAACAACCGGAATTTGTGGTGCCGCTGGTTACGTCAAAGTAGCGGCCGCCCGAGCTCAGGATGATATTGTTCCGCAGCCGGTCGATCAGCGCCTGGCCCTGGTGAACCTCGAAGCTCGCCCCAAAGCCGGGGCCCGCCTTGTAGGCGAACACGGTGTTGTTGTAGAAATCAACGTAGCCCGAGCCCACCCCCTGCGAGCCGTCGTAATCGGAGCTATCGGCGCGATAGATGGCCCCGTCGGACTGACCGTCCTGCCCCACGTTGTACACCACGTTGTTGTAGACCGTGACCGGCCCTTTGGAGGGATCCACGGTATCCACCAGGATGCCTTCTTCGGCGATGTCGTGCACCACGTTGTCATGGATCGAAAGGTCGTACATCGCATAGCCGTTGCCGCGCGAGAGCGGCGAAGAATGAATCTGGATGCCGGCTCGCCCCTTGGCGTTGGCCACCAGATTCCAGGCCAGCTCGAGGTGGTTACTGTCGGTGCCGGGATAGAAAGCCTGCTGCATGCGGTCGGTGCTGGCCAGGTTCATATCGTGGCCGTTGTTGCCCAGGATCCTGGTGTAAGTGGACTGCATCACGCCCAAGGCCGATCCGCCGCCGTTGCCGCCGCCTGCCAGGGGATTCGAGACGTCGTTGCCGATGATGCGCCAGTTGGTGCTCGGCCCCGCGGTCTGGATGGGCTGCAATCCTCGGAATGTCAGCCCGGCCAGAACCCAGTTGCCGCCGCACGCGCCTCCCGAGGAATCCGTGCCCCGTAATCCGTATCCAGGAGACGAGCCGGCCGGGTTGCCGATGGTCACAGTGGCCCCGGGATAGGCGATCAGAGCTTTCGGGTTGCTTGCCGTCCCCTGACACCAGCCCGAGCGTAACAGGATAGCCGCGCCCCAGCCCTGGCCGTCGTCCGTGGTTTGCGAGACGCCATCCATGGCGTAAATGATGGCGCCCGCACCGGTCGTCTGCACGGCGTGGGGGAGCGTCTTCCAGGGCGATTTGTAAGAGCCCGATTTAGAATCGCTGCCATTCGGAGCCACGAAATAGATTTTGCCCGTGCGGACGGTGAACGGCAGGCCGTTGGAAGCGCCGTTCGAGTTAGAAACGACGATGTTGCCGGTCTGAGCGTTTGGACCAAGCTGTATTGTCACCTTCTGGTACCACAAGTGAGGAGACGGCGCCAGTGTGAGGATGGCCGGTCCTCCGCCGACGGTGACGGTGGGATTGGAGCCGAAGTAATTGCCGTAGAGCGTGACGAAAGCGCCGTTGTTGTCCTGGCCGCCCGTATTGGGCCCGCTCACCAAGTCGGAGAAGAACAAGCGCGGCGCAGGAGGCTGGGACCGGGCAAGCCCCGCCCCAACTGAGAACAGCGCCAAGGTCAGCGGGAAGGTGCGCGTGCGGAGGCCGGAGAGCATGGATACTCGTGGGACGCCGGTCCCTTACGGTCACTGCGAGGCGAGAGGAGCGGGGGGGCGCCGCTCGAGGTATTCGACGAACAGCCGATCCGGCGTGCACACCCAGGCGATTCTGCGTCCGGCGAAGGCCACGGCCTCCGCTGGAGGAAGCAGCAGGGCGGCGCCGGAGGCCAGCGCGCTCTCGATGCGGGCGTCCAGCGAATCCACCTCGTAGCAGAGGTGATGCAGGCCGCCGCCGCGCTTGAGAAAACCGGCGACGCGCGATTGCGGAGACGCCGGTTCCACTAACTCGATCATCGGGGCTTCGGGCGTGCAATGTTCCAGGAACGTAACCCGGACCGTCTGGATTGGATCGTGAAACACCTGCCCGTCCCAGCGCAGTCCCATGCCGGCGATGAAGCGGTCCACCGCGTCGCCGATCGAGGGGACCACGAAGCCCATGTGATGCAGCCTGTCCACTATTTCCTCCCCGCTTGTGCCACCACCGCCGGATTCGCCGCGTCCAGCGCCGCGACGGTCCTGCTCAACTCGCACATGACCGACGCCGCGCCGGACTTACTCAGGTGGACCGCGTCCTCGAAGTTCCGTAAATCGCTTCGCAGGTCCGCATGCGACGGATCGTTGAAATCCACAACCGCATCGCCCGGACGCAACAACGAGCTTACTGTGGCGCGATAACGCGCAAATTCGGCCGAGCGGATCGCGAAGACGGGCGCCGGCACGGGCGGATAGAAGACCAACATTCGCTGGCTGCGGCGCCTGGCCTTGGACAGGATGCCGTCCAACCCGGCCAGCGCGACGGGGTCGATGGAGTAGTTTCCGACCGACGCTTGCCCGCGTTGGATTTCACCGACCGCCTTATCGATGTTCTTCCTCACCGTGGCAACATCGAGGTCCGCCCCCGCGCGCAGAGTGCCGAACTCGTCGTACTCGCCGCGCACAATCCCGCGGCGAGCCGCCATCCCGGAAAGATAGGCGGTGATCAATTGGGGCGAGCCCAGCGCGCCCCAGTATTGCCGGGGCGTCATCAGGTCGGTCTTCCTGTCGTGGTCGAGGGTCAGATAGCGGTGGATGCAGACGACGGTGAGCTTAAGCGTGCTCTTGCCGTAAACGTTCTCCGCGATGGGCCGAAGGTCCTCGACGTTTCCGCCATTGATCGAAGCGTTGTATAGCCGGTAGCCGTGGAACTGCTTCGGGTCCAGGTTATCCGACACGGATGAGCCCAGCAGGATGCCGTCGAAGTTCTCCGGAATGTACCGCATCGAATACAGATACTTGGCGATTCGCTCCTCGCCGTAGACGGGGAGAGGGCGCGCGCGGGACGACCGGAACAAACCGTACGGGTCCGCGTACATATTCAACGGAATCAGGACGGCGCAAACCGCGGCGAAACCGCCTGCGAAGACTGCCAGGAATCGCTTAGAAGTCACGGTATACGAAGCTCCTCGATACGACGCCGTTAGCATAGATGCAGGCAACGACGGCGAGCGCGACCGCGGTCGCCGCGGTGGCCCATGAAGGCTGGAAGGCGCGCTGCAACTCCAGCGAGCTCTTTCCGCGAACCTGGGTCGCCAGGCCGAAAAGCATCCAGCCGATGCCCAGAAGCTGATCCACGCGCCCAATGCCGCTCCACGGTTCATAGTTGAACAGCCCGCCCCGCAGGCTGAACATCGACGCCACGACCTGCGCGGCCTGGGTGAGGCCGGAGGCCCTGAAAAAGACCAGCGCGACAACGACGAAGGTGAAAGTGAGCAGCCACGCCAGCGGCGCCGGCATCGGCCATTTCATCTTCTTCCACAACTGGTTCGTCGCCAGCGCCACGCCATGCAGCGCGCCGAAAACGACGAACGTCCAGTTGGCCCCGTGCCAGAAACCGATAATCACCATCACCACGAAAGTCGCCAGCATGGCCTTGGCGATCGTCACCCGGGCCATCGAGCGGATGATGGGCGTGTACATGTAAGTGGTGAAGAAGTTGGTCAGCGTCATGTGCCAGCGCCGCCAGAAATCGCTAATGCTCTGGGCGCGGAAGGGCGCGTTGAAGTTCTGGGGAAGGTTGATGTTGAGCATCAGGGCCGCGCCGATCGCCATGTCGGTGTAGCCGCTGAAATCGAAGTAGAGCTGAAACGTGAAAGCCAGCGCGGCAATCCAGCCGCCCGCCAGGGAAAGCGGATGCCCGTAACTGAACCCCGCATCCGCCCAGCGGAAGAAGCTGTCCGCCAGCACTACTTTCTTGAACAGGCCGATCACGAATACGAACAAGCCCCTGGCGACGTTGTCTGGATCGAGACGCCATCCTTTCGGATCGTTTAGTTGAGGCACCACCTGCTTCCAGCGGACGATCGGCCCCATGGTGACATACGGAAAGAGGCCCGCAAAAACGAAGTAGTCCAGCCAGTTGTGCCCCTCGATCAGCCCTTCGTAGCAGTCCACCAGGAACATGATCTGCTGGATGGTGAAGAAGCTGATGCCCAGCGGGAATGCGATGTGCGGCGCCGCCAGCCTAGTGCCGGCCACCTGATCGAGCGCGACCACGAAGAACCCGACATATTTGAACATGCACAGGAACAACACGTTGGCGGCGATTCCGGAGAACAGAACTGCGCCCCGGTGCAGTTTGAAGGGTCCCTCCGGCTTCAGGAGCCACGTGGCAAGCAGGCAGTTGACCGCCACCGATCCGATCAGGACCGGCAGAGTCTCAATCCGGCCGCCGGAGTAAAACACCAGCGACGCGGCGAGCAGCCACACCTTGGACCAGCGGCGGTCCGAGCCGCGGCCCAACAGAAAGTAACCCGCCACCACCGCCGGCAGGAACAGGAACATGAACGCTAGGGAGTTGAAAGTCATAAGACGCTAAACCGGCTATTGCCGGGCGCGGTCCTGCTTCTTCCCGATCAGGGCGACCATCTCACCGACGTTGTTCAGCTCCTGAATTTCCCCTAGAGCGAACTTAACCTTGAACTCGCGCTCGATGGCGAAAATCAGATTGATGTTCGTGAGCGAGTCCCACCCGGACACGTCGCTCGCCGTTGTCGTGGGCGCGATCGCCAGTGTCGGATCGTCGAACACGTCCTGAAAAATGCCTTGCAGCCTCGGCATCAGCTCTTCCATGTTCACCTCGTCTTACGCATTGGCGGAACTTACCACAGGGCTCGCGGTCCTCCGTATGTGCGCAGCCCTGGGGGACCACGCCGCGGGCACTTCATAGCGCCACAGCGTGCGGCCGTCCGGCCCGTCCGGCAGCCGGCTGAAGCCCAAGGCGCCATAGTGCTCCGCAACCATGCCGTTCTTCTTGGATGGGATGTAGACGCCCAAGATTTCGCGGACGCCCCTCTCCCGGCACTCTTCGACCAGCGCGTCGAACATCGCGTATTCCATCTCCCGCTTCAGCACGCGGCAGCTCATCAGCCAGAGGTCGATCTCGACCGTTTGCCGGCGGACCTTGCCAATCACGACCGATACCAGCCCATTGTCGCCGAACCTGTCGGCGAGCCGCCCGTAGAGCGCGATCGAAGCCGGATCGCTCGCGATAGCCTCCACCTCGGCGGCCGTGTAGCGCCTGGTAGTCAGGTTGAACTGGTTGGTCTTGTTGATCAACTGGGCGATCCGTTCCAGATAGACAGGGACGAAGGGCCCGATTTCCGCCGTCATTTCGAGAGACGCGAGGAAATCGTCGTAACTGGCGAAGGCGGACTCATAGTTACTCCGCTGGGCGTTCCCGCTGTAGTAAGCCGCGCGCTCGAGATCGTCCGCGACAATCTTGACCGGCTCGAAGTACGCCTCGCGCTCGAGCGCCTCCGCGAACAGCGAGACGTCCGAGCCCACATCCGGCACCGCGACTTCGGGCAACTGCGCCGCAACGATGGCGCGCTCGGCGGGGTTGTCGTCCACGAACACCAGGCTGTCGAGCCCGATGTTCAGCTCGGCCGCGATCTCGCGGATGTTGTCGGGCTTCGGATTCCAGCT
>Ga0116118_1001859_pt1 | contig 10574 bp, 10 predicted proteins | sample June2015DPH_11_5_FD_89723 | JGI IMG/M metagenome (GOLD analysis project Ga0116118, IMG submission 89723) | Peatland microbial communities from SPRUCE experiment site at the Marcell Experimental Forest, Minnesota, USA - June2015DPH_11_40 | ecosystem: Environmental > Terrestrial > Soil > Wetlands...
AGCCAGATCGCCTGCTGAATGATCTCAGGCGGAAACCGGTACCCGGTGTAACTGATTTTCTTCATCCCCCTGGCTACCGAGCCGCCAGTGGGACCGCAAGCCAGAGGCGCCGTGACAACGCCCTTCGACCTGGTCCCGCGGCAGGCCTTCGCCATTTTCGTAAGCGAGGCCCAGTCGATGCATCGCCGCGCTATTGCCGGCGTCCGCGCTCTTGCGATACCGGCGCAAGGCCTCGGCAAAATCCGGCATCGCGCCTCGTCCCGTTTCCTAGGCGAAGCCCAAAATGTTCATCGCGCCGGCGTGGCCGTCGGTGGAAACTACCAATCTAGTTGAGGTCATGGACACCAAGCTCCCGTTGAGCCGGTCGATTTTGTGATAGGCGAAGCGATACGGATCACAGGGGATTCGATTTCAGATTATGCCGCGCTCGCTCGTGCCCGTGGTCACGCCGCATGGCTCGCTCCGCCTTGATCAGGGTGACAGCGAGTTCGTGCTGGTGGGCTCGCTCGCCGACCGGCTCGAGAAGAGCTTCGGACGGGGGGCTGGCCATGGCCTTCTGCAACTCGGCGCGGGCGAAACGGGCAGCGTATTGTCGCCCGCTCTAGCATGGTGGCGTGATTTCGCCGTGCGCTTCATCGCCGATCTCTGCGCGCTTGGCGAAGGGGCGGAGCCGGCCAAAGCCAGGGACCTTGCTGCGCCGGCGCCGAGCGAGCTCTCTGGGCTAATCGACGACGCTCCGCCCATGCAGGGGGGCGAATATCTGCGCCCCGAAGTCCTTGGCAAGCTGTGGCGGGAGATAGGCCTCGCGCTGGAGGTCGAACTCTCCGAAGGAGGCCTCTCCCTCGACGACTTCTTGAAGCGGCGCGACAGTCGCTGGCGCCTCGTTGGACGCGTGCATTTCAATCTGGCGGAAAATCGCCGGGACGCGGCATTCCCGTTCGCCTTCATGGCGACTTACACGTCCGGTCTGGCCGCGAACGGCGCCTTGCGGCATCTACCCTTGGGCCAAGCCTTGCGCGAATTCGCGGGCGCGGGCGACAGATCCAAGCTCCTGCGGCTCCTGGATCCCGTCAGTCAGGCAAGCGAGGCCTGCCCGTGGCTGAAAGCCATCGTCGATGCGGGCGAGATCTTTCATCCCCTTCGGTGGACCCCGCAAGAGGCGTTGCGATTTCTTCACGACATCGACGCCATGGAGCGTGCCGGGCTTGTGATCCGCATGCCAGCCAACTGGCGCATGAATCGGCCGAGCCGTCCACGCGTGCAAGCGACGGTCGGGTCTACGTCCACCTCTGTCCTTGGCATGGACGCCCTGCTGGATTTTCGCGTCGGGGTCAGCCTCGACGGCGAGACGCTGACTTTCCAGGAAATCAACGAACTCCTCGCCTCCACCCAGGGTCTCGCGTTGCTGCGCGGCAAATGGGTCGAGGTCGATCCCACGCGGTTGCGAGCGACGCTCGACAGATTTCAGGCGATCGAACGCCTGTCGGAAAGGGAGGGGGTGCCCTTCGGCGAGGCCATGCGCTTGCTGGCCGGCGCACAAATCGGCGCGGGCGCCGGCGAGGCGCCGACCGCGCAATGGGCGCATGTCGAAGCAGGCCTTTGGCTCGCCCGAGCGCTCAAGGGATGCCGCAGTCCCGAAGGCTTGGCTCAGGTAAAGCTAGGCGAGGCTTTCAAGGCGACGCTGAGGCCGTATCAAGAGACGGGATTGCGGTGGTTGCATCTCCTGACCCAACTCGGTCTTGGCGCGTGTCTTGCCGACGACATGGGGCTGGGCAAAACAGTTCAGGTGTTGGCTTTGCTGCAGGCGCTCGCCCCCCAGGGCGCCGGCTCGGCAAGAAAGACGCCGAGCCTCCTGGTGGCTCCGGCGTCGCTTCTGGCCAATTGGGCGATGGAAGCTGCGCGGTTCACGCCGCGCCTCAAGATCTCGATCGCTCATCCCGCATTCGCCTCCCCCGACGAATTGAGCGCCATGAACGCGGAAAGCCTCGCGGCGACCGATCTCGTGGTGACGAGTTACGGGACACTGCTGCGCCAAGCCTGGATTGGCGAAATGTCTTGGCGCCTCGTGATTCTCGACGAAGCCCAGGCGATCAAGAATCCAGGCGCAAAACAGACCAAGGTGGCGAAGTCCTTGAAGGCCAAGGCGCGCATCGTTCTCACCGGCACGCCCATCGAGAACAATCTGCGCGACTTGTGGTCGATTTTCGATTTCCTCAATCCGGGCCTGCTCGGATCCGCCAAGGCCTTCGCCAATTTCGCCAAGACGCTCGCCACGCAGCCCCACGTCTCCTATGCGCCGCTGCGTCGGCTCGTGCAGCCCTATATCCTGCGCCGGCTCAAGAGCGACAAGAGCGTCATTGCGGATCTTCCCGACAAGACGGAGATGAAGGCCTTCTGCCATCTGACCCGCAAGCAGGCGGCGCTTTACCAAGCCGCCGTCGTCGAATTGGAAGAGAGCCTCAAGGAATCGGGCGAAGGGATCGCGCGACGGGGCTTGGTGCTCTCCTCCCTGATGCGGCTAAAGCAGATTTGCAATCACCCCTCGCAATGGCTTGGCGACGGCGCCTACGAAGAAGGCGAGAGCGGCAAATTCGAGCGCCTGCGCGAAATCGCCGAGGCGATCGCCAGCCGCCAGGAAAAGCTGCTGGTGTTCACCCAGTTCAAGGAGATCATCCCCGCCCTGGAAAGGCTGCTCGCGTCGGCGTTCGGAAGCCCCGGTCTGGTTCTCCATGGCGATACTCCCGTGGCCAAGCGCAGGGACCTCGTGAGGACGTTTCAGGAAGACGAACGCACACCGTTTTTCGTGCTGTCGATCAAGGCCGGCGGTTCCGGGCTCAACCTGACCAGCGCGTCGCACGTGGTGCATTTCGATCGCTGGTGGAACCCCGCGGTCGAAAGCCAGGCGACCGATCGGGCCTACCGCATTGGGCAGAAGCACAACGTGCTCGTGCATAAATTTGTATGCCGGGGAACGATCGAGGCCAAAATCGATCAGCTGATTGAATCGAAACGCCAACTGGCGGACGATTTCCTCGGGGCCGGCAGCGAGATAAATCTGACGGAAATGAGCAACGGCGACCTGTTGCGGCTGGTCGCTCTCGACCTCAACGCCGCGATGACGGAGGGGGCAGCGTCATGAGCTATTATGGCTTTCGTCCTTATGTGCCCGTCGCCAAGCGCCGGGCGATCGCGGCGCGAGAATTGGAGAAGCTGAAGAAGAAGGGCCGAACGATTTCGCCCGTCGTTATTGAAGGCCGCACGATCGTTCGCACTTTCTGGGGCAACGCCTGGTGCGAGAATCTCGAACGCTATTCCGACTACGAGAACCGCCTGCCGCGCGGCCGAACCTATGTGCGCAACGGCTCGGTGCTCGATCTCCAGATCGAGCGCGGTCAGATCCGCGCAATGGTGAGCGGGTCCGAACTCTATTCGATCGAGATCAAGATCGACACGATCTCCAAGTCGGGCTGGGCCGCGATTTGCCGGGACTGTTTGGGCTCCGTCGGCTCGCTGGTCGAATTGCTCCAGGGAAAACTGTCGAAGAACGTCATGGAGCGCGTGTGCCGCGAGGGCGATGGACTCTTTCCCAGCCCTCGCGAGATCAAGATGAAGTGCTCCTGCCCGGATTGGGCGGACATGTGCAAACACACATCCGCTGTCCTTTACGGCGTGGGCGCCCGGCTCGACGCGGAGCCGGACGTTTTGTTCGCGCTGCGCGGCGTCGATCGCTCGGAGCTGATTGCCGGAGCGGGGACAAACCTGCCCATGACGCAAACTCAGGTCGCCGCCGAACGCGTCCTCGCGCAGGACGACGTCGCCGCGCTGTTCGGCATAGACATGGAGCTTGCGCTCCCGGACTCTCGAACTGAAAACACAAAGACGAGGGCGCGGTCCGCGAAGAGCGGAAGGGTTCAACGAGCCGCATCGCTCAAACGAGGGCCAGGGAAGGAAGCCGGCTCGATCAAGCAGGACTCGAAAGAGGGCAATGCGCCGCGAACGCGATTGAGGGATGCGAAGGCCTCGCCAGCTTTACACGGAGTCCGACCTGAAAGGGCCGACGCTGCGGACAATGGCGCAGAACCTCGAATAGGGCGCGAGAAGGGTAAATCGGCGACGCAGCCAACCCGTTCATTCACAAAGGCGCCCAAGAAGGAAAGTGCGACAATCGAGCTGGCCGCGCCGGCGTCGGAACCGCGATCGCATCGTCGCATTCCGACGCTTGCCGCGAAATGGACGAAATGGAAAAAGCCGAAAGCTCGGTAACCTCACGGATTGAGCGGATCGCCGATTCTTGAAAGGCGCCGATGAATGTGTCTCCACCGTCTGGAAAAGGCGTCATCGATCTGGCTATTGGCGAACCCGCATTCAAAAATCCGGCCTTCGATCGATGAAATTCATGGGTTTGCCCTTCACGGCGATCCCTTCGAGCGCCGATGCAAACGCGGATCGAGCAGGAAATCGCTATCACGGTGGTTTTCAACTGGGGCGGGGTAGAAATGGCCTATGCAATCATTCGCGGGAAAGGCGGGCGCCGCCACGAGGTCGATTTTGGGTCTTCTCCGCTCCGCGTCGAAGTTCATGCGGGCGAGGAAACGGTCGAGATCCATATTGAAGCGGACTTTGACACGCATGCCGAGAATCGACGGCGCTTTGCCATCGTGAGCATGTCGCGTCAGCAATTTAGCGAAGCGACCGGGGCCGCGGCTCGCAGAGCCGCTCCGAACAACCTGAGTAGGAAACGGTTGCCATAGACTGCCGCATGGAGGAATATTCTGCGTCTTTCCATTGGTCGAAGCGGGAGCCATGCCATGAGTGCAGGCAAGCATCAAGAAATCTGGATCGAGCAATGCGAAGCGGCTCGAACCATCAAGGTGCGCTATGGGCTCAAGGCGGCATTTGACTATGCCGTTGGGGAGAAACTCATGAATTTTGCCGACGCGGCCCATGAGCATCCCGCATTCGCCAGGGAGCTTCCTCGATTTGTATCGGAGGTCCGGCGCATGTTTTCGGCTGACGAAATACGCGTCCATTTCGCGCGACTTGAACGCGAGCAGTCCGAACGCGACGCCGATCTTAGCGATCTGGACGAGGATGACCTTCATCGTGAGAGCCCGGCCAGAGCCGCCGCGCGTGTTAGGCAATTCGCGATGATCAAGGAACTTCTTACCGCGGCTACGCTTGGCACATCTTGAGCAGGCGGAGACTTTCGCGGGCAGCTTCACCCGCATGCGCCGCATAAGCGTCGTCGGATAGGGCAGGAAATCTGTAGCGGCTATGCGTCAACCTGCCGTCGACGCGGTGGACGATTGTCTTGACGCCCCGAGCCGAAGCCATTCATCGAGCTTTGACCAACGCCGCCGGCCAGTGACGTTGCGCACCGCGATCGCGATGGCCTTCTTTTGTCCGACGAGGACGACGAGCCTCTTGCCCCGGGTGATGCCGGTGTAGAGGAGATTTCGCTGGAGCATCGTGTAGTGCTGGGTGAGGACGGGGATGATCACGGCGGGATATTCCGAGCCTTGGCTTTTGTGGATCGTCGCGGCATAGGCGGGAACCAGCGTGTCGAGTTCGCCGAAACCGTAGGTCACCGCGCGTCCGTCGAAGCTGGCCGTCAGTTCGGCCGCCTCGGGATCGACGTCGCCGACATAGCCGATATCGCCGTTGTACACTTCCTTGTCATAATCGTTCTCGATCTGCATGACTTTGTCGCCCGGCGCGAACGTCCAGCCGAAACGCTCGACCTTGCGTTCTCCCGCGGGATTTAAGGCCGCTTGCAGTTCGATGTTGAGCGAACGCGCGCCAACGCCGCCTCGGTTCATCGGGCAGAGCACCTGGATGTCGTGGATGGGGTTCAAGCCGAAGCGCTTGGGGATGCGGGTCTTCACCAATTCCAAAATGCGTTGAACGGCGGTCTCGGGGTCTTCGGCCGGCACGAAGTAGAAGTCGCTGTCGCCAGTAGGCGAACTGAGATCGGGCATTAATCCTTGATTCAGGCGATGGGCGTTCACGATGATCCGGCTCGCGGCGGCCTGCCGGAACACCTCGGTCAGCCGCACCACTGGCACAGCACCGGAGCTGATGATGTCGGCCAACACCTGCCCAGGTCCGACAGAGGGCAACTGGTCGATATCACCGACGATGAGCAGCGCCGAGTCGTCCCGTATCGCTTTGATCAGCGCCTGCATCAACATGACGTCGACCATCGAGGCCTCGTCGACCACCAGCAAATCGCAATCGAGAGGATTGTCGGCGTTGCGTTTGAAGCCGCCGCCCTTGGGATCGACTTCCAGGAGCCGGTGGATGGTCTTGGCCTCGATGCCGGTCGTTTCGGTCATGCGCTTGGCGGCCCGGCCTGTGGGGGCGCAGAGCAGAAGCTTCACGTCTTTGGCCGCGAGAATCCGGAGGATCGAGTTGACGATTGTGGTTTTGCCGACGCCCGGCCCGCCGGTGATCACGAGCGCCTTCGCCATTAGCGCCAGACGGATCGCGGCCCTCTGACTGTCGGCGAGCTTTAGACCGCTGCGCTTTTCGACCCATGGAACGGCCTTGTCTTCGTCAATCCACGCCCAGGGCAGCCGACCGTTCACGATGCGGATCAGCCGATCGGCGATCGTCTGCTCGGCCCGATAGAGGCCCGCCAGGAATATGCAGGCGGTTTCGCCGACCTTGTCGGCGATCACCGCGCCCTCGGACTGTTCGAGTTCGAGGGCGGTGAGGATCAACTCCTTCGGCGCTTCGAGCAATTCTTCGGCCAGCGGGATCAATTGCTCCGTTGGCAACCCGCAATGACCCTCGTCCATCGCCTCGGTCAACGCGTAGGAAATCCCGGCGCGCAGCCGAATCATGGCGGTCTTTTCGACGCCCAGCTTCATCGCGATCGCGTCGGCGGTCTTGAACCCGATGCCTCGGATATCCCGGGCAAGCCGATACGGGTTCTCCGTCATGACCTGCACGGCGTCCGCCCCATAGGTCTTGTAAATACGGACAGCCCGGGCGGTTCCGACGCCATTGCTGTGAAGGAACACCATAATCTCCCGGACGATCTTCTGCTCGGCCCAGGCGTCCGTGATCCGTTTGGCCCGGACTGCTCCGATGCCTGTCACCTCCCGAAGCCGATCGGGCTCGGCCTCGATGATGTCGAAGACCTTGTCCCCGAACGCCTTGACCATTTTCTTGGCATAGACCGGCCCGATGCCACGGATCATCCCAGAGCCCAGATATTTCTCGATCCCGTCGATTGAACTCGGCGCTGAGGTCTTGAGAAATCGCGCCTTGAACTGCTGTCCGTGCGTGCGATCGTTGGTCCATTCGCCCGACGCGGTGATCCACTCGCCGGCGGAGATGATGGCGGCGTGCCCGACCACGGTCACCAAATCGCGATGGCCGCGCGCTTTCGCCCGGAGAACACAGAAGCCGTTCTCGGCATTATGAAAGGTGACCCGCTCGACGAGGCCGGCGAGCACCTCTTGGGTCGATGGTTCCGGCGCTGACTTCATGCAGCCGTTAAGATCGCCGGTTTTCTCTCCACGCGCTACTCCGATGATGGGCTCGTAGGCGGGCTACCGCCCGATCTGCGGCGGCTCGTCGATTTCTTCGGCCTCGCCGGTTTCTCGGTGCACTTCTTCCCGGATCACTCGCTCTGTGACTTCCGATAGATAAGCGACGAGAGCCGCATTCAGTTCCTGAAACTCGGGCCACAGGACCGCATCGACAAAGGTCTTCGGCGCTTTGATCACGATGCTCTGGCGATGCATGCGACGGTACCGATACTCGCCCCTGCGGCCAGCCCGTCAGGCGGAGGTCCATGATCTGGGCACCGCGCTCACGCCGTCCTTGAGCTGGTGCTCCAGCAAAATGAGTGCGTCGGCAGTCATGTCGGCGTCGAGCAGGGCGCCGTGACGGTCGTCTCTTTCGCTGGTGTCGAGCGCTAGCCGATCGCACATCGAGGTAAGCGACTTACTGGCGCCGGGGAAAAGCTGCGCGAACAGAGCCTGCGTGCAGATGTAGCGCTCTTCTGCATAGGCGCTTTCGCCCCAGGCGATCACCTTAGCTCGCGCGAACTCATAATCGAGGAAATCTCGCTCGTTCTTGTAGGCGTGGGCGACGATCGCCGAATCTGCGATGAAGTCCTTCACTTTCGACAGGATTTCCGGGAACCGAGGAGCGCCCTTGAGATCGGCCGGTCGGATCTTGTGAATCTTGATTGCCGCGGGGTCGATCGGGCCGTCCGGGTTGATCCGCGAACGCCACGTATCGCCTTTGCGCCAGCCCTCACCGTCGCGCAGCATTTCGACGAAACCGACTTCGATGATGATCCCTGGCGCTTTCCACGCGAACGGCTGTTTGCGAATGAAATCGGCGTCGGGCGTGCGCTTGCCTGTCGTCTCCGCGTCGAAGGCGACGAGCCGATCGAAGCCGTCGAGGAAATTTGGAATGTACATCGTGGCCCTCCGAAGTCATGCGATTCCTACGCGTTTCGCCGATTCGCGTCACGTCGTAGCGGCGCGCGTCCTTAGGGCATTTCAAATTCGACTAACCTATCGGGCGAATTCGTCTCCAACCATGACCGTATCTGTTTGCACGAATTTGTGGGGCGTTTCCCGATCGATCACGAACTGGCACTCGTCCGCCCAAGGCGAAGCGCCTAGTGCCACGTCGCTCGACCGTGACAAACAGTTCTGCGCTGAAGGTCTACTCTCCCCCAATTGAGACGATCGAGGTGTGCGATTGCCGTGGCCGCCTCCGCTCCGAGCGCCGTTTGGGCCTGTGCGGCCATCGCTGAAAGCTGGCCGCGGTCATTGCCGATATTGGTGACTTCGTGCGCCACGATGAGATGGTACTGCGTATCGACGGCGGTCTGCACGTTGTAGCCGACCATATGCGACGGCGCGCTGCGACGCATGACGCAAACTAGCCACGTCCGACGCAAACGGATTTTGACTTGCGTCACGGGGAGATCCCAGAAAATACTCAGTTTCCGGCCTGCTGTGCCAAGCTGGTGTAAGAGGAATCCTCCCAGTAGATGCCGCGAATCAAGAGATAAATCAGGCTGATAGGGCACATCTGGACAAATCAACTATCGCAATCTGGGCGCGCAACGTGCTCGATGCTGATCCGAGCTCGTTGCCGTTGCCATCGCGCGTCTGATTGCCGCGTTCACGGACCCGATTGCCGCAGCTTCCGGAAGACTGCGTTGGCCTCAACCGAGTTGGGCGTTCGCTTGCCACCGTTATCTCAATCACCATGTTCGGGTCCTGTCCGGTCGTGTCTCAGCAGGCCTCGACGACGGAAGCGGCGGCCCAGGAACCCATGGCGAACGAGATCCGGGCGCCGGCGACCGCACCAGTGACAGTGCGAGACCGGCTCTGTCCGCCGCTCGGTCGATTTGCGCCTGGACCGCAATGGCCCCGTCGTTCGGAGGGTCGCCGCCCTTGTTCCTTTGTCGGACGCCTCTTCGCCGGCATCCTACGGCTAATCGCCGAGTCCGACGCTGGTTCCGACGCGCGGATATCGGGTAAGCTGCGGACGAGGCAATGACGCCGGGAGGAGGCGCGCCATGATTAAGGGACTGCATCACAACGCCTATCGCTGCCGCGATTCCGAGGAGACGCGGAAATTCTACGAGGATTTCCTCGGCCTGCCGCTCGCCAACGCGTTTGAGATCACCGAGACCAAGTCCGGCCGGGCGACTCATGTTCTGCACAGCTTCTACCGGATGGACGACGGTTCGTGCCTCGCCTTTTTCGACGCGCCGGACATGGCCTTCGATTTCAAGCCGCAGCATGATTACGATCTGCACATCGCGCTGGAGGTGAGCCAGGCGGACCTTGAGGCGATGTTCGCCAAGGGCAAGGCGGCGGGTGTCGAGACGCGCGGCATTGCCGACCACCGCTTCATCCACTCGATCTATTTTCGCGACCCGAACGGCTATGTCATCGAGCTGACCGCCAGGGCGCCCGGCCACGACGAAGCGATGGACCCGGCGCGCACCGGAGCGGCTGAAAAGCTCAAGGCATGGCAGGCGAGCAAGCGCGCACACGCCGCGGCCGGCTGACGCGCGCCAGGAGCCGCGCATGACGCCCGCACGCAAGGAGGCCAGCGCCCCGGCGCAAGGCCAAACGTGTCGCTGAAGGCGCTGACGGAGGAAAAGGAGATCGCGGTTTCGGGGATCGGATCTGACGCCTGGCTCCTGCGCCGTAGACGGCCGGAATCGACCCACCGAAGGCGACCTTCCGCGGTTCCGCAACGCCCGGCCCGATGCGACCCGGAGCGGCCCAATCGTCGGGGTACCAAGCATTTGAATTTATCTAGGGCGTCTATTTCCAGACAGGCGCGATAAAGGCGGTGAGGCCACTCAAACCTTGTTGGTAAACCAAATCGTTGGAGCGCCAACTACCCCGGCGTCCTGCATAGCCTTTTTCAATTCCTCGCTATTGACGAAGGCTTGCGCGGCCGCCAGCGTGGCGAAATTATGCGTCACCGTGATGTCGTTGGGGTTATCGGCCGCTTGGTATACGGCTTGGGCTTCCACGCCCTTCGCCTTTTGAATTGGGGCGAAAGCGTCGTAGGCTTTG
>Ga0116118_1001860_pt1 | contig 10573 bp, 9 predicted proteins | sample June2015DPH_11_5_FD_89723 | JGI IMG/M metagenome (GOLD analysis project Ga0116118, IMG submission 89723) | Peatland microbial communities from SPRUCE experiment site at the Marcell Experimental Forest, Minnesota, USA - June2015DPH_11_40 | ecosystem: Environmental > Terrestrial > Soil > Wetlands >...
GCTCGATCCACGACATCCTGCCAGGATTCCTTCGTGCCGATGCCGATGCCGATGCCGATGCCGATGCCGATGCCGGTCCGCCACAGGTCCGGCTCCGCTGAGCCCCCAGGGCTGCCCGTACCCACCACTGTCACGACGCCCGGATCCACGCCGACCAGATCAATGAGATCCGCTTGTGTGGCCTCCGACACGGTGAGGAGCGCGTCGGCAAAACGCAGTACTTGGCAGCGCGCTCGGTAGCGGCGCCGCTGCCGAGGGTCGGGCAGGTAGAGATCCGGGTTCTTGAGTGGCGCGAGGTCGCACACTGTCGCCGAGAACGACAGCCCGAGGTGCTCGACTGCGGCCGGCCAGACCGCGCCGATCGGATCGTCGAGCTCGAAGACCGACAGGCTGTGGTACACGCGGGCGCTCGCCGGGATGGCTCCGGGCGCGCCGTGGAGGGCAACCTTTCCCGTCGAGAGCAGTTCCCCCATGTCCGTCGGATGAGGTGAGTCCGGCGCCAGCAGGTAGCGGCCCACGAGATCGGGCCGGTGTCGCCCGAGCGCCACGGCGAAGTCGCGCAGGTAGCTGCTCACCTCCGTGCCGCGCCATGCCGGCGCCTGAAGGGCCCGGAGATCCACTACGACCGGGCCGTCTCGCAGTCCTTGGCCCATTGCGGCCTCAGGCCTCCGGGTGAGCGATCGGGAGGAGGGGCGGGCCGGGCGGGTGTCGGCTCACGGGGCGCTCGGCGAGGCTTGTTCGAGGACCTCGAGCCGCGCCCGGGTCGACTGCAGCAAGCGGCCGAGGATCTCGGTTGACTGGTACTCGATGTCGATCTGGGCGTTCACGGCGTCGACGAGCGTGGCAATGTTGGTGGCCTGGGCGTCGAGCCGGGTGCTCACTTCCTCGACGGCCCGCCAGACCGCCCCGACGTCGGTGGACAGCCGGGCGAGCTCGCTGAACACGTCGCTCAACTGGCGCAGTATCTCCTTCTCTCGAGCACTTTGGAGCTGCTCGGTTCGCGCGATGACTTCATCGGCCAGGCTCGACTTGACTCGATGCCATCCTTTGCGGGCGACCGAGGCCACGGCGTTCCTCTCCTTGGGTTGAGTCGGTAGGATGACTCTTCGAGCAGGCTGCGATCTGGTTGTGGCACAAGCCTGCTCGTCCTCACGAGCCTACCGGCGAGCACTGCCTGGTGAGGGATGAGCCGGGCTCGCGGCGGGCCATGCGGGTACTAGAGAGCACACCCCCGGTAGGATCGCGTCCACCCGCTGGTCGCGACCTCCGCGCCAGGGTATCCAGGAGGGTCGAGACAACAATGGGCCGAGGAACCGGCCGCTGGGTAGGCGAACAGCTCATGGGGGGTTCGCGGCTCGCTTACGACTCGTCCTCGCCTCGCGACCGAGGTGCGCTCCCGCAGCGCGTGGTGTCGGCTCGAGTCAGCCTCCGGCAGCGCCTCGTCGAGATTTGGTCGTCGCGCGAGCTGTTGGGTTTCTTGGTTCGCAAGGAACTGAAGGTCCGTTACAAGAACAGCGTGCTGGGGTTCTTGTGGTCGTTCCTCAACCCGGCGCTGATCCTCATGATCTATTACGTCGTCTTCAAGTACTTCCTCCACAACCCGACGCCGGACTTCGCCCTGTTCCTGTTCGCCGGCCTTCTGCCCTGGAACCTGTTCAACAACTCGCTGCTCTCCTCGTCCGGCGTGCTCGTGGCTCACGCCGGGATCGTGAAGAAGGTGGCATTCCCCCGCGAGGTCCTGGCCCTCGCCCAGGTGGGGACAGCCATCTGCTACTTCTTCTTCCAGACGTGCATCCTTGTGGCGTTTCTTGCCGGGTTCCAGGTCCTCCCGGCGTTCGGCTACGTACCACTGCTGCTGTTCGCCCTCGTCTGCGACATTCTCCTGGCCGCCGCCCTGGCGATCTTCCTGTCCGCCGTCAACGTCTACCTCCGGGACGTGCAGCACCTCGTCGAGGTGCTCCTCGTGGCGCTCTTCTTCAGCCCGCCAATCGTGTACGCCTTCTCCAACCTCACGCACGAACTCCACGACCACGCCTGGTTCCGGTGGATCTACGAGGCGAACCCGCTCATGTGGATCGTCGTGGCCTTCCAACGGTGCCTCTTCGGCAACGTCGTCCCGCCGGCCGGCAAGATCGTGTCCTCGATCTCCACGACCGTCCCGTACCAGGTGCTGCCGACGTGGGGTGCGGCGCCTTACTGGGCAGGGCTGGCCGCCGTATTCGTCGTCTCCATCGTCCTGTTGCTGATCGCCATGGTCATCTTCGGCCGTGTCGAAGGCAACTTCGCCGAGGAGCTGTGACTACGCGATGAGCACCGCCATCGAGGTGCAGCACGTCTCCAAACGCTTCCGCCTCTACAAGGAGAAATACACCTCCTTGAAGGAGCGCGTGGTCCATGCCGGCCGGGTGCCCTACGAGGAGTTCTGGGCGCTCAACAATGTTGATCTCGAGGTCAACCCGGGTGAGACACTCGGCATCCTCGGCCGCAACGGATCCGGCAAGTCGACATTGCTCAAGTGCATCGCCGGCATCCTGCAACCGACCTCCGGACAGATCCTGCTGCGCGGGCAGCTCGCCGCCATGCTCGAGCTCGGCGCCGGCTTCCAGCCGGAGATGTAGGGCCGGGACAACATCTTCCTGAATGCATCGCTGCTCGGGCTGTCGCGCAAGGAGATCGAGCGGAGCTTCGACGCCATCGTGGCGTTCGCCGAGCTCGAGGACTTCATCGACAACCAGGTGCGCTTCTACTCGTCCGGCATGTACGTTCGGCTGGGCTTCGCCGTGGCCGTCAACGTCAACCCGGACATCCTCCTCGTCGACGAGGTCCTCGCTGTCGGCGACGAGCACTTCCAGCAGAAGTGCATGGACCGTATCCACCAGTTCCAGACCGAAGGCCGGACGATCGTCGTCGTGTCCCATGCCGCCGACGTCATGCGCCAGATCTGCAATCGAGTGGCGGTGATCGACGCTGGGAACGTGATCTCCGTGGCCCCCCCGGGCGAGGCCATCCGGGCGTTCCGGGACCGCCTGATCGAGACCGGAGAGGCCACCGCCGCTGAGCACACATCAGTCGGTGAGGACGCGGCACCGGCTACGGCTCAGGTCGCCGCGCCCGACAGGCGCCCCACTGGGCCGATTCCGGTGGTGACGGAGCGCCGGGTTGCCATCACCGCCTGCCGGATCGAGCTGCCGGGTGTTCCTGAACGCCAACATGTGTTTCCCGGTGAGGGCTTCAACATCGTGCTCGACCTCAAGGTGAAGTCCCGCGTCCCGAACGTGGCCTTCGGGTGTTCGGTCTTCACCGAGCACGGCGGCCTGGTGTTCGATTGCGACAGCGCGATGGTCGGTGACCGCTACGACCTGGAAACCGGGCTGTCCACGGTGTCATTCCAATTCGCCGACCTGCCCTTGCTGGACGGCCGGTACACGGTGAATTTGCGTGTCCAAGACACTGGGGCAGGCACCGTGTACGCGCGCCAAGAGCCGGCTGCGACGTTCGAGGTCGTGAACCCGGGGCGGGCCACCGGGAGTGTCGCGATCCCGTTCTCGGTGAATTTGAAGCCGCAGCAGTACGGTCTGTGAGTGTCCGTGGGACCTGAGGCTGACGTCGTCGTCGCGCTCAGCGAGATCCTCCAGGAGGCCGGACGCCTCCGTGTCAACGAGTCGCCGCCAGGCGAGGCCGAAGAGCTTGACCGGCGTTGGGAGGAGATCGCCCGGGATGTCGGCGCACTGGCTCGCGAGGTCGAGAGCGGCGCGCTCACCGAGCCGCAGCTCTACCGGGGCAGCGGCGGCACGGCAGGGTCGAGCGACGGCGGCAGGGTGATTGAGCCCGCCGGACCAAGAGCCCTCCGCAGTGTCGCCTCGGGTGTCGCTCGGCGTTCGGCTCGAGCAGGCAAGGTCGTGTCGCGAAGGAGCTTGGGCACGGCGAAGCGGGTGGCAGGGCCCCGGCTGCGCTCGATCGAACGCCGGTCGATCGACCAGGCAGGTCGCGTGGCCGAGCTACTGGCGACGCAGGGTCATGTCGCTGCCGACCATGCACGGCGGGTGGCGACGTCGGGCGGGCGCTCGGGTCGGCTCGATCGGGTCTCGCCTCGCGGACGTGTGCTGCCGTCGGCTCCGGGTGCTCCCGGTCCCTCCGGCTCGTGGGAGTTGGCGCGCTCGCCGCGCCCGGGCGCCGGGCGCAACGGAGGCGCCGACAGTCGCGGCGCCGATGCCGACCGGGCGAGCGACCTCGAGCGCTGGGTCATCGAGCGGCTCGAGCGTTGTCCCGGCGGACTCGTACTCCACGTCGAGTGCGGAGACGGTGCGTTCGTCCAGCGCTTGATCGAGGCGGGCCATGAAGCCGCCGGGGCGGACCCAGCAGCTGCTGCGGGCTCGGACACCGTGGCGAGAGCCGGGGCGCTCGAGCGCCTTGGGTCCCAAGATCGGCGGTCCCTCGGGGGCCTCGTCGTCTCCGGAGCCACCGAGCAGGTGAGCCCGGGCAGCGCGCGTGCGCTGATCCATCTCGCCTCGACACGGCTGCGCCGCGACGGGATCGTCGTACTCGTGAGCGTCCATCCTTCGGCAGCGGACGCGGTCGATCTGATCAGCGCGGATCTCGTCTCGAGGCGACCGCTGCACCCCGTGACGTGGTGTCATCTGCTGGCTCGATTCGGCTTTTGCGAGATCACCGTTATCGACCCGGGCGCCCCGGGCGGTCCAGCAGGTTCACTCGGCTCCGCTGAAGGCGGGCAGGACGCCGGTGGCACCCGCGGTGCGTACGCCGTCGCCGCCCGGCGGTCGTGAGTCCGCCATGACGGCGAATCCGGTTCGCATCGACCAGGTCATCCCCTCGATCGTCGAGCGGGACGCGGTGAGCTATCACACGCTGGAGGCCCAGCGCGTGCTGCGGTCGATGGGTTTCGTGTCCGAGATATTCGCCGGTAACTGGGGGCCCGGACTCGACGGGCGGGTGCGCCCCCTGGCCGAGCTGCCCCGCGAGGCGGGGGGCGGGCAGTGGGTCTGCTACCAGGGATCCATCGGCAGCCCCGCCGCCGAGGTCGTGATCGGCCATCCGGGTCCGAAGATCGTCAACTACCACAACATCACCCCGGCCGAGCTCGTCGAGCACTGGATGCCGTCCCTCGGCGGAGAAGTGCGCCTCGGCCGCCAGCAACTCGCCGAGCTCGCGCCTGCCTGCCGCGTGGGCATCGCCGACTCGGCGTACAACGCCACCGAGCTCGACGCCTGGGGTTGTCCGACCAGCATCGTGTCAGCGCTCATGATGGACACCTCCCCGATGGACCGTCCCCCGGATGCCGTCCTGGCTGAGGAGCTGGCCGCGGCGAAGGATGCCGGCGGATCTGACTGGCTGTTCGTCGGCCAGCTGTTGCCACACAAGGCGCACCACGACGTGGTCAAGGCGTTCGCCTCGTTCCTGCGCCACTTCGACCCTGACGCTCGGCTGCATCTCATCGGCCGGCCGAGTTGCGCGCCGTACGCGCTCGCTGTACGGCGATTCACCGAGGACCTCGGGATCGCCGGCTCGGTGAATATCGCCGGTTCGGTGACGTCGTCCGAGCTCGCGGCTTACTACCAGGCGGCCGACGTGCTGGTCTGCTGCTCGGACCACGAGGGTTTCTGCGTGCCGCTGATCGAGGCGATGCACCACGGCGTGCCGGTCGTGGCCTACGGGGCCACGGCCGTGCCGGGGACAGTCCTCGACGCCGGGATCGTCCTGGCGTCGAAGGAGCCGATCGTCGTGGCCACCGCTGCGCAACGAGTCCTCTCCGACGCTGTCCTTCGCGAGGTACTGGTCGATCGCGGACGTGAGCGAGCGTCCGGGTTCACCCTCGAGGCTGCTCGGCACGCCTTCGCCTCGGCGGTGGAGTCAGCCCTCGTCACGGTCGGATAGGCGCACCCGCACCAGTCGCACGCGGTGCCCGCTACCGGGTGGGAGCGCGGCTCCGGCTCTCCTCTGGTCGAGTCGCTGCCACAGGGCTACCATCTGCATCATCAAGCACAGGAGTCACAGGCCTGCCAGGACGGATTGCAGGCCCTCGGCCTCCTCCGCGTTTCCGCGTGCCCGTTTCGCCGTCAGGCTGGTGGCGGCCGGTCTCGTTGCCACTGTGGCGAGTGCCACGGGCGCCGGAGCTGCCGGAGCCTCGCTTGGCGCGTCCCAGAACTCCTCGCACTCGCCGCAGTCGTCGCCTCCGTTCCCGTCTACCAATGTGACCTTCGTCGGCCACGGGTTCGGCCCCGGGTACGGGATGGGTCAGTGGGGGGCGTTCGGAGACGCCGCTCAGTTGCACTGGACCTACCACCAGATCCTGGTCCACTACTACTCGGACACGTCCCACCCGGTCACAACGGCCACGCTCAGCCCGAAGACCGACGGTGAGATCGTGAAGGTGGTGATCGAGGAGAACGACAACGATCCCATGACGGTCACGTCGCCATCGGCGTTCACCTTCATGGGCGAGGATGGCAAGACGGTGGCGACAATCGGAGCAGGCCAGGCAGCTCGGGTGTTCGAACAGGGCAAGCCCGGCGCTTTGACCGGGATCTGGACGCTCGAGTCGGCCTCTACCTGCACGTCGACGAGTTGGAAGGTGCTCGAGACGAACCTCCACGATCCCGTCGCCGTACCGGCCTCGCTCCAAGCCAGCGCCCCGAGGAGCGACCTGCTCACGCTCTGCCGGGGTGACGGGCAGGACGTGACGTACCGGGGCCGCCTCGAGGGCTACGACTACTACGGAGCGAACACTGGCGACGAGCACCTCGAGCGGACACTCAACCTCATTGCCCTCGAGCAGTACGTCTCCGACGTCACGCCTGGGGAGTCGCCCGCAGGGTGGGGCACCTACGGCGGGACCACCGGTGCTCCGCAGGCGGAGCCGTGGGGTTTCCAGGAGCTCGAGGCTCAAGCGGTCGCTTCCCGCAGCTACGTGCTCTACGAAATAGCTTCGGGCGGTTGGTACGGCTACGCCGATATCTGTGACGACATCTGCGAGTACTACTCGGCGGGGATCAAGTACGAAACCCCCCTCACCACCTTCGCCACCCGTGACACCGCCGGCCAGTACCTGATGCAGGACGGAATACCTGCCCCGACGGAGTACGAAGCCTCGAGCGGCGGCTACACCGAGGCGCTCAGCTACTGGAACGGCCAGTCGATCTTCGACGCGGTACGCGATGTCGGCGATGCGGTGTGCATCGGCGGACCAGGCACCCTCGGGTGCAACCCGGTGCACACCTGGCCGAATTCGGTCCCGGTCGCCGCAGTGGAGAAGGTGTTCCCGTCGGTCGGCACGCTCGTGTCGGTGAAAGTCACCCGGACCGACTCGTCGGGACGCGTGACAGAGATCGAGATCATCGGGCAGAAATCGACGACCACCGTCAACGGGGACACGTTCACCGCTGATTTCGGGGGTTTCTTTTCTACGATGTTCGCAGTGACCGACGGTCCGGGAGCCACGCAGTCCGGTGTGGCGTCGGCCTCGGGCACACCTGTGGCGGCCTCGACGGCCGCTGGCGCAGGCGTGCCCGGCCTGCGGCCGCCCGTGGTCGCCGGGACGCCCCAGGGAGGGCAGGGGTAGGCTCGTCCGATCGGTTGCACGAGGAGGAGAGGCGCATGGACGTCCGCGACAAGCTCTACATCGACGGCGCGTGGGTCGCGCCCGGTAGCACCGGGACGGTCGAGGTGATCGACTCGGCGACCGAAGAAGTGATCGGCACGGTGCCACTCGGGACAGCCGCCGACGTCGACGCAGCGGTGCGGGCGGCTCGCGCCGCGTTCGACGAGTGGTCGCAAGTCTCGGTCTCGGAGCGGACGAAATCCACGTCGCGCATCGCCGAAGCGCTCGGAGCCCGGATGGGCGAGATCGGCGAGTTGATCGCGCGCGAGGTCGGCATGCCGCTGAGTCTCTCGATGCTCATCCAGGCTGGGCTGCCGATCAGCACGTTCCAGTCGATGGCCGACCTCGCTGAGCAGATCACCTGGGAGGAGCGGGTCGGCAATTCGCTCGTCGTCCGGGAGCCGGTGGGCGTCGTCGGAGCGATCACGCCGTGGAACTACCCGCTGCACCAGATCGCAGCCAAGGTGGCGCCGGCACTTGCCGCTGGGTGCACCATCGTGCTCAAGCCGAGCCACGTAGCGCCGCTCAGTGCTTTCCTGCTCGCTGACGTCATCCACGACGTTGGCCTGCCTCCGGGCGTGTTCAACCTCGTCTCGGGCCCGGGTCCCGTCGTGGGCGAGGCGATCGCTGCCCACCCCGGTGTCGACATGGTGTCGTTCACGGGATCGACACGCGCCGGCCGCCGCGTGAGCGAGGTCGCCTCACAGACGGTCAAGCGAGTTGCTTTGGAGCTCGGCGGTAAGTCTGCCAACGTGATCCTCGAAGACGCAGATCTGCCGAAGGCGGTTGCCACGGGGGTCACGATGTGCTTCTTGAACTCGGGTCAGACCTGCAGCGCGCTGACCCGGATGGTCGTCCCCCGGAGCCGCCTCGCCGAGGTCGAGGAGATCGCCATTCGCGAAGCGGAATCCACGACGCCGGGCAACCCGTTCGCCGAGGGGACGAGGATCGGGCCGCTCGTCTCGGCCGTCCAGCGAGACCGGGTCCGCTCGTACATCCAGAAGGGGATCGACGAGGGTGCGAAGCTGCTCACCGGCGGCGCAGAGCCGCCTGAGGGCCTGGACACCGGTTTCTACGTGCGCCCGACCGTGTTCAGCGAAGTCACGAGTGACATGACGATCGCCCAGGAAGAGATCTTCGGCCCGGTCCTGTCCATCCTGCCGTACGACACCGAGGACGAGGCCATCGCGATCGCCAACGACTCCGCCTACGGGCTGGCCGGAGCCGTCTGGGCCGGAGATCCCGAGCGAGCCAAGCAGGTCGCCCGCCGGATCCGGACCGGGCAGGTCGACATCAACGGTGGCAGCTTCAACCCGCTGGCCCCGTTCGGAGGCTTCAAGCAGTCGGGCCACGGGCGCGAGCTTGGGCGCTTCGGGCTCGAGGAGTTCCTCGAGATCAAGTCACTCCAGCTCTGACTCGCGGGGCAGCTAGCCGGGGCAAGGTGGCGGGCCGAGGTGTCGCGGTCTGAATCTGAAGCCGTACCCCGGCGCAAGCGCTTCGGCGTCTGGGCTCGCTATGTGATCGGCTTGGCGCTCGGGGCCGCGGCGCTCTACGCGGTCGGCGGGCAACGAGGCGAGCTCATCGGCGTGAGCTCGGAGCTGAGCCGGCTCAATGTCGGCTGGGTGCTGCTCGCCGTGGCGGCGGAGTTCGTGTCGCTGCTGGCATTCTCGAGGATGTCGGCCTACCTCTTGCACGCCGGGTCCGTCCACATGCCCCCGGGCCGGCTGCTCGGCGTCACCGTGGCCGCGGCGGCGATCGCAAGCTCGCTGCCGGCAGGCCCCGCCGTCGCGAGCGTGTACGCGTTCCGGCAGTACCGGCGTGCCGGGGCAGGTGAATCGATCGCCGTGTGGGCCCTGTTCGCCACGCTGCTGTGCTCGGCCCTCGGCCTGACGTTGCTCGCCGGTACCGGTGTGCTCCTGGCCGAGCGCGAAGGGGCAGCCCTGGACCTCGTCTGGGTCACGGTCACGGTCCTCATCGTCACGCTTCTCGCCATGGGTGTATTCGCTCAGCGCCGGTTGGTCGCGGTCGGGGTGATGATGATCCTGAGGGCTGTCAAGCGTGCCACCGGTTTCCCACGGCTCGATGCGGAGGACTTGGTGAACCGAGTCACCGCACGTCTCGGCCAGGTCCACCTGACCTGGCGGGATTTAGGGCCGGCCATGGCGTGGTCCGTCATGAACTGGGTGCTTGACTGCGGATGTCTGGCGCTCGGGTACACAGCCGTCGGCTCGGGGATCCCGTGGCGAGGGCTCCTCTTGGCCTACGGCGCCGGCCAGCTCGCGTCGAACCTGCCGATCACTCCCGGCGGCCTCGGAGTCGTCGAGGGCAGCCTGACGGTCGCCCTCGTGGCCTACGGTGGTGCGCAGGCGACGACGGTGGCAGCCGTGATCTTGTACCGGATCATCAGCTTTTGGGGTTTCTTGCCGTTCGGGTGGCTCTCGTGGGCGATCTTGGCGGTCCGGGATCGTCGTGCGGACCGTGGGCGCCGGGCCGCAGGCACGTCGACGGGGGAGTTCGGACTGGAAACCGCCCCGGGATCTGACGAGGGAATCGCCAACCAGGCGGCTCCGGCATGAGAGCGCTCGCGACATCAGGCGGCGCCCCTCGGCGTCGACCGTGGGTGGTTGCGGCCGGCGTCGCCCTGGCGCTGACGATGAGCGCGGTGTCCTTGGCCGGCTGCACGTCGGCGCGCAACTCGCTCGGTACTCGCGACAGCGCTTGCTTCCGGGCGTTGCCGGAGGCCCGGTCCGCCGTCGGACCTGTAGCCGTGTTCGCCGGAGTGCGGTCGTTGCAGGCGAGCGCCCTGGTGAAAGAGGTCGAGTCGACACCGCATGCTTCGCGCACCATCCCGCCTGCGCTCACGGCTGTCGAGCACGCAGCTACGTGTCTCGTGGCGTTCAAGGGCAGTTTCGCCGTTGACCGCGTGTCGAGGGGGTGGGCACCGCTGCCCGGCCCCTA
>Ga0116118_1001861_pt1 | contig 10571 bp, 10 predicted proteins | sample June2015DPH_11_5_FD_89723 | JGI IMG/M metagenome (GOLD analysis project Ga0116118, IMG submission 89723) | Peatland microbial communities from SPRUCE experiment site at the Marcell Experimental Forest, Minnesota, USA - June2015DPH_11_40 | ecosystem: Environmental > Terrestrial > Soil > Wetlands...
CCAATCCCGGCTCGGCGGGCATCATATGCTCAATCAAATCCTCTATCACTGCCGCTATGACCGCCGCAGAAAACGCCCGAACTTCCACCAAAAACTCGGAAGCTTAAGTTGACGCGTATGCGCGTTGCGGGATTGAATGTTCGATGTTTTACCGCTGCTCCCTCGGTTTCGTGTAGTTCGTCTTGTTTGCGGTTTCCGTTTCGTTTTCCCTTTGCGCACCTGGCGTTTTGGCGGTTAAATTCCCCGCAATGAAAATTGTTTTAGCTTATTCGGGCGGCCTCGACACGTCGGTGCTGCTTTCGTGGATCAAAGAAACCTACGACGCCGAGATGATCGCCTTCTGCGCCAACATCGGGCAGGAGTAGGAATTGCGCGGCCTCGAGGCCAAGGCCAAACGGACCGGCGCGTCGAAAATCTACATTGACGATTTGCAGGAGGAATTCGCGCGCGACTTCATCTACCCCATCATCCACGCTGGTGCGGTCTATGAAGGCCAGTATTTCCTCGGCACCAGCATCGCCCGGCCGCTCATCGCCAAACGCATGGTGGAAATCGCGCGGAAGGAAAAAGCCGATGCCATTGCTCACGGCGCCACCGGCAAGGGCAACGACCAGGTGCGGTTCGAACTCACCGCCGCCGCGCTCGCGCCGGACCTGCAGGTCATCGCCCCGTGGCGGGACGCTTCATTTCGCACCGACTTTCCCGGCCGGCAGGAGATGATTGATTACTGCGCCCGGCACAGGATTCCCGTGCAGGCCAGCGCGAAGAAACCGTTCTCGAGCGACCGGAACTTGCTTCACATCTCCTACGAGGCGGGCATTCTCGAAGACCCGTGGATGGATGCGAGCGACAAAAAGTATCGCGGCTCGTTCACCACGCTATCGGTGTTTCCCGAAGACGCGCCGAACAAACCGGAATTCGTGACGCTGGATTTCGTGAAGGGCAATTGCGTGGCGGTGAACGGCAAGAAACTATCCCCGCTGGGCGTGATGAAGACGCTGAACAAAATCGGCGGCAAACACGGTGTCGGGCGGGTGGACATGGTGGAGAACCGGTACGTGGGCATGAAATCGCGGGGCGTATATGAAACGCCCGGCGGCGCCATCCTGCACTTTGCGCATCGGCAGATGGAAAGCCTCACGATGGACCGGGAGGTCATGCATTTGCGGGACTCGCTGATTCCGCGTTACGCGGAGCTGGTGTATTACGGCTACTGGTTCGCGCCGGAGCGGTATGCGTTGCAGGCGCTCGTGACCGAGAGCCAGAAAAACGTGACCGGCACCGTGCGCGTGAAACTGTACAAGGGCAACATCATGGTCGCCGGTCGCAAGAGTCCGGTGAGCCTGTATAATCCACACATTGCGACGATGGAAGCCGACCCCACGAAGGCCTACAACCAGGACGACGCCACCGGCTTCATCCGGCTGAACGCCCTGCGCCTGAAAGTCGCGGCGAAGGTGCAGAGGAAACGGTAGCCCAATATCTCGTATTGTTTTCGACGACAAAAACTGCTAAAATAAAAGCTACCAATAACCGGTGCATCTATGTTAAACCATAGAACAGAAAACCAGAAAGGGATCCAGCGTATGAGCAAATCCTACAGCGAATTGGTCGCACAAGCGGAAAGCGCAGTCTCAGCCGTGAAGGACGCAGAGCTCCGGCGAGTAGCTTTCGAGAAGATTCTTGATGACCTGCTGGCGAGTTCAAGCACTGACGCTCCGGATTCCAGAACTGGCCGGGCAACAAGTCACCAGCGTGTGCGCCCTTCCGGAAGTATCCGGTCCAAGGGACATGCCGCTGAAGGCCAAGCAAAATCCACGCGGGCTGGTACATCTGCATACATTGAGGAACTCGTCGGTGAAGCATACTTTTCTAAACCAAAGACCATATCCGAAGTCAAAGCTGAGCTTGGTAATCGTGGCCATCATATCCCGCTGACCAGTCTAAGCGGACCGCTCCAGAGGTTCTGCCAGAAAAAGAAACTTCGCAGGCAAAAAGCTGACGGTGAAGGCAAAAAGAAGGCGTTCGCGTACTCGAACTGGTAAGGGAAGGGCGTATGCCTAAGCCTGAGGATTCTCGCCTTTCTCCTTCGGAGACTTTGGAAAGTCTCGCTCGTGCTGCGGTTGGTGTAGCAAAGAAAGCTCGTCGAAATCACATGAGTCTTGAAGGCGATAATTTTTACGCCAACAAACTCGCTACACTTCGTGCTGACGCCACCAATACTTTCCGATCTCTGAATTCTGGGAGTCCCGGTGATTCCTCCGCTATCGCAGAGCTTCTAGAAACGGTCTTTGCGCCACTGACGCACCCGAAGGTGAGAACAAAGGCCTTGCACGAATTTTCTTACAACTTACGTACCGCTTGGCGATCACGCTCAATGCCTTGCGAAGACGAAGGCTTGTTTCCTCTGAGCATTCTCTCTAAAGCCAAACGTGGTTATCTTGTAACCGTTGGTCGCCAGATGAACGGCTGCTTTACTTCGGGTTGGTATGATGCTGCTGCCGTGATGATGCGCCGAATCATCGAAATCTCCATAATCGAGGCATTTGAAGGCAAGGGGATCGCGAACAAGATCAAGGACGGGAATGGCAATTACCTTCAGTTGACGAATCTTATTAGTAAAGCGCTCGCAGAACCGGCGTGGACTCTTTCCCGAAATACAAGAAACGCCCTCCCGAATCTCCGAGACGTTGGGCACATGTCGGCACATGGACGATATTTTACCGCAAGTCCGGAAGACATCGAGCAACTCAGGTCAGGCTGCCGGATAGTCGTCGAAGAGTTTCTTCACCATGCTGGGCTATTGTAGGCTGTGTTCAAATTCCCCGCCCCGCCCCGTGAGGAGCGGAATCTTTGTCGCTATTCGCGATTGGCCTTGCCAGAAAGGGCGAAGGGGAGTTTGCTAATTGCCACGATGAAAGCCGACCCGATCCCGCCCGTGCGGGATCATAACCAGGACGACGCCACCGGCTTCATCCGGCTGAACGCCCTGCGCCTGAAAGTCGCGGCGAAGGTGCAGGGGAAGAAATAAAAGTGTCCGCGTTTGTTGAACTACCCGACGATAAAAGTCGCCGTGGAGACCAAATGGGCGGGTTCTACGCATACGACGCCCGAAAGCATCATCTGGGATTTAATCCCCCGTCACCGCCCGCCGCCCCGTGAGGAGCGGAATCTTTGTCGCCACCCGCAAAGCGCCAGCCGCCGTCGCGCCGAAGCGGCGCTATGGCGCGCCGCGAAGGCGGAAGGACTGGCGCACTCCATGACGCTTCGCGCGGTTTGTAAGTCGCCGAGAAACGCCTCGCGTCTTGGACTGCGTGCGGCCCTCCGCCGCTTTTCTTCCGGCACGGCGAGATTCTTCCACGTTGTTTAAGGTCGCAAAATGCGACCTTGATTCAGGCGGCCATCCAGTCACAAATTGTGACCGCATCACCGAATCACCACCGACAGGCTTTGGCGCAGAGAATCTGAAAACTTGAGGTTCCAATTTGGAACCTCAAGTTGTGTGGCAAAGCTTTAAGGTCGCAAATTGCGATCTTAAACGAAATCGGAAGCTTTAACTTGATATCGCAAGTTGCGATGTCAAAAGTGATGCGGTCGCAATTTGCGACCGCATGGGGAATGACATGAGCGAACAAACACCATCGCGAGTGGAAGGAATTCGCTCGTTAATCCGCACGATTCGCGTGCAAAAAGTGATTTTGGACACCGATTTGGCGCGTATTTACGGCGTGCCGACGAAAGCGCTCAATCGGGCAGTGAAACGCAACTTGGAGCGATTCCCAGACGACTTTATCTTTCAATTAACGCTGGAAGAATTAGTAAACTTGAAGTACCAAATTGGCACTTCAAGTTCCCACGGTGGAAAACGCAAGCTGCCTTACGCTTTCACCGAAAACGGCGCGATCATGGCGGCGAATGTTCTCAACAGCCCGGAGGCGGTGCGGATGAGCGTGTTCGTGGTGCGGGCGTTTGTGCAGATGCGCGACCTGCTGGGTGGGACGAAGGAACTCGCGCGCCAGTTGGCTGACCTGGAAAAGAAGCTGACTGCCCGTCTCGACGTGCATGAGAGCGTGATTGTGAACGTGCTGCGGCGCGTCATGGAAATCCTTGACCCGCCGCCGCTACCGCCGGAACCGCCGAGGCGGCGAATTGGTTTTCACGTTGAACCGAAAGATGAATCTGGCAGCAAGGCAAAGAAAAAGGCGTGAATTCCGCACCCGCACGGATATATGGACTGCGCCGGCAGAGCGCAGCGGCGACGGCGCTTTCGCGTGCCCTGACGCCACCGAAAAATCCTGCCCTTTCCAAACAGCGGGGTCGCGCTTCGCTTGCCCCCGCAGTCCAAAATCCCCTGCCACCACCCGCCGCCCCGCCTCGTGAGAAGCGGAATCTTTGTCGCCATTCGCGATTGGCCTTGCCAGACGTGCCGAAAAGCGGCGCTAAAGCCACCGCACTCTCCCGCAAAGCGGGACTGGCGCGATTGCCAAGCATCTCCGAACCTCACGAAGCGTTTGGACTGCGTGCGGTTCACCACCGCTGTTCCTGCCGGACAACTTCGTGATTCACGCCGCCGGGTTAACTGTTCAGCACCATGACGGCCCATTCATTGTTCGTGGACGAGAGAACGACCAGGCATTTGTCCGCCTCCGCCGCTGTGGCGTAAAGGTAGAACAGATCCATGTTTTCCCTGGCCAGTTTCTCGGTGATGTGCTGCAACAGACCGGGTCGGTGCAACGCTTCGACCACCACGACCTTCGTCTCCTGCACCTCCAACTGCCGCTCGTGCAACGTGTTGATCGTCCGCTGATGGTCGCTGGTCACCAGGTGGACGACCGCGTCGGCGCCTTCCACTGTGGCGATTATGGCCTCGATGTTGATGCCCTTGTCCGCGACGCTTTTGGTGACGCGGGCCAGCGCGCCGGGCTGGTTGTTTATCCTGACGATTGCATCCTTCGCCATTCTTGCTTTTATTATCATACGGCCTTCTTCCCACTTGCCCCGCCTCCGCGCCACCGGTACGTGGCGTCTTCCGGGTTTACCACCACCTTACCACATTTACATCAGTTTTGCTCAGTTCAATCGCTGAAAAAACAGGCCGGTTTTCTTTCAAAGCGTCGTTCGAGCTGCCGGACAGACGATGCCGATGACATTGACCATGGTTTCACGTTTGGCCTTGCCAGAAAGGGTGAGCGGGAGTTTGCTGATTGCCATGATACCAAGATACGCCTGGCTGTTCGTATTGGCTGCCTGCCTGCAAACAACGGGTGCTGACGAAACCACCGGCTTCCCATCTCCCGGCGAAGGGAAACTCATCCATTTTGACCAAGCGCTCCCGCGGGTTGTGAACGCGGCCAAGGGTGTTGACTACAGCTTTGATCTGGCGCAGGAATCGTTTGAAATCTTTCTGCCCAGGAATTACTCGGACAAAGAGGCATTTGGTGTCTTCGCTTTCATGGATTCTGGAGACAACATGACCATGCCCAGGGAATGGGCGGCCATCATGGAAAAGGAAAAGCTGATCTGTCTGATTACCCAAAAGATTGGCAATAATCAGCCGTTTTCCCGGCGCGTTGGGCTCACCTTGGTCGGAATTCTAAAAACCGTTGAGCGGTATAAAGCAGACCCCCGGCGGATTTACACCGGTGGAATGTCGGGCGGGGCGCGCTGCTCGCTGCAACTTGCTTTCCTGCACAACGACGTGATTGCGGGAAATATTTCAATTTGCGGAGCCAATTTCTACGAGCCGGTGCCAAAGGTCAAAGCAGTTGACACTTCGAACTATGGCGTTTGGCCGGTTCCTCCTGACCGGGTCGCTGAGGCCAGGAAGAAAGTGCGTTTTGCTTTTATTACCGGCGCCAAAGATTTTCGTTATGGGAACATACTGGACATATACCAGGGCGGTTTCGTGAAGAACGGTTTTCAAGCCAGGCTCATTGACCAACCGAACATGGGACACCAGCTTTGCAGTTCGGAATCTCTGTTGGAAGCCTTCGATTTTGTCAGTGGCAAGCAGTGAGGAACGGAATCTTTGCCGCCACCCGCTCCACTTAAGACTTGATTCAAGAAAGCAAAGAGCCGCAAATTGGAACCGGTTCAACAATTCGCCATGGTGAAATGGGCAGCACCTTAAGAAGGTTGGTGGTCAAATGAAAATACGTCATCGTAATTTAATCGCGTGTGTCGGCGTCGCGCTCCTGAGCATCGGGTTGTCGTCGCGAACCGTCGGACAGACGGAAACGAACAGCGCCTTTCCGGAGTTGAAGAAGCAACAGGAGCAGTTGACGCTGGAAAACAGCATTGCCGAACAACAGTTACGCAAGGAACTCGCCAAGCTCGCTGGCGAGAAGCAGCGGCTCGAACTCGAAAACGGCATCGCCGAACAGCAGTTGCACCAGGACCTTGCCAAGCTCACCGCCGAGAAGCAGCGGTTCGAACTCGAAAACGGCATCACCGAACAGCAGTTGCACCAGGAACTCGCCAAACTCACCGCCGAGAAGCAGCGGCTCGAACTCGAAAACGGCCTGGCGCAGCAAAAGCTTCAAGCCGAAGTCGCTGCGCTCCAGGCCGAGCTTGACAAGCTTACCAAGCAGGCCGACCTGCTGGCCAAGCGTGCCACACTCAAAGAAACGGAGCGCAAGGCGCAGCTCGACGAAGAATTGGCGGCGGATCGGGAAAAGTTGGAGAAGATGAAATTGACCAACGACCTTGCGGCCGCGGAAGTCGCCGACCAGAGCCGGGAATTGGTCCGGCGCGAGCAGGAATTGAAGGTGCGCGCGGCAGAGTTGCAGACGCAGCGTTCGGAGTTTGAATTGCAACTGGCCAAGTTGAACAACGACCTCGATCTGCGCGTGAAACGCGACTTGTGGAAGAACCGCGTCAACCACGACATTCAGTACACCAAGGAACCCTTCAAGGACGGCGTGCTGACGATCAGCGACCGCCGGATTGCGCTGAACGGCCCCATCTGGGGGGACACGGCGGACTATGTCGTGGAGCGCATTGACTATTTCAACAACCAAAATCGTGAGTTCCCAATCTTCATCGTGATTGACGCCTCACCGGGCGGTTCAGTCATGGCTGGCTTCAAGATCCTCAAAGCGATGGAAGGCAGCCCGGCCCCGGTTTATGTCGTCGTGAAATCGTACGCGGCCAGCATGGCCGCCGGCATCACCACGCTGTCGAAAAGATCGTTCGCCTACCCGAACGCAATTCTTCTCCACCATCAGATCCTCACCGGCTCCTTCGGCAACCTGACCGAGCAGAAGGAGAATCTCAAAGAACTCGAGGAATGGTGGAAACGCCTCGCGGCGCCCGTCGCCGCCAAAATGGGCATCAGCCTGGATGAATTCATCAAACGCATGTATCAAAATCGCAGCACCGGCAACTGGCCGGAGTTCGGCGACGGCGCCCGCAAGGTGAAGTGGGTGGACGAAATCGCCGAAACGATCCAGGAAGAATCGTACGACAAGAATCCCGACGCCCCCTCCGCGCCAGGTGGCTCACCTCCGCATGCACGCTTGGACAGCCAACCCACGCTGCCGGAAAGCGTGGACGCCGCCGGCCACCGGTATGTTCTGCTCCCGCGCCTCGATCCGGTGGACTGCTACTACCTGTACAACCCCGACAACTACTACCGGCTCGCTCCCTGAACAAGTGCTTCAGCACGTCCAACGTTGCCACACTCTGCCTTTTACTTTTTGCATGATCTGAGAACTCAGTTCGGGGTCGGGTTGATTTCCACGTAGTCAATCGGCGCATTCTCGCCGCCGTCGGCGACGGCTTCGATGCGAATTTCGTCGCCGGGACGCAACGTCACGCCGCGCACGGTATGTCGCGTGGAGGTGTGGCCGTTGGGGAGGGACGGAACATTGCGGGAAGGCAGCAGGTCGTCTGCCAGCCACCGGTCCACCGTTTGTTTGCCGACAACGAGGGTGAACTGCGATACGCCGTTCGTTTGGTCGAAATATTGAACGGCGAGATCGTACCAGCCGGGCTTGCCATTGTAGATGAAACTGACCGAGCCATGCCGGTCGGGGCTGGTGCATTGGACCGCCTTGCCGCCGGAGGCCGTTTCCCACGGTTTCACATCAAAAACTTCGTACCCGTTCAGGTTCATGGATTCGGCCTCGACCCGGTTCGGATACTGTCCGGCGCGGCCGAGCTTGTCGGGCATGCCGGACATTTTAAGAAACCACTGGCAGACGGCATCGCGCCAAACGATGGCGTGACCCGCCTGGTATTCGAGCCGGGCAAGGACCTCGTTGTAACGCTGTTCGTCAATTTTGCCCTTGAGCGATTTCCATTGGTCCACGAGTTTTTGCGCCTGCTCCGCGCCTTCATAATGCGTGTCGTAAATGTGCTGGATCACCGTCTTGCCCGAATGCAGAACGTAGTCATACGGCACATGATGGAAGAACAGGAGCAATTTGTCCGGACAGGTCGTCAAGGATTCATACAGGTCCGAAACCGGTGAATGATATTGAGCGGTGTAGCCGGTGCCGGTGGCCACGGTGCGGTCCATGCCGATGCCGTGCTCGTCACCGCGATGCCACTGGCCCCAGCCGTTGCGTTCAGAGGATTCAATGCCCGGGCCGTAATGGACCTCGATGATGTCCGTCAGTCCGCCCACTCCGAGCGGGCCGGTGTAATTTTCGTACATGGACCACGAGTTCAATTGCATGTCGGAAATGGTTTTGACGACCTGCGGATCGTGCCCGAAAGTCAGTTTTGTCCATTCCTCCGCAATTTGCCGGCTGCTCAAATCGGGGTTCCAGGCGAGTCGGGCAAAGCCATAGAGATTGGCCATGGCCAGAGGATGGCCGAACCAGTTCGTGTCCAGACCCACATTGGCGCCGCCGACGAAACCGCCGATCGGCTGGTTGAAGACTTTTCCGGCGACCAGCGCCTTGACCGGCGTTTTGGGACCTTTGGCGTGCATGTCGAAATCGAGCGTTTCCTTCCACATCGGCACCTCAAAACACAGGTGCCGTTGCTGGCCGAGATACTCCTGCGTGATCTGCAGTTCGATCACCATGGCGGTTTTTTCCAGTCCGCCGAACAATGGCGACGCCGGCTCGCGCACCTGAAAATCAATCGGCCCGTTTTTGATTTGAACGATGGCGTTGTCCTCAAATTTCCCGTCCAGCTTGTGAAAATTGTCGTAGGCGGCCTTGGCGCGGTCGTTCTTCAAATTGCGCCAGTCCGCGTGATGGTCATAAACGAAGCCGCGATAGAAAACGATGCCGCCGTGCGCCTTGAGCAGGCGGGCGACCACGTTCGCCGCGTCCGCGTGGTTGCGGCCGTAGGCCGACGGGCCGAGTTCGCCCTCCGAATCCGCCTTCATGATGAATCCGCCGAAGTCGGGAATGGCCGCGTAAATTTCATCCACCTTCTTCTGCCAGAAGTCAATGACGCGCGAATCGAGCGGATCAAACGTGTCCAGGCCGCCGATGGATTTCGGGCTGCCAAAATTGACGCAGACGAATAGTTTGATGCCGTAGGGACGGAAGGCCTCCGCCACGCGCGCCAGTTCCGGCACATAGTCCGTCCGGATGACCCGCGGGTCCGCATTGACGTTGTTGATGGAACAGCCGTTGATGCCGACCGAGGCGAGCAGGCGCGCATAATCGCGGACGCGGGTCAGGTCTTTGACAATGTGGTCGTCCGCCCAAAAAATCGAACGTCCGGCGTAACCGCGCTCGATGGTGCCGTTGGGATTGTCCCATTGATTGATGGCGCGGATCGGCGCGTAAGGATTTTCCTTTTCATCGAGCCGGGCGATGGATTCGTGCAGCGCGATTTTGCGCAGCAAGGCGAAGGCACCGTAGAGCACGCCGCGTTCGTTCGGCCCGGTGATGACCAGATATTCATGGCTTCCGGCGGCCATGACCCGTAAATAAAATCCGTCCTCGATGACATCTGTTGGAGCAGTGAATGCCGGCAGGACCTTTTTGACGGCGTCAAAGGTGCCGATGATGATGGCGTTTTCCCCCGGCAACGTTTTTTCGATCCTCAGAATCCTGCCCAGCATTCCGCGCACACCGCGCATCAATTCGGTTTGTGCCATTTTAACAACGGCGGAATCGTCCAGCGTGACGACCACCGCGGGCAACGAATCATACCTGTGCGCCACACGCGGATCATCAATCTTCTCATACCGAAGCCAGGCGTCGTAACCGGTTTCAGCCGGCAAATTCAGGACGGGTGCGAACAGGGCGGCAATCAGTGAGACGGCGAGAACCTGGGGTTTCATGCCGGTTCATATACCGATTGAAGAAATAAACTTCAAGCCGGGTTGTCGCGCAACGGTGTTCAACTCCGAAAGCTTTCGCGAGTGAAATCCCCCGCCACCGCCCGCTGCCCCGCACAGTAAGGAGTGGAATCTTTGTCGCCATTTGCGATTGGCCTTGCCAGACGTGCCGAAAAGCGGTGCTAAAGCAACCGCACTTTCCCGCGTTGCGCATACGCGTCAACTTAAGGGATTAATGTTTAAGTTTTTTGAGGCGGCGTGGGACCGCCGGCTTGAGGCGTTGAAGGATTAGGGTGTTTTTGTCTTCCAAGAGCCATTCAAA
>Ga0116118_1001875_pt1 | contig 10539 bp, 8 predicted proteins | sample June2015DPH_11_5_FD_89723 | JGI IMG/M metagenome (GOLD analysis project Ga0116118, IMG submission 89723) | Peatland microbial communities from SPRUCE experiment site at the Marcell Experimental Forest, Minnesota, USA - June2015DPH_11_40 | ecosystem: Environmental > Terrestrial > Soil > Wetlands >...
CGCCTACAATGGCCCTTCGGGCATCGCAAAAGCCCGGGCGCGCAACCCCGAGGTCGTGTTCTGCGACATCGGGCTTCCCGGCATGGACGGCTTCGATGTTGCGCGCGCCTTCCGCGCCGATAACGCTCTCAAGGGTGCCTATCTCGTGGCGCTGAGTGGATACGCCCAGCCCGAAGACGTGCTACGAGCGTCGGAGGCCGGGTTCGATGAACATCTCGCCAAGCCGCCTAGCTTGAAACGCCTGGAGCAGACCCTGGCGCACGTGCCCGCGGTGCAAATCGCGCCGGAGTTGCGCGAGTCGGAGCCCGACGAACAGAAGCCTGGACCCGTCGTGAATTGAGGGGGCGAGCGGACGAGCGCTCATCCGCGCCGCCAGTCATCACCACCTTGACCACGCAGGCTTTGCCCTTTTCGGCCTCGGCGTCGACCGAGCCAACCCAGTCTGGGCGGAGCTTGATGATGGCCTTGTAGAGAGCCACGCAGATGCGACGGCTCATGCACACGATCATGGCCGCTGGCGGAGGGATGTAAGCCTCGCGCTGGTAGAGGCACTTCGTCAAACTGACGGAGATGACGCATCGTTTTGGTCGAATAAGCTAGTCCTCCAGGGTCTTCGGCGCTGCAACTGCTCGGACTTGAATTGAACGGCGGGGTACTTCATATCGACTGACTTGTGGGACGAGAAGCCGCCAAAATGGGGAGCCAAACGGAAGCAACGATGGCAGCGCTGACCAGGAGGACCGTAGCCGCAGCTTCTGACCGGGCGGCGGCATGGCAGATGCAGAACTTTCCGGGTGGAAACGGGGCTGTCACGCCCTGGGAATGGAGGAAATCGGTGATCTTCACGACGACGAGAACCCATGACTGCAGTCGAAATCGCAAGGTGCTGGTGGTGACGGGATTGGCGCTGGTGGCCGGCATGGCGGCATGCTCTGGCCATGCCAGGCCGGGACCTTCGCCAGAGGTCCAGAGTGCGACGCAGGTTCCTCTGCCTAGGTCGGATCGGCCGGCCTGCGGGCCGAGCCAGGACGGTCAGGTGTGGTACAGTTGGAGCGATTCCAAATTCAACATCTGTCGCGGTGACAGGGGCACGTGGGTCGAGACCAACGTGAATGGCCCGCACACCGCCTTCCACGTGACAGCCGTGAGCCCGGGCAGTCAATGCCAAGCAGGAGGGTCAAGTATCGAGTTTGGCCTTGACCAGAACCATAACGGCACGCTCGAAGACTCGACCACTGTCTTGGTGTGCAACGGGAGCACCGGGCTGCAAGGGCCGCCTGGGATCCCCGGACCCCAAGGTGCGACAGGTGCGCCCGGTCCACCCGGGCCACCAGGAATGCCAGGCACCAAGGGCCCGAACGGACTGCCAGGTTTGTACCCGTCCGGGCTGGTGGAGGATCATCCGTAATCAACTGTGAACTACACGGTCGCGACCAACTGGCAAAACCACGACATCCGCTGGCGCCTGCGCTGGGCGTTCAAAACGGCCAGCGCTGCCCTGGTGGTGATGTTGATCGCGGCGGTGGTGGCACCGTTGGCTGTGCGAGGGCGTCTGCTCAGCCGGATCGTGGCACGTGCGACGGAATCACTGTGTGGAGTCGTACGCGTCGAAGGAGGTCATTTGGGATGGACGGCCACGGCTGATTTGTTGCTGGGCCGCCCTTGGGAGATCACACTTGATGGCGTCCAGGTGACCGCGCCCGACGGTCGTGTGGTCTTTTCCTCCGCGCATCTGTCCGCCATCGTGGCGCTCCATCGACGGCCCTGGCGCATCACCGTGGTATCTGCGCACGTCGAACACGGCCTGTGGCGCCTTGGCGTATCGAGCGAGAACGGGAGCGTAGGTCTCATGGAGGCTTTTCGACGGGCGCCTGCAAGAGCGTCACGAGCGACGTGTCTGGCGCCGCCGACGGCGCAATCGTCGTCAAGGGGCGCCTCGGGCTCCGCTGGGGGCGCGGCCAATATCGGCGCGGCCGTTACCCTTCAAGAAGTTGAGCTGAAAGACATGGACGTCGACCTGGATTTTCCCACGTGGGCGTTGAAGCTGTCGCGGGTGCAAACCCACGGCAGTTTTTCTGCGGGTCGGGCGCGCGAGCATCCCGACCTGCTGTTCAACGCCCACAACGCCACCACGGACACCGGCGGCTGGTTGCGCATCGGGCGGGAAGGTGCCGCGTGGACCACGCACCTGCGCTTCGACACGGTTGCGATCGGGCAGGTGGCCGTGACGGCCGATGCACCATCGGATCTGGTCCTTCAGGTGGACGAAGCGATGACCGGACAATCGCGTCTTTCGGGTCGCGCCGTGTTTCAAGGCACGCTACCCGTCCGCAGCGGCGGTCACACACCGCCGTCGGGTCTGATCCTCGACGCACGTTGGGATCGCGTGGGCGATGCGCTGTCCGCGCTGCAAGCGACATGGCGGCCCCCTGGCGCGGCTCTGGCGCTCTTCGACGGCGACGTCACGGTGGCGCTACGCGGTCCCTACCGGGAGCTATCGGGGGAAGTGCGCGGGGTGGGCCGCCGTTCGACAACACAGTTGCAGGCGCAAATCGTTCGCGGCGGAAGTCTCGACGCCGATCTGCGCTTCGCCGGCTTTGCGACCACCGACGTGCTCGACAAGGCGCTGTGGCCGTTGCTCGGAGGCCGGCTCACTGGCCGCGTCGGCGTCCGCGCTCAGTTCACTCCGCACGTCGCGGGCCTTGCGGGTGTGACCGTGGAAATGATCAACACCTCACTGACGCTGGATCGCGAGCGCCGCGGTCCCTGGCCGGAACATTTCGTCTTTCGTCTCGACCGCGCCAACCATGTTGGGTCGGAGAGCGCGGTTGCCGACGAACTCAGGATTGCCATGGGCGGAGCCCGGCTGATCGGCGGCACGCTTCAGTTGCAAGACATCCGAGCAGACACCGCGACCCTGCACGCCAACGGCCAGGTGACGACGCGGTTTCCTGGCGCGGGCGATGGATCGCCGACCCACCAGACGCACCTTGCTGTCCAGTTCGACCTGGCAGCGCCTTCGCTGGAGCGCTTGTCACCTGACACGGGGTTCAGCGGCAAGCTGTCCTGCCACGCGACGGTCACCGGCAGCGTCGATCACCTGGATGTGCAAATTCACTTTCCGCGCGGCTCGACGGTGTCTTTCGGGGGGCAGCGTTTTGTCTTGCCGGTCCTGGCGACGGCTGCGGTCGCTCATGGTGACGAACTGATTGTGTCGCGCTTCGCCGTCGTCCACCAAGGGGGTGGCACGGCCGAGGCGAGCGGACGGGCGATATTCGACGGACCGATCCTCGCTGATCTGCGACTGCACGATTACCCCGTAGTGGACATTCCAGGATTGCACCGGGCGTGGGAGCGAGTTCCTCTGCCTGCGTTTCTCGGGGACAGATCCGCGGGCACCTCGAACAGTTCCCTCGGCGGCAACCTCGACGGCGCACTGGAGGTGCGCGGTCGATTGGCTGCGCCAACCGTGACTGGCGATTTTACGGTGACGGACGCGCGCATGAGCGGACGGCCGATGGGCGACGGCACCTTGCACCTCCATGCTGCTGCTGGTGCACTGGCCCTCGACGGCACGCTCGGACCGGGGCTCAGCTTCCGCGCGCAGGCTCGCTTGAGCCGCGCCCAACGCCTCACGGCGACTGCGGCGCTCAAGCTACGCGCCTTCTCCTTGGACCCTTGGCTGCCGACACCATGGGCGCGTTTGGGTCTGTCGGCGTCCGGCGACGGCCGTGTGTCGCTCACTGAATCCGGGCCGCCACGGGTGGAAGGCTCGTTTCAGCTAGACGGATCAGGGAGCCATCTTAGGCTGGACGGCCACATTTGTGGAGCAGGCCGCGAAGCAACGATTCGCGGTCAGGTGGAGCTTGGCCCGGTTGTGGACCTATGGCCTTGGTCCCTGGCAGGATCAGAGGGTTCGCTGGGCATAGATGTCGCGACTCACGAGCACGGGGACGACGGCGTGCCGCTGACAGGACACATCGACATTCTTCGCGACGTGGTCCTGCATGTGGGAAGAATCGCGTCGCCGGTGAGAATCGTTGCTGGCGGACGAGTGGACATCGACGGCCCTCGCCTCAGCACGCCGGGGCTGACCGCCACGATGGCAGGCGCGAGCAGCCGGCTGGTGGGCAAAGTCGTGCTGGATCCACGGAGGCCACAGCAAACGACGCTGGCTCTGACAGTCACGGGTCGTCTTGATGCCGGAGCGCTGGCGTCGCGCATACGTCCGATGGACTCGACTGTGGCTATCAGCGGTAGCCTTGACGTCCAGACGCAGATTACGGGAACCATCGCCCAGCCCAAGCTTGACGGCGAAGGTCGCTTCGCCGACGTCAGTGTGCGTTCGAATTCCGGCGCCTGGCCTGCGGTCACCGCCCGAGGCGCCATCCAAGCCCATGGCAACACACTGAGTACCCGCGATCTGCGCATGACGATCGCGACGCTTGGTGCGCTGAACGTGGGCAGCGGCACCCAACCCGCCATATTGCAGATCGTCTCGTTGTGGCCGCTGCGCCTAGGACGGGTGGATCTGCCCGTCACCGGTCGCCACCTTGCGTTTCACGACAACAACGTCCCCTTGGCCTTCGCCGATCTCAATCTCGACCTCCGGCTCGCGAGCCTTGGCCGCGGCGATTTGCTTCTTAGCGGTGACGTCCAGGTTGACGGCGCGACCCTTGATCGCAATCGTCATGCTGCGGGCTCGCGCCGAAGATTTCCAACCGATCGCTGGTACCAATTGCTGCCGCCGCACTTCGGTCTCGATCTGATCGTACACGGTCGTGCGCTTACTGTGACTTCTCGTTTCGTACCCAATATGGCCGCAGAGTTTGCGTGCCGTGTCGTTGCCACTGCCCATGGCGCGTCTCTGTCCGGCCAACTGCGTGGAACGGGCGCGTATTCCCGTGCGGCGCTCACGCTCTATGACTGGGTCACACCGGGTCACGTCCGTCACTGCGAAATCCTGCCACCCTCCCAGCCGAGCGTCATCGCGCGGCCGATCCTCGGCGGAAGATGGGAGGGATTGGTCGCTCCTTCAGATTGAACATCCCGCTGCTCACCGTCGACGTGTTCCACAGGGCTGTACGCCGACTATGAAGTGGCGGGTCGGTCAAGAGCAGATCTCTCCCTGGCCTCCGAAGGAACGGGAGGCCGACTTGGCGGGTGAGGACTATTTCGGCGCGGCGGGTAACGGGCTGTCTCAATCGACTATTCGCGCTCAGAGGCGCAAGAGTTGACGTCCGTCGGCGAGCCGCAATCGCAAAATCGAGGTGGCAACGCGAGGATAGCCCCACGGTTCTCACGGCGGACAACGCGGTCATCGCCTCTGGACAGCTCGTACCCGAGGAGAGTTCGATCATGAGGAGCGGAATACTCATTTGTGCAGCGGTCGCTTCGAGTGTGCTCGCACCCGCTCTGCGCCCAGCACAACGAAGCCTGCTGGGCAAGGGACCGTCGCGCCGCCCTCAAGCCAAGGAACAGCCCTGACAAGGAAAGGCGAGACTCATGCCGCGAGCCCTGACCGAGATCGAGGAGTATCCGGCAGCTGCCACTGGCAGGGCCATGGGGAGACGGCCACGCTCGCGCCTACCACCAAAGCCGCCACCCGATCTTTGCAGAGACCGGAACAGGTGTCGTCATCGCTGCGGAATTCCGCAAGATGTGCCGGCCACGGAATCCGGTGACCACCACCCCGACCAGAAATGCGACCACGATCGCCGCAACCACCACGATCGCCACCCGCTTTCCTCGGCCGATCTTGAGTTTCCTCACCATCTGGTCCATCGCTCGGTCGTTATCCATGAGTCAAAGCGATGCATTGATTGTGCCGATGCAATGGCCCGACTACCACAGGCCCCGCAGATTCTGCGCGATCGTTCCCAACTGGGTTCAAGCCGGGTTCGTTCGTCTTCGATCCCGTGTGGTGCCGGAGGAAGCAATCCACAGGTGACGCACCACGGGTTTGACCTGAAGTCGACTGGCTCAACCAAAATGACGGCGATTCTCCCTCAATTTGAAGGAGGTGATGAGCCCCCAAATCTCGACTCCATCCGCGGTCCGTGGCAAGCACAATCGCGGATACAACGCTACCGGCGCGGTGAAGCCATGATGGCCAGTCTGGGTACTATGGCACCAACCATGCAGGAGATTTGTCGGGATACGAAATGATTCAGCCGAAGGGCGCGGAGGGAGACCCATGTTACGAATCCTGAAGGATCTGGAACGGTACACGGTGAACGCCACCGACGGCGACATCGGACGTGTTGCGAATTTTCTCCTGGACGACGAGCGCTGGATAGTCCGCTATCTGGTCGTGGAGACCGGCGGCTTCTTCAGTGGGCGTCGCGTGCTCATATCGCCAATCTCCTTCCGGGAAGTGGATTGGTCGACCCGGCGCTTCCACTTGGCACTGACGAGGGACAAGATCAAAAACAGTCCGAGCGTGGATGTGGACAAGCCGGTCTCGCGGCAACAGGAGCTAGACTACTTCGGCTACTACGAATATCCGTTGTACTGGGGGTATCCGGGACAGTGGGGCATGGGCGCCTACCCGCGCTTGCTCGCGGCCCACAGGTGGAGTCAGGCGCCTGCTGAGCAGCCCGAGAAATCTGGCGACGTTCATTTGCGCAGCGCCAGAGAGATCCGCGGATACCACATTGAGGGAATTGCAGCCGCAATCGGCCACCTCGACGACTTCATCATCGACGATGAGACCTGGGAAGTGCGCTATCTGGTCATCGACACCAGGAACTGGTGGCTCGACAAGAAAGTACTGGTTGCGCCCCACTGGACCAACCGCATCAGTTGGGCGGAGCGCAAAGTCTTCGTCGACTTGTCCCGCCAAGCAATCAAGAACAGCCCCGAGTGGAACCCGGCCGCGCCCGTCAATCGCGAGTACGAAGCACGTCTGTATGACTATTACGGACGCCCGGTGTACTGGGACAGCGGCGACCGACCGGCAGGGCCAGTCCTGCCGCAGCACCACCCAGAGAGCCGGTCGGGATAAACGCGGAGCTTTTGCACCCTTGCAACAACGATGGATGATAGGTGGCCGGCGGGCGGTCACGCCGTAGCAGGCTACTGATAACGGACGTGAGAGGGGAATCATGTACTGGTACCAATGGGGGTTCGTCGGGATGCACTTCTTCTGGTGGCTGTTCTGGGTCGTGCTCATTGTCTCGTTCTTCTCGCTGGCCTTCCCCGTCCCTCGATCGAGGATGAGGCAGTACCGGGAGGACCCGCTCGCTATCCTCCGTCGACGTTACGCCGCCGGTGCGATCACGACAGAAGACTACGAGGGCCGCAAGGCTCGCATCGATCGGGATTTGCGCGATTCGCAACCCAAATAGTGGAAGTCACCTGAACACAGCCTTATAGCAAGGTCAGAGCGTTGCACTCGAATTATCCACAGCGAACAGAACGATCAAGAGACGACCAGGGAGGGGAAAGTATGAGCAAGAACAATTCCAACATGGCAATCTGTCCTGCGCGCACGGCAGCCCCAGCGCCAAGCGGACCACTCCAGCAATCGGCTTTTTGTAGAAGGAGCCCTTTCGGGGATGCCCACCACGATGGAGCGATCAGCAGATGGCCTTCCGTCCTGCTGATTTTGGCGGGCGTGCAAATTCTGAGCTTACCAATCCTGCAAGCCGCGCCAGCCAGGAAAGAAATCACCGATAGTGGTATCACATCTGCGGTTTCCGGCGGATTGACATTCGAAGAAGGCGTGGTCCCGAATGATCTGGATGTCAGCACCAGCCAAGGCATCGTTACCCTTTCCGGTTCCGTCAACAACATCCTCGCCAAGGAGCGGGCGCTGAAGATGGCCGAGAGCATCCGGGGCGTGCGCGGTGTGATCGACCGGATTGCCGTAACGCCAGTCCGACGCTCGGACGCCGACGTTCGCAAAGATATACAGGCGGCGCTGCGCCAGGATCCTGCGACGGAATCCTACCAGGTGGCGGTTTCCGTCCAAAACGGGGTCGCCACGCTAACCGGCAGCGTTGGTTCCTACACGGAGAAGCAGCTAGTCGCTCGGATTGCGAAAGGCATAAAGGGCACCAAGGACGTCCGCAACGACGTCGCGATCAACTACCTGTCGAATCGCACCGACGCGCAGATTAGCGCCGATGTCAGGTCTCGTCTCCAATGGGACATCTGGATCAACGGCGACATGATCAACGTGGACGTCTCATCTGGCAGGGTAACGCTGACCGGCATACTTGGGAGCGCAATCGCGAAGTCCCGGGCGTCGGATGATGGCTGGGTGAATGGGGTCGTGTCAGTGGACGGCAGCGGGCTGAAAGTCGATTATTGGGCACACGAGGACACGCGACGCAAGTTGAAGTACGCCATCAGGCCTGACAGCGACGTTAAGCAGGCAGTTCAGGCTGCTCTTCGTCTCGACCCTCGAGTCGCGCGCTTTTCTCCCGAGGTGACCGTTGAAGGCGGGGAGGTCGTTCTTGGCGGCAGCGTCGGGAATTTGAAGGCCAAGACCTCCGCTGAACAGGACGCGAAGAACACAGTCGGCGTTTCGGGGGTGGACAGCCTTCTGAAGGTGCGACCAAACGGCCCGTCCACCGATGCGGAGATGAGGGAACAACTGAAAGCGGTGGTCTTATGGGACTCGTTGTTGGATGGTTCCACAATGAGTGTGGATGTCATCAACCGTGTTGCTTACCTCTCCGGGACGGTAGATTCGATCTTTCAGAAGGCCGAAGCTCAGGATGTTGCTTCGCGGACGAAGGGAGTGGTGATGGTCATCAACCATCTGAGCGTCAAACCGGAGTTCCCCGTCACGTACTACGATTGGCCGGACTCGTACCCTTACGTCTCACCCTATGCCGAGCAATTGTCGTACTACACTTCGGGGATGTTTGGCGCGCGGCTCTATATGACGGACGAGCGAATCAAGAAGAACATCGAGAGCGGGTTCTTCTGGAGTCCGTTCGTGCAAAGCGACGAGATCAAGGTTGTGGTTGATGGAGGGGTGGCCACTCTGACAGGCACGGTGGGAACCTGGATTGGGTGGGGCGAGGCTGACAGGGGTGCCCGCAGGAGCGGGGCGGTTGGAGTGGTAAACCGAATCAAGGTCAAAAACGGCGGCTGGTGGTAGTAGCCGGTGAGAGGTCTCGGATGGAGGAGAAAGACTCATGCTGCGCAGCCTGAAAGGGATCGAGGGGTACATAGTGAGCGCGACGGATGGCGACATCGGAAGTGTTGTGAACTTCTTTCTGGACGATGAACACTGGACAGTTCGCTATCTAGTCGTGCAGGCCGGCGGCTTCTTCAGTGGGCGTTGCGTGCTCATATCGCCCGTGTCCTTTCGGGAGGTTGACTGGTCGGCGTGGCGATTCCATGTGGCGTTGACAAGGGACAAGGTCAAGAACAGCCCAAGTGTGGACGTGGACAAGCCCGTTTCCCGGCAGCACGAGCGGGACCACTTCGGCTACTACAAATATCCCTACTACTGGGGCTACTCGGAGCGGTGGGGCATGGGTGCATACCCGGGGTTGATCGCGGTAGCCGGGTGGAAGGCGCCGCCTGCCGATTATCCCGAGAGATCCGGCGACGTTCATTTGCGCAGCGCCAAGGAGGTCCGTGGATATCACATCCAGGGAAGCGACGAGGCGATCGGCCACGTCGATGACTTCATCGTCGACGATGAGACCTGGGAAATACGCTACCTGGTGATCGACACCAGGAACTGGTGGCTCGACAAGAAAGTACTGGTAGCGCCTCGTTGGGCAAGCCGCATCAGTTGGTCGGAGAGGAAGGTCTTCGTCGACCTTTCTCGACAGGCGATCAAGGACAGCCCCGCGTGGAACCCAGCCGCTCCCATCAACCGCGAGTACGAGGCGCGTCTCTATGACCATTACGGACGCCCGGTGTACTGGGACAGCGGCGACCGACCGGCAGGGACAGCGCTGCCGGAGCAGCACTCAGGGAACCAGCCGAGATAGAGGGGGAAATCATGTACTGGTACCAATGGCAGTTCTTCGGGATGCACTTCTTCTGGTGGATGTTCTGGGTCGTGCTCATCGTTTCGTTCTTCTCGTTGGCCTTCCCTGTTCCTCGGTCGAGGATCTGGCAGTATCGAGAGGACCCGCTCGCCATCCTGCGGCGGCGCTACGCCGCCGGTGAGATCACGACAGAGGACTACGAGGACCGCAAGGCTCGCATCGAACGGGATTTGCGTGATTCACAACCGAAATAGTGCAAGTCACCCGAACGCCCCCCAAAACAAGGCGCGATCTCAATTCTCATTGCATCCAAAACCAACGCAGGACCGTCGGACGACCACGGAGGGAAAAGCATGAGGAAAAGGAATTACAGCATGGCGATCTGCCCGGCGCGGGCGGCCGGCCCAGGGCGGACCAGACGCACCCAGCGAGCTAGTTGCGACACGGGAAAGGCATTGAACAGGACTCGTCACGATGGAGTGCGTGGCAGATGGTCCGCCATCCTGTTGATCTCCGCAGGAATGCAAATCCTCGGCCTGCCTGCGCCGCAAGCAGCGACCGAGAAGAAAGAGACTAG
>Ga0116118_1001879_pt1 | contig 10527 bp, 11 predicted proteins | sample June2015DPH_11_5_FD_89723 | JGI IMG/M metagenome (GOLD analysis project Ga0116118, IMG submission 89723) | Peatland microbial communities from SPRUCE experiment site at the Marcell Experimental Forest, Minnesota, USA - June2015DPH_11_40 | ecosystem: Environmental > Terrestrial > Soil > Wetlands...
ACGCAGCCCCAGCTTCTGTTCTCCTTGCCGAGGCGGACGATGAGCTGGACCAGCTCAGGGCGCAACGCCGGACGCCCAGGCCGTCGTTGTCTTCTCCAGCGGCGCCACTTGCGTCTTGTAGCTTCGCGATGCCAGCGCAGCAGGGTTTCGGGGGTGACGAGGAAGGACCGCCAACGCGATCGGGGGAGCAAACGGCTCAGCGCAGCAAGAATCGCCCGGTCTGCTGGTCGGTATCTCACACGTGCGTGGAGCGGACGTTCGAGGATGCGTACTTGGTGCCGGAGCACCATGATCTTGATGTCCTTGTCCCACTCGGACCGACGGGTACACGGGATAAGGGCAAAAATCCGGCATAGCCCGATGTAGAGGAGAGAAAAGAGCACGGCGGATAATTGCCGACGTCGATGTCAGTGCCAGTTCAGCGGCTTGATCGGGATTTTGGTGCCCTACAACGCGAGGAGGTGTTGGGGTCTCTGTGGAGGGTGGAAAGCCCTTCCACTACCACCCCACGTGCAGGAGCTGGGGCTGCCCTCACGGCGCGGAGCGACGGGCTGACTGGGAGATGCAGCGGATTCGTGAGAGCCATCCCGGATTTGTCGGCGTTGATGCGGGCGTCGACAGTGGGTAGGGTCACTCGGGGGCGGTTCCGCCCGCTGTGAGAGGGGCAGATGGTACGGAATCTGGTCCGCGGCCTGGTGGTGGTCGCAATGCTGGTAGGGACAAGCGTCGTCGTCGTCGTCACCGGTTCGGGAACTTCGGGCGCATCATCGTTCGATCCGTCGTCGAACGGGTGCGATGTGCTGGTCACCGCACCTGTGGGCCACGACTGCCTGCTGCCCTGGCCCAATGACGCGTTCACTGTCAAGGCGAAGAGCGCAACCGGGCTCAAACTCGACATCACGGCCGCGGAGACCCCCGCCAACACCAGTAGCGTCCACATCAGCCCGACCTATCAGGACGACTTGGATGGCTTCAGCCCGGGGTCGGACATCATGACCTACATCTCGGGACTCAGCCTGACGAACTCGAAGATCGCAACGTCAACCGACATTGCGGCCTCGCTGAACGCGAACTCCCCGATCGTTATCGTCGACATGGCCACGGGCGCGCACGTTCCGTACTTCGCTGAACTCGACGCCCAGAACCCAAATCCGGCGAGCCAGCTTCTGTTGATCCATCCCGCGTACGCGCTGACCGAAGGACAGCGCTATGCCGTCGTCCTTCGGAACCTGAAGAACACCAGCAACGGTGCGATCGCCCCTGCAGCGCGTACCCTCGCGGCATTGAACGGCACGCTCAAGCCCGCGTCAAGAGGTGCATACATCAAGAACCTGATCACTGTGCAGCTCCACACATTGCTCGGCGGTCACACCCCGTACATGGCGTGGGACTTCACGGTCGGAAGTGAGATGTCGATAGCCAGACCTGCGCTCACGATGCGCGACCAGGCGTACAAGACACTCAAGGCGAACGGCGCGCCGCCGTTTAAGGTCCTGACGAATACCACCAGCGCGGGCGTGAAGACGGTGACCGGCACGTTCCAGGTTCCGCTATTCTTGAAGCAGGCGACCCACACCTCCGCGATGAACGTGAGTTCGTCGGGGCTTCCGAAGATGAATGGCAAGCTCACATGGCCGGCGGACTTCATCTGTGTGATGCTGTCAACCATCCAGCCCAAAGGAGCTGCGCTTCCCGCGGTCTACGGGCACGGTCTCTTGGGGAGTGCAAGCGAGGTTGAAGGCTCGGTAACTTCAAACTTCTCAGAGAAGGTGGCCGACGACATGATGGGCTGCGCCACCGACTGGTTGGGCATGTCGGCGAACGACGAACAGAACGTCATAGCGACGCTGGGCAATCTGTCCAAGTTCCCAACGCTCGTGGACCAAATGCTCCAGGGGTTCGTGAACTTCCAGTTCCTTGGACGACTGATCAACAGCCCCGACGGCTTCGCAACCTCCAGCGCCTTCAAAGAGGGCTCGAGCGCGAGCGGACAAGTGCTCTTCAAGGTGGGCAAGTGCACCTATATCGGCTACAGCCAGGGCGGCATCATGGGTGCGGCGGTCTCGGCCATCTCCAACGAGTGGACGAGGGTGGTCCTCGGGCAAGGGGGCATGGACTACAGCGGGCTGCTGTTGCAGCGCTCGACGGACTGGTCCGAGTACGAGTCGGTGTTGGGCGCGGCGTACCCCAACCTCGACGACCAGCAGATCGGTCTCCAGCTTGCCCAGTTGCTCTGGGACCGAGGTGAGGCGGATGGCTATGCCCAGCACCTGACCTCCAACCCCTACCCCGGCACCAAGGTCAAGCAGGTCTTCTTGATTGAGAACTACGGGGACCATCAGGTCCCCAATGTCGGCACAGAGATGCTGGCGCGCACGATTGGCGCCAAGGAGTACGCACCTGCATTCAGCCGTGTAAGCGGTTCGTTCAACACCGCTTACGGGTTGGGGGTCCTCAACCAGACGAAGTCTGCCCGTGCCGCACTCGAGTTCTGGGACTTCGGCACGCTGACGCCGCCAACTGACAACCTCGGGCCGTCCAACGGCTCGGGGGCCGCCGCCGACCCCCATGACTATGGGCGGCCGAGCCCGGTGATCACGGGCCAGATCATCACGTTCCTCAAGACCGGGGTCGTGCCGGACGTCTGTGGTGGCAAGGCCTGCAAGGCCCCTCCGGGGTGACGGACACCGGTCTGGATTCCATCGGCGGCATAACTGTCGCCGAGTTCAGTCACGACTCGTTCCGAGAGGAGTTGGGTGGGTGGCGCTCATTGAGGGATGAGTGGCCGGCTGATCAGAACAGCCTGAACTGGCCTGCGCCCGGCGCCAGCACTTCGGGTTGGCGACCAGCCGCAACGTCCTCCAACACTTGAACCAGCCGGTCCGCCTGCCGCAGTGTCAGCGCCGTGAATTTCAGGCCCTCGCTCGTCGGTGAGGCCCAGGCTTCCGGCAAGATCCCGTCGAACCCGAAATCGTGCAGGGTCAACCTGAGGCGCAAACCAAGTGTCTCGCTCGCTCGTGTTGGACTGCATCAACTGGTATTTCGGTGCATGATTTGGTCTTGTCCAAATCGGCTGTGCACACTTCGATAGCGGGCTCGACTGGGTACATCGCTTCGATGACGCTGCCCGCGAGCTGTAGGGCCGTAAGGTCTGAATACTCGACGCGCCCTCAAGCGGCGAGCTCGTACTCGTGGATCAGCCCTCCGAGCCGGTCGCGTCGACGGACGTGCAGCGGGTGGGTGTCCACGAGCTGCGAAGTGGTCGCCAACTGTGGGGACCGCGAAGCAGGGATTTCCTGGGAAAGTCCCTGGTGTGGACGGTGGCCGTTGTAGGGCCTGGCATAGCTTCGAAGAATGCGCTCGAGATGTCGTGCATTGACGACGAGAAGGTGGTCGAGGCACTCGGATCTGATCGTCCGGACGAAGCGCTCCGCATAGGCGTTCGCGTTCGGTGCCCGGAATGGGGTTCGCAGGATCTGGGCGCCCTCGGACCGAAAGACCTCGTCAAAGCTCGCCACGTATTTCGCGTCGCGGTCGCGGACAAGGAACCTGAAGTCGATCCTCTCGTCGACGATGTCGCCGGCCACATTCCTCGCCTGCTGTGTGACCCAGGCCCCCTTGGGATGAGCGGTGACGCCGGTGATCCAGATCCTTCTGCGGCCGATCTCGATGAAGAAGAGGACGTAGAGGCGTCGTAGCAGCACTGTGTCCACGCTGAAGAAATCGGTGGCCACGATGTGCGAGGCCTGGGCACGGATGAACTCTCGCCACGTGGCGCCAGGGCGGCGCGGTGCTGGCCGGAACCGGCATAACCGTCGGAGGCAGGACACCGCGTTGTTGAGGCGAAGCAAGATTTTGGAGTGCTGGGACGGGGGGGCCTACCTGCCGACTCAACACGGTTCACGCGCCTGGCTCGCTAATCAACTCGGTGTGAGTAGGTCCACGATCAGCAGGGACTTCAAGTGGCTTTGGCAACAGCTATCGATGTACAGGTGCCCGAGCTGTGACACGCCGGTGATCGGCGGCAGGTGGCGGGAGCTGGAGCGCGGGGGCCGAGTGAGGTTCACGCCGTCATGAGCACCGATCTAAAGGGAGTTGATCGATACGAACTGGTGCGGGCAATGCGAGAGGCCGGGTACACATTTCGCCACATCGCTATCGCGACGGGTTTTTCGGAGTGGCGCTGTCGCCGGATCTGGAGGTGTCAGCTCGGCGTTGTTCTCGACCCTGACATTCTTGAGTTCCGCCAAGCGCGGATGCTTGGTCGTCTTGAAGCGCAGTTGGACACGTTGGGAAAGTCGATGGGGTTGCGACGGAGCCCACGCCGTCCAAGGCTGGGCTTCCAGCAAGGTGGCCTAGCGCGGGCTTTGTACAGGCCGTCGAGTCCACCGGGCCGGGACCATGACGGGAACCAGCCCTGGAAAGCTGCCAAGAAGCAGAAGGCCAGCAAGTCCCGCGCCAACCGGTCTGACCTCAATCTGAGGTATCCGCTCGGCGAGGTTGACCAGGGCGAGGTGGAGGTCGAGCAGCCCCAGTGGTCGGAGCAGTGGGCGAATGGTCGAGATGAGCCCGACTGGAGCACCCTGGCCGAGGACGACATCGGCATCGACGCCGAGATTGCCGACGGCAGGCCCCCGCTCTTGGTCGAGTGTGAACGAATCCTTGCCGAGGAGGCCGAGATCAAGCGCCAAGAGCGTCGAGCGCGCGCCAAGCTGGTTGCAACTTTTGACGACGATGACGACGACGACTAGCTGAGATTGCCGGTTGAAAGAAAATCTCGTCCGCGCGCGTAGCGGTCAGGGCACGCGCGAAGCGCTTTATTGTGCGTGGAAGAGTCTCCGCCCGAGCCTGGGGCGAGGAGCAACCAGCGACGGACCGCGGAGCCGTCGAATCGTGATGCCGATGATCGACAAGTAAGGCATCGCGCTCATTCCGAAAGCTTTCGTCAGAAGCGTATTCGGGTTAATCCAGGAGCCCCTGCCGTCGTGCGACAACGATGACTTGCCCCAGAAAGGTTACGTAGTTCGTTGCCGTGATGATGTGGTTAAGGAAGACATGTCGAGCGAGCAGCAGACCCATCGGATCCAGGCGCTCGATCCTCTCGGCTTTCCGCTTGTCGTTGTGGAAATACTTGCCATTGATCCAAAGGTCCATGGCTTCGGCAGGGCTGAGATGATCCTCATCGATAACGACACGGAGCGGTCCCCCCCTACAAGCCTCTCTCCACTGACGGCGCGCGTCTTGTAGACGCCCGCGAAGCTTGTCGGATCGTAGGTCCTGCCAACAGATGCTGGCGATGTTGTTAACGAAGACGGGCTCCTTATCGCTAACAAACTGGCGAAACGTCAGGAGAAAAGACCGTAGCAACTCTTCAGCGGGCTCTCGACTCATCGTAGTCAGGGACTGATTCACCACAAACTGGAGGCTGAGTTCAATGCTAAATGCCCCACTGCGGACCGCCTGGGTTGATAGAAGCTCATCTGCCCTCTTCACAAAGAGGTCGAACTGCTCACCCGACGAGTATTCATGAGCGTAGGATGGAGCCATCCGGGTTCAGTCCAGTTCAAAGAATTCGTACAGCTCACCTGGGCTATCGAGTACGAACTCCTTCATCCCGTATCTCTTGCAGAAATAGTTATGGTACGTCCGAAGCCATAAGTACTTCTCATACACGGCAGATGAGTCCCGATTATCCAAGAGCCCCGCGCCTATGGCTGCCCGATGAACCTCCAGAAAGTCACTCTCTTTCTCAAGCCTTGTCGATTCATCAAACAGATAGTTGATGAAAACGGCACCATCCCATCCCTTGACCAGATAGTTCTCAAGCCATTCAAGAGATGTGCCGGTGAGATAATCCTTTAGCCACCTTGCTAACTTGACAATCTCATTGCTCAGAACGATGCGTGGGTATCGTGCCTTTGTCGATTCCAGATCGTAGGCGTGATTTAGGCCTTCCCCGAAAACAAAGAGATCATCAATCCAAAGTGGACCAATTGCTATACCGCCACGAACAAAGAGTCCTTCCTTCGCCAGCTCCAATTGGTAGCCAGCCGCCGAACCAAGAACGCGGAGCAGCACAGCCCAAACCCGTTCGGGATCGCTCATGGGCGGATCTCCCGTTTGATCCAGCGGATAACCCACAACAATATTGTCTGTGAAGGTTGCCGTCGCGCAGTACCCATCCACCGTGGGAAGGGCCGCTGAAGATCGAGCTTTGTGGATCCCTGCGACTAGTTGATCGAGACGTGTTTGCTGGCTGTGGCGGTCACTTGCCGCGACTCTACTGCCCAGTAGATCAATGAATCCGACAATAGAATCGAGGAGAATTGGGGAGGGTGATCGCTCTGAATAAACAGACATGTCATGACTTCCTCGGGACTTGTACACCTATTCGTGACATTGTAATCGGTCACGACTTTCGTTCATATGACGGATATGTGACCTATTATTCCGAACCGCCATCTACTGTCAGCCTCTCAGGACACGAACTGCGCGCATCAACTTAAAGCGACGCTCACTCTCAGGCCCTTTCCCAGATGCACTCGGCCCGACTGCCAAAAGAAGATGTTCGGCGCATCGGCAACGTCGGACCGTGCCCGATTCGGCGCTATGGGCTCTCGTTGAGAGACCCAGCTTCGCACAGGAGTCTCTGTTATACGCATCTTCAGACCGGAGGTCGCCCGACACGCAAGTGTCGGGATTGACCTCGTCATCGGATGATCGCTCGCGACTGGAGCTGCGCGCTACCGCTCAGCCGGATCGATCCCGAACGGTCATGGTCGGAAGAACACCCCGGCCATTGGGTGATGGAACGGCACGTCCCGATCGGGCTCGATAATCACGAGGTCTGAACGTTATGCGTTCCTTCGTCCTCGCTAATCACCGGAACAGACTTCAAGAACCGTCGTTCGGGCGCGTCAGACATGACCCCACGCGACCGTCTCACGCCGCTCGAGAACAGAGCGTTATGGGGGTGGGACGCTCACTTTCAAGAGATAACAGCGACCGACCGATGGGCAAGAGATGGAGCCTGAAATAGGGTTGTAGCGGCTCCCCCCAAGACGGTGGAGGGGTCCCCAAGCCGAGGGACCAGCGAGCGGATCGATGCCTAGAACGGTGCCGAAGCGGTAGTCGAGACCAACGAAGACGTCGCCGCACCACGATGAGACCGGACACGACGGAGCCTCCCAGCCCGCGACCCCCGGGACCCTGTAGCGGTGCCACGCTGCCGACCCCCCCGTCGGATCGGTACTGGTCAGTATCCCTCCCAGTCCGTCGATGGCGACACAGAAGTTCACTCCGACGCACGTGATGCCACCGATCGTGTAGGCATCTGCCGCGTTCAGATCCCTGCTGGAAGGTTCGATGACCGAAACCTTCCAGGTGGAACTCCCACCTGCGGGATCGGTCGAGACCGCCACCTGCCCGTCTACTCCGCCGGCGACGCACAGGGACACCGACGGGCAAGATACTGACCCGAACTGAGAGAGATACGACGGGATATTGGAGGGATTGGGTAAACCGAACGCGTGGTGTAAATCGAACGCGTGCCAAGCCGCCGCACCCCCGCCTGGATCGGTCGAGAAGTAGTCCAACGTGTTACCATTGATCGTCGAACCGCCTTCCCCGCCGACCGACACGCACAGGGCGGCTGAGGCACAAGAGATCGGGCCTAGATTCAACTGGTACCCGTAGAGCAGGTTGCTCAGGCCTTGGTAGGCCCAGGCAGCAGATCCCCCCGTAGGGTCGGTCGATACGGACACGTCGGTCCCCACGGCGACGCAGAAGCCGGACGACGGGCAAGAAAGGTAGTTCAAACTGGGGGGCGCGAACCCGGCGAGCTTGATGTCGTTCCAGGGTCCCGAACGAGCTGGGTCCGTGGAGAAGTACACGTCCCCCGAGCCATCGACGGCCACGCACAAGGACACTGAGGGACACGTGAAGTCCGGAAAGCCCGAAAAGCCCGAGTTCTCCGCAAGTTTGACGTTCTGGACGACTACGGAACCGCCCGTGGCCCTCGGCGTCTTGGGAGAGGACGAGAGGCCGAAACCAAGACCGATGCCCGTGCCGACCACGACCAGCGCGACGGCCAGCACATACCATCTCGAGCGCAGGACCCTCTGTGCCTGTAAGAAGCCCGAGGAGTCAGGTCTGTCGAGCACGCTAGGAGATCCTCGTGATACGTGCTCCTGGGGGGAACCGCCGCCTTCGGTCACCACCGCCGCTCCTCGATCCTGCCCACCTGTAAGTACGAGGCTACAGCCCCCCGTCGAATTCGATGGGCTTGTCGAGCACGCGAGGGCCATGGCGATGGAGCGCACCGCTCTCGGCTTCCACTCCTCCTGAGCAAAGTATTGGCACTACTCGATCCGGCCTTTGGAGTCCTACCGTCAGCATCGACACGTACCCCAGCGAGATTCACGGCCTGGCCGAGACCTACTTGTGCACCGCGCCAGAGTCGAGTCTTGTGTGTGCCCGGTGGTCCCGACCGCCCTCGTGCAGCAAGAGACTCGTAATCGGCGATCTGGGCGAATAGCGGGGAGCGCATAACGACGGCCTACAAACGCCAGTCCTCGGGTCGTCACCGATCGCAACTGCCGGGTACACCCTGGTCGTCGGATGATCGCCCGTGACCAGAACTGCGCACTACCGCTCAGCCGGGTCGATCTCGGTCGGATCGTGTTCGGAACACACCTCGGTCGTGGGGTGATGTAGCGGCACGTCCCATATGGCCTGCTTCAGCTGGCCGAATCACGAACCCTGGTAACCGCCATTCTCATACCACACAAGCCAGGTGCCGTTGCGCTCGATGTACGCTGTCGTCCCCGTGAGGGCTGGGTCTTTGGTGACACAGGTACTGAACGGAGTGTCGGGGAAACAGTACGAGACGATCCAAGATGCATCGAGCACTGCGTTGCCACAGGAGTTGGCAATCGACGATCCGAGAGTGAAGCTCGATTCCCATGCAGGGAAGGCTTGTAGATCGCTTTCGCTGTAGCTGGACTCATTGGTCGTATGCCCGAAGGACCAGGAGGACTTCGCGTCCGGCCAAAGAGCCTGATCGAAATAGGTAAGCCTCACCGACAGCGAAGCAGCATGCGCAAGGTTGTTGATCAGGGGTACGAACGTTGCTGGCGTCGCGCTCGGGTGCTCTATGAGCCCCGCCAAGCCCGGACAGGACGCCTCGTCGGCGGCTGCTGGTGCCCGCGCCGGTGGGTAGATCGCGAGAGGAAAGCTCACCCCCGAGCCTACTGTCGAAGTCGTCGTCGGAGCGGTCGTCGATGCAGGCACCGTGGACGTCGAGGTGGTCGACGGTTGCGTAGTCGCTGATGACCGGTGGGCCGGATGGGAACTCCCGCCACACCCTGCGAGCAGGATCAACGGCAGAACCGTCGAGACAGCAATGGCGAGTCGGCGCATGTCCACAATGTTTTCACGTCTGAGCACGCGAATCGGTTGACAAAGACAGTCGGTCCCGCCCGAGATCGGCATATCGGTGCCGGAGGTCAGACCGCGCTCTACTGCCGGGAGGAGTGCGGGGTCGCCAGCTCCGGGCCGAGCGGAATCCCTCCGGGTCGTGGGTACAGGGCGGTCGAGGTGTAGGGCCTGAGGCGCGCACACGGCACGTTGCGAATGGCCAACGCACCCTCAGGAGTAGGGCGTAGTGATTGACTGATGGCATGAGGGGCGTGCTTCGGCTTGGGCTGCTGGCCATCCTCGTCTCGCTTGTTCTCGGGTCCTGTGGCTCTCCAACGGTGAAAGGCCCATTACGTACACAGCTCTTGCTAAGGACGCGGCGAGCAGTGCCAGGTCAGCTCATAAAGGGCACATTCGTCGTTATCAACCCTGGCAGTCCCTTCAACCTCACTCAGGTAGCACACCCAGCTGGCGAGCTTTCACCAGATCATTGCCGACCAGCATTCCAGGTCTATCTAGCGAGCGGTCCGGTCAATAACGAGTCCGGATTCACGATGATGTGTCTCAATGCCTCCTTTGTGATCGCCCACGGCACGACGCAGCTCCCGTTCACGGTGAGGACCGACTACTCCAGTTGCACGACAACTGGGATACCCACACCTGATTCTCCGGTGTGCCCAGCATCTAGAATGTCTCCATTGCCAGGATTTCCTCCACTTCCCCCTGGCAGTTACGAGGCGATGCTCGTGTGGTCCGATGTCGTGCCTCTGCCACCGCCAAAGCCCGTATCCGTGGTCCTTGCCGTAAGGCGAGGATAAGGAGGTGCTCAAGATCGCTCGCTGCCGGTGATCCCGAACGCCTACCTCCTTGCTCTTAACCGACCGGGTGGGGCACTTTGCGGATGCCGATTACTCCATCCGCTAGACCTTCCGAACACCCCGCAGCGCGCAATCACTCAGCCGGATCGATTCTGAGCGGTCATGCTCGGAAGGCACCTCGGCCATGGGGTGATGTAGCGGCACTTTGCGAGCGGTTTAGCTTGTGCATGGTGACGCTTGGTGTGTAAGCCCATAATGATCGGGCAGCTGCGGGCCACACTGGCGAATGGGA
>Ga0116118_1001898_pt1 | contig 10435 bp, 16 predicted proteins | sample June2015DPH_11_5_FD_89723 | JGI IMG/M metagenome (GOLD analysis project Ga0116118, IMG submission 89723) | Peatland microbial communities from SPRUCE experiment site at the Marcell Experimental Forest, Minnesota, USA - June2015DPH_11_40 | ecosystem: Environmental > Terrestrial > Soil > Wetlands...
CCTTCTCCAGAGAGGAGCAATCAAGATGACCTATAAGATAGTTGCTTCGCAGTGCACGTCTTGCTCGGCGTGTGAAGCCGAATGCCCCAATGTGGCGATTTCGGAAAAGAACGGCACGTTCGTCATAAACCCGAAAAAATGCACGGAATGCATCGGCTACTTCGACGTTGCGCAATGCGTCGCGGTTTGCCCGGTCGATGACACCTGCATCATTGACACGTCCCTTCCGCGCTACCAGCCCACGGGAGGCGCGGCATGAATATCGCTTTCACCCCCGCGGCGGAGAAATTCATTCGCCGCATGCTGAAGTTCGACGGCAAGCCTGGTTACGGTTTTCGCCTGATGGTTTCGCCAGGCGGTTGCTCCGGCATGTCGGCGGAGTTCGGCGTCCAGGCGGCGCCGGGCGATGGCGAGAAACTGTTCGAACACGGTGATCTGAAGCTTTTCCTTCCGGCGCAGAGTCGTCTGTTGCTGGACGGAGTCACGATCGACTTCGCCGAAACGGCCACGTCGAGCGGATTTGTCTTCATCGATCCGAAAAAGAAGAACTGCGGCTGCTCGACTATCGACGCAACCGCTTCCGAGTCGGTCACGGCCTGAAAACCGGACGACTTCGCCTTCGGGAGACGCCGTCATGACACTTGCGGCCATCGACGAAATGACGGACGTCCTCGGCGCTTCCGTGTTCGGGGGCGGTCTCCCGCCCGAAGCTGAAAGCCTGCTCCATCAGGCGGGCCTAAGCTACGATCAAGCGGAGACGGCGCTCGCGCATTTGCGCGAGGCCCGCCGTCTCGCGCCAAACCATGTCGCCGTGCTGATCGGTCTCTACCGCTTTTTCTTTTACAAGGGTCGACTGGTCGAGGCCCTTGACGTTGCGCGGACCTGCTTGCTCCGCGCGGCGATCGACAATTCGCTGCCGCTCGACTGGCGTCTCGTTCGTCCCGGACAGGCCGCGTTCGCCTCCTTCGACGCTCCGATGGCGCGCTTCTTCATGTTCGTGCTGAAGGGTTACGCCTATCTCAATATGCGCCTTGGCGACATCGAGGAAGGCCGCGCGGCGGTCGGAAAGCTGCTCGAACTCGATCCCACCGACAAGGTTGGCGCCGCGATCCTGCTCGCGGTTCTCGAACAACGGGAGCGCGACGATGTCGACTGAAATCGACGAGGCGATCGACTGGCTCGGCGCTCCCTTGGACTGTAACGTTTGCGCGCATCTGCCGCTTCGCGAGACGAAAAAATGTCAGCCGTTGCGCGCCTGCGTGTTTGATCGCTACGCTCGCCGCATCGATCGGTTCTTCGATTGGAACCCCGATCTCGCCGGGTCCTATTTGCGCCACCCCTACTTCGAAGTGCGCGCCTGCGCGGCCAAGGCCGCCGACGTCTTCTTGTTGCCGCCCATGCTTTCCGATCCGGAAGAAGCCGTGCGCTGGAGCGCCGCGCGCCGCTTGCCGAAAAGCTACCTTCTGAAATTGCGCGACGACCCGCATCGCGAAGTGCGAATTCGGGTCGTGCAACGTCTCGATCCGCCGGACCTGCGGCCGATGATTTCCGATGCGGACTATGCGGTCCGGCAAGTGGTGGCGCGGCGGATATCAGTCGATCTTCTCATTCTGATGGTTCGAGATCTCGACGTCGAGGTGCGTCGCGCCGTGGCGCGTCGAATTCCAATGCCCGCGCTGCGCATTTTGACCGAAGACCCGGAGGCGAGCATTCGCGCCGAGGCGGCGCAGCGTTTGCCGGCGGACGCGCTTCCCGCCCTCGCCCACGACGTCGACTGGCGCGTGCGGTACGAAGTCGCGCGCCGAGCCGCGCCAGCCTATCTAGCGCCGCTCGCGAAAGACGAGGACCTGATGGTGAAGGAAATCGCGCGGGAACGTCTGCGGCCCCACGGCGGCGGGGCCGGGCCGATCGATATCTCGAACGTCATCTCAAGGGAGCACTGACCATGGGAACGAATATCAGTCGCGACAGCGCCGTCGTCGAACTCAACGACCCGCCGATTTACACTTTCGGCGAAAAGGTTCGCGCCCGCAAAACCGTTCGCAATGACGGCACTTACGCGGGAAAGGACATTGGCGACATTCTCTGCAAGAAGGGCGACGAAGGCTTTGTCGTGAACATCGGCACCTTCCTGCAACAGTTCTACATCTACGGCGTCGAGTTTCCCGCGACTGGCAACCGGGTCGGCATGAAAAGCAAGGAACTCGATCCGGTCGAAACATCGGAGGAAAAATTCGGATGAGCGACGACGCGCGGCCTAAGTTTGATTGGGGTCGCCGTGTTCGCGCGGCCGTCGATCTGTTCAACGATGGAAGTTTTCCGGATTCCGAACCAGAGAGCTTGCTCGTGAAGGCGGGCGACCTCGGCGATGTGGTGCAGGTCGGCGCGCATGTCGAAAGCGAGACGACCATCTATCTTGTCGAGTTTTCCGAAAAGATCGTCATCGGTTGTCTCGAGGACGAAATCGTGCCGGCCTGACAAGTGTTTCCCGCGTCGCCATCCGGCGGCGCCCAGCCAAAGAGGCGTGCTTTGAAAGTCATGATCCGCAGAAGTTCCGAGGGCGTGCTCTCCGCCTATGTGCCCAAGAAAGACCTGGAGGAGCCGATCGTCGCGCAGGAAAATCCGGATCTTTGGGGAGGATCGGTGACCTTGGCCAATGGTTGGGTGTTGCAACTGCCGGAGATGATCGTGGGAACCACGCTGCCCATCACCGTGGAAGCGCGTCGACTGAGCGGCGGTGGCGACTGACAATGGCGATCACGATCGAACACTTGCGGGAAATCGATCGACTGCTCGCGACGAGCCATGCGGACGGCGCGACGGTCGCGAGTTTGCGCGGGCTAAAGCCCGGCGTCACGGCGACCCGCTGTGACGCTTCGGACATGGCTGATGAAATCCCGTTCCGCAGCTATGCGCACTGCGATCTCTATCTGCTCGACGGGCGGGACCATTGTGTTCGGGTGACCGCCGATCCGGCGGTCGCCACCGGGCTAATCATCGCGGCGAAAGGAGCAAGCGCATGAAAACAACATTTCTTCCGCTGAGCGACCCCGATCTGCTGCAAAGCGATCTCGAAGCCGTGCTCGAAATCCTGAATTCGCAAAGCCTTTCCGCGGGTCCGGCGGTCGAGCAGTTCGAGACGGAATTCGCGAGCTATTTGTCTCGCAAACACGCCATCGCCGTGGCGAGCGGAACCATCGGCCTGCTGTTGGCTTTGCGCGCGCGCGGCATTGGAGCGGGGGACGAGGTGATCGCCTCGGCTCATTCCTTCCGGGAAACCGCGCACGCCATCACGCTTTGCGGCGCGCGGCCCGTCTTCGCGGACATAGATTATTGGGCGGGCACGCTCGATCCGGTCAAGGCGAAAGCCAAAATCACCGAACGCACCCGCGCCATCATCGCCGGCAACACGAATGGACATCCTGCGCCTTGGGAGCCGCTGCGCGAATTGGCCTCCGAAGCCGGCGTCATGCTGATCGAGGATTCCACCGAGGCGATCGGCTCCGTATATAAGGGCAAGATTGTCGGCGGGTTTGGCGACTGCTCTGTTTTTGATTTTTCTCAGCCTGGCCCTCTTGTCTGCGGCGAAGGGGGGATGATCGTCACCGATGATGATGAACTCGCCTCGCTCATTCGCCGGTTGCGTAGCCATCGCTTCGAGGAGCGCGCATCCGTCGTGCTCGGCGCCTATCCTCCTTTGCAGGCTTCCATGAGCGACATCGCCGCGGCGCTTGGCCTAGCGCAGCTGCGTCGGATCGAATTGTTGCTGGCGCGCCGCAAGCGGGTGGAGCGCTGGTATTATCAATATGTCCAATCGTTCGAGGGCATCAAGGATCCCTATGTCGCTCCCGAGGTCGATCAGGTCTGCTGGTTTCTCTATGTCGTGCATCTTGGCACACGCTTTAGCCGCTCGACGCGCGACAGCATTATCGACGACCTGCACACGGAAAAAATCGGAGCTTGCGCTTATTCGCAGCCGCTGCATTTGCAGCGCGCCTATTTTGATCTCGGCTATCGGCGACGCGATCTCTTCGTGACCGAGAAAGTCGCCGAGCGCGCGGTCGCTTTGCCCCTGCACGCGCATCTGACGGAAGATCAAATAGCGTTCATCGTGGGAACGATGAAGGACGCGTCGATTAATCTCGGCGCGGGCGCCGCGATCTACCTCTAGCGCCGCGGGGCGACAAGCAAGCGGAGTGAACAATTCCGCGCTTTGCTTGTCCAAAGACGCGCAAACGATCACACATGGATCGAAACTTGCAGTGACGGACTTGCGGTCACTTTGGAAACCAGGAGAAAAAACATGCCGACTCTCACCATTCTACCGTCTGGAAAGACGATCGACGCGGAGCCGGGCAGCCGCCTGCTCGACGCGATTCTGGCGGCGGGCGAAAAGATCGTCAGCAAATGTGGCGGCGAAGCCAAATGCGGGGAATGCCACGTCTTCGTTCAGGAAGGCCGCAAGAGCGTTTCGAAAATGCAGCGCGCCGAAAATGAGAAGCTCGATACGATCGTCGGCGTCGGCTCGAAGTCGCGTCTCGCCTGTCAGACCTTGTTCGGCAACGACAACGTCACAGTCGAACTGCTCGGGTTTGGTTCTGGCGTCTAATTTCTCGGAAATTCCGCACATAGAAAGGAGCAAGCGATGGCGAGCAACGCGACTGTCATACATGTCCGCTTCGCGCCGGACGGCAGCGTCACCGAGATCGGAGAACGCCCCGCCAGCCTGACCGCCCAGCAATGGTTCGACAGGCTGAGTGAGAAACACGCCATGGACTTCCAGGCGTTGTCGGGCGGACGCGGCGTCTATCGTGTCGCCGCGGCGGAAGTCGAGGCTTTGAAGGCCGCGGCGCTGCAATAATGCATGCGCGGCGTCGTCCATGGATCGAGGAGAGACTGATGTTCGAAGAAATAGTCGCGGCGTTCGAGCGTGGCGAGGTCATTCCCTATCTTGGTCCTGGCGTGCTGTCGCTCGCGCGGTCGTCGGAATTGCCGGCGTCTCCGGAGGCGCTTGTCTCCTACCTGACAAAAACGGCGACCGTGCCGCACAAGATTCGCAATAATCTGACAGCGGCGGCTCAATATATCGAAAACTTCAAACATCGAAAGACTGTCGTCGCGGCGATGAACAACGCCTTCTCGGCGCCGACCGGGCCAACCGCGCTGCACGAATGGCTCGCGGCGCGACCCAAATTGCCGCTGCTGGTCAACGCATGGTACGATGATCTGCCGCAAAAGGCGCTTGTCGGACGTGACGATTGGGGCCTCGCCCAGGGAATCAGCCAAGCCGAGCATTTCGGCGAATGGGTGCATTATTTTCGTCCCGACGGCGCGTTCGTTCCGGGCAAAAGAACGACACGCGACAGCACCGGCGCGAAGGCGCCAGCGGAGGCGCCGCAAGAGACTCTCGCGTGGAAGACTCTGCTGTACCAGCCGCTCGGATCAATCACGCCGGCGTCGAATTACATCGTGTCGGACTCCGACTATGTCGAGATTCTGACAGAAATCGACATTCAAACGCCGATCCCCGAAGTTGTGCAAATGGTCCGCCGCGGCCGAAACTTCCTGTTTCTCGGCTGTCGCTTCGCAACACAAGTCGAACGCGGCTTCGCGCGCCAGATCATGAAGCGCTCGTCCGATCGTCACTGGGCGGTGATCGAGGGACCGCTCAGCAAGAATGAAACGAAGTTCCTGGCTGAACAAAATATCGTCCGGATCGACGCATCTCTAGCCGAGTTTGTCGGCGAGTTGACCGGCGCCAACGTCGAAGCGGCGCTAGTCTGAGCGGCTGCGTTGAGAGGGAGAAGACATGCTGGCTGATATTCCCGTAGTGTTCAAATATCATGTGTTCACTTGCTTTCAGCAGCGGCCCGCCGGGCATCCGCGCGGAAGCTGCATGGGGGCGGGAGCGAAGCCCCTATGGGAACGGTTGCAAGGACGTCTCACGGCGACGCCAAATCCAGATGTCTCGGTGACGGCGACCGGGTGCCTTGGTTTTTGCCGCGCCGGACCGCTCATGGTGGTCTACCCCGAAGGCGTTTGGTACGTGCCGCGCACGGAAGAAGACATAGACGAAATCATACAATCTCACTTCTTGGAAGGAAATCCGGTGGAGCGCCTGATCATCGTTCCGACCCCCTGATCGCGAGTGAGCGAAAGCTTTGGACCCCGGATGCGCGGCATGCGCCTCCGGGATTTTTTGCTTTTCGATGGCGGCCCGCGCCATCGAAAGAAATTTTAACGGCGACCGAGCAGCACGTCGACTTTTCGACGCACGAATTCGATGGTCAATGGCTTGATCAATACGCCATCGGCGCCGTCCGCCAGACATTGCTTCCCGAAACCATCCGTCGCGGAATCGACAATGACCAGAATTTTTGTGTCCGGAAGACGCTCGGCGATTTCCTTCAACAATCCGGACCCGCGTTCTCGCACCAGCGCCTCGGCCAGAATAATCAGGTCCGGAGGCCAATCCCGCGCCTTGTCGTAAGCCCATTCGAGGCTCGGAGCTTCATGCGTTTCGTTTTCGTCATGAAGCATGAACTGAACCGCCGCGCGAATGATCTCGTTCTCATCGACAACGAAGATACGCTTATTGTCGACCGCCTTGGATGTTTCGACGCCGATCTGCATGTCGCCCTCGCTAGAAATTGTGCGCGCAAAAGAAGCAAACCCCATGCCCGGCGTCGAACGCTGCCGTGGTTCGTTCGATTCCACGCATCGATGTCGGCTTTGAAACAGCCGACAAGAATCAATTTATATCTATATATATCAATCAGTTGAGACGCGCGCCGCGGCTGGCACGCGCCTTGCGATAATGGGCTCGCAAGGCGGCAGGCCGCGGAAACTCTCCTCACGAAGAGAACCGCGACCGCGACGCCGGGCTTAGTCGAAATGGGCAAACGACTTCGGCCTGCGGGTCGCGCGCGCCGATCGAATTAACCGGTATCTCAAGGAGCTAGAGAGATGGCAGCACTTCGTCAGATCGCATTCTATGGGAAGGGTGGCATCGGTAAATCCACCACTTCCCAAAACACCCTCGCGGCGCTCGCCGAGATGGGCCAAAAGATTCTCATCGTGGGCTGCGACCCCAAGGCGGACTCCACCCGTCTTATTCTTCACCAAAAGGCGCAGGACACCATTCTGAGCCTCGCGGCGGAAGCTGGCAGCGTCGAGGATCTCGAACTCGAAGACGTGATGAAGGTCGGCTTCAACGACATTCGCTGCGTCGAGTCGGGCGGACCGGAGCCGGGAGTCGGCTGCGCCGGCCGCGGCGTCATCACCTCGATCAACTTCCTCGAGGAAAACGGCGCTTATGAAGGCGTGGACTATGTTTCCTACGACGTGCTCGGCGACGTGGTTTGCGGCGGCTTCGCCATGCCCATCCGCGAGAACAAGGCGCAGGAAATTTACATCGTCATGTCCGGCGAGATGATGGCCATGTATGCGGCCAACAACATCTCCAAGGGCATTCTGAAATACGCCAATTCCGGCGGCGTGCGCCTGGGCGGGCTGGTCTGCAACGAGCGCCAGACCGACAAGGAATACGAGCTGGCGGAAAGCCTCGCCGGGAAGCTCGGCACCAAGCTCATCTACTTCGTGCCGCGCGACAATATCGTGCAGCACGCCGAGTTGCGCCGCATGACCTGCATCGAGTTCGCGCCCGAGTCCAAGCAGGCCGAGCATTACCGCAACCTCGCGACGAAGATCCACGCGAATGTCGGCAACGGCACGATCCCGACGCCGATCACCATGGACGAGCTGGAAGACCTGCTGATGGAGCACGGCATCATGAAGGCGGTCGACGAGTCCGAAATCGGCAAGAAGGCCTCCGAACTCGGCCTGACCGCGGTCGCGTAAATTTAAGTCAACCCTCCGCCCGGTCGTCAAGGCGATCGGGCGGCGTCCACAACAAGGTTTTAGAGGGCCATCGACATGAGCGTGGCAGTTGCAGAAACCGTCGCCGAGATCAAGGCGAGAAACAAGGAACTCGTTCAAGAGGTCCTTAAGACTTATCCCGAAAAGACCGCAAAGCGCCGCGCCAAGCATCTTGGCCTCTTCGAAGAAGGCAAGCCGGACTGCGGCGTCAAGTCCAACATCAAGTCCATTCCCGGCGTCATGACCATTCGCGGCTGCGCTTATGCGGGCTCGAAGGGCGTGGTGTGGGGTCCGATCAAGGACATGATCCATATCAGCCACGGCCCGGTGGGCTGCGGGCAATATTCATGGGCCTCGCGCCGCAACTATTACATCGGCACGACCGGCGTCGACACCTTCGGCACGATGCAGTTCACCTCCGACTTCCAGGAGAAGGACATCGTGTTCGGCGGCGACAAGAAGCTCGCCAAGATCATCGACGAAATTGAAGTGCTGTTCCCGCTAAACAAGGGCATTTCGGTGCAGTCCGAATGTCCGATCGGCCTCATCGGCGACGACATCGAAGCCGTGTCCAAGGCCAAGACGAAGGAATATGCGGGTAAGACGATTGTTCCCGTGCGCTGCGAAGGTTTCCGCGGCGTGTCGCAATCGCTCGGCCACCATATCGCCAATGACGCGATCCGCGACTGGGTGTTCGACAAGATGGAGGGCAAACCGGCCCGCTTCGAGTCAACGCCTTACGACGTTGCGATCATCGGCGACTACAACATCGGCGGCGACGCCTGGTCTTCGCGCATTCTGCTGGAAGAGATGGGCCTGCGGGTCGTCGCGCAATGGTCGGGCGACGGCACGATCGCGGAGCTCGAGGCCACGCCTCGCGCCAAGCTCAATGTTCTTCATTGCTACCGCTCGATGAACTACATCTCGCGGCACATGGAAGAAAAATACGGCACGCCGTGGGTCGAGTACAACTTTTTCGGGCCCTCCAAGATCGCCGAGTCGCTGCGCAAGATCGCCAGTCACTTCGACGAGACGATCAAGGAGAACGCCGAGAAGGTCATCGCGAAATATCAAGCGCTCTGCGACGCGGTGATCGCGAAATATCGCCCGCGTCTCGAGGGCAAGACGGTAATGCTGTATGTCGGCGGCCTGCGTCCGCGCCATGTGATCGGCGCCTATGAAGACCTCGGCATGGAGATCGTCGGAACGGGCTATGAGTTTGGCCACAACGACGATTATCAGCGCACGACTCACTACGTAAAGGACGGCACGCTGATCTATGACGACGTGACCGGCTACGAGTTCGAAAAGTTCGTCGAAAAGGTCCAGCCCGATCTCGTTGGCTCGGGCATCAAGGAAAAATACGTCTTCCAGAAAATGGGCGTTCCTTTCCGTCAGATGCACAGCTGGGATTATTCGGGCCCCTACCACGGCTACGACGGCTTCGCGATCTTCGCGCGCGACATGGACATGGCGATCAACTCGCCGGTCTGGAAAATGACCAAGGCCCCTTGGGCCGCTTGATTAGATAAGCAAGACCCCCGCTCCAACAGGAGCGGGGCGGCTCGCGGACCGACATGGGGAATCGACATGCCACAGAACGCAGACAACGTCCTCGACCATTTCAACCTGTTCCGCCAGCCGGAATACAAGGAAATGTTCGAGAACAAGAAGAAGAACTTTGAAAATCCGGTCGCGGACGCCGAACTTGAGCGGGTGCGCGAATGGACCAAGACAGACGAATATCGCGAAAAGAATTTCGCTCGCGAGGCCCTGACCGTCAATCCGGCGAAGGCTTGTCAGCCGCTCGGCGCGGTCTTCGCGGCGGTCGGATTCGAGAGCACGATCCCCTTCGTCCATGGCAGCCAGGGCTGCGTCGCCTATTATCGCTCGCACTTCTCGCGTCACTTCAAGGAGCCGACCTCCTGCGTCTCCTCCTCGATGACCGAAGACGCGGCGGTGTTCGGCGGCCTCAACAATATGATCGACGGCCTCGCCAACACCTACAATATGTATAAGCCGAAGATGATCGCGGTATCCACGACCTGCATGGCGGAAGTCATCGGCGACGATCTCAACGCCTTCATCAAGACCTCCAAGGAAAAGGGTTCGGTTCCGCAGGAATTCGACGTTCCGTTCGCGCACACGCCCGCCTTTGTCGGCAGCCATATCACCGGCTACGACAATGTCATGAAGGGCGTAATCGAGCATTTCTGGGATGGCAAGGCCGGCACGGCGCCGAAGCTCGACCGCGTGCCGAATGAGAAGATCAACTTTATCGGCGGCTTCGATGGCTACACCGTCGGCAATTTGCGCGAAGTGAAGCGCATCTTCAACTCGATGGGCGTCGAATATACGATCCTCGGCGACAACAGCGACGTCTGGGACACGCCGACCGATGGCGAGTTCCGTATGTATGACGGCGGCACCACGCTCGAAGAGGCCGCCAACGCGATCCACGCCAAGGCGACGATCTCGATGCAGCAATATTGCACCGAGAAGACGCTTCCCGTGATCGCCGCGCACGGCCAAGAAACGGTCGCGCTCAACCATCCGA
>Ga0116118_1001902_pt1 | contig 10424 bp, 7 predicted proteins | sample June2015DPH_11_5_FD_89723 | JGI IMG/M metagenome (GOLD analysis project Ga0116118, IMG submission 89723) | Peatland microbial communities from SPRUCE experiment site at the Marcell Experimental Forest, Minnesota, USA - June2015DPH_11_40 | ecosystem: Environmental > Terrestrial > Soil > Wetlands >...
CTGTCCGGGGCTGATCCCGCCACCTATTTCGTCAGCTACACCGTCTCCGATAGGTATTACGCGGAAGTTTCAGGCTCGAACGGTGCGCTGCTTTCCAGCACCGACGACCGCGCGCGCTGGCTCGAGGTGCAGTCCCGCGTCGGAACCTACCAACTCGACGATACGCACAAAGTCGGCGACCGCCCGCCGAGCTGGACCAGCCCCGGCACCACCGTCTCGCTCGATGACGACATTCCCATCTTCCGCCGCGAAATCTGGCGCGAGACCGACCGCCAGTATCGCGCCGCCGCCGAGGCCTTGATCAAGGTCAAGACCAGCCAGCAAGTGCAGGTGCAGACCGCCGAAGGCGCCGCGCCGGATTTTTCGCGCGAAGATCCGCACACCTCGATCGGTCCGCGCGTCGAGATTCATGTGGACCGCAAGCCGTGGGAAGAGCGCGTCCGCCGCTACACCGCCGCTTTCAGCAAATCTCCCTCCGTGCTGAATTCCATCGCCACGTTCACGGCGCAGGCCACGAATCAGTATCAGGTGAACACCGAGGGCACCAAGCTCGCATTCGGCCTGGTCCACTATCGCCTCGAACTCTTCGTCCAGAGCAAAGCCCCGGACGGCATGGACATCGACCGCTATGCGAATTTCGATTGGCTCGACCCGAAAGACGCTCCGGACGAAAAAACCGTCGCCGCATCGATTCAAACGCTGATTCATGAAACGGAATCGCTCGATGCAGCGCCGCTCGCCGATCCGTACGCCGGCCCCACGCTGCTTACCGGCCGCGCCGCCGCCGTTTTCTTCCATGAGGTTTTCGGCCATCGCGCCGAGGGCTTCCGCCAGAAGGACATCAGCGAAGGCCAGACGTTCACCAGCAAGATCGGCGAAAAAATTCTGCCCGATTTCATTTCCATCAAGGACGATCCCACGGAAGCGTCTCTCGGCGGCCAAATGCTGCTCGGCAATTATCCCTTCGACGACGAGGGCGTTCCCGCAACCAACGTCCCGCTCGTCGATCACGGCGTGCTGAAAACGTTTCTGATGTCGCGTTCGCCGCTCATGAACATCCCGCACTCGAACGGCCACGGGCGGCGCCAGCTTGGATACGTTCCCGTCGCGCGCCAGGGCAATTTGATCGTCTCAAGCTCGCAGAGCATGCCGTTCGATCAGCTCCGGCAGAAATTGATCGACCTCGTGAAGCAGCAGAACATGCCTTACGGCTTGCTGATCGACGACATCGAGGGCGGCTTCACGTTCACCGGCCGCGGTCAGCCGCAGGCGTTTCAAGTCACGCCGCTCGTCGTCTATCGCGTTTTCCCCGATGGCCGCCCCGATCAGCTCGTCCGCGGCGTGGACATCGTGGGCACTCCGCTCGTCTCGCTCACCAAGATCGTCGCCACGAGCGACAAGCAGGAAATCTTCAACGGATATTGCGGCGCGGAGTCCGGCTCCGTTCCGGTCTCGGCCGTCGCGCCGGCGATCCTGATCTCCGAAATGGAATTCGCGAAGAAGGAAACTTCGACGGATCGACCGCCGATCCTGCCGCCGCCCGCGCACGATCCGGGTGCAAAGGGGCAACAGTGAGAAAATTCGTCTTCGCCTCTCTGCTCGCGGCATTCGCGATCTCTATGGCAGCGCTTCCCGCCGAAGCGCGACGCGCTCCCGCAGCGGCTCCCGCGCAGGCCTCCGTGCCGCCCGGCGACAACGACCTTACCCTCCGCGCCATGCACGATGAGATGGAGCGCGCGCGCACGCGTCTTGCGCTCCCCGGCGTGGACAAGCCTTTCTACATCGAATATCGCCTGCTCGATCTCGACGTCCGCAGCGTCACCGCATCCTTCGGCGCGCTTCTCTCAAGCTCCGTCGGACGCAGCCGCTACATGAGCGTGGACGTCCGCGTCGGCAACTACCATCTCGACAGCTCGAATTTCATCAGCGAGGACGGCTTTCAGGGTTTCCTCGGCTCGACCGGCCAAGTCGGCATCGACCGCGACTACAATTCCCTCCGCCAGGATTTGTGGCTCGCCACCGACCAGGCTTATAAGGCCGCCGTCACGCAGATGGCTCTCAAGCAGGCGTTTCTTCGCAGCCTCACGAAGCCGCCCGAAATCGACGATTTCGCGCAAGCCGATCCGCTCGTGAAAGTCGATCCGCGCATCGATCCCGATTGGACTTCGCGCAATTGGGAGAACGAAGCCCGCGCGGACTCCGCGGCGCTGAAGGATTTTCCGGAACTCTACGGCTCGCGCGTCAACTACTACCTGATTTACGTCACCTCGTATCTCATGAACAGCGAGGGCACGATCATCCGCGAATCGCGCCATCTCGCCGCCATCGAAGCCGGCCTCGACACCGAAGCCGCCGACGGCATGCCGCTCAACAACTATTTTGCCGCCTACGCTTCGGATCCTTCCGGCCTGCCCGATCCCGCGACCGTCTCGAAGGGCCTCGCGCAGGCCGCAACCCAGTTGACGGGCTTGCGCACCAGCTCTCTCGTCCCGGATTACACCGGCCCCGTGCTCTTCGACGCGCCCGCGGCCTCTTCGGTCCTCGCGCAGGTTCTCGCGCCGTCGCTTTCCGGCTCGCGCGCGCCGCTTTCGATGACGCAGCAGTTCGACACGTTCATGGAGCGCTTCGGCGGCCGCAGCGAATGGACCGGCCGCGTGGGCACTCGCGTGCTTCCCGTCAGCGTCTCGCTCATCGACGATCCGACGCTCCAGCAGTATCAAGGCCAGCCGCTGCTCGGCGGATATGACGTGGACGATGAAGGCGTGAAGCCGCAGCGCGTCACGCTCGTCGAAAACGGCATTCTGAAAGACCATCTGATGTCGCGCCGCCCGGGTCCCGATTTCGCCGTCTCGAACGGCCACGCGCGGTCCGCATCGCTTTCCGACACGCACCCGCTTCTCAGCAATCTACTGTTTCAGACTTCCGATCCCACCAAGCCTGACGATCTTCACAAAAAGTTTCTCGACGCCTGCCGCGGCGACGGCCACGAGTGGTGTCTCGAAGTGAAGCGGATGGCGAACCCCGCTCTCTCGTCCGTTCATCAGGACGATTTTTCGGATTTCGTCGGCGCGGTGGCGGGGGGAATCGCGAGCGGCGAACGCATGCCGCTGTTCGTCTATCGCGTCTACGTCTCGGACGGCCACGAAGAGCCGGTTCGCGGAGGAGTCATCGAAGGCTTGACGCTTCGCTCTCTCCGCAACATTCTCGCGATCGGCGATGATCCGGTCGTCTACACCTACATGCAGAATCCCGCCGAGGGCCTCGCCGGAACGGCTCTCGGTTCGTTCGGCTCCGCGCAGGGCGGCATTCCCAGCACCATCGTCGCGCCGTCGCTCCTGCTCGACGACGTCTAAGTCCGCGGCTTCCATGGCGAACCCCGCCGCCTCCCCCTCGTCCCCGCCCCAGCTCTGAAGTGACGATCCGATGAGGATCGTCATCCTGAAGCCGACGACTCTGCTTTTGGTCGGCTGAAGGATCTCTCTGCCGCGCCGCCGACTCGCAACAGTTTCCGTAGGGGCGCAGCATGCTGCGCCCGGCAAAAATCCTTGGCGATTCCCGCGCCATTGTCGTTGGTTTCGTAGCGGCCGCCTTCAGGCCGGCCGGGGTTCGCATTTGTGGCACAGACAATCCTGTCTGTGCTCCTAAGCCCTTGGCGATGCGCTGCCCATTCGCCGCGCCGTTGCACTCGTAGCGCCGGCATCCTGCCGGCTCTTTCGCTTTCGCAGCGCGTTTTCTGCGTCCCGGATGGTTTTGCGGGGCGGCCGCCTTCAGGCCGGGGTTCGCATTTGTGGCACAGACAATCCTGTCTGTGCTCTTAAGCCCTTGGCGATGCGCTGCCCATTCACCGCGCCGTTGTACCCGTAGAGCCGGCATCCTGCCGGCTCTTTCGCTTTCGTAGCGCGTTTTCCGCGTCCCGGATGGTTTTGCGGGGCGGCCGCCTTCAGGCGGGCGCCTTTGGCTTTAGGGGGTCGCGGCTTTAGCCGCGACATAATCTCGTCCCGCGAAGCGGGTACCTTTGCGCAGGTTCTCCCGCAGCAAGTTTTCCCGCCGTTCCGCCGCCACGCCAAATCTACTTCCTCGCGAAGTACACTTCCTTCCCTCGCAGCCCTTCGTGCGAATGGCGCAGCGGCAGGACGCCCTTCGGAATCTGCCGCAGCTCGTCCGGCACCATCTCGCCCGGACTCCCCTTCGCCGGCGTGACGCCTCCATCCGCCAGCAGCAGCGCGCCCGTCACGTAGCTCGCCTCGTCCGACGCGAGGAACGCGAAAATGTTCGCGATCTCCTCCGGGCTGCCGCGCCGCCCGAGCGGAACCATCCCGTCGATCATCTTCTGCACGTCGAGGCTGAGCGGCCCGCCGGGCCCGCGCGTCCACGCCGTGTCGATCGGGCCGGGACACACACAGTTCGCGCGCACGCCGTATTTCGCCTGCTCCATCGCGACGCCCTTCGCAAACGCGTGCAGAAATCCCTTGCTCGCGCCGTAGGGCGTGAAGCCCGCCGAGCCGTTGATCCCCGCCTCGGAGCCGGTGAAGAGGACGTTGCCGCGCGTCTTCTGCAAGTGCGGCAGCGCGAATTTCGTCATCAGAAATGCGGTGCGGATGTTGCTGCGGATCGTCCGCTCGAAATCCTCGACGCGGTACGCGTCCGTCTCCGCGTTGGCGATGAAGATTCCCGCGTTGTTCACCAGGACGTCGATCCGCCCGAAGCGCCGCACCGCTGCATCGACGCATGCCCGCGCCGCGGCCTCCTCCGCGAGGTCGCCGAGATATGCCTCCGCCTCACCGCCGTTCGCGACAATCGCGTCCGCCACATCCTTCACCGGGTCGCTCGGCAACCCCGCCAGCACCACGCGCGCTCCCTCCCGCGCAAATTTGTGCGCCGTCGCCTCGCCGATCCCCGTCCCCGCGCCCGTAATGATCGCTACCTTGCCTTTCAGCCTCATCTCCGTCTCCTTGTCTTCCGCTTCGGCCATGATGATACGCCAACGCGCAGCCGTTCCGTTGACGGGTGTCCAGCGCGACGAATGCGCGTTTCCAGTGTGTCGTAACGTTTTCTACTCGGCGAGCGGTGACGCGTGGAAGCTCTTGCAGTGACGGCCTTCGGGCCGACAGCGGGATTGTCAGGCCCCATGCTCCTTTGCTAATGGAACACGGGATTGATAGCTGTGGAAGCGTTGCGCTAAGTGCTCAACATAGGGCGTCTGTAGCCTACATCGTTTCTTCGTCAATGCTAATCTCAGTCTCTCGTATAGCTCATCGGTGCGTATCGAAAAACATAGTCTAAAATCCACGGCTAGGGCGGGTAATCCGGTGCCGAGGGCGTCTTGATCGGCTGAGACAACATTGAGAAACTGAAATCTAGGAGTGTGATTCTCCTTAATCTTTCTCCACTCACTACTGTTGGTGTTTTCCTCAGTATGCAGTTTCTCGTGAAGGACTTCTGCTTCGAAGACGTCGGCCAGCAAAACATTCCATAGAAAAGGTCTGCCCGCCGAATTCCTTTTCTTGTAGTCCTGCTCGACGTCGCAATCTTGGCTTAGAACAATAACGAGAGGGTGCTCGTCATATTCGATCTTGACCGCAGGCGCCGTTTCGCTTGGGGCCTCGCTTGAACTTGTCGCCGGTAGGGACTGGAGCGCGAGCCTCGCCTGCGGCAAGTCCGAGAGAATTTCCCCCTGCCATAGGCGCCCATTTTGAGAGGATGCCGTATATATGCGACGTCGTTCGTCCGCGGCGCTGGTTCCGGGGACTGTGGGCCCGAGATCGCCCACCGCGTCAGTCCTCTAATTCGATTTCGGGTCTGGGATATCGCCGTCCCTGCTGCGCCATGAAGACTCGCGGTGCAGAATTATCCGAAAGGCCCGGCACCGCCTGCCGCCGACTGTAATCCTCGAAAATTTCCACTAGCCTCTCTTCCACCTCCGACATGGCAGCGTCTGGAAGCTTCGAGATCAACGCGTGGCAGAAGAATTTCTGCCAGATGAATTGCATCTGTGCGGCGTTCGCCTCCTCGGAATCCACTTTTAGGGCGTGGACGAACTGCGCGCCGGGAACGTGGTTCTGAAAGGCAAAGGCCGTCGTACCAGTGGGTGTGATTCCGGCGAAAGCCTCATACAGCATCGCCAGGCTTGAGAGCGTTGTGGAGGTATTCTGTGATGCACCAACGAAAGAGTCTTCCGGCTTGACGATTAAATCCTTTGAGTATGTCGAGCCCATTTTCAACCTCCGTCTTTATCTCAGTAAACAAGTCAATATCAATAGAATAGCAAATCTCACCGCCTTGCACAGGTACAACTAGCCCGTGATTTAGTCGCACCTGGCCTCCCCTATCATCCAGTAAGATAACTATTTGGCGTGCCGCCAAAGTGACGTTCGGTGCGACATTGGGGTCCGACAATTCCCCTAGGATGTGGGGCGAGAGAAGCTTCGACCATGGCTCCTTCTGGCCACCGAAGGCCGATCTTCTGATCAGGTTCTTGTACCTTAGACCGATTCTCGTAAAGAAGATGGGGAACTTGTACTGCGATTTGAGCACGGAGAAAGCCTTCTCCAGCCGGGCAGTGAATTCTTCCCACCTTTTATATCGTGACGTAGAAAGCGCGATGAATTCCCGGTTTAGTACAACCTTCCACATAGTATCTGGCGATATAAAGTGAAATTCCCGGCTTCCTGGCCCCATAAGTTGGCCCACGAAAATATTGGCGAGCGCAGGCGGTAGGTTCATTTGCGGAGAGGTCGGGCCCTCCTGGAAACCAGGGTATTCCGCGCTGATCTCATCCTGGAAGGCTGTCGGGAGCTCCGACTCGATTCGGAGAATCGGCGGGAACTTAAGCTGACAGAGGACCTCTTCGAGCGGGTTCGTCCTGTACACGACGCGCGGAGAGTCGGGAAAAGGCTTCAGTGGTTTGGCTCTTCCTTGGCGGGCAGTTTTCAACGGTTTGTTTCGCCAATGACTGCTGATCGACTAGCGCGGAAATAATACGGTACCACGGAGCAGCCGCTCAATAACAAAGTTTCAGAGGTGCGCTGAAGGCACCGAATTCCCATTGTGGAAAAAACCCTAGACGTTGACGTCGGCTAGCGCTGGCTCAGCGGGCGGCGCGGGCACTCTCCGCAAAAAGTCCACAGGCCCTCACGCTTGACGCGCCGTCTCCCGTCTAGAAGCATGGACGCATGGTCCACGAGACCGCATTTATGGCGCGACTGGCAGTTCCCGCAAGCGCAGGGAGTGGTGTCGGCGCGTCACACGCTGGGAGTCCCAATCTCAGTCGATTCCAAATTTGGCGAATCCCGGTAGATGTTCACCTCTCGCGCAGATTCACCCGCGCGAGCTTTCAGCATCACGGATCACGAGTCACAACTCACGAGTCACGCCTCCTGCCTACGTGCGTCCCTGCCTCGCAATCCAGCGATCCTAATCGCCAAATCCCTTTATTACAAACGCCGCAACTCATTGAAAACACTCACCCGGAGCCGGTTCTAATCGCCAATTTATTCGAGGGCCGCCTCAGCCCTGAAATCGCCCGCGCGCAGCGTATAATCCCCGGCATGGCGGCGGACGCAGCGGAGCGCGCAACTCACGAAAAGCGGCTGGCGGCGCTCGGCTCGGTGGGATCGGCCGTCGTGCTCGTCACGCTGAAGGTGTTCCTCGCCGCGGTCACGGGCAGCCTGGGAATTCTTTCCGAAGCACTGCATTCGATCCTCGATCTGGTCGCGGCGGTCATCACCTATCTTTCCGTGCGCGTGGCGGACAAGCCCGCCGACGCACAGCATCTCTACGGCCACGGAAAGATCGAGAGCTTTTCCGCGTTCGTCGAGACGGGCCTGCTGCTTCTCACCGCGCTCTACATCATCTGGGAAGCGTTTCAGCGGCTGCTCTTCCGCACAGCGGAGATTCATCCCAGCGCCGCCGCGATCCTGATTTTGCTGCTGGCGATGGCGATCGATTTCATCCGCTCGCGCGCGCTCGGCCGCGTCGCCAAAAAATATCCGAGCGAAGCGCTCGAAGCCGACGCGCTGCATTTCTCGACGGACGTCTGGAGCACGTTCGTCGTAATCCTCGGGCTCGCCGGCGTGTGGCTGGGGACGAAATTCGGAATGCCCTGGCTGCGCATGATGGACCCTGTGGCCGCGCTCGGCGTCGCCGGCGTGATCATCTGGATCGGCTCGCGGCTCGGGAAGCGCACGATCGACGCGCTGCTCGACGTCGCGCCGCAGGGCGTGCGCGAACAGATCACCAACACCGTCGATGAAACCGAAGGCGTCCTGCAAACCGAACGCGTGCGCGTGCGCCGCTCGGGCCAGCGCTATTTCGTGGACGTGACGATCAGCGTCCCGCGCACGGCCAGCCTCGAGCAAGCCCACGCCGCGAGCGACGCCGTCGAGCGCAGGATCGAGGCGATCGTCCCCGCGGCGGACGTTGTCGTCCACGTCGAGCCGCGCGCGCGCACTGACGAGCATCTTTTCGAGACGATTCGCGCCATCGCGCAGCGCCGCGGCTTCGCCGTCCACGAGCTTTCGGCGCACCAGTACGAAGGCCGGCTGTTCGTCGAGCTGCACCTCGAAGTGGACGAAAACTCCAGCCTCCGCGAGGCGCACCACTACGCCACGCAGCTCGAAGAGGAAATCCTGCGCGTCACCGAGCCGGGAACGCGCGTCAACATCCACATCGAGCCGCTCGGCGCGCGCATCAGCAGCGCCGAGGAAATGAAGGAACTCTCGCACTCCGTCCAGGATTTTCTGAATTCACTTCCGAAGGAGTATCACCAGCTCGTCGATTGCCACGAGGTTCACGTGCGCAGCGTGGACCACAAAATCCTCATCTCCTGCCACTGCTCGATGGACGGAAATTTGCCCATCACCGAAGTCCACGACGTCACCGCCCTGCTCGAAAACCGCGTGAAGGAGCGTTTTCCGCAGATTTTCCGCCTGACGATTCACCCGGAGCCGCTCGAAGACAATTGAGGCCGCGCGAAAACTTGCGCCGCGAGCGCGATGATCGCGGGGAAACACTCGATCACGTAGCGCGGCTCGGGCGTCTCGATGAAGTACGCGAAAAATGCAGTGCGAATCGCGATGAAAACGAGCAGCAGCGTGAGGCCCGGCCGCCGCCGCACGATCCACGCGCCCGCCAGCGCTAGGCCGACGTACGCGCAGTTCACCAAGAAAAAACCAATCGAGACGGCGAAATCCTCGCGGTCGATTTCCCATTCGCTGCGCAGCGGCCACAATCGCCCGGAGAACGGCAGCAGCTCCACGCGCGGCGTGAACCACATCGCGAGCGAACGCAGCGCCGGGATCGTGACGTACGTCCGCAGCGGATGCCGCGCCGTGCGCTCGCGCGCGATCTCGCCGAATGCGCGGTCCTGTTCCGGCGAAAGCGTCAGCGTATTGTTGTACGCATCGAGCAAATCCGCGACGCGCGCGCGCTCCTCGGGCGAATCGAACGCCTGCGCGCGAATGCTCTCGATCGGGATTTCGTCCTCGTCGAGATTCCATAGCGTGAGGTACACGTCGCCGTACCGCCACAGCCACGTCGCGGTCCAGGCGTTGAATCCGCGCGGCGGTGTCTCTCCGGGAACTTGCGCGTACCGCGGTGTGAGGAATTGCACTTCGTGGAGCGTGTGCCAGTTCCGCGCGGCCCACGGCACCAGCGGCAGCATGACTCCGATTCCCATCAGCGCCGCCGCGCGCGCGAGCTTCAGCCAATCGGACGGCCTCCACCACTTCACGATCAGGACGATTCCCGCCGCGAACAGCACCAGCGGCGTTTCCGGCCGCACGAGCGCTCCGAATCCGGCGACGACTCCGCCAAGGAACCACGGGCTGAGAGAGCGCCCGGCGCCAAGCTGCGCGCCCACCGACGCGCCGCCTTCGCTCGCTTCCCGATACGCCTCGAGCAGGAGCAGGATCGCGAGCGCGGTGAGAAATGTGACCAGCGTTTCGGTCAGCACCACGGCCGCATAATTCGCCGTGAATGGGCAGAGCGCCGCGAGCCACAGCCCCGCGAGCGCCACGCGCCGCCGAGCCGCTTCCGGAGCGAGCCGCGTCGCGATCAGCGCGATCAGAAAACAGGCGCCCAGGTCGAGAAACGCTTGCGCGACCATTACCGCCCGCTGCGAATTTCCCGCGAACGCGAATACCGCCGCCAGAAACGCGGGATAGCCCGGCGCGCGGGAATCGAGCGGCATCAGCCGCCCGTTTACCATGGCGCCGTACACGCCGTTCTTCAGCCAATTTTGAGCCAGCTCGATGTAAAATGGCGCATCGCCGGAACCCGTTGAGGGGAATTTCAAGACCAGAAACAGGCGCAGCGCAAGCCCGCTCAAGGCAGCTATGGCTGCGTTTACGCGCATCAAACGATTGGCGGTCATTGACAGCTTCTCAAGGGATGGCTAGCTTGGAATGTCCTGATGCCTGAACGCA
>Ga0116118_1001904_pt1 | contig 10419 bp, 8 predicted proteins | sample June2015DPH_11_5_FD_89723 | JGI IMG/M metagenome (GOLD analysis project Ga0116118, IMG submission 89723) | Peatland microbial communities from SPRUCE experiment site at the Marcell Experimental Forest, Minnesota, USA - June2015DPH_11_40 | ecosystem: Environmental > Terrestrial > Soil > Wetlands >...
CTCGCCCTGAAGCACTTGGGTGATCGCCTGACCGCCGATCGCTGCCTGAACTACGCCGTTGACGTCGCCGACATTCAATCCGTATCGAGAGCAGGCAGCCCGATCGGGCGTAATCATCAGGTTGGGCTGCCCCATCGCGCGATAGACTGCCATATCGGCCATTCCCGGCACCCCGCTGATCACCTCTTTGACCTCGTTTGCAACTTTTTCATCAACGCTCAGGTCCGGGCCATAAACTTTGATCGCGTTAACTCCTTTAACGCCCGAGAGGGCTTCCTCGACGTTGTCCTCGATGTTTTGGGAGAAGCCAAAATTCACACCCGGAAAGCGCGCGTTCAACTGATCAGCGATCTGCGCGACGAGACCGTCTTTGGTCAGGCCGCGCGGCCATCGGTCCTGCGGTTTCAGATCGACCGAGAACTCAATGTTGAAAAATCCGGTAGTATCCGACCCATCGTCGGGCCGGCCGGTTTGGGAGACTACTGTGGTTACTTCCGGAAAGGACTGGAAAACTCGGCGCACACTTCCCGCAACCTCATCGGCATTGGATAACGAGGTCGTCAGCGGCAGCGTGGCACGGGCCCATATGTTCCCCTCTTCGAGCTTGGGCAGGAACTCACCGCCGAGGCGGTCAAACTGCGATAGTCCGGCGACCATTATCAAAGCAATTATTGCCAGTGTCAGTTTGGGCCAGCGCATGACCCTGACAAAGAGATTGTGGTAGAAGCGATGAAACGCTTCCCAGACGAAGTTATGTGTCTCCTTCATCCCTTTATGCAGCAAGAAAGAGGTCAGCACTGGAGTGAGCGTCACAGCCAGCAGGATCGCACTGATCAATGCGAACGAGTAGGTGTGCGACATCGGTGAGAAGATTACGCCTTCGACACCTTTCATCGTGAAGAGCGGCAGAAAGGCAACGATAAAGATCAACGTCGAGTAGAACATCGGGCCGCCCACCTCGGTGGAGGCCCGCTTAATGCAGATTAAGGTGCTCTCACTGGGATTATCGGCGGAGGAGAGATGCCGATATATGTTCTCGATAACTATGATCGTCGAGTCGATGATGATGCCGAAGTCCACCGCACCGAGAGAAAGGAGATTTGCAGGTGTCCCGGTGAGATAGAGCAAGATGAAAGCCCCAAACATCGCCAGCGGAATATTGATCGCCGCAATGATGGCGGTGCGCAGATTGCCAAGGAAGAACATGAGCACCAGAAAGACCAGCAACATTCCCAATGAGAGATTTTCGAACACGGTGTGAAGGGTGGTGTAAACCAGGCTCCTGCGATCATAGTACGGGACGATCTTGTACCCCTTGGGAAGCATGCCGGAGGTGTTGAGCTGCGCGGCCTTGGCTTCGACACCGTCGAGGGTTTTGAGCGTATCGCCATACTTGCGCATCAGCACGATCCCCTCGACTACTTCATCGCGGTCGTTCATACCCACAATTCCAAGACGTGGGGCGTAGCCGACCGACACATTCGCCAACTCGCGGACCCTAACCGGCGTCGCATTGCTGGTACTGAGCGTTATGTTTCCGATATCGTCCAGGCTATGGATGAATCCGATACCACGCACATCCAGGGCTTGTTCGCCCACTTCAAGGTAGTTGCCGCCGACGTTGATGTTGGCATTCGCTATCGCGCTGGTCAGAGTAGGCAGTGACATCTGGTAGTGAGTGAGCTCATCGGCATCGACGTCGACGTGGTACTCCTTGGTCAGGCCACCGAAACCCGCCACGTCCTCGACCCCCGGAACAGTCTTGAATTGCTTTTCCAGTACTCAGTCCTCGATCTCTTTTTCCTCCATCAAGTTGTGATCGGGACTTTGGACAGTGTAGCGGTAGATCTCACCAATCGGATTGTCGGGATTGAGGCTAGGAGTAATATTCGGCGGCAAGGGAAGGGTTATAAGTGAGAGCCGGTTGAGGACGTCGGTGCGATCCCAGTAGTAGTCGCTGTCCCAGCTGAAAAACAATTTAACGTCTGATAGACCGAAAAGGGAAATAGTTCGTATCGCCTCGAGGTTGCGCATTCCCGCCAGACCCCACTCAAGCGGGATGGTGGCCAGCTTTTCAACCTCTTCGGCGCTATAGCCAAAAGGCTGAGTAGTAATCTCTATATCCGGCTGTACCGGATCGGGATAAGCCTCAATATCCAGTCCATGAAATGCATAGAATCCGGCGACGATAAGGAGCAGCGCGAGGCCCACAACAATCGGGCGCTCGCTGAGCGCCCAGTCCATCAAAGTCTTAATCATAATTACTTCACTCTTACGAACTCTCTCCGTGCACCTCACGCCAGAGCGCGTTTAGCTGAAGCGATTTGCGGGTTATTATGCGCTCGCCGGATTTGAGCCCTGACACTATGCGGGCGTAACCCTGATCGTTCCAGGTGGCAATTTGGACACTGCGCCGCTCAACCATGTTCGCGCCTGTTAGCACGAAGGCGTAGTAAGCGTTGCCGTCGAAAACCAAGGCCGCCTGGGGCACCACCAGAGCCGCACCGGGACGGGTCACGATCCGCACCCGCGCCAACATCTGCGGTTTGAGTTCTTCGCCCGGGTTTTCAACCTGGCAGCGAAGCTGAAGTGTGTGGGTGTTGGGGTCGAGGGCTGGGCTGATTCGATCGACCACGCCCTTGAAGGTGTCACCTGGGTAAGCAGCCGTGATGGCTTCTAAACTCTGGCCGGTATGAACCCGTGAAAGGTCGTCTTCATAAATGTCGGCGGTAATCCACACCCGCTGCAGCGTCGCCAGCGCGAAGAGCTGGTCCCCCGCGTTAACCTGGGCGCCACGCAAGGCAAGTTTGGTCACCACAATTCCGCTGATCGGCGCCCTCATCCAACGCGACGGCGTGGCTTCCTTGATGGCCAAAATATCGGCGGGCGAAAGGCCAAGCAATTCGAGTTTTTTAACCGCTGCGGCCTTCAGGTTGGCCTTCATGCTGAAGCTGCCCGCCGACATGCCAAAGGCGTCGGCCTGTGTGCCAGCGCCGCCGCTCTGGCTCGCGCTGGAAGTCGCCTCCAGGTACTCCGCCTCGGCCGTCATGAAATCAGGGCTGTAGATCGAGAGAATATTTTCGCCGGCGCGCACCGTGTCCCATTGCGAGACTCGGATGTCTTCGAGTCGTCCGCTGACCCGCGAGATCATCGTTGAGACCAGACGATCGTCGAACGTCACCTGGCCAACCGCCTCGAGTATTCCCGGCAGGGAAACCTCCTGGACGCTACTAATGGACAGGTCGGCAATCTGGGAGAGATCGACCGTCATCCACTCCTGGCCGCCCGGTTGGTGAACCAACGTTGGCAGTTCAGATGGCGGGGACCCGGTAGCGGCCGGACTTGGTGCCGGGCCGTCACATCCGCTAAGCAGGCTCAGCGCCAGCCAAGCGATGACCAGACCCAATAGGGCACTGACATACGGTTTCTTCGTTGCAGACATTGCACCTGTTGTAGTGTGCTTCATATTTGAAACGAGACCCCCATCGCCTGCTCCAACGCTACTTCTCCGGCGAAGAAGGAATTGGCGTTCTGAAGGTAAGTGATGCGCGCCGCGTAGGCGCTCTGCAGCGCCGAAGACAATGTAAGGAAGTCAACTTTGCCCGCCTGGTAAGCCACCAATGACACTTTGAAATTCTTGTCGGCCAAGGGGATCAGCTGCGCCCTATATATTTGTGCCGACTCGTAGGCGAATTGCGCGGACTGGTACAATTGCGTGACAGTTGCCTCGGTTTGGCTTAGGACTGAATTCATGCTGTAACGAGCGGCCTCTAACGAATGTTGCGCCGAGCGCACGTCCTCGCGCTGATGGATCCAGAAGAAAACCGGGATGTTGAATCCGACGGTGAAGGTCCAGCCTTGGTGCACGTTGGGCAGCGGCCGGTTGCCGGGTTGCAGAAGGAGGTCGTACTCGCCGCCGAGTTGGTAGTTCGGCAGATATTCCATCTCAGCGAGGGTCAGCGCTGTGGTTGAATTTTTCTCCGTGAGCGCGGCTTCGAGAATCTCCTGGCGCGCGTGCGTGGCGGTGTCGACCGCTTTATCCAGCCGGATCTCCAGAGGTTTCAACTGGATCTTCTGGTCAAGCTCCAAGGGCGAACCGGGTTTCCGATAGAGCAGTTGATTAAGTCCAACACGGTCGTTCAAGCGGTTGGTCTGGTACTGGCGTTGCTGCAACTGAGCCTGCTCGAGCGCTAGCTCGGCACCGATGAGATCGGATTGGGCCGCCTGGCCCCCCGTGTATTGGACCTGGGTTACGTTGACGACCTGCTTCAGGTTGACGATATTCTCGGCGTTGATTCCAATCAGCGCCTCATCGAGCAATACCTGGTAGTAGGCGGTCTCAACGCCGGCTCGCAGATCGCGCACCGCGGCCTCATACGTTAAACGGGCAATCTCGGCGGTCCGCCTTGCTTGATCCGCCTGCAGCAACGCCTCTCCCGGAAACTGAAAACTCGCCGTGAGCCCGTGGCTGTGCGTCGCCGCGTTGAAATCGTTGCTGCTGTCCAGCTGTCCGTATGTGAAAATCGGATCCGCGGGAGCATAGTTCTGCAAGATCTGATGTTGCGCGGCGTCCCATTGTTCTTTCGTGGCTCTGACCTGGGGATTCACTTCGATGGCAACCTCCACCAACTGCCCGACCGTCAACGGTTGTTCTGCCGCCGCCAACACAGTTCCCATCGGAATCAAGCAAACCGTGAAAAACGCCAATGCTATGGCACGTCGCAAAAACACATTTCCCTCCTGCATCTATTCGCTGCGACGAGCACACACGGAGCCGTTGCTCCGCCGCCGGAAGCCCATACGCACGACGCCGCCGCCGGTGAGGACGGGGCCGAGGTGCCGCGCTATCGTTCGTTCGAGGGAGTTAGTCTGAAGGAGGAGAGCGACCGTTGGGAATGTCTAGGGCCCGGGAATCGGGGAAAGCAGGGCTGCTGTTATTGCGAAGCCGGCCTTTGCCGTCCACGTCTGGTTGAAAAAGCGCGGATGGCAAAGGTCCCAGGACTAAGCGGGTTGGGGCAACAAATGCGGGCGGATCAAGGTGACCGCTCGGCGGCGATTGCAGACTCGTGCCCAATGGCACAAGCTCGGTAGCGAGTGGGGTCAGGATCGGCTCGCGCTCGAATCTGACGCCCGCCAACGGAAGCGCAAGCAAGACCAGCGTCAGCGCAAGACAGCAAAGTTGAGAACAGATCGAATGCCGGGTATAAGAAAGCATGCGGAAAGCGGCAATCTTTTTGGCGGTGCTGGCTTTCGGCTTCATTTCCTGCAGCCGCGAACCCGACCGTACGGTCACGCATCGTGGTCGCGACGGACGTCCTGATCAATGGGTATACCGGATCGACAAGGACAGGTACAAGATTGCCCTCGACACAAACGGCGACGGCCGGCCGGATGTCGTCAAAACCTACAAAGACAACCAAGTGGTCCAAATTGAAAGCGATCGGAATTTCGACGGACAGACCGATCTTGTCCAGGTGTACTCGAACGGGGATCTGATCCGAGAGATCCACGATGACGATTTCGACGGCAAGCCCGAGAAAACCGAAGAATTCAGGCACGGCAAGCTTGCGATCGTGGAGCGTGATCCGCAAGAGCGCGGTTACATCGATATCGTTGAGTATTACGATGATTCGGGCAAGCTTATCCGCCGCGAAGTGCGGCAGAAATAGCGCCTGAATCCTCTTGATTGAGCCCGATCTGGAGACCCCGCGCGCAGACAGGGCGGGGGCGGGCGAACGCTCCTCAGTTCGAAGAACTCTGTGTCAGAGCACGCCCAAATGTAGCGCATGCGCAAGACTTGTCCGACTAGATCAGCTATTCGATTGCGAATAGAGCGGCCAACGCCAAGAGCATCGCGCCAGCGGAGCGTTCAGCCCCTCGCTCATAGCGCCGGCCAAGGCGTGCGCCAAATGCCAATCCGATGAAGGTGAAAACGGTCGTGGTGATCGAGACCGTGACCAGGATCGGTAGGAGCGGGAGCGCCACCGCAGGCAGCGCGATTCCTACACCAAGCGAATCGAGGCTAATCGACAACGAAGTGATTAGCAGACCGGCACCGCGTGTTGCATCGAAACCGGTACCGCGTGTGGCGTCGAAATCATCTTCTGACGGATGCCGAAAGGAATTTCGGATCATCAGGCAGCCGATCGTTGCGAGCAGGGCGAGTCCGACGTAAGTGGCAAACTCGCCCAACATCTTTCCCGCGCTCGCACCCAGTTGATAGCCGATGACTTGCATCGCGATTTCCGACCCGGCAAATGCGACCCCTAGCCGCAACCTCGCATCCACTGCGAGCTGCATGACGCCGACTCCTACCGAAACCGCTAGTACGTCCAGTCCAACAGCGAGGGCTACGCCGAGAACCTTAGCCATCAGTACCAAATCACGGGGAATTGCCAATCGAACCTCCGAACGGCCCGTCGAGGCGAAACGAATACCCGATCCCGAAGAAGTGGTCTGGAGAACTTCTGTTCAGCCCAAAGCCGACATCAAAATCGAGCTGCTGAAGTCGCGTCACCCGCCACGAGCCGCCGGCAACGCCGAAGGTGTCGCCGGGCCGCCGCCACGTGTCGCCTTTGACGCTCACGCCCAGTGACGTCGTCCAATTAACATCGGTGTATGCGTGCGCCTGTTCGTCGCCGTCATTCCAGCCCAGTCGCGAAAACAAGCCGACGTTCTCGGCAACTTCCTGTTCCCAGTTCAACCCAAAGCCGTATTTGTAGCGGTAGGCTCGTGCGGCTGAGATGTCCGCTCCCGGACCGTCAGCGTTTAGAATGGAGATCGCCGCATGGTTACTGGCCATATTAGCTTCATCGTAGCGTAGCTGCCGGGTGCGTCCTCGATTACCTTCAGGTCGCGCCCCCCGGGCACCCGTGCCGGTACCTTCTCTCCGGCGTTTTGCCGTTCCATCCATGACTGCCAGTCTTCCCACCACGAGCCTATATGCTGCTGCGCGCCCTCTAACCACTGCTCCGGAGTCGCCGGCATCGCTTCATTAGTCCAATAGGAATACCGCTTAGCCGCAGGCGGATTGACGATGCCGGCGACGTGGCCGGAGCCGCCAAGCACGAAGCGCGTTGTACCGCCAAGGTACTTCGCGCCCTTGTAGGTCGTCTTCCACGGTGCGATGTGATCCTCCACCGTAGAGATGAAGCAGGCCGGCACCTTCACCTTGGATAGATCGATCGGCACGCCATCCAGCTCGATTCCGCCTGGCACTCCAAGCTGATTTCTTAAGTACATATTGCGCAAGTAGAAACTGTGCATCTTGGCCGGCATGCGGGTCGAGTCCGAGTTCCAGTAGAGCATATCGAACGGGAACGGAGCCTTGCCCAGAAGATAATTGTTGATGACAAAGGACCACATCAGATCGTTACTGCGCAGCAGGTTGAAAGTAGCGGCCATCTCCGAGCCTTCGAGGTAGCCGCGTTCGTTCATCTTCTTCTCAAGGTTGGCGACCTGCTTCTCGTCGATGAACACACCTAGCTCGCCCGGCTCCGAGAAATCCAGCAGGCTGACGAAGAAGGTGGCACATGCGACCCGCTCCTGTCCCTTAGCCGCCAGATACGCGAGCGTGCAGCTGAGCAGCGTACCACCCAGGCAGTAGCCGATGACATTGACCTTCGACTCGCCCGTGGCTTTCTCGACCGCATCGAGCGCAGCGATCGATCCCTCCAGCATGTAGTCGTCGAAGCCCTTGGCGGCGAGGCTGCGATCGGGGTTAACCCACGAGACCACGAACACGGTGTGGCCTTGGTCCACCGCCCACTTGATGAAGCTGTTCTTCTCGCGCAGGTCGAGGATGTAGTACTTGTTGATCCAGGGCGGGATGATCAGCAGCGGACGCCGAAAGACCTCCGCCGTCGTCGGTTGGAACTGGATTAGTTGCATGAGATCGGTCTGAAACACCACCTTGCCCGGCGTGGTGGCAACGTTTCTGCCGAGTTGGAACGCAGTCTCGTCGGTCATGCTGATGCGCAGCCGTCCCTCGCCCCGCTCGATGTCGGCGAGCAGATGGTTGAGTCCCTTGAGGAGGTTCAGGCCACCCGTCGACAGCGTTTCGCGCAGCACCTGCGGATTGGTCATCACGAAGTTCGAGGGCGCGAGCGCGTCTACGTACTGTCGTGTGAAGAACGCTACCTTCTTTTGCGATTCATCGGACAGCCCTTCGACGCTGGAGACCGCGTGCTGGATGTGGCGCGAGGCGATCAGGTAGGACTGCTTGATGAAGTCGAACAAGAAATTGTTTATCCATCCGTCGTCCTTGAAACGCGCATCGCTCTCAGCGGGCACGGCAGTCGGTACCACGTCCTGGCCCAGCATCTTCATCCAGTTCGACTGCCACAGCTGCGCATAATCGAACCACATATTCATCGAGTGCGTGGCGAGCGCCATCGGATCGGCGAGCATGCGAACATAGAGGTCCATATACGCCTTGGCAATGCCGAGCTCGTCGCTGACAGCGCCCAGCTGCGGACGCTTTTTCGCAATATCGCTCAGAACCTTGGCCGCGCGCCTGGCGACCTCCTGGAAGACCTTGGCGACTTCCTCGGGTTTCGCGGACTGCGGACGGGTTTCCATAGCGGATCCTCCCTTGCCTGGGCACTTGCCTGCCCAGTCGTCATCGCCTGGCGCACTATCCGCCGGCGCGATCTATTCTCCAATCTAACATATCAACAGGGAGGGAATCGTAATCTTCAACGAGCGCCATCTGCGCCGCCTTCCGTCCTCGCAGGTCGACTATCAGCGAACAGCTAGGGCCCCCGCTGAGGCTGCCAGGGACGAGGAAGGATGATTCGAAGTTCGGAAGGACGAAGCTTTTGCAGCCTCGCCTATCGATAGCCCAGCAGATTGCGTTGTGGAGGCCTGAACGATGACCTCCGAACTGGCCCGCGAAAGACCTATCGGACAATCATCGCTAGGAATTTAACGCTTGCCTCATAGCGACAAGAAAGTTCCGCGGTACAAATTCGACGCGTTGAACGCGGGGGTCGACTCGGAGTCGTACGGCACGAACCAGGAGGTTAACAACACGAGCATGCCGAACGTGATATAGATTGCGAGCAACTGTCATTTCTGCTGGATCGACCTCACGTAATCGACGAGCAGGTTGATCTTATCGTTAGCTTCTTGCGGAGTGAGCACCGGCACGAAGGGTCCCGCAAGACCACCCTGCCGGAACATGAACGCATAGCCCCAGATGGGCATCTCGCGGGTACCGTGCGAACCAATGGTCCTCGTGCCGACAATAAAATCATGCACTTCGGCTTCCGGGAAAACACCGCCGTTGTGCTTCGACAATAGCGTCAGGTTGGCCGGCTTCTTTTTCAACTCCGGCGCAACGGGGCCGTCGCCGGTTCCATCCTTAGCGTGGCACTGGGCACAATACTCTAGGAACTGCAGCTTTCCGGGGGTCGCTTTGCCATCCGGTGCGCTCCTGTAACCGCCAGCTTGCGCCAACATGATGTTAGCGGGGAGTTTCTTTGGCAATTGTAGCAGTTCGAAGATCTGGCCTTGGCGTACCGGCCTGGAGGATCTGATCGCTGGCTGCTCGGCCGCCGCACTAACGTCAGAGGAACTATCAAAGATAGCTCCGACGCCGGCGATTAAGAGTATCATCCACGTTGACTTCGATATGCCCATTGCAGACTACCTCTGGCTGCTTGCTCAGGTATTTGTATAGTGGGAATTGTCCGCAAATGCATCGGTGGCATAATCATCTGCCTCTGTCGCCGCGACCTCCCCTGGTCGAGCGGCGTTACCAGGAGAATGGCGGTGCAAAAGCCGTTAACTTGACGGTAGAATATAATAGCACGCGATTCGATGGCTGCAGGTTCACGATAAGCTGGAGATTTACTGATGCCTTGGGCTCGAAACGGCATTTTCTGGTTCCTGATCCGACTCAGTGCCCGCGCCTCTGGTAGCGCGGCAGTGTAGATTCGAGAGCGACTCGTTCAAGGGGGCGCCAAATGATAGTTGCCGAATTGATGACCAATCATCCGTTGACAGTCGGGCCCAGCGATACATTGCAGTTGGCGCACGAGAAGATGGAAGCCGGGCGGTTCCGACAGGTTCCGGTGGTGGATGAGGAAAGACTGGTCGGGATTCTGACCGACCGCGATACGCGCCAGCACATCGGGCAACTGGCTCAGACGCGGGTCGATGCGGTCATGAGCACCCATCCGTTTTCGGTCCATCCTTTCGCGCCGGTCGAAAAGGCTGCTCACCTGCTTATGACAAACAAGATCGGCAGTCTTCCGGTGGTCGAGGATGGCAGGCTGGTCGGTATCATAACCGCCACCGATATGTTGCGGGCGCTGGAGGCGGTGCTTGGAGCTGATGGCAGTTCCAGAATTGATCTCAACCTGGATGGCTCGGGAGAGATTGCGGCCGCAACCAGCCTGGTCCAGACGATCTGCC
>Ga0116118_1001905_pt1 | contig 10418 bp, 8 predicted proteins | sample June2015DPH_11_5_FD_89723 | JGI IMG/M metagenome (GOLD analysis project Ga0116118, IMG submission 89723) | Peatland microbial communities from SPRUCE experiment site at the Marcell Experimental Forest, Minnesota, USA - June2015DPH_11_40 | ecosystem: Environmental > Terrestrial > Soil > Wetlands >...
GTGATCGCCAACCCGCTACCGGACGACTCGCAGGTGAAGCCTCCGGTGATCGTGCCGGGGTGGGCGACGAACGGCACCTTGGGTGACATTCCGGGGACCAGGGTGAGGGTGGCGGAGAGCGTTCCGAAGACCTGGCCGTCTTTTGGTGAGATGACAGAGCCGGTTGCCCCGCACGGCAGCTTCCCGTTCACGACGGTCACGACTCCACAGAACTTGGCGGTGATGTCCGCCACCGTCGCCGCCCCCGCCGTCAGGACTCCGTCGTGGACAGTGCCGACGAGACCCAGCTGGTAAGGAGCCCCGGGCGGGCCCTGGGGCTTGGGTATGCAGTCAGCCGGCAGGGTCGTGCGCGGAGCGAGGGCCTCCGAGGCGCTCTCGAGCCTGCCGGCGAGAAAGGTGGACGCTCGTCTGCGCGCCGCGGCGCTCATCGGCCGACTGGCCGGCCTGGACTTGGCCGACCTGGATCCGCCATCGGTCCCGCCGGGGCTCGCCAACAGGTGGGAGCCGGGGCTCGCCAACAGGTGGGAGGTGCCGATGGCTACGAAACCGCCGACCAGCAGCGCAACGCCGGTGAGGCCGGCGGCGAGGCGGCGAGGCGGCGGCGGCGGCTTCCGCTTCTTCCGCTTCGGGGCGTCGGCGACCGGGGTGGTCGCCGACGCCGCATCTGGATTCGACATCCCCCTCCTCCTCGTCGCTCGCCTAACAGCGTAACCCTGTTTGAGCGGAAGTTACTAGTGGGTATGTACATGCCCGATTGTGCCGTCTGGCGGCGTACTGCGGAGTCGCCGTACTGATCGGCGTCTCGCTGGTGGGGTCCTTGACCCCCGGTATGCCCCTACATCCAGAGCCAGAAACGCCGAGGAGTCCACAGGCTGCCAGGTCAGGGCACCGCGGCCTCAGAGAATCAGGACTAACCCGCCAAAGTCCGGTACGACACGAACGCGGCGCGCTTTGCACACCAGATCATCTGATCCAGCCGCCGGCGCCGGCCGAGCGACTCAGCCGCCTGGGAAGGCCGGGTTGCTGCTGGCGCCGTGCTGCAACAGGTCGGGCGCCGTCGAGGTGCACGTATTCGTCAACGCCGGGCTGGTCACTTTCTGCGTCGGCCCCGGCATCTGACTCCCGAGGATGTACGGGCAGACCGTATTGGCCGTGTTGATGTCCAGCACGCCATGGATCTGTCCGCCGCCGGCTACTCCGGCGAGGTCGCTCGAGACCAGGGGCAGCAGTTCGAAGATCGCCCGAACCTCGGGCTGGTACTGGTCGCTGACCTGAGCATCGATCGCCAAGTTGGCGATGACCCCCTTCAGCTCAGCGCTGTTGGCTGCCAGGAACGGATTGAGCTGCTGCTCGGCCGCTGCGCTGTTGTCAATGAGGCCACGGAGGTCGCTGTTGGAGTCGCGGAGCTGGCCAGTGAGGGAGGCCAGCCCTTTCGCGAATGTCGCCAGGTCCCCGTCGGTCGCCTCCAGCGTCTTCAAGTCCGTCTGACCGTCGACGACGAGGTTGACCGTCTCCGGTTGGGCAGCAACGAGTGCGTTGAAGAGCAGTTGCCCGGTGACGATGATCGTGCGGAGGCCCGGACCCGTACCGATGAAGGCGGTCGTCAGGAAACTCTCGAAGGTCTGCACGTTGGCCGGATTGATGCTCTTGAGCATGCTGCCGAGGTCGATCAAGGCCGTGCCGATGGGTGTCGGTAGGACCACCCGGCTGGCGGGGATGACGGCGCCGTCGCCCAGGTAGGGGCCTGACGCGCTCGATGGCTGCAGGTCGAGGTACTGCTCGCCCAAGGCCGAAAGCTCCTTGACGTAGACGTGCCCGTTGTCGGGGATGTGCTCGCCCGGGTAGATGCTCAGCTTGGCTGTGACATCTTGAGGGCTGAGGTCCAGAGCGCTGACGGTCCCGACTTGGACCCCCCGGTAGGTGACGTTGGCGCCCGCGTACAGGCCGCCGGCGCTCGGCATTACGACGGTGACGGCGAGTCGAGGGGAATCGACGGAGAACCTCAATACGTCGAAGGCGATGTAGTAGACGCCGATCGCGATGACGGCGAGCAGCGCGATCATCCGCGGCCACAGGCGGTGGCTCATCGATCGCACCTCGCGAGCGCGGTCACAGCAACCCCGCCTCGAGGAGGTCAGAGACGGCTTGGGTCCCGGTCGTCCCCGCGGACTCGGCCGACGACGTCGACGACGTCGATGACCCACCCGCCGACCCAGGCGTTCCAAACGAGCTCGGCTCGTAACCGCCTGCCGGGAGGAGCACGTTGGCGATGACCTTCACCTGGAGGTAGTCGCCCGGGGCCACCTTGGGCGTTTCCGCCTCAAAACGAGAGAGGTCGTTCAAGTCAGGACCGAGCTGCCGAGATACGGACACGAGCTGATCGACGACCGGCAGCAGGTCCTTCACGTCGTTGACGGAGTTCTGGCCGCTTTGCTCGGCTACCTGTGTACCGATCGCACCGAGGTTGGACAGCTCGCCGAGCAGCTTCGAGAACTGGCTGTTCTCGCTTGCCAGCACGCCGATGGCGGGGCCGATCGTGTCGATCCCATTCGCGATGACGCTCCGGCCGGCGTTGAGCTTGAGGGTGAGTTTCTCGATGGACTGCAGGGCGGCATCGATCACGGCCCTGCCGCTCGTGACGGAATGGACGCCGCGGTCGATCGTCGTGAGGAAGGATCTGATCTGTGGTTGGTTGCCGTTGAACGTGTCGTTCAGCTCGTGGATGATCGTCTGGAGCTGGTTGAGCCCGCCCCCGTTGAGGACGAGGGACAGCGCTCCGAACGTGTCCTCGACACTCGGCGCCGTGCTCGTGGCGTTCTCGGCGATGACCGCCCCCGGCCGGAGAGTCGATCCACCGCCCACCGAGGCTTGCGCGGGTGCCAGCAGGAACACGTACTCGTCGCCGAGGGGGTTGTCGAAGCGGATCTGGGCGGTGGTCCCGGCGAGCAGGCGGACGTTCTTGTCGATCTCGAGGGTCAAGTCGGCTTGGAAGTTTCTCGTTGAGATCGAGCTCACTTGGCCGACCACCTCGGCGCCGACTCGTACTTGGGCGTTTTCGGGCAGGTTGAGCACGTTGGCGAAGACTGCGTGGACGCGATAGGTGGCGGAGCTCGTACTGGTGATCTTCGGAAGGGACTGGAGGCTGAGTGCGCAACCTCCAAGCAGGACCGTCAACATCGCAGCCGTCGCCGGAGCACCCCACCGAACGGTCACCCTCGCGGACGGCCGAGCCCGTGACCGCACGCTCCCGGTCGTACGCGAGCAAAGGCCCCGCCTGACCCGGCTGACGAGAAACCCACTCATGACCGACCACCGATCAGCGCGCTGATCGACAAGTTCGGACCCGTCGAAGCGCCGGGTGGGGTGGGCAGCGCCGCCAGCAACCCGTTCACTCCACAACCAAGGTCGACTGTGGGGATCTTGTCCTGAGGCTGATCGACCGAGAGAAGCAGGAGCCGGAGGAGGGGGCTACCGCAGACCGCCTTGGAGAAACCCGCCGAACCGCTCATCGGGTCGAGTCGCGCCCGGAGGGCCGGACCGCCTGGGGCGCTCGGATCGTAGGCGTTGGTGATGTTGTCGAGCGCGATCGGGAGCGTCCGATACACCTGGGCGAGCTCCTTCTGCTTGTCTGCGACCGCGGCCGCGAACGTATTCAGGTTGGCGATACTGGATCCGAGTGCCGATCCGTTGGTGCGGATGAACTCCGCCAGCCCTCCGAGAGCGTGCTGGAGGTTCGCCAGGGCCGAGGCGATGTCGCTGTTGTCGGAGGCGAGCTCGGTGCTCACTACCGCCAAATCGTTGGCGAAGGCCTGGTAGGTGGAGGTGTACTGCGACGCCACGTGACTCAAGTTGCCGAGGTTGTCGAAGAGGTCGGTCAACTGCGGACTCTTGGAGGAGAGGGCACCGAGCGCTTTGCCAAGGGAGGTCAGGGTCGAGTGCAGGGCGGCCCCGTTGGGACCGAAGGTGCGGGCTGAGCTCGCCACCAAGCCCGATAGGGCGCCGTGAGCATTGGCGCCGTTCGGGCCGAGCGCCTTGGCCAGCTGATCGAGGCTGTCGATAATGGCGTCCACCGAGATCGCCGTGGCGGTGCGAGACAGCGGGATGACGGCGCCGTCTGTCATCCGGGCCCCGCCGCTATAGCCCGGGTTGAGCTGGACATAACGGTCGTTCACGATCTCGGGCGCCATGAGGAACGCTTGGGCGTCCGCCGGGACCTCGGTCGTGGCCGGCAACCGCATCACGACGGTCACGTACGACGGCCCCGGCGTGACCTTGGTCACCTCGCCGACCGGCATGCCGAGGATCTTCACCTGGTTGCCGACGTACAGCCCCGGCGCCGTCGCGAAGTGGGCAACGATCGTCATCGGAGCCGGCCCACTCGTCACGAGGTCGACGATGCCGAAGATGCCGGCGCCGATCAGTGCCACGACGAGGGCGGTGATTGCCGTGATCCGAGTCCAGAGCGGGATCCCGGTCATGGCCGGCAGCCCACCTGTGGGTTGCTGCTCGGGAAGGCGCTCTTGGAGCCGCACTGGCTGACGAGGTCGTCCGGAATGAGCAGCGTGGGTACCGACACGTCGGCGAAGGCACCCGATCCGGTGGTGTTGGCGGCGTAACGGCTGAACGCGGCGAGAACCGGGATGGCCTGGGAGAAGTCGTTGCTGTCCCTGGCAAGGATCGCCGAGACCGACTGCAGGCTCTGCAGTAGGACGGTGAGCTGCGAGCGGTTCACCGAGAGGATGGACGTGATCTGCTGGCTGAGCGTGGACGTGGCCGTCAGCAGCTGGCGGATAGCGGTTCTGCGCTGCTCCAGCACCGACAGCACGAGATTGGCCTGACCGAACAGATCGAACAGTTGGTGGCTCCGGTCGGAGAGCACGGCCGTCAGCCCGGCTCCCTGCGAGACGATGGTGGCGAGGGCCGCCTGCTCGTTACCCACGACGTTGGAGATGCGCGCCAAGCCGCCGAAGGCCTCGGTCATCTGCGTCGCCGAGGTTCCGTTGAGGTCTTGGCTACCGACCTCGAGCGCTTTTTCGACCTCGGGGATGTTGTAGTGCTCGATGACGGTGCCGAGCCCGGACAGGTCGGAGATGAGGTTGTACGGCACGCTCGTCCGAGACTCAGGGATGACACCGCTCAGCGTTCCCGGTCCCGACCGGGAGAGCTCCAGGTACTCGGTCCCGACCGGGCTGAGCACCTTGGCGGCTGCCGACGTGGTGGACCCGATGTGCAAGCCGGTGGCGACCTCGAAGGTCACCCGCACTTTGTCCCCATCAAGGGCCATCGCGGTGATCGATCCCACTTTCACGCCGTCGATGGTGACGATGTCACCGGTAGCCAGCCCTCCGGCGTTGGCGAAGTCGGCGCTGTAGGTGGCGTTGGAATGGATGAGCGGGAGGTTCGGGAACTCGAGAGCGGCGGCGATGAGCGCAAGCGTGACGACGACGCCGACGACGCCTGTCAGAGCCCGGTTGCGCTCCCGAAAGCGTTTCATGAGCAGCTCGCCGTGTGGTCGGACTGATCGCCTACCGCGCCCGAGGGGAGAGTGACGGGGTCGGGGAATTGCGGCGGGCTGACCCCGGGCACGAGGGAGATGTCGAGTTGGCCGTGCACGTTGATGGTCAGGTTGCAGAGGTAGACGTTGATCCAGCTGCCGGAACTCTGAATCTTCGTGAGGGCGCCGACCAAGCCCGGGAATCCCTTCAGCACGCCGTCAAGCCCACGTTGGTTGGCCGACAGCGACTGAACTGCGGTCGCAAGTGCCTGGATGTCCTGGTTCAGAGTCGGCTGCGCCTCGTTGATCAGCTTGCTCGTCGTACCCTCCAACGTCCCGAGGTTGGTGATCGCAGAACCGAGACTCGTACGCGCCCCCGCCAGGCTCTTCACGAGTGAGTCGAAGTTCCCGATCAGCTGCCCGAGCTGCGTGTCGTGGACACCCACGGTTCCCAACAGAGTCGAGAGGCTCGTGAGCAGGCCGTCGATCACTTGCTGGCGATCGGCGAGGTTGTTGGTGATGACGGCCGTCTCCTCCACGAGATTCGACACGGTCCCGGACTCGCCCTGGAAGACCTGGATGATCGAGCCGGCCAACTCGTTCACCTGGTTGGGGGCGAGGGCGGAGAAGAGAGGCTGGAAGCCGTCGAACACTGCGGTCAGATCGATCGCAGGTGTCGTGCGGGACAGAGCGATGACCCCTCCAGGGCGAAGGGGCGTACCGCCGGCGGCTCCAGGCAGGAGGGCCAGGAAGCGCTGGCCGAGCAAGTTCTCGAAATGGATCGCCGCCTTGCTTGTGTCGGTGAGGTGCTGGGAGTTGTCGAGGCTGAACGACACGCTGGCGTGGTTCCCCACGAGCGACACGGCGGTCACCTTGCCGACTTCGACGCCGGCGATCCGCACGGTGTCGCCGGGTTGCAGGCCGGATGCGTTGGTGAACTCGGCTGAATAGCCGCTGGCGCCACTCCTGTTCACGTCGAGCAACGAGTCGAAGACGATCGTCGTGAGGAGCACCGATACGGCCGCGAACACGACGACCTTGAAGATCGTGAGCGCGAGCCCGGGGTGGGCGTGATGGCGGTGAGCCTTCATCGGCTGTTCACCAAACTCGACAGCAGGGGCGAGACCAGCAGAGTGGCCACGGCCGGGGAATCGGGCCGCGTCCCGCTCATCGCCGCCACGATCTGGGAGACGGCTCGAGTTTGCGCCGGCTCGGCCATCGGCTGAGCCGGCGTCGACCACAGCGCCCTCGCCAGCGCCGACGCCGTCGCCTGAGCCGAAGCCGCGGTGGTCGGTATCGTGCCGGCGGAGGTGTACGTCGGAGGGTTCACGTAACCCGGGCCGAGGCCGGCCGACAGGTAGTTCGTCACCTCGGGGCCACCGAGCACAGCGAGGCCGAGATCTGCTGGATTGGCGACGACGACATTGGTCGTCAGGTCGAGGTAAGGCCCTGAAGCCTCGGCAGCGCTCCAGGCTTTCGCCCAGGCATCGAGGCCGCCGAGCAGTTGGGCGATCTCCTTGGGGTTCTGGGAGATGGCCTTGAGGAACGGACCGGAGTCCGCCGCCAAGATGTTGTACGGCTGCTGGATGGCGGCGAGCAGCTGTGCCGCCCGGGCGGCGAGGTCCGCTCCCCCGGAGATCGCTTGACGGACGGTATTCGCCTGTGAGTTGATGGTCTCGCCCGTTGTCGTTTGATTGGACAGGATCGACAGGATGTTGTTCGTCGAGGAGGCGAATTGATCGGCGACGGGCACGAGCCGCTTCAGGTCCGACACGACCGTCGGCCACAGCGGGAGCATTTGGCTGAAGTAGGCGTTGCCCCGGTCGAGGTTGTGACCGAGGGCGGTCCCTTGACCCTGTATGGCGCCGGCGACGGCGGTGAGGGCGGCGTCGAGCTCGGCAGGGTGGAGGCCGAGGAGCAGCGTGTCGAGATCACCGAGCGTCGACTGCAGCGAGGCCGTCTGACCCACCCGTAACGCCGGGATCGTCGCACTGGTCCGGAGGGTGGCCGTCCCGATGTGGGCGGGCGGCTGGAGCACGATGTAGGGGTCACCGAAGAACGACACCGGTGTCTCAGTCGCTTGCACCCCGGCAGGGATCACGTGGAGCATGGCGGGGTTCAGATGGATGGTCAACACCACGAGACCACCAGGAACCGAGTGGCCCTGGCTCGCGACGGTTCCGACTGTCACGTTGCGGTACTCGACTGGGGCGCCGAGAGCGACCGCCATCGACGATGCAGGCAACTGGACCTGTTCGACTGCGTAGCTGGAGAAAGCTCCGCCGAAGGATTCGAAGATCACCGCCACGACGCCCACCAGCAGGGCCGAGAACGTCATGCCGAGCATGAGCGCTCGCCGGCGCGTGCGACGCTGTGCTGGGTCCGGGCTCGGCGCCGGAACGGCCGGCGCAGGGGCGGGTGGAGCAAGGACGCTCATCCGGTCACCTTCAGCGGGACGGTGATCCCCCAGAAGAGCAGGGTCATCAGCATGTCGGAGATGGCAATGGCCACGGTGGACATCCGGATCGCCCGGCCGGTAGCTCGTCCGACGCCCTCAGGCCCGCCGTCGGCGGTGAACCCGTAGTAGCAGTGGATGATCGTCACCAAGATGGCGAAGATGACGACCTTCAAGACCGAGTAGAAGACATCGCCCCGCTGAAGGAACAGGAAGAAGTAGTGCAAGTACGTTCCTGCCCCCTGGTGGGCGATGGTGATCACGGCGAACTGCGTGGCGAGATAGGCACCCGACAACGCCAGCAGGTACATCGGGATGACGGCAGTGAGGGCGGCGAGTAGCCGCGTGGTGATGAGGTACGGGATAGCCGGCACCGCCATGACCTCGAGAGCGTCGATCTCTTCGTTGACGCGCATGGCACCCAGTTGCGCCGTGAACCGGCAGCCCATCTGCGCCGCCAGCCCGTAGCCGGCGAGCAACGGTGACAGCTCCCTGGTGTTGGCGAACGCCGAGAGCAAGCCGGCAAGCGGCGACAGGCCGATGATGTTGAGGCCTTGCAGGCCTTCGACCCCAAGCTGTACCCCCACCACGGAAGCGAGCAGCGCTGACACGACGATCGTGCTGGCTGCAACCGCGAGGAGCCCACCGCCGAAGGTGACCTCAGCGATGAGGCGCCACACCTCACGGCGATAGTGGCGTAGCACCAACGGGATCGACCGAATCACCGTGAAGACGAAGACCAGGAGCTCGCCCAGCCACACGAGTCGGTTCACGAACCGGTACCCGAGGTTGACGGTGTGATCCGTGACGGACCTCGTGGCGGCGGCGGCCGTGCGGATGCTTGGAGTCCGGACGCTCATGGGCGGGCCGTCACAGGACCCTCGGCGGCACGATCGCCAGGAAGACGTCGGTCACGAGCAGGTTGAGCAAGAACAGCCCGACGCCCGTGATCACCACCGTCCGGTTCACGGCCTCGCCGATACCGGACGGTCCCCTCTTGGCGTTCAAGCCTTGGTGCGACGCCACCACCGCCGCGAGCAACCCGAACAGGGCCGCTTTGAACATCGATTCGATGGCGTCTGCAGGTTGGGCGAACGTGCTGAAGGAGTTGAGAAACCCACCGGCACTCGTGTGGAGAATGAACACTGCTGCCAGGTAACCGCTCATGATGCCGGCGAAGGCCACGATGCCGTTCAGCAACAGTGCCACAGTCACCGTCGCGAGCACTCGGGGCGCCACGAGCCGTTCGATCGGATCGACGGCCATCACCCACATCGCCGACACCTCGTCTCGCATGGTCCGCGCTCCGAGATCAGCGCAGATCGCCGATCCGCCCGCTCCGGAGAGAAGGATCGCGGTGATCACGGGCGCCGCCTCCCGCACGATGCCGATGGCGTCGACCGCGCCCACGATGGCGGAGGCACCGATCTGGACGGCCAGTCCCCCCACCTCGAGAACCAGCACGAGGCCAAACGGGATCGCGATCAGGATGGCGGGCAGCACCGTGACGGAGATCAGGAACCACGTCTGGTCGACGAATTCCGACCAGGAAAACCGCCGATGGAAGATGGCCGACACGGTCGACCAGACAGCGTCGAGCAGCATGGCGAAGATATCGCCGAGGATCTCGAAAGCCGATTTGGCTTTGCGCCCAGAGACGTCGAGCTGACCGGCCCCCCAACCGACGGCCATCGACAGGGCAGGCTCGGGCGTCCCGCTGCCTCCGGCTGCGGACTCCGCACTTGTGCTTCCGGCGGACTGCGTCACCGGGCTCAGCCCTCCTGTCCTGGATCCTCCCCTACCGCCAGGTGTCGCAGGCTCGACCGATCAACCACCCAGCTATTCGGTCCAGCCCGCGCGACCCGACGCGCGGCACGCGTCATAGCGGCCCATACCCCTCCCGGGTCCGCTCGAAACGTGCCGAGTGCAGTATGGCCCATCGGGGCGCCGTCCGCAGGCCCGCCGTTCGATGGCCGCCGGCAGCCGTCGAGAAGCGGGGTGGGCGTCCACCTATGTCTGCAGGTCGAGCACCGTTTCCGCCAGCCAGTCGAGCTCGGCCGCCCAGTCCTCGACGGCGCCGATGGGACTGAGTACGAACTTGGAGATGCCCTCGCCGGCGTAGCTGCCGAGGAGCTGGCGGAGCCCTGCCGCCCCGATGGCCACGAGCTCGGAGACGTCCACACCCGGCCTCCGCTCACGCAGGCGGTTGAAGGACGCAGCAGGAGGGTCCGTCCGGGCGTAAGGCACCGACATCCCGAAGTGCTCCGGATCGACGGTCCTGCCGGCCTCGGCTGCGGCTAGCTGGATCCGAGTCCGTGCCGTGCCGCTCTCGACCGGAGTCACGGCAGCCCCGAGCCACCCGTCACCCAGCCGCCCTGCCCGTTCCAGCGCGAGCGGGCCGATGCCTCCGAGCCAGAGTTCGAGCGGGGTCTGAACAGGCAAGGGCCGCACCGTGACGCCGGGATAGCA
>Ga0116118_1001906_pt1 | contig 10411 bp, 8 predicted proteins | sample June2015DPH_11_5_FD_89723 | JGI IMG/M metagenome (GOLD analysis project Ga0116118, IMG submission 89723) | Peatland microbial communities from SPRUCE experiment site at the Marcell Experimental Forest, Minnesota, USA - June2015DPH_11_40 | ecosystem: Environmental > Terrestrial > Soil > Wetlands >...
GATCCTGGAGCTCGACCGGGGCGCCGGCATCCCCTGGCAGGGCAACTACTCCTCCTGGCTGGAGCAGAAACAAGCCCGGCTCGCCAACGAGGACAAAGCCGACCGCGCCCGCCAGCAGGCCTTGCAACGTGAGTTGGAGTGGATCCGGATGTCCCCCCGGGCCCGCCAGTCCAAGGGCAAGGCCCGGATCAACGCCTACAACGATCTCGTCGCCGAGGCCGAGGCAGCGGACCGCCGGGCGGACAAGCTCGAGATCACCATTCCTCCGGGGCCGCGCCTCGGTGATCGGGTGGTCGAGGTAGACCACTTGGTCAAAGGTTTCGGCGACCGGTTGCTGATCGACGGGCTCTCGTTCCTGCTACCGCCGGGTGGCATCGTCGGGATCATCGGCCCGAACGGCGCCGGCAAGACGACGCTGTTCCGCATGATCGTCGGTCAAGAGAAGCCCGATGACGGAACGCTGGAGCTCGGCTCGACGGTGGTGCTCGCCTACGTCGACCAGTCACGGGACGCGTTGTCGCCGGACGCGACCGTCTTCGACGAGATCACCGGGGGCGTCGATCGGATCATCGTCGGCAACCGGGAATTGCACGCCCGGGCCTACGTGGCGAGCTTCGGCTTCAAGGGAAGCGATCAGCAGAAGAAGGTCGGCCAGCTCTCGGGCGGTGAGCGCAACCGGGTGCAGCTGGCGAAGGTCTTGAAGAGCGGAGGCAACGTACTGCTGCTCGACGAGCCGACGAACGACCTCGACGTCGACACACTCCGGTCGCTCGAGGACGCGATCGGGGGCTTCCCGGGTTGTGTGGTGGTGATCAGCCACGATCGATGGTTTCTCGATCGGATCGCCACTCACGTGCTGGCCTTCGAAGGCGAGTCCGAGGTCCGCTGGTGGGAGGGCAACTTCAGCGACTACGAGGCCGACCGCCACCGCCGGCTCGGCACCGACGCCGACCAACCGCATCGCATCGGTTACAAACCGCTGGTGCGCAACTGACTACGAGCGCGCCTCCGCCGGCACGAGGACGCAGTGAGTACCGCGGTAGATCGTCGGCATGCACTTGTTGCAGTGGACGCAGAGCGACTCGCTCGCCCGACCGTCTCGCAACTTGTTCACGAGGTCGGGCTCGCGCAGCAATGCCCGGGCCATGGCGACGAGCGAGAATCCCTCCGCCACCGCGCTCTCCATCGTGTCCAGACGGTTGATGCCGCCGAGCAGGATGAGCGGCATCTCCAGGGCATCGCGGAATTGCCGGGCGTAGGGAAGGAAGAATGCTTCGGAGAACGGGTACGCAATCAGGAACCGATGCCCCACCAACCGGAACCCCGCCCGCACCGCCGCCGGCAGCGTGGCGGCGAACTCCTGCAGCGGAGCCTCCCCGCGGAACAGGTACATCGGGTTGGCGAGTGAGCTACCGCCGGTGAGCTCGAGAGCGTCGAGCACACCGTCGGATTCGAGCATGCGGCCGATCTCGATGCTCTCGTCCAGCCACAGCCCGCCAGGCACGCCGTCGGCCATGTTCAGCTTGGCCGTGACCGCCATTGCGTCCCCGACCGCATCCCGGACCACCCGGGCGACCTGGCGGGCGAAGCGTGCACGGTTCTCGAGGCTCCCTCCCCACTGGTCGGTCCGGCGGTTCAGCTTCGGGCTCATGAACGAGCTCAGGAGGTAGTTGTGCCCGAGGTGGATCTCGATCGAGTCGAAACCCGCTTCCATCACCATCTCCGCCCCCCTCCGGTACTCGTCGGTGATCCTGGTGATGTCGCCTTCGCTGGCGGCCCGCAGGCGCGTCCCGAGCGGACTGAAGCCGCCAGAGGGAGCGAGCGCCGGAACCCCGTTCGACCTCGCGTTGGCGACCGGGCCTGCGTGACCGATCTGGGCGGCGACCGCCGCTCCAGTCCGGTGGATCTCGTCAGTGAGGCGCCGCAAGCCCGCGGCCGTCTCGGGCTTCAACCAGATGCACCGCTTATCCGTGCGCCCGTCCGGGGAGACGGCAAGGTAGGCGACCGTGGTCATCCCGACACCGCCGGCCGCCACCCGGCGGTGGAACTCGATGAGCGCATCGCTCACCAAACCGTCGGGCGTCACGCCCTCGAACGTCGCCGCCTTGATGATCCGGTTCCGCAACGTGACCGGGCCGAGCTTGGATGATTCGAACACCGTCGATGGCACAGCGGAACCATAGGGCTTGTCTCTCCGGGTCTGTTTCATGAGCTAAAGTCCATGTTCTCGTCGCACGATCCAACGGGAGGTGACCGATGGCTAGCACAATCGATAAGTACTGCCGGAGCGGGAACCGTCTGGTTGCTGCCGCCGTAGTGACCGCCCTCGTGCGACCGTTTGGCGCTGGCCGGTTCGGCAAGACGCCGGGCCTTAGCCAGGGTTGACCTCGGACCTCCCCAGCTTTATCCGCTGAGCCCCGAGGCCGGCCCGCCCACCAGCACCGCGTAGACCTCTGCTCGTTCACCGAGCCCAGCCCGTTCCAGGGCTGAACCCACTCCCTGACGGCAGTGCCGTCCACGGCGAGTCGCAATTCCCACCGATGGCTGATCCCTCAGCCCGAGCCCGAGAGCCGCCCCGGCGCCAACCGCCGGCCGGCGACGAACCGGGTGCCCATGCCAACCTCCGCCCCGCCAAAGAAGCTCGGAGCATCCCGTGAGTACCGACAAGCTTTTTCCCTCCGCATCCACCAAGGACACACTCAAGTTCTGCTGGTGCCAGGTCGGGCCCGAGCGCCCGAAGCTGATCTTCGGCTGGGCGCTCGTCACCGCCGGTTCGCTGGCCCAGGCCGTCGCTGGCCCGATCGTGTTCGCGGCGTTGCTCACGAAAGTGGCGGCGCTGCCACGGCACGCGAGCCTCGGCAGGACGTTCGAGCCGCTGCTCATCGCCTACGGCGTGATCCTCGGGCTCTCGACCCTGATCTGGCGCCTGGCCGGATGGATCGAGTGGGGGGCGACGCTGCGCGCCTTCGCCCAAGCAATGACGAACGGTTACGACCACCTGGTCTCGCTCAGCCATCGCTGGCACACCGACCGGCCGGCGAGCGAGGTCATCTCGACGCTCGAGACCTTCTCGTGGGCATTCGTCGACCTGCTCGATGTGGCGACTTGGGGTTTCCTGCGCATCGGCATCACCGTGCTCGGGGCGGTCGTCGTGCTGGGGATCGTCGCCTGGCCGGTGGCGCTCGTGGTCGTGGTTCTCGTGACGATCTTCGCCGCGGTGCTGAAGCGGAGGATGGGCCGTGTCATCACGGCGTCAAAAGCCTTCTCGGATGCCCACACCAAAGCCACCGGCGTGCTCGGCGACACGATCGCCAACCTCACCACGGTCCGCACCCAGTCCGCAGAACACCTGGAGCGGGCGAACGTGGCCGCGCTCGTGGGCGAGTCGGTGGCGGCCGACCTCCGGGCGCGCAAGGTCTTCGCGACCACGCGCCTGCAGATGGAGTCGTCGCTCGCCGGCTTCAGCTGGCTGGCGGTGCTCGTCGGCGTGGTCCTGGCGCTCCACCACACGGTCGCCGCAGGGCCCGTCTACCTGATCCTGTTCTACGCGACCCAGGTGGTGGGCCTGCTCGAGGAGTCGTTCGAGCACATCCGATCCGTCTCGCGGGATCTCGGTCGCTGCGCGAAGTTCGCAGGGATCGCCGCCATGGTGCCCGAGGTCCAGGACGCTCCCGGAGCACCCGACCTCGTGGTCGCCGACGCTGGCGTGCAGTTCTCGAACATCATGTTCGGCTACCACGAGCGAGTTCCACTGTTCGAGCACCTAGAGCTGGACGTCGCTCCCGGGGAGCACGTCGGCCTTGTCGGCTCCTCCGGATCCGGGAAGACCACGCTGACCAAGCTGCTGCTGCGCTTCATGGACGTCAAGGGCGGCCGGATCCTCATCGACAACCAGGACATCGCCGGCGTCACGCAGCATTCGCTGCGGCGCCACATCTCCTATGTCCCACAGGAACCGCAGATGTTGCACCGCTCCATCGCGGAGAACATCTGCTACGGCCTGGAGGGCACCGGCGGACGCGCCGCGATTGACATGGACCTCGTCCGCGACGTCGGTCGGGCCGCCCACGTGGAGGAGTTCGTGTCGCGGCTCCCGGAGCGCTACGAGACAGTCGTCGGCGAGCGCGGCCTGAAGCTGTCGGGCGGACAGCGCCAGCGGGTGGCGATCGCGCAGGCGATGGCCAAATCGGCGCCGATCCTGATCCTCGACGAGGCGACCTCGGCGCTCGACTCGGAGTCGGAGGTGCTCGTCCAAGATGCCTTGTGGCGGCTGATGAACGGCTCGACGGCCATCGTCGTCGCCCATCGTCTCGCCACGATCGCCAGGCTGGACCGCATCGTCGTCCTCGAGGAGGGCCAGATCGTGGAGGAGGGCTCACACCGCGAGCTCCTGGGGCGGGGTGACTCAGGTGTGTACGGGCGGTTGTGGAGGCATCAGTCCGGGGGTTTCTTGGCGGCGTGAGCGCATTGGCCGGCACACGCCGTCTCGCTCCGGACCATCGGCGCCCGGGAATGACCGGCTCCTACCAGTCGTGCAGTGGACGAGCGTCCGGCCCCGAGGGCCGCGGCGCCGTCCACGTGCGGCTGCCGGGCGGGGTGCCCGTCGCTGCTTGAATGGTGTCGGAGAGCTTCGGTCCTCGAGCCATTCGGTCGTGGCGCGAACGTTCCCGGCGCCCGTTGGAGAGACGAAACGAGAGGAGACATCATGACTGCAGCTGCTGGTGACGCTATACCGGACGTGGAACTCATGACCATGACCGACCAGGGCCCGAAGAAGGTCCGATCGACGGACGTGCTCGGCACCGGCCGGGTCGTGCTGTTCGCAGTACCCGGTGCATTCACGCCGACGTGCTCGGATCATCACCTGCCGGGTTTCGTGTTCCGTGAGGCCGACCTGCGCGAGCGCGGGGTCGACACGATCGCTTGTATCTCGGTCAACGACGCTTTCGTCATGGGCGCCTGGAGCACTGATCAAAAGGTCGGCGTCAGCGTCCTCATGCTCGCCGATGGCAACGGCGAGTTCACCCGAGCCATGGGCCTCGAGCTCGACGGGAGCGGCTTCGGCCTAGGGACTCGCTCGCAGCGCTACGCGGCGATCCTCGACGGCGGCGTGATCACTGCGCTGTTCGTGGAGCCCGGAGGCGGCCTCAGCGTCAGCTCAGCCGACTCGGTGTTGGCTGCGCTGTAGCTGGCAGGCCGGCGTCCCGGGCGGTCCCGGCATTCCGTGGCGGTCCCGGCATTCCCGGGCGGTCCCGGCATTCCGGGGCGGATCTGAGACGTTTTCTCTCGGCCGAAGGTGCAATTCTTAAGCCAGTTGCGGCGGCCGCTCAGTCGGGCGGGACGAGCCTCAGCCTCCTGCGGCCACCCGACGGCCCGCCGTCGATGCTGGGATGGCCTGCTCGGGACACTTCGACGTTCCGCAGCATGCCCGCCGCGGCCACGAAGTACTTCAGCACGTCGGCCTCGTCCTCAGCCTCGAGGCCGCCCGACCGCACGGCCGAGGTCATGTGGCGCAACCAGGCGTCGTGCTCCTTGTCGCCGATGGCGAATGGAGCATGGCGCAGCCGCAGCGACGGGTGGCCACGGAGCTCCTGATAGCGCTGCGGCCCGCCGAAGTACTGGGCGAGAAACCACGCCAGGTGCGCGCGGGAGTCGCCCAACTCATCCGGGTACAAGGGCCGCAGGACGGGATCGGTCTCGACCCCGGCATAGAACCGCTCGACGAGCGCCACGAACCATGTCTCGCCACCGACGCGCTCGTACAAAGTCGTGCTCATCGGCGCCGAGCCTAAAGCTGTGACCGGGCTGCGCCGGCCAGTCCGGGGCTCCCCGAGCCTGCCCAGCGAGCCCGTCACCCGAAGTCGGATGACCTAGGTGCGCCGGCCGTGGCCGAAGCGGGGATGGGGTAGCTTGACGGCATGGCGTTTCGGGGGGTGACGTGGCTGCTGGCCGCAGGGACCATGGCCATCGTGGGGATCGCTGGGGCGACCTACGGCCTGTCTTCAGCGGCGGTGCCGGTGGCTGCGCACAGCCATTCGCCCCGGACGTCCTCGCACACGACGGCGGCTCTTACAATTGACGGCCGCCATGTCACGACACTCACGCTGGAAGGGTCGAAGCCGTACAAGCCGCACGCCGCCCCCGGCACATACGACGACTACCACTGCACGCTGATCAACCCGCACCTGAAGACGAGCGCGTTCATCGTCGGCAGCCAGTTCATCCCGGACAGCGACGAGGTGCACCACTCGATCCTCTTCCTCGTGCCGCCCAACCTGGCCAATGCTGCGGAGAAGGCAGACCAGAACGGCAAGGGGTGGTCGTGCTTCGGTGAGGCGCCGATCCCGGGAACCTCCGCAATCCAGATCTCCAACACGCCCTGGCTGACCGCCTGGGGCCCGGGCGCTCCGGAGAACATCGAGCCGGCGGGCACGGGCGTGCCGCTCCCGGCCGGGAGCCTCGTCATCATGCAGATCCACTACAACCTGTTGCTCGGCGACAGGCAGACGCAGAGCAAGCTGCAACTCCTGCTGCTGCCGGGGACGACCCCGCTCAAGCCACTCAGCCTGTCCCTGTATGCGGCTCCGCCGGACATCCCCTGCCCGGCAGGGGTCCACGGGCCGCTGTGCAACCGGGCGGCATCGCTCGCGTTCACGGGCAAGGAGTTCGGTCAGAGCGAGGTCGGCTTCATCAACGCCCTCGAGGAGATCTGCGGCCGCAACCCCGTAGACCCACCCAGCGGTGACTCCACGTCGTGCACCTGGCCGGTGGCGAAGTACGGCAACATAGTCCGCCTCAGCGCCCACATGCACCTGCTGGGTGTGTCGATGAAGGTCGTGCTCAACCCGGGTACCCCGCACGCCATCGTGCTGCTGGACGTTCCGAACTACGACTTCCACTACCAGCGGTCGTACAACCTGACCGAGCCGGTCGCCGTCACACCGTCGGACAAGATCCAGGTGACATGCACGTACAACCCGAAGCAGCGGCAGGAGATCCCCTATCTGCGCAACCTGCCACCGCAGTTCATCACCTGGGGAGACGGCTCGGCTGACGAGATGTGCCTCGCCCTCGTGCAGATGACGCCGCCGGGCTGAGCGCCCTGCGCAAGGGGGGCGTCAGTCCCCCGCCCAGCACCCGAGGATGATGTCGGCAACGGTGAACGCGACGTCGGCTTTGCTCGTCGCCGGCTTGCCGAATTGAGCCGGCAGCGGTGCGATGTCGACGACCAGCACCTTCCAGTCCTTCCGGACCACCACCGAACCGTCCGACGTCGTGAACGCACCCTGCCCGAGGTTGGCGAGCGAACCGTTGTCACTCAAGGTGCTGCCGAGGGAGTGGAAGTAGGCGAGGGTCTCCGACCAACTCGAGAGCTCCTTCACCGACAGGATGAACGAACCGTCGGGGTAGCGGTACCGGCACGAGTAGAGGTGGCCGACCCAGGTTGGTCGCTGAACATCGGCCGCGACGCCGAGCACGCGGGCGATCTCTTGCTGAGCCTTTGGCGAGCAGACCATCCTGGCGATTTCCGACGGGTCCTTCCCTGCGGGTTCCGGCGCCCGGGTCGTGGACGGCGCCTTCGTCGAGCCACCGCCCGAGGGTTGGGCGTGCTGAGCGCTCCCGCAGGCCGCCATCGACAGTGCGACGACAACGACGGCCGCCAGCGCTCGTCGGTGCATCGCCGGGAGGCTACCAGCGAGTATGCGCTCGCTTGCCGCGCGAGTCAGCCGGGCGCACGACAGTTGGGCGGGCGTGGTAGTCCGCCCCCGGGCCGCCGGGCCCGGCCGGTCCGACCGGCCTGCAGCCAGCCAAAAACTAGGCTTGTCCTCATGACCTGCTCCCCATCTGGAGGGCCCCCCTCGCCCGAAGCAGGTGGCACTCAGCTCGTGACCGCCGGCATTGCCATCACCGGGATGCACTGCCAATCCTGCGTCGCCCTCATCTCGGAGATCGTCGCCGAGCAACCCGGCGTGGCAAACGTGGACGTCGATCTCGAGACAGCTCATGCGAGTGTTGCTTACGACGCCGGCATTATCGGTCTGGACGACCTGTGCGTGGTCGTCACCGGCATCGGATACGGAGCGTCCCCGAGTCCGGAGAGCAGTTCGGGAGCCTGATGATCATCGCCCCGCCGGGCGGTCAAGGGCCACAAGACGCCCCTGGGTCGCCGGCCCCGTCCGCGGAAGCCGATCGTCGACTGGCGACGGTGGAGCTGAGCCTTGGCGGGATGCATTGCAACGCTTGCGCCGTTCGCGTCGAAGGTGCCCTCACCCACAGCCCCGGAGTGGTGAGCGCTGCGGTCAATCTGGCAACGACCAAGGCGTTCGTCGCCTATGACCCATCTGCAGTGGCTCCTGAGGCGCTGTGCGACGCCGTGGAGCACGTCGGCTACAGCGCCTCGGTGATCCCGGTGGACGGCTCCGGCCCGGCGGCGGCGCCATCCGACCACTGGGCAGTCCGGGCAGCCGGCTCCTGGGTGCTGGGTCTCGCAGCGTTCGCTGTGGCCATGTTCGGGCCGGAGACCGCCCTCGCCGGTTGGGTCGTCCTTGTGCTGGCGATCGCCGTCGAGCTCGGGGGCGGGTGGCCGTTCCTCCGTTCCGCCGCGCGGCTCCTCCGTCACGGATCCACCAACATGGACACGCTCATCGCGCTGGGCACCCTGGCCGCGCTCGCGGTCAGCGCCGTCGAGACGATCGCGCTCGGTGGTCACCATGTTCACCTTGGCGGCGGCGGAGCCTTCGCTGCTCGTCTTCACGGCGTCATGGCGCCGCTCATCATCTCGATCATCGCCACCGGGCGTGCGGTGGAGGAGCGTGCACGCGACCGAGCAGCCCGGGCCCTGCACTCGCTGCTCGCCCTCCGGCCCCCCACCGCGCGGGTCGTGACCTCGGCCGAGGGTGACCGTGGCGAGCTCGTGTCACCCGAGAGCGTCCCGGTCGGCGCCCTCATCGGGGTGCATGCGGGCGAGACCATCCCCCTCGACGGGATCGTCGTCAGCGGATGGTCCGCGGTAGACGAGTCGATGTTGACGGGCGAGCCGCTGCCGATCGACCGGGGACCGTCGAGCGCCGTGACCGGCGGGACGCGCAACGGGAGCGGAACGCTCGTCGTGCGCGTGGGCACGATCGCTTCGGAGTCCGTGCTGACCCGCCTGCAGCGGATGGTCGAAGACGCCCAGCGCGACAAGGCACCGCTCCAGCGGATCGCAGACCGTGTGAGTTCGGTCTTCGTGCCGGTGATCTTGGTGGCGTCGGCGGTTACGTTTCTGGTGTGGTGGCTCGCCGCCGGCAACTTCGGGAGGGCCGTGCTCAGCGGGATCGCCGTGCTGCTCGTCGCCTGCCCGTGTGCGATGGGCCTCGCGACGCCCGTGGCGATGATGGTCGGCTGCGGACGGGCGTCCGCTCTCGGGATCCTGATCCGCAGTGGCGACGCCCTTGAGCAGCTGGCGAAAGCCGACACGGTCGCATTCGACAAGACCGGCACGCTGACGGAGCGGGCGGCGGAGGTCACCGCAACGGCAACCGCCGGGGACACGACGCCAGCCGAGGTGCTCTCCCTCGCCGCTGCCGTCGAAGCGGCCATCGACCACCCGATCGCGGCTGCGATTCGTGCTGCCGCCGCAGCAGCCGCCACCGGCGGCGGCGCCGGTGGCGGCGGCGGCGGCGCCTTGCTGGCCCAGGCGAGCGGCTCACGCACGCTGCCGGGAACCGGCGCCGAGGGCACGATTGACGGCCACCTTGTCCAGGTCGTCCGTCGCGACGGCGGGCCGCTTCCTGCTGGGCTGGCGGCACTGGCGGCAGAGCGCGGGAGCCGCGGCGAGACCGTCGTGGTCGTCAAGCGCGACTTGGAGGTCATCGGGGTGATCGCGGTTGCCACTCCACTCAGGCCCGAGGCCGCCTCTGCGGTTGCACACATCCACTCGATGGGCTTGTCCACCACGATCTTGAGCGGGGACAGCAAGCCCGCCGTCGGCACCATTGCGAGCGAGCTCGGCATCGATGACTTCGCGAGCGCGCTCAACCCATCGGGCAAGCTCGATGCGTTGCATCACTTCCAGGCGACCGGGCACCGGGTGATGATGGTGGGCGACGGCATCAATGACGCGCCCGCCTTGGCGGCCGCCGATGTCGGGTGTGCGATCGGCAGCGGGACGGAAGCGGCCCTGGCCAACAGTGACGTGGCGCTGCTCGGGAACGATCTCGAAGGCGTGCCGGCAGCCATCGGTATCGCTCGGTCGACCCTGTCCATCATCCAGCAGAACTTCGGCTGGGCCATGGGCTACAACGTCTCGGCTCTGCCCCTGGCCGCCGCGGGTCTGCTGGATCCGCTCATCGCTGCCGTGGCCATGGGCGCCTCGAGCTTGGTCGTAGTGCTGAACAGCCTTCGCCTGGCGCGCCTCGGGCGTTCCGGA
>Ga0116118_1001908_pt1 | contig 10406 bp, 7 predicted proteins | sample June2015DPH_11_5_FD_89723 | JGI IMG/M metagenome (GOLD analysis project Ga0116118, IMG submission 89723) | Peatland microbial communities from SPRUCE experiment site at the Marcell Experimental Forest, Minnesota, USA - June2015DPH_11_40 | ecosystem: Environmental > Terrestrial > Soil > Wetlands >...
CAAAGGCTCGGTCCGCATGCGCCAGCTCGTCATCAACAGCCTGCGCATGCGTCCCGATCGCATTGTGGTGGGCGAGGTGCGCGGCGAAGAAGCCTTCGACATGCTTCAGGCCATGAATACCGGCCACGAGGGTTCGCTCACCACCGTACACGCCAACTCGCCGCGTGACGCCCTGGCCCGCATCGAAAATATGGTTTCCATGGCCAACCTGAATATTCCCGAGCGTGCGATTCGCCAGCAGATCGCCAACGCTGTGCACGCCGTAGTTCAGGTCGCGCGTCTCTCCGACGGTTCGCGCAAGGTGGTCACGATTTCCGAGGTCACCGGAATGGACGGAGAGATGATCACGCTGCAGGACATTTTCGTCTTTGACCGCAGCGGCATTGACGAAAGCGGGAAGGTGCGCGGCGTCTTCCATTCCACTGGCCAACCGCCGCATTTCGCGGAGCGCCTCGCCACCGCCGGTTGCCGCCTGAGTCCCGCGCTCTTCAAGTCCCGGATGGAGGTCTAGCGGATGCCGTTCTTTATCGCCTTGCTGGTATTTGTGGTGGTCACGGTGGCGGTCTTTACCGCCATGTCTTTGTTCGATCAGCGCAAGGCCCAGGCCCGCGTTCTCCGCGATCGCCTCTCCACCGTTCAGAAACCAGCCGAACAACCCACGCCGGACTTGGCCCTTCTTCGCGACGAAGTGCTCAGCCGGATACCCGCTTTCGACACCTTTCTGCGCCGCTCGGAGCGCGTCTCTGTTCTGCAAAAAATGCTGGCTCAGGGACACGTCGATGTTCGCGCCGGAAACTTCCTGATGCTTTGCGCCGTGTCGTCCGTGGTAATCGCAGCCATCGCTTTCATCGCCGGCGGCAACGTGGCGTTCGGCTGGGCCGGCGCTCTGCTCGGGTTTTTTGTCCCCTACGCCTATGCCTCGCACATGCGGACGAAGCGCTTCCAGAAATTTGAGGAGAAGTTTCCCGAGGCCATCGATACGCTCGCCCGCGCCGTTCGCGCCGGACACGCATTTACCACCGCGCTCGAAATGATTGCCAACGAAGTCTCCGAACCCGTTGCCGGAGAATTTCGCCAGCTCTACGAAGAACAGAAATTCGGGCTCCCGGTACGCGACGCCCTGCTCAACCTGGCCGACCGTGTTCCTCTGGTCGACGTCAAGTTCTTCGTGACGGCAGTGATGTTGCAGCGCGAAACCGGCGGCAATCTTGCCGAGATTCTTGACAACCTCTCTTACGTCATTCGCGAGCGCTTCAAAATCCTGCGCCAGGTCCGCGTCCACACCGCCCAAGGTCGTCTCACCATGGTTCTGCTCATGGCGCTGCCGCCCACGATTGTGGTCATCATGCTGATCCTCAACCCGGGATTCATTCGCCCGCTGTTCACCGACCCGATGGGACATGCTTTGATCGTCGGCGGCATCACTTTGCAGACGATCGGCTACTTTTTCATTCGCAAAATTATCAGGATCCAAGTCTGATGAACAAGGTCTGATTTATGACGCTGGCTCTGGCACTCTCGATTGTCGTTTTTCTTACCATCGTGGTGATCGTGTTCGCCTTTGGAGCGGCCGCAGTTGCGCCTTCGTCGGTGCTCGGATCCCGCCTCCGCGAAATCGGCTGGCAGCGCCCCAAATCCCAGGCAAAACCCGTCATGCGCGAACGCATGCAGCAGGCCCTCGATCCGCTCAGCCGCGCCTTGCCGCTCTCGCCCGCAGATGTTTCGAAAACCCGGCTCTGGCTGATTCAGGCGGGATATCGCAGCCCCCAACACGTTACCATCTATCGCGGTTTGCGCGTCCTCTTCGCCGCGATTGGGTTCTTCTCGGTTTTTCTGTTTACCGGATTCAACTCGCCCTTGCTGCTTTTCGGCATGATGGCGTTCGGCTTTTTTCTCCCGCGATTCTTGCTGAAGAAGAAGCTCCAGGAACGGCAGCGCCGGATTCGCCTCGGCCTTCCCGATGGACTGGATTTGACCGTGATCTGCGTGGAAGCGGGCTTGTCTCTCGATCAGGCTATGATGAGGGTGGGCGAGGACCTGCGCCACGCGCACCCGGAACTGAGCGCTGAATTCCATCTCTTCGATCTCGAAACTCGCGCTGGAAAGCCTCGCGTCGAGGCGCTCCGCAATCTCGCCGAGCGCACTGGCGTCGATGACATTCGCGCTCTGGTCGCAACCCTTATTCAGACCGACCGCTTCGGAACCAGCGTTGCCCAGGCCCTGCGCGTCCATTCCGATTCCCTGCGCACCGAGCGCCGCCAGCGCGCCGAAGAACAGGCCGCCAAAACTACCGTCAAAATGATCATTCCCCTCGTCCTGTTTGTGATGCCCTCCCTGATTTTCGTCACCGTCGGGCCGGCCGTAATTCAGTTGTTGCACATATTCATGCCGGCTGCCGGGGGGAAACGGTGAATCTTTCATCCGAATTGAGAGGTCGAGGCGCAAACGACTCTGATAAAATCGAGTTATGGGGTCTCAAAGCGTAGTGACCACCGCAATTGGATTCAAGAACAGGAAGGGGCAGGTGGTGGTGCGGAATACCGGTCACCGTGGAGTGGATCTCTCCCAATACATCTATCAGCTTGCGTGTGGCAAATGCGGTCATAACTACGGTGCAAACGGATCGGACATTTACGAGCGCAAATGCCCAGCTTGCCAAGACGGGGAACCGGGATTCGTTCTCTGAACGCTCTAAGGAGTTCCACACCTGAGCCAAGTTGTTATGCCTCCTCGCGGGCCCAAGGGATACGCGTTTAACCGTACACGCACCACCTATCTCGCGACCGATCTCCTGATCGCGCACACCCACTGGTCGCGCTTTCGCGGCCTCATGGCTACCGACTCGTCCCGCTTCTCACGCGGCCAGGGATTGTGGATCAACCCTTCCCACGGCATCCACACCTTCGCCATGCGCTTCCCGATCGACGCCGTCTACCTTGACCGGGAACGGATTGTCATCCACATTGAAGAGGACCTCAAACCTTGGCGACTGGCTGCCGTTCGCATCCACGCCGCTTCCGTGCTTGAGCTTCCCACTGGCGCCGTTCGCGAGTCCCTGACCGTCGTCGGCGACCAGGTGGATATTTCTTTCGAAGAACGTCCGATTCACACTGAGGCCGCCTGAAGCGCGCAGCATCGACCATTAGAGCTCTCCACATAAATGCCTTTGTGGAAAGCGCACTTCACATCTTGCGGGAAAACCCAGGTTTTGATTTTGTTTTGAAGGGGCGCGGCTTCAGCCGCGCCGTAAGTCCCGCCAAATCAATGCCGGCTTTAGCCGCCGAGGTAAGGCTGCGGCGCGGAGAAACTCGGTTTTATTCCTGCTTTTAGGTGGCGCAGCGGTTCACCGCTGCGATAACAAGAGCTGACCTCTCCACGAGCGGGAAGGGCACGAGTTTGCTCGTGCTGTTAAGTCTGAAAATGTGTCCGCGCTTTAGCGCCTGAGGTGAGGTCGCGTCGGGGGGGCGCCACTTCTCGCGCTTCTACCGAGCAGCCCCGGAGGGGCGTCCAAACCTAGCCCCGCGCTTCAGCGCGGGGTAGCGTGCAACGATGACCCAAGTCCCGTAGGGACGACCGAAACGCGGACGCCCGCCCCCCGAACGGGGCGCACCACCAAATGGTGATGAAAGATTCTGCCCGGCAATCGCGGCCAAAGCCACTTCTCGAAAAGCGCGAGAAGTGGCGCACCCCCATTTGTTTCGGCAAACGTTCTAAAGACACACCGGCGTTATACTTGCCACGTAAATGTGGCCCACCCGCCTGCGAAAAATGCCGCTCCTGCGATAGCAGTGACAGCTAAGAATCGCAAGCCGATGATAGGCAAATCTAGCGTTGCGGACGCAGGTCTTTGTACGTCACTATCGCTCGGCCCAGCCCAAAGCCATCCGTAGCCCATGCGTACCGATGTCGGCCTACTCAAGTCTTGTGATATGTGCATCTCCACATGCCAAGGCACCCAGACGCAGCAATAGGCGAGCAACACACAGTAGACGATGAGAACAACTCTCTGCGTTCGGTTCATCTGAATTTTGCCGTCCTTGACATAAATCCGAAGTAGCCCGCGTCACTCGCAGACCTGTGCCTTCTTCTGTTTCATAGTTCCTTTCCCGCGTTCAGTGCTGAACTCCAGGCAGGCTGCATCTCGGGCGGGTGGGCCACATTACGTGGGAAGTATAACGAGGTTGGCCCTTGAAACGTCGACCGAAATAACTGGGGGTGCGCCACTTCTCGCGCCTTTCGAGAAGTGGCCCGCCGCGGGCGTCCTCACTTCCGCAATCTGACCCCTGACTTTTTTCATCACACCCTTTGGCCGCCGAGGTGATGCACGGTGCACGGTGCCCCAGAGCCTGCCCTGAGCTTGTCGAAGGGTTCGCGCCCGTTCTTTGGGCGCCAACCTGGGAGGTCTGGCGGGCACCTATGATAACGCATCGAGTCACTAGCCACGTGCTTGCCAGTGCGAAGAAACCGCGCTAGGGTTATAGGCGTATGAGCGATTTGCGAAACCAGATCAACAGCCTCTCCGCTGCGGAGAAGGCAGATCTGCTGGATACGGTCTGGGAAAGCCTGGAAGCGGACGCAGTATCGCTGACGGACGCGCAACGGGCGGAGCTTGATTACCGCATCGCTCGGCATGAGCAAGATCCTTCCGCTGTCATCCCCTGGGAGCAGGTCAGGGCGGGCCTGTTTAAGGGACCGTGACTCTCCCGGTCGTCTGGATACCAGATGCAAATGAGGATTTGCTGGAAGCGCGGGCCTGGTATGACCACATTCGCCCACAGCTTGGGGAGCGTTTCGCGCTGGCGGTCGAAGCCGCGGTTGCGGCAATCGCAGAAAATCCATTGCAGTTCCCTGTCGTCCACCGGGGCCGTCGGCGTGCGGGAGTGCGGCGCTCCCCATACGGAATATTCTTCGAGGTTCAGGAGCATCGGATTATGGTAATCGCCTGCTTCCACGGCAGGCGCAATCCGAGGCGCTGGCAATCGCGGTAGCTTCTAACGACTCTTCAGGATTCGTTTGGTGTAGCTGTGCAGAGATTCCGGTATTGTGAATGCACCAATAACTTCCCCCGCAAGCGCTCTTGACTCACCTGTTAAAATAAATTCATAGCAAACAAGCATTTGCCTCAGCACAACCTGCTCCTTGACAACTGATCCGACCCGCCATCGTTCATTTTTCAGTGGCCCACCTCTTCGACCCGTTTATCGGGCGTCTAGCGAATAACTCCATTTCTTTGAATACTTTGAAAGCTAACTGGTAATTCGCACCAAAAAACCCACGCTAAGTGATTGATTCCCCGTGGCGGGCACCAGCGAGGGCGCGTCGAATTGGCCGGAAACCAAGCTAACTTGAGGCGATTAGCGGGCGTGACCCTGAGCGTAGTCGAAGGGGTGAGCCCGCTGCCGAAATCCTGAGCGAAGCGAATGGATCTCGTAACTCCTTATTCCGGAATACTTTACATATAAGTCCTTATTCCCCAAAGACCTGGCAGGAATTTCCCCCTAAGTCAATGATTCCAATAGACCGGGGGGGGGGTAGGGGTACTAACTGGTAAACACATCGCTTCGACGGCTCGAAGCATCCGAGAATGTTCCAGTGTCCGAGAGAAAAAAAAGACACAAAAAACACTGAAGTCACCGCGATAATCAGAGCATCCTTCTGGCACACTACACTAGTACGAATTCCCCCAGAAAATAACGCAGTCCAAAACAATGCCCGAAGTTGCCGCCATTCCCGAAGTCGCCACGCAATGGCCCGAGCCGCCGCGCCTGCTGGTGGAATGGTCGTCGCGATGGGAAGAGTTCAAGTCGGCTTTACGTCCGGCGCTCGCCCGCTCTCCGAGGCGCCTGGCCGGAGAAGCGCCCGTCGGCATGTTCCCGTATCGCGGCATGATTGTCTGCTGGCTACTCGAGTGTCTTCTGCTAATCGCGGTCATCGTGCTCCCCGAGCGCTTTGAGAGTCTTCAACCCCCCGCTTCTCCAACCCGCCTCCAGTGGGACGTCATCTATTACTCCGGCGACGAACTGCCGCAAACCCAAGACAGGGGCGGCGCGCAGTCCGGCAAGTCCGGACGCGCCGGCGGTCAGCAAGCCCACCATCGCACACAGACCATCCGCGTAGCGCGCGGCGATAAGGCCAGCGAGAAAGTTGTGGACGCTCCCAAGGTGAATCTGCCGCACTCCGATTCCGCGGTTGCCAATCTGCTTGCGTTCAAACCGAATCCCGGACCGCCTCCCGCCGAAGGCCTGCGTTCTTCTCGCACTGCGCCAACTCTGCCTGCGATGCGCGCGGTGCCGCCTTCGCCGGAACTGAATTCATCGGCGAGCCGCACTCCCAGCACACTGACGGCCAACATCATCCCACCCGCGCCCGAAGTTTCTCACAGCAGCTCGCGCACTTCGCCAGCCTTGAGCGCGGCCATCGTCCCTCCCGCGCCGAATGTCTCGCGAGACAAAATGCGGACCGCAAGCCCGCTCGCGCCGGCCGTCATCGCACCGGCTCCACGCGATGCGCAGCGCGACTTGGCCAGTTCCCGCACGCCGCTGACACAAACTCTAGACGTGGTTGCGCCGCCGGTTTCCGCGCCTCAGCGTGACGTGTCGTCCTCACCCAAGCTGTCGCTGCCCGCCCCGGCCGTCGTGGCGCCGCCGCCATCGCAGGTCAGCCGCGATCTCAATAGCTGGGGAAGCTCTGCCACGGGCGACTTGCGCGCGAAACCCGTGCCTCCGCCACCCACTGCGTCCGGCGGAGGGTCACTCGCAAGATCTGGCGCTGCCGCGCTTACGCCCCAGGTTGTGCCACCTCCCGCCAGCATCGACGGCCACGGCTTCCAGAAAAACGGCGGCGGCCGCTCCGGTCAATCCGCCGGTTCGCTCCTCGGCTCCGCGGACGTCGTACCGCCTCCGCCGGGCCTGGGCGGCGGCAAAGGGCTCTCTGGCAGCGGACGAGGCAACAAAGGAGCCGGCGCCGGAGGTCCGCTCGACTTGGGTTCTTCCGTAGCTCCACCGAGTAATGCCGGCGGGAACGCGACCGGCTCTGGGGTCGTCGTCTCCAGCCAACCCGGAACGAAACCTGGACTGCCGAACTCGTCCGGTGCTGGCGCTCTCGCCATGTCACCGAGCGGCACGGCAAAAAGCGGTCTCGGCGGCAGCGGCGGCGGGTCGGGCATCGGCAAAGGCAATGGCCCCGGCAGCGGGTTGCAAGGAGAAGGTTCAGGCGCGGGTAGAGAAGGCACAGGACGCGGCTCTGATCCCAACGCTCACGGAGGGATTTCGCCGTATCCCGGGCCTGGTGGCGCGGGCAGCGGCACCAGCGGCACGCCCGCTATGCCTGGCGTATCCGTGGAGGGCGGCACCACCACCATCAACTTGCCCAGTTTCGGATCTCCCGGCGGCGACGCCGCAGCGACCGGCCCCGGACGTTCTTCCACCAACGCTCACAAAGGATCGGGAATTACGATCGAAGCGACCCCTCGCTCCGGTGGCGCGTTCGCGTACTACGGCTTCCTGAAAGGCGACATAACTCGCTCCATCTACATCGAGACCTCACTCGGCACGGCAGTGATGGAGTACGCCGACCCCGCGTCGGCAACGCATCCTTCTTCGGAAAAATTAAGCGACCCCGAAGCCATGCGCAAAGATCTACCCAATGGTCTTCGCCCCACGCGCGTGGTGATCGCCTGCACCCTCGACCGCTCCGGAGTTCTCAAAGACCTGAAAGTACTCGAGCCCGGCGCCGCCGAGACGACCTCAAAGATTCTGGTTGCTCTGCACAGTTGGAAATTCCGTCCGGCATTTCGCGGCAATGAGCCGGTCGAAGTAAATGCGATTTTGGGGTTTGGAGTGGATACGCGGTAGGGAAAATCATTCAACCACAGAGATCGCCGAGGACGCAGAGTAAGTATGGCTGCTTGATCGGGAGCCGTTGTCTGGCGCTTTGAGGGCGTCTTAGGAGCCGCAAATTCGCAACATGAATTTAGGTTGTCATCCTGAGCGAAGCGAAGGACCTATGGATTTGAATGTGCGATGCAGAGGTCCTTCGCTTCGCTCAGGATGACAGCGTGTTTTTGTAACACGAATTTCCGGAACGTGACACAAGGTCACCAACTCAGTATCCCTTCCGTTTATCTACTACGGCCAGCAGCGGCCGGCCGCTCAAATACCGCCGCAGATTCTCGGAGAACAACACGTAATGGCGCTCCCATAACTTGTCGGTCAGCGCGGCCGTGTGTGGAGTAATCAGGAGATTGGGCACGTCCCACAGCGGAGAATCGGCGGCCAGCGGTTCTTCCGGAAACACATCGAGCGCCGCGCCTCCAATCTTTCCTTCCAGCAGAGCGGCCGCGAGTGCGAGCTCATCCACCAGCGGCCCGCGACCGACGTTGATCAGGCAGGCGCCCGGCTTCATGAGCGCCAACCGTTCGGCGTTCGCAATTGCCTGCGTACGATCCGTGACCGGCGCAGCCAGCACAATGTAATCCGCTTGCCGAAAGACTTCGTCGATTTGTGCCGGAGCGAATACGGCGTCCGCGCCTTCACTTCCCTTCTCTGGATGCTCGCGCACAACGATCGCCCGCATGCCCAGGGCTTTCGCGCTCTTCACCACCGGCCGTCCGATACTGCCGAGCCCGACCACGCCGACGGTTGCGCCTGCAACTTCTCGGATTCGAGGCAGTTCGTCCCACAGGATCTGCTGCCCCCAAACGTGCTTCTCCTGCAGGCGCACCGAGCCCGGAATTTTCTTGGCCAGCGCCAAGATGAGCGCGATTACGTGTTCGGCAACAACCGGCCCGTGCACTTCGCGCGCGTTGGTGAGAACAATCTCGCTGTTGACGAGTTCCGGAAATATTAGCTGATGAACGGCTGCCGCCGGAGAGTGAATCCATCGCAGCTTCTTTGCCGCCGCGATCTGCCCGGGACGGATTGACCACGCGACAACGACTTCAGCATCGACAATTTCTTCATCCATGCGCTTGTAGTCGGGAAGATGGACGACGTGGACCCGCGGGAACTCGCGCCGCAAGCGCTCCGGAAACCACGAGGGAGCGTTCCACTGGTCAAACGGATGGCTAGCGCAAATCAGAATGCGAATCGGGTCATCGGGAGGTCGGGTCATCGGGTGATCTGAAATGTTCTCGGCGTCCTCTACGTCTCGGCGGTTCAAGATTTTCGCGGTATCCGCAAATCCGTCCCCGTCATTTCTTTCGGCTCGGTGATGCCTAACATGCCGAGCATTGTTGGCGAAATATCGCGCAGCGAACCGTTCGGGTTGAGCGTGAATTGCTTTGCATCTTCCGCAACCACGATGAACGGCACCGGATTCGTCGTGTGCGCCGTATGCGGACCTCCGGTTTCGGGATCGATCATCATTTCGGCGTTGCCGTGGTCGGCGGTGATCAGCATGGCTCCGCCTTTAGCGCGTACAGCTTTCTCGATCTCGCCCAGACAGGCATCGACCGTCTCGGTCGCCCGCACCGTCGGGTCGATCTTGCCCGAGTGCCCGACCATGTCGGCGTTGGCGAAGTTGACGATCATCACGTCGAACGTGCCGTTGTTCGTGGCCTTGACCACCGCCTCGGCAACGCCGGCGGCGCTCATCTCCGGCTTCAGGTCGTAAGTTGCAACCTTCGGCGATTGCACCAGAACGCGTTCTTCCCCCGGGAATGGCCGCTCCACGCCGCCATTAAAAAAATACGTCACGTGCGCATATTTCTCTGTCTCCGCCACGCGCAAGTTGCGCATGTTCAACCCGCCCATGACATCCGCGAGAATATTCGTCAGCGACTCGGGTGAAATCACTACCGGCAGGTCGAAGTTCTTGTCGTACCGCGTCATGCAAACGTACCTTAGGTTCTTAGGCGCGCGGTCGCGCGGGAGGGCCGCATCCAGGTCGACCGCTCCCGGCAAGTCGCTCCCGCCCTTCTCGTTCAGCCCACTGTTGCGGCACAGAGCGCGCGTGATCTCGCGCAAGCGGTCGGCGCGAAAATTAAAGCAGATGCACGAATCATCGTCGCCGATCTTCGCCAGCGGTTCGCCGCGCGTATCCGTGCAAACGAAGGGCATCACGAACTCGTCGGTTACGCCTTTGTTGTAGGACTCTTTCATGCCCTGCACTGCATTGGAGTACGTTCCGCCCTCGGCTTTGCCTCCGACCATCGCGTTGTAGGCCTTGGCGATGCGTTCCCAGCGTCGGTCTCGATCCATGGCATAGTAGCGGCCGTTGACGGTCGCGATCTTGCCGGAGTTGTACTCGCGCATCTTCTGCTGCAGTTGTTCGAGATAGCCGGCGCTGTCGTTAGCACATGATATGTCCGGTTGAGATAGCAAGTGAAGTGTCCGCTTGGCAGGCGGCGGTTGTAGGAGAGCATGGAAGGCATGTTTTCTTACACGCAGGCCGCGATGGAGCGGACG
>Ga0116118_1001911_pt1 | contig 10397 bp, 8 predicted proteins | sample June2015DPH_11_5_FD_89723 | JGI IMG/M metagenome (GOLD analysis project Ga0116118, IMG submission 89723) | Peatland microbial communities from SPRUCE experiment site at the Marcell Experimental Forest, Minnesota, USA - June2015DPH_11_40 | ecosystem: Environmental > Terrestrial > Soil > Wetlands >...
ATGAACTTTTCTGAGACCTTCATACGCCGGCCGGTCGCGACCACGCTGCTGACCGTGGCGATCGCGCTGGCAGGAGCGGTCGCATTCCGGTTGCTGCCGGTCGCGCCGCTGCCAGAGGTCGATTTTCCAACCATTCAGGTCAGCGCCAGCCTGCCCGGCGCCAGTCCCGAGACCATGGCCTCTTCCGTCGCCACTCCGCTCGAGCGCCAGTTCGGGCGCATCGCGGCGCTGACCGAGTTGACCTCGAGCAGCTCGCTTGGGGCAACCAGCATCGTCTTGCAGTTCGAATTGAACCGCAACATCGATGCGGCAGCACGCGACGTGCAAGCCGCCATCAACGCGGCGCGCAGCCAACTGCCGGCCAATCTGCCCAGCAACCCGACCTACAAAAAAGTGAATCCGGCGGATGCGCCGATTCTGATCCTGGCGCTGACCTCCGCGACCTTGCGCCGCGGTCTGATCTACGACGCGGCTGACTCCATCCTCGCGCAAAAGCTCGCGCAAATTCAGGGTGTTGGCCAGGTCACCGTCGGCGGCAGCGCACTGCCCGGCGTTCGCGTCGAACTGAATCTCACCGCGCTCAATAACGAGGGCATTGGTCTCGAGCAAGTCCGCTCAGCATTGAGCAATGCCAATGCGAACCGGCCCAAGGGCGCGGTGGCCGACCAGACCACGACGTGGGCGCTGGGCGCCACCGACCAGTTACTCAATGCTGAGCAGTATCGCCCGTTGCTCGTCGCTTATAACAACGGCGCCCCGGTGCTGCTCTCCGATGTTGCCGAGGTCGTGGATTCGGTCGAGGACGTGCGCAATGCGGGCATGGTCGACGGCACTGCGTCAGTCACGGTCATCATCTTTCGGCAGCCCGGCGCCAACATCATCGCCACCGTCGATCGGGTGATTGCAGACCTGCCCCGATTGCAGGCCTCGATCTCCCCGGCGATCAGGATGTCCATCGTGCTGGACCGCACCGCGACCATCCGGTCGTCCGTTCACGACGTCGAGGTCACGCTGCTCATCTCAATTACGCTGGTCATCCTCGTGGTTTTTCTTTTCCTGCGTAACTGGCGCGCCACGATAATTCCCGGCGTCGTCGTTCCGATCTCGCTGATCGGCACCTTCGGCGTCATGTACCTGTGCGGATACAGCCTCGACAACCTGTCGCTGATGGCGCTGACCATCTCGACCGGCTTCGTTGTCGACGACGCGATCGTCGTGATCGAGAACATCTCGCGTTACCGCGAACAGGGCCTTGCACCCTTCCAGGCGGCCATCCGGGGCGCGCGCGAAATCGGCTTCACTGTGATTTCGATCAGCCTATCGCTGGTCGCCGTGTTTATCCCCATTTTGCTCATGGGCGGGATCGTCGGCCGCCTGTTTCGCGAATTCGCGGTCACCCTGTCGACCGCCGTTGCAGTTTCGATGGTGGTTTCGCTGACCACAACCCCGATGATGTGCGCCAAGCTGTTACGGCCACTGCAGGACGAATCCCACGGACGCTTTTATCGCATCAGCCAGAGTATCTTCGACCGTGCGCTCAGCGGATACGCGGACGGCCTTAAGTGGGTGCTGAGGCATTCGCGCGTGACCCTCGGGGTTGCCCTCGCCACGCTTGGACTCAGCGTGTACCTGTTCGCTGTCATTCCCAAGGGCTTCTTCCCGGAGCAAGATACCGGACGCCTGATGGGCTCAATTCTGGCCGACCAGGACACCTCTTTCCAGGCTATGCGCGATCGGCTGACCCTGTTCGTCAACGTGATCAAAGCCGATCCGGCGGTCGAACACGTTATCGGCTTTGCCGGTGGCAGCGGCGGCGCCGGCAGTATCAATTCCGCCCGCATGTTCATCGCGCTCAAACCCCTCGCCCAACGCAAGCTCAGCGCCGACCTGGTGATCGCGCGACTGCGTAAAAATACCTCACGCATCGCGGGCGCCACGGCCTACCTCCAGCCGGTGCAGGACCTGCGAATCGGCGGCCGCATGAGCAACGCGCTTTATCAATATACTTTGCAAGGTTCCGACCTGCAGGAGCTGAACCAATGGGCGCCGCGCCTGCTCCAGAAAATGCGCGCGCTGCGCATTCTGACCGACGTCAACAGCGACCAGCAGAACAGCGGCCTCCAGGCCACCCTGGTAGTTGACCGCGAGACGGCTTCGCGCTTTGGCCTCACTCAGCAGGTGATCGACGATACCCTCTACGACGCCTTCGGGCAGCGCCAGGTGTCAACCATGTACACGCCGTTGAATCAATATCACGTCGTGATGGAAGCGGCGCCGCCGTATTGGCAAAACCCCGCTTCGCTGGCCCAGATAGATGTGCGCTCGCCCAACAATTCCGAGGTCAAGCTCAGTACTTTCACGCACTATGAACCCGGCACGACGGCGCTTTCGGTGAACCATCAGGGCCAGTTCCCGAGCGTGACGATCTCGTTCAACCTGGCGCCCGGCGTCGCGCTCGGACAGGCGGTCGCGGCCATCAATGCCGCCGAGCAAAGCATGGAGTTTCCGAGCACGATTCACGGCAGCTTCGCGGGTACCGCACAGGCCTTCCAAAGCTCACTGGCCAACGAGCCGATGCTGGTGCTGGCCGCGCTGTGCGCCGTTTATATCGTGCTGGGAATCCTGTACGAAAGTTACGTCCATCCAATCACCATTCTCTCTACCCTGCCGTCGGCGGGCGTCGGCGCGCTTCTGGCTCTGCTGATCTGCCAAATCGATCTGACCGTGATGGCCCTGATTGGCATTATCCTGCTGATCGGGATCGTCAAGAAAAACGCGATCATGATGATCGACTTCGCGCTCGAGGCCGAGCGCAAACACGGCAAGTCCTCTGAGCAAGCGATAGAGGAGGCGTGCCTGCTGCGCTTTCGTCCGATCATGATGACCACCATGGCGGCGTTGCTCGGTGCACTGCCGCTGGCTGTGGGCGGCGGCGCCGGTTCCGAACTGCGCCGTCCACTCGGAATTGCGATCGTCGGCGGCCTGATCGTGAGCCAGATGCTCACGCTTTTCACGACCCCGGTGATTTACCTGTACATGGAGCGGGTTCGCCTGTGGGCCGATACCCGGCGCCATCGGCCCTCGCGCAGTGCGGCGATCGCGCCACGAGTCGCCGACGCCTAGCCTGGCTCGCGCCGCGATCACCGTGGCAGAGCGGCCACGTCGAGCGCCCATCGGCTCGATTCGGCGCGAAAGCCTCGATCACCTCATCGTGTTCGACGAAGCGCAGCTGCGTCGCGTTCTGAAGAATTACGCTTCTTATTACAATCAGGTCCGGACGCATCTCTCATTGGAAAAGAATGCGCCGGATTTTTGGCGCCCGCAAAAGCTCGGCCCCATCGCAGCGCTACCAATCCTCGGCGGCCTGCATCATCAATACGACCGCGTTTAGCATTTGACTATGCACAGTCAAGCGGAGCTTCATTCGCCCATCCTCGGGTAAAGGTGCGACGCGATCGCAACCAAGCCGGCAAAGGTCGTGATCAGAACCAGGAAATCGAGACCGATCCCAATCGTGCTGACGCCGTTGCGGAGCATGAATGCGCGGAGTCCGTCAACCTCGTAGGTCAGCGGATTGAGGCGGGAAATAGTTTGGAGCCAGAACGGCATCAGGCGGATAGGATAGATCGCGTTGCTGGCGAAGAAGATCGGCATCGTCAGTGCCTGGCCGATACCCATGAAACGCTCACGGGTCTTCACGAGGCAGGCAACGATGAGTGATAATGTACAGAAGAGCGCTGAGCCAAGTGCGATGAAGCCGATCACGCCAAGCGCGTGTCCGAACTCATGGCTAATTTTGATGCCGAGGACGAGGGCGAGCGCATAGACCACGACCGCCTGCGACAGACCTCGCACTCCCGATGAGAGCGCCTTGCCCAGGACAAGCGCGGTCCGGGGCGCGGGACTGACAAGATAGCGGTGAAGGACACCAAGATCACGTTCCCAGATCGCGGCAATGCCATAGAAAATGGCGACAAAAAGCACGCTTTGAGCGAGGATTCCGGGCGCCAGAAAGTCGAGATAATTTATGCCTGCACTGAGCCCACGGACCTGAGTCATGACCTGTCCAAACAGAAGCAGCCAAAGCGCCGGCTGAACGGCCCGGGAGAGGAGTTCCATCGGATCGTGGCGCAGCTTGCGCAGCTCTGCATCCGCCACGGCCCACACCTGCGTGGCGTAGTCGGTGACCGCGAAGATGGCGGAGTACCTACCCATGTTCATGCGCGCTCCGTCGCGCCTCTCGCACCTGCCGATATCCCTCCTCGGACTCGATTTCCAAGCCGGTATAGTGAGCAAAGACATCGTCGAGCTTGGCCTGCGGTCCAACTTGCCGCTTGAGTTCTGCGGGGGTGCCGACGATCTCGATTTGCCCGTGGTGCATGAGCGCGATGCGGTCACAAAGCTCGTCCGCCTCTTCCATGTCATGAGTCGTTATAAGGATCGTCATGCGATAGGTTTCGCAGAGCGAGCGGATATCATCCCAGACGGCATGCCGGGCGACAGGATCAAGGCCCACCGTAGGCTCGTCCATCACCAGGATCTTCGGCCGGTGCAACATGCTCTGGGCGATTTCGAGGCGTCGGATCATTCCGCCGGAGTAATGCTGCACCAGGCGGTCTGCGTCGCGGGTCAGATTCATCATGGCAAGCGCCTTGGCGATTCGCTGTGCTCGCTCCCGGCGCGGGATCACATAGAGGCGAGCTGAAAGCAGCAGATTCTCGTAGCCCGTGAGTGTGCCGTCCGCGGACAGCATCTGCGGCACGTAACCGATGCTTCGGCGTACGCCCGTGGCCTGGGTGGTGATGTCAAAGCCCACCATGCGCGCGGTGCCCGAAGAAGGCGGCAACAACGTGGTCAGCATCTTAATGAGGGTGCTCTTGCCGGCGCCGTTCGGGCCGATTAAGCCGAAAATCTCGCCAGGCAGAACAGTTAGCGATACGTTTTTTACGGCAACGAGATGGCCAAAACTGCGGGTTAGCACACAGGTACAAATAGCGCTTTCGATATCAGGCTTCAGCCCAGGAGCGTTGGTTGGCGGCCCCGTCTTGGCGGCGAGGGCGCCCCCTGAATCAAGCCGTAGGAGCGAAAAAACTTTCAAAAGAGCGGAGCGCATCCAGCGGCTGGCGTTCCAACCTGCTGTCGCAGGCTCGACAGTCGTTAAGTTTTTGCGGACCACAGATGCCGGGCCTCAACTAGCCGGGCGTGGACTGGCCGCTTGGGCCTTGTTCCTGGTCGTTCCGCTGCTGATGTTCATGATGATGCCCGCGACCTCCACCACCTTCACCATATGCGAACACGGTGGCCACACGAAATCCGGTGCCAATCAAGGCTGCGGCAATTGAGGCAATCCGTTTCCTGGTCATAAAACCTGAAACCGAACGACGGGGTGTTGCGTCAATGAAGTGTCCGTCGGTGCTGCACGCCCGTCGGAACGATACCACGTAATGGCTTTGACAAACCGAAAAAGGAGGCCAGAAAGAAATGCCGGAGGAGACCACCGCGCCTACAGAAGATCGGCGCGACTACGATGCACGACGAGAGGCTCGACGGAGAGAGGAACGCTGGTTGAAAGGCGGGCTGATTGCGGCGCTGGTCTTCCTGGGATTGGCGACGCTTTACAACGGAGCTGCTTACCGGAGGCTCGCCAGAGCGCAGCAACAACTCGCCCTGTCGTTAACTCGTCAGCCCAATAGGGCGCCTGGTTTTGGCCCTATGGCGCCGCCGTTTGGACAAGGCTTTTCGGGCCAGGCATATCCGCCACCGTTTGCTGGCCCTTGGGAGTATCAGGGCCGGCCCGGCTGGGGTTGCCACCACTGGCACCATCATGGACAGGAGCAGGGGCACGATGAAGGGCAGGAGCAAGGTCCCGGCCCGGGCGCCCAGTCCACGCCCGCGCCTAATTGAGGCTCGGGAGCTTCCTTGGTAAGTCGACGGCCAGCCGACACGGGCCCGGTCCCGGCCGGTATTGCGCCCATTAACTTAAAGCGGCAAGGATGGCGGCGATACGGCAAACTTCAAAAGAACCAGCACTGAAAGGAGCCAGCAAGTGAAATCCCGACTCGGCTTGATTGCCGCGTTACTCCTGACGGCGCTCGTTCTGTTAGCGCCCGCAACGCACGCGCAGACCTATGGAAGCCCGCCGGAGGGCGGCCATTCGCAGTGGCGGGCTATGCGGCAGGAGATGATGGCAGCCTGCACGAACCAGTCTGCTGGAACATCATGCTCGTTTTCCCGAGAAGGCCAAATGGTCAGCGGTACCTGCCAAGCAACGCGGCAGGGTCAACTGGTTTGCCGCAGCGGCAAGGGCAGGCGAGGCCAGGAGATGCGCAGCCCGATGGGCGAAGGAATGCCGGGAGGCAATGCCCCGGAGCAGTAATGCGCGAAGGGAAGGTATGAAAAAACATTACCAGTGGTATCAAGAACGTAAGCTACGGCTATGGACGGTCGTTTCTGTTATGTTGCTAGCTTTTGCGTGCCTGCCGCAAACGTGGGCCGCTGGCACCGAGTACGCTGCCGGACAGGGCGCCGAGCTGACCAAATACCTGCACACCCATCACTTACCTCTCGTGAGTGCCCAACTCCTGGCCAACCGGGACGGCACCCGGCAGGTGGTGCTCTACGGATTTACCGCGACCGATTTCGGCAAAGAGGACGCGGTGACCAAGAGCCGCCGCTTTCTCAATGACAGCGCGATCGTGATAAGAAACCGGATCAAGGTGCGGCCCGAGCTGGGAAGCCAAAAGCCGGCTTCTGGATCGCTGCCCGGTGACACGGGAGCAGGGACTTCGGGCGCGTACTCGGGGCAGGACCTCAATCCTGAGGCCTCATCGCAGCCGGCCAATCCGGACGCCGCCAACCTCCAGAATCAGAGTCAGCGTGACCTTCAGTCCTATGCCACTCAGCAACAGCAGCAACAGCAGGCGTATCGCCCACAACCGGGCATGGGCGGCACGGGCGGCGGTTCAGGCCTGACTTTCGGCAGCGGTGGAATGGGCATGGGCGGCGGGAGCCTGGGTGCACTACTGGGCCTGCTCGGCGGTGCCAGCGGATCCCGCTCATACGGGTCGGGCTCCTCCGGATACGGGTATGGTTCGCCGGGCTATGGCTCCTCGGGCTACGGGTCTCCCGGTTATGGATCCTCCGGCTATGGATCGCCGTCGTACGGTGCTCCAGGCTATCCGTCTACCGGATTTCCGCCCAGCGGCGCCCCATCCGGCGGCAATCCGTCTAGCGGATATCCGTATTGAATCTTTCCCCTGGTGCAGTCTGATGCGTACTGCTCTCTGTCAACCGGTTGGCACTTGAGCGGCGGTTGACAGGGGCGAAGTGCGGGCTGGTTGACAGCCTCCTGATACGGAGGTTGACACCGGCTGAGGCCTAAACGTAAAACATCGTTCCAGAACTGAGAGATTCGAGAAGGAAGGCGAGACCTCTCTCTGGCGCTAACCGTTGCGCCGGCTCGGGGTTGAGAAAACAGCGGCCGGTTAGGCTCTGGAGCCGGCCCAGCCGGTTGGGCCGCGCTGCGGATCGTTAGCTCGACGCCAAAGGATGTGCGGGAAGAATGACTCGACGGTCTCGGCCCACCCGGCCAGATCTTGACCGCGATACGCGGTCGGGCTCGTCGTTCATGAGGTCTTTTCCGGAGTCGGGCAGCATCGCTCAAGTCTGTTGCGCAAGCGAGTTGCTGGCTTGCGATCTTCAAGCCGGGGGGCGAGCAAGTCGACGGTCGCGTCAACGTTCTTCGTTGGACTATGGGCGAGGCGATTATCTATGGCCAGACCAATGGAGAACACCGTCTGGTCGATGACGCGGCGCGGCATTGAGTGCGGCTCGGCTGGCTGACCGCGCTTGCGGCCGCGATGTTTGCGCATGCGGCTGGCGGCATTGCACCGAGCGGTGCAGTAGGTTTGGCGCATATCATCGCGGACGAAGACCGTTGCGCACCCGGGGCACTTGGCCAGGAATTCATGCGCGGAAGCCACCAGCTCCTGTGCCGCCAGCTGGAAGCTGAGGAGAAATGTGCGAGTGGGGCTACGGCTGTGCCAGGAGGCGACGACGATACTCTTACCCCTGTCCCGACCGAGTTCTATCGTCTGACGGCGGACAGAACGTGAAATAACTGGAAGACCCGGGTCGGCGATCTTTATGGGGACCGCCCAGTCCTGACCATCCACGAAGCGGCCGACGCCGGCTTCGATCTCGCTCTACAGCAGCTGGAGCCGCTCCGCAGAAAGCCGCGGCATCTTGCCCAGCCACATGGATCCGGCCCCGTTCTGGTAGAGCAGAAAGAGGGCGACCTCGCGCACCAACGCTTCGGGCGCTTGGTGTTGGTTGAGGTAGTTGCGGCGGCGGGCGAAATCTTCGACCAGCCAGCGCAGGCGATCCCTGGGATTACCCAGCCGCTGCAGCAGGGCTGGCTCCGTATTCGAGAGCCAGGCGCGTTCGTACAAGTTCTGTCGGCTTTTCTTTCCTGTTACGCCTTGTCGTCATATAGCGTGACATCCCCCAAGGCGCAGGCGGCGGCGCTGCGCGGGCTCCTGGCGGAAGTTGGCTACGCCGATGCGTTGCTGGTGCGAGAGTTATCTGATGGTCGACTGATGATAATCGATGGACATCTCCGCGCCGAGACCACACCTGATGCCCTAGTCCCGGTCCTGGTGCTCGACGTCACCGAGGAGGAAGCCGACAAGATTTTACTGACACTCGATCCGCTCGCGGCGATGGCGGAGTCGGACGCCGAGCGGATCGAGGCGCTGCTGACGACGGTCCGTACAGACAGCGCAGCGGTGCAAGAATTCTTGAAGCGTATCGCCGGACCCAAGCTGTGGGAAATCCTCCATCCCGAAGACGTCGACGAGGCCACGGTCTCACTCGACCGCGCCGACGAGCTCCGGGCCCAATGGGGCACCGCGCCGGGCCAGCTCTGGCAGATCGGCCCGCACCGCATCATCTGCGGCGACTGCACCAATCTGGATGTCGTCGCGCGCCTGATGGGAAATCATCGTCAGCAAGTGCGCATGATTTGGACCGACCCACCCTACGGTGTGGACTACGGGGCGAAGACCGACTGGACCCATCAGCATGGCGGCGGGCCGCGCCGGCGCGCCATCGAGAATGACTCGCTCAGGCCGACCGAGCTCCAGAAACTGTTCGCTGCGGCCCTGGATGTTGCTCGGCAATCCGTGCTGCCAGGGGCGGTCCTCTACGCGACGGTGCCGAGTCTCTTCCTCAAATACTTCATCCAGGGCCTCGAGGATGGCGGCTTTACTTATCACCATTGCCTGATCTGGGTAAAGCAAACCTTCGTTCTCGGTCGCAGCGATTATCACTACCGGCATGAACCCATCCTCTATGGCTGGCTCGAAAATGGCCCGCACTATTTCATCGACGATCGCACCCAGGATTCGGTCTTCGAAATCGACCGGCCAACCTCGAGCCCGGATCATCCGACCTGTAAGCCGGTCGAGCTGATCGCCCGGATGATCGCCAACAGCAGTCTGCCGGGCGAACTTATTTACGATCCGTTTTGCGGTTCCGGCTCGACCATTGTTGCCGCCCATCAGCTCGGGCGCATCGGTTATGGCTGCGAAATTGATCCGGGCTACGTCGCGGTAGAACTGGAACGGCTATCCCTGCTCGGGCTCAAGCCGGAGGTCATCGACCAATGATGAAGCGGCAACCAGACGGGACCTGGCGCAATACGCGGCAGGCGTTAACGGTGTCAGACGCGGTGCGCCGAGCTCGCTGGGTTGAGGCCGAGACGCTGCGCCTCAAGCGCATGGGCCTTTCCTTCGACGCAATCGCCGAACAGATCGGTCGCGTCGGTTGCGGTCGGGCGCAGGCGCTGGTCGAAATCCCCGCGGGGCTGACCTTTCCACCGGATTACACAATCAGCCGCCAGGCCTGTCACAAGGCGTTCAAGCGGGCCATCGCGCGGGAGCCGTCGCTCGAGCTCGAAGAGTTCCGCAAGCTCGATACCGAGCGGGCCGAAGAGATGTTCATGAATCTCCAGCCTGTGATTCGCAAGGGCAATCCGCGCGCGATCGAGGTCGGGGTCAAGCTGCTCGACCACACCGCAAAAATTCAGGGTTACGCTTCGCCGCAGAGGCATGAACTGACCGGCAAGGACGGCCAGCCGCTGACCCTGCTCCAGGTACTGAAAGTAATAGGGCCAATTTCCGATGAAGACTAAGAAGAGCCGAGTCACGCTCGAGCGGAAGAAGTCTGCACAGAACGTGATCAAAGATCCCGTTCTGTTTGCGAATCACATCCTCGGGGCCAATCTGTGGGAACGCGAGGTCGAAATCCTGCGCTCGATTCAGCATCACCGACATACCGCCATCAAGGCCTGCCACGGCGTGGGCAAGACCTTTACGCTGGCGCATGCGGCGCTGTGG
>Ga0116118_1001927_pt1 | contig 10340 bp, 3 predicted proteins | sample June2015DPH_11_5_FD_89723 | JGI IMG/M metagenome (GOLD analysis project Ga0116118, IMG submission 89723) | Peatland microbial communities from SPRUCE experiment site at the Marcell Experimental Forest, Minnesota, USA - June2015DPH_11_40 | ecosystem: Environmental > Terrestrial > Soil > Wetlands >...
ACCGCGCCATAACCCGCCGAGGTGTCAAACCCACAATCAGTGCCCGCGATGACCCGGTGGGGGTCGCCGATGGCCTGCGCCGCACGGTCGAGGCGCGCAGCGACGACCTCGGGGTGCTCCACGTAGTTCGTCGTCGTGTCGATGACTCCGGCAATGAGGATCATGTTGCCGGGAAGTGGGTTTCGCGTGAAGCAGCGGTACTCGTGAGCGTGACGTGGGTTCGCCATCGAGAGTACGAGTGCACCGACGTGCGCTTCGTACAGCAGCGACAGAATGTCCTCGAGCGGTACATCCCGAGTGTGCGGGCCCTCGTAGTTGCCCCAGCACACGTGCAACCTCACCTGCGCGGGGTCGATCCCGGCCAGGCTCATGTTGATCGCGCCGATGACGAGCTCGACCCACTCTCCGAACTCGGCGAGTGGCCGGTCGGCGAATAGGGTGTGGCGTTCGAGGGCGAGGTCGGGAGCGTCGATCTGGAGCAATAGCCCATGATCGGTGATCGCCCGGTACTCGGTCGAGAGCGCCGCCGCGATGGCCCGCAGGTACTCCTCTCGTGACGGGTAGTGACGATTGTCCATCGCCGCGGCGACGATGCCGGGCGAGGCCGCCGTCATGAACGTCTCGCGAAAGCCGGCACCGGCGACCAGGCGGCACTCCTCATCGACTTCGCTCGTGTCCCGGTAGGCGACGGCACCGATCGCCGCCGGTGCTCTCATGAGATCGACCGGCGCATGTTGGCGACGAGGGAGGACGAGATCGAGGAAGTCCGGATGGTCGGCGAGGTCGGCCATCAGCGGGCGATGGCTCTCGTCCCCGAACCCGAATCCGGTCATGCGATGGCTCACGTAGGTGAAGAAGCTCTCGCGTGCCTGCTCGCCGCCGTTGCCGATGTCGATGCCGGCTTCCAGTTGGGCGGCGATGCTGGCGGCGGTCGCCTCCTCGACTTGCCGGCACAGTTCGTCGGTGTCCACCGGCTCGTCACGGCTGCGGCGACCGTGGAGCTCGACGAGTGCCTTCGGTCTGGGGAGGCTGCCGGCGTGAGTCGTGAGGATGCGGTCGTCGCTCGTCAGCATGCCTGCATTCTGCCTGAGACCGCGAACCCGCACGAAGGCAGCGGCAACTCAACGGTCAGGGGCGGGGACATCGTTGTCGGACGAGGGCGCATTAGTGCCATGCTCGAGCGGTGACGCACATCCCCACGAGAGCAGATTGCCGCGGGGACGCGGCAGTTGTCCGGTCCTGGCAGGTGCAGTCGTCGGCGACCGACCCGGTGCACGGATCGGTCGTTTCCCAGCCCGACTACCGGGCGAGCGGCTGGTACGACGCCTCGCCCCGGTCGACGGTCATGGCGGCGTTGCTGCACAACGGACGTATCAGGGACGTCAGTTACTCGACTTGCTTGCGGGACGAGGTCGACCGGTCGATGTTCGAGGTGCCGTGGTGGTTCCGCACGACGTTCCGGTCGACGGCGTCGCCGGGCTCGCATCTGAGCATCCGCTCCGACGGGATCATCCCGGGCGCCGATCTCTGGGTGAACGGCATCCGGGTTGCCGGGCGGGAGGCGATCGCCGGCGCCTACACGTCGAACTCCTTCGACGTAACCCATCTCGTTCGCCGCGGTGCCAACGTGCTGGCGTACCTCGTCCACCCGGGTGGCCCGATGACCGACCTCTCGATCGGTTGGGTGGACTGGAACCAATGGCCGCCGGACAACAACATGGGCATTTGGCGGGACGTTTTCATCCTTCCGACCGGCCAGGTTCGCCTCTCGCATCCTCGTGTCACGGCCGAGCTCTCGCCAGAGCTCGACGTGGCGCGGGTGGTGGTCACCTGCGACGTCGACAGCCTGTCGGGCGAGCCTGTCGTGGCCGAGATACGGATGACGATCTCGGGGCCGACCGGCCCCATCGAGTTGCGAGGCGAGGTGAGTGTCGCCGGTGCCGTCGCCGGCACTACCTCTACCGGCACTACCGCTACCGGCACTACCGCTACCGCGACGCATCAGTACCGGGCGGAGGCGGAGATCCGGGCCCCAGCCATCTGGTGGCCGCGGGGCGAGGGTGAGCAGCCGCTCTACGACCTCGAGATCGCCGCCACCCTCGACGGCGCGCTGAGCGATCGGGCGACGGCCTCGTTCGGCATCCGGTCGATCGCGAGCGATGTCGCAGCTGGCGGGGGGCGGCGTTTCTTCGTGAACGGCCGGTACACGCCGATCCGAGGAGGTGGATGGTCGCCCGATCTGTTCCTGCGCCACGATCCCCAACGCATCGCCGACGAACTGGGCTACGCCGCCGACATCGGTCTCAACACGATCCGCCTCGAAGGCAAGGGTGAGAACCCGGAGTTCTTCGAGCGCGCCGACGAGATCGGGATGCTCGTGATGCCGGGGTGGGAGTGCTGCAACAAATGGGAGGCACATGCCGGAACCGGCGGGTCGCCGTGGGACGACCACGACTTCGACGTGGCCGAGCGGTCGATGGAAGCCGAGGCATATCGGCTGGGGAATCACCCGTCGGTGTTCGGCTTTGTCATCGGCAGCGACTTCCCGCCTGAGCCTCGGGCATGCCGCCTCTACGTGGACGCCCTGGCTCGGGCGCGCTGGGACCTCCCGATCATCTCGTCCGCGACAGCAGAGGGGACGGAGGAGGCGGGGCCCTCGGGTATGAAGATGACCGGGCCCTACGCCTGGGTCCCGCCGAGCTACTGGTACCTGAACGACCCATCACTCGGGGGGGCCATCGGGTTCAACTCCGAGACCAGCGCCGGCAACAACATCCCGCGGCTCGCCAGCCTCGAGAGGATGCTGTCGGCCGGCGAGCTCGAGCAACTGTGGCGTGCGCCGGAGGCAAAACAGTTCCACGCCGGCCCGCCATCGGAGTTTGACAACCTGGTCATCGTCCATCGGGCGCTCACCGGGCGCTACGGCGAACCGCGCAGCCTGCGGGACTTCGTCGCCAAGGCGCAACTCGTGAGCTACGAGGCGACCCGGGCCCAGTTCGAGGCGTACGGGGCTCGTGCCGGGCGACCGGAACCGGCGACCGGCGTCGTGTACTGGATGTTGAACAGTGCCTGGCCGAGCCTCAACTGGCAGATATGGGACCACTACCTCGACCCGGCAGCGGCGTATTTCGGGACGAAGAAAGCGAACGAACCGGTCCACGTTCAGTACGACTACGGCGACCGGACGGTGGTGGTCGTGAACCGGACACAAGCGGCGACGCCAGCACTCGCGCTCGACTGCGCCGTGCGTGATGGCACCGGCGCTGTGGCGCTGAGTCGCACGGTCGAGGTCGGTTCGGTTGCGCCGGGCGAGGCCGTGACGGTCATGCCGGTCGAGCTGCCTCCGGGCATCGGCCCGACCTACTTCCTCGAGCTCACGCTGACCGGTGCCGGAGCGATCGCAATCAGCCGCAATGTCTACTGGCTCTCGACCGTCGACGATGTCCTTGCGCTCGACCAGACGACGTGGCAGTACACCCCCACGGCCGAGTTCGCCGACTTGCGAGGGCTCGAGCGGCTTGACGCGGCCATGATCGAAGTGGCTGCTTCGACTTCGCCCGCTGAGCCGGCCGACGGGCAGTTGGTGACGACCGTGACGATCCGCAACGTGTCGCCTGGCGGCGTGGCGGCTGTGGGCCTGCACGCGTCGGTGTGGTCGGCACACGGTGATGCGGACGCGGCGGACCTCGGTGATGCGGACACGGCGGCTCCGGTCGCTCCGGTCTGGTGGGACGACAACGACGTCACGCTGTTCGGCGGTCAGTCGGCGAGCGTCGTCGCCTCTTATGCCGGGGGCATGTTGCTCGGCGGCAGTCCGGTCATCGAGGTGGACGGGTTCAACCTTGCCGAACCGGTGCGGGTCGCCGGCGCTTCCACTCCTTCCTAACTCTCGAGCAGCCCAGTTGGCCCTCGCTGTCACGCGAACTCTGCACTGTGCAAACCAACCGTGACACCACCAAGGCGCCAGGGCTTCGCCGGCCGGCTCGCTGTCACGCGAACTCTGCACTGTGCAAACCAACCGTGACACCGCCAAGGGCGCAGCGGTTCCTTGGGTCTCCAGTTAGCTGTGAGGTGACCGTCAGCGCGGCAGACTGTGGGGAGCTCACGAGAAGGGACGGGCATGGGGACACTGGGGTCCGAGGTCCGAGCCGAGATCATCGGCCGGGTACTGGCGTACGCGTCGAAGCGCCTGAGTCACGGGCAGCTTGGGTTGTTCGAGCCGTTCGTAGCCCAGTACTACGCGCGGACGGAGCCGTCCGACCTGGCAGATCGGCACGTGCCTGATCTGTACGGCGCAGCGATGGCCCACCTCGGCTTCGGCACGTGCCGGGCGCCCGGCGAGGTTCGGGTGCGGGCGTACGCCCCAGATCTCGATCGCTATGGCTATGTGTCCCCGCATTCGGTGGTGGAGCTCGTCGCCGAGGACATGCCGTTCCTCGTCGACTCGATGGCCATGGAGCTAACCCGGCACGGCTGTGGACTGCACCTCGTGATCCACCCGATGGTCACGGTTCGGAGGGACGCCGGCGGTGAGCTCGTGGAGATACTGCCCGCCCAGCGCGGCGGCGCCGCGGAGGCGAGCACGGACGGCACATTCTGCGAGTCGTTCATGCACATCGAGGTCGACCGCCAGACCGACCAGGCGGTGCTCGAGGAGATCCGGAACGACCTTGTTCGTGTCGTCGGCGATGTGACGGCCGCAGTGCAGGACTGGTCCGCCATGAGCGGGCGCGCTCTGTCGATCGCCGAGGAACTCGCCGGCACCCCCGGTGACGGCAGGTCCTATCCAGCCGAAGTGGGCGCCGACGAGCGGCGGGAGGCGGCCGAGCTCCTCCGATGGCTCGTCGATGGGAACTTCTTGTTCCTCGGCTACCGCGAGTACGAGCTGGGTGGGGCGGGAGGGGAGGTCGAGCTCCGTGCGGTCGGGGGTTCCGGGCTGGGGATCCTCCGCGAGACCGGCGGCCGGCCGCCCAGTCACCGCTTCGCCAAGCTGCCTGCCGAGGTGCGGCTGCGCGCCTTCGAACCGGACCTGCTCAACATCACCAAGGCGACCTCGCGCAGTACCGTGCACCGGCGAAGGTATCTGGACTATGTGGGGGTGAAGGGCTTCGACGCGGAGGGGAAGGTGGTCTCTGAGCGGAGGTTCCTCGGGCTGTATGCCACCAGCGTCTACAAGCAGTGGCCCGAGGAGATACCGATCGTTCGCCGCAAGGTGGCGGAGGTGCTCGAGCGGGCGGATTTGCCGCCCGACAGCCACAGCGGCAAGGCATTGGCCAACCTGCTGGACAGCTACCCGCGCGACGAGCTCTTCCAGATCGGTGTGGACGACTTGTTCGACCAGGCCATGGTGATTCTCTCGTTGCAGGACCGCCAGCGGCTGCGACTGCTCGTGCGACGGGATCAATTCGGGCGTTTCGTGTCGTGCCTGGTGTTCCTTCCCCGTGACCGGCTGACGAGCGTCGTCGCGCAAGGAGTGCAGGACACCCTGTTGCACGCGTTCGGTGGTCTCCACCTCGAGTACACGGCCCGCGTCACCGAGGCCGTACTGGCCCGGCTGCACGTGGTGATCTACACCGAGTCGCCACCGGACGCGGACCTCGACATCGACGAGCTCGAAACCCTCCTCGCCGATCTCATGCGCTCCTGGCCCGACGACCTGCGCGAGGCGCTCGTCGAAAGCTTCGGCGAGGAGAAGGGGCTCGAGCTGCACAGCCGGTACGCCGATGCCTTCCCGAATTCCTACACGGAGGACTTCGCGCCACGGGCGGCGGTGTCCGATCTGGGACATATCGAGAGCCTGGCGGACTGCGGCGGCTTCACCGTCAGCTTGTACCGCCCGCTCGAGTCGGCAGCCGGTGGGCTGCGGTTGAAGCTGTTCCGCGAAGGTCGGCGGATCACGCTGTCGGGCGTACTGCCACTGCTCGAGAACATGGGCCTCCAGGTGGTCGACGAGCGCCCGTACGAGGTGTCCCCGCTCGGCAGCGACGTCGCCTGGATCTACGACTTCGGGCTCCGTTCCTCGAATCCGGCCGATCTCGAGTCCGACGAGGTGCGGGTCCGTTTCCGCGAGGCATTCCTCCAGGTGTGGCGCAGAGAAGTCGGCAACGACGCGTTTAACCGGCTGGTGCTGCGAGCCGGCTTGGACATCGACGAGGTGACCGTCCTCCGGGCCTACGCCCGGTATCTCCGACAGGCAGGTACCACGTTCAGCACCGAGTACATCGCTTCGACGTTGGCGAACAACCCGACGATCGCCAGTCAGCTCGTACAGCTGTTCCGCACGTACTTCGATCCGGACTTCGTGCTCGGCGGGGATGAGCGCGAGCTCACGACCAAGCAGCTTGTGACCGAACTCGAGCGGGGCCTCGACTCGGTCCTGAACCTGAACGAGGACCAGGCACTCCGGCGGATGCTCGGCGCCGTGAGGGCGAGCCTGCGGACGAATTTCTTCCAACGAACGGAGGCCGGCGGCCCCAAGCAGTGGCTGTCCATCAAGCTCGATCCGAACCTCATCCCCGACGCGCCCCTGCCGCGGCCGATGTTCGAGACCTTCGTCTACTCACCCAGGGTCGAGGGCGTCCACCTGCGGACCGGGAAGGTGGCCCGTGGAGGGATCCGCTGGTCCGACCGCCCGGAGGACTACCGCACGGAGATCCTCGGTCTGATGAAAGCACAGGCTGTCAAGAACGCGGTGATCGTGCCTGGAGGGGCGAAGGGGGGTTTCGTCGTGAAGTCGCCATCGGTCGGCGACTTCGACGCGGTGCAAGCCGAAGGGATTGCCTGCTACCAGACTTTCGTCCGGGGGTTGCTCGACCTTGCCGACAACCTGGTCGGTGGCGAGGTCGTTCCGCCCTCACGGGTCGTCCGCCGTGACAGCGACGATCCCTATCTCGTCGTCGCAGCCGACAAGGGGACGGCGACGTTCTCCGACATCGCCAACGCCATCTCGGAGGAGTACGGGTTCTGGCTCGGCGACGCCTTTGCGTCTGGCGGATCGTCTGGTTACGACCACAAGGCCATGGGGATCACCGCCCGAGGTGCGTGGGTTTCGGTACGCAGGCACTTCCGCGCTCTCGGCATCGATGCCGACACCGTGCCGCTCGAGGTCGTCGGGATCGGTGACATGTCCGGTGACGTATTCGGCAACGGGATGTTGCTGTCGCGCCATCTGAAGCTGGTGGCGGCGTTCGACCACCGGCATGTGTTCCTGGACCCGGACCCGGATCCGGAGGTCTCGTTCACGGAACGTCAGCGGTTGTTCGGCCTGCGCCGATCGTCGTGGGCCGACTACGACCCGGCCTTGATCTCGCCTGGCGGAGGGGTGTTTCCCCGAACTGCAAAGAGCATCCCCGTCAGCGCGCCCGTGCAAGCCGTACTCGGCATCGAAGAGGACTCGCTCCAGCCGGACCAGCTGGTGAAAGCGATCTTGAAGGCACCGGTCGACCTGCTTTGGAATGGTGGGATCGGGACGTACGTGAAATCCTCCGAAGAGACGAACGCAGACGCCGGTGACAAGGCCAACGACAACGTCCGGATCAGCGCGCCGGAGCTGCGCTGCCGGGTTGTGGGCGAAGGGGGCAACCTGGGCCTCACCCAGAGCGGCCGCATCGAATTCGCCATGGAGGGCGGCCGTATCAACACCGACGCCATCGACAACTCTGCCGGAGTCGACACGTCGGACCACGAGGTGAACATCAAGATCCTGCTCGGGCAAGTCATCGCCGATGGCGCGATGACGAGGCGACAGCGCGACGAGTTGCTCGCCGAGATGGTGGACGACGTGGCGGTGCACGTGCTCGAGGACAACGAGGCGCAGACGCGGGCGCTGTACAACGCCGCCTCGCAGGCCTTGAGCATGCTCGACGTGCACGCTCGGGGGCTCACGGCGCTGGAGCGGGCGGGGCTCAACCGGGAGCTCGAGTACCTGCCATCCGACGAGGAGTTGCGCGCACGGGCCAGTTCGGGGCACGCCCTCACGATGCCGGAACTCGCCGTGGTGCTCGCGTATGCGAAGAGCGCGATCTTCACCGACCTGGTGGCGTCCGACCTGCCCGAGGATCCGTTTTGCTCGAAGGAGCTGGAGCGTTACTTCCCGGCAGCGCTACGCGAGCGGCACCTGGAGCAGCTGGGCCGCCACCGGCTGCGGCGGGAGATCATCGCTACCCGGATCACGAACAACATGGTGAACCGGAGCGGCACGACTTTCGTCTTCCGGTTGGCGGAGGAGACCGGGAGCAGTACTTCCGATATCACGAGAGCGCACCTCGCCTCTTGGGAGATGTTCGGGATGCACGAGGTCTGGTCGGACATCGAGGCCCTCGATTCGAGGGTCTCCTCGGCGGTTCAGATCGAGCTGTTCCTCGAAGCCCGAAAACTGGTGGAGCGGGCCAGCCGGTGGCTGCTCGGCCATCGCCGGCACCCGCTGGACGTAGCAGCCACGGTGTCGGACTTCGCGGACGGCCTCGCTCTGCTCGCCGACCACCTGCCTGGCTTGGTCGGGCCAGCCGACACAGCCTGGCAGGAGTCCGCGACCAAGCGCAACGTCGCCGCTGGTGTCCCGGAGGAGCTGGCGCGGCGGATCGCTGAGCTACCGGCGCTGTTCGCGGGGCTCGATTTGAGCGACATCGCCCGTGCTGCCTCGCGCGACCTGGAGGCCACGGCGTCGGTGTACTTCGCCCTCGGAGAGCCCCTCTTGCTCGACTGGCTGCTGGCGCGGATCGTGGCGTTGCCGCGGGATGATCGCTGGCAGGCGCTGGCTCGGGCCGCCGTCCGCGAGGATCTGTACTCGGCGAGGGCCTCGATCACGTCCGAGGTGCTGCGGCTGGGCGAGCCCGGTATGAGCGGCGTCGAGCACGTCGCGCGGTGGCTGTCGGAGATCGGCAGCGTGGCGGATCGCTGCCTGGTGGCGATCCACGGCATTGTCGCGAGCGGTCGCGCGGACTTGGCGGCGCTGTCGGTGGCGTTGCGCGAGATCCGCGGCCTCGTGCAGTCCAGCCGGCCGATCGTGTAGTCCAGCCGGCCGATCGTTTAGCTCAGCCGGCCGATCGTTTAGCTCAGCCGGTCGGTGCGCCAGCACACCGCTCGGAAAGGGAGCTCGACCTGCTCGGCCTCGGCGAGCTCCGGCTGGCTCTCGAGCCAGGAGCGGGCGCGCTGCAGGACTTGGGTGCGCACGTCCGCGGGGAGCGTGATGAGCCGGCTATAGGTGCCGGCGAGGCCGACGAGGTCATCGATGGTCATCGTTCTCGACCAGCGAATCTCGGTGAACTCGGGTTGGGCGTAGGGAGCGCCCGCCGGGAGCTCGAGACGATTGCGCTCGTATCCGGATGGGTTCCTCCCCGCGGTGTCACCGGCTTCGCCATCCGTCTGGCCACCGGACTCGCCATCCGCATCGCCGATCAGCGCCTCCAGCGTCTCAGCCGAGACACCGCTCGTGTCCCTGGCGCGGCGGATCCATTGGCTGAACCACCGGACCGAGCGGTCGGGTCCCGCCCAGACGACTCCGAGGCGCCCGCGTGGACGAAGGACGCGGCCGATTTCCACCAGCGTGGGCTCGACATCCATCCAGTGCCAGGCGGACGACACCAGGACCGCGTCGGCGACGCCGTCGTCGAGGGGTATGGCATCGCCGCGGCCCTCGAGCGCAGTCGCTTGCGGACACCGCCGGGCGAGGACGTCGCGCATCCGCGCATCCGGCTCGATACTGAAAACCTGGCGAACCCGACCGACGAGCAGGCGGGTCAGCGCTCCGGTTCCAGCTCCGAGATCCACGACCACCTGCGCCTGCGGCGGGAGGAGCCAGTCCGCCACTTCGGGCACCGGACCCGAACGGTAGCGGTCGTAGCTCTCGGCGACCGCCCCAAAGGACAGCGCCCGCTGTGACTGATCTGCCATCGCACGCTCCTCTCCCGTCTGGAGAGTAGCGGCGCTTCCAAGCGTCTCGCGAGATCGGTGCGCTGGATCATGAGCATTGCTCTCGGTATGTGCCACAATGAACCGTGGACGCTCCGACAACTGCTCGCGCTCGCATTCGCGCTGAGCTCACGCGGGAGATCAAGGACGAGGCCCGGCGGCAGCTGGCTGTCGAGGGTGCCCCGGCCCTGTCGCTCCGTGCGGTGGCGCGGGAGCTCGGGATGGTGTCCTCCGCCCTCTACCGGTACTTCGCGTCAAGAGACGACTTGCTGACGGCGCTCATCATCGACGCCTACGATGCCATCGGCGCCGCCGCGGAGGCTGCGGACCGATCATGCGACCATGGAGACCACGAGGCCCGCTGGATGGCGATCGGCCGGGCCATTCGCCGGTGGGCGCTCGAGCACCCCCACGAGTACGCCCTCGTGTAC
>Ga0116118_1001948_pt1 | contig 10275 bp, 11 predicted proteins | sample June2015DPH_11_5_FD_89723 | JGI IMG/M metagenome (GOLD analysis project Ga0116118, IMG submission 89723) | Peatland microbial communities from SPRUCE experiment site at the Marcell Experimental Forest, Minnesota, USA - June2015DPH_11_40 | ecosystem: Environmental > Terrestrial > Soil > Wetlands...
CATTAGGCCACCGTACGCTCCTACCACGTTCTGGGCCGCTTCGTCTGCCTAATCCCACGGGAAGCCGTACGTACCGGATGACCGACCGACCACCGACCGACCGACGCGACTTGAGAACGCTCTGATCGACCTCGTCATCGTCGTGACGGAGGGCAATCTTGCTCGCCTGGACGCGCACATGGCACCGGATGTGCGCGAGGCGGGCACGCGGCTCCAAGGGTTCCATCGGGCAGCGATCAACGAGCGGTCGCTCTAGAGACGACTAGATGACGGAGAGCTGTAAGCGGTACTGAAGCACTTATACGCCACCGGGGTGTATCGGAGGGCGGGAGGGCGGAGGTGCCGTAAGCCACCAGGGACTAGGGCCAGCCGTGGCTCCGAGGAGGACCTGTTCAGCGCTCGGACGGGTCCTCGTCGTCGAGGAGGCGGGCGAGCACGGCGGCGATGTCGGGGTCGTCTCGGCGGGCGAGCATGCCGGCCACGATGTCGGCAGCCATCCCCCTTGCGAGCAGCCGGGCTCGCAGCTCGCCGTCGGACAGGTCGTGGATGCTCACGCCACCCGGTGCCGGGAGTGGCGCTGGTTCGGGGTCGTCCCACCCCAAATGCCGTGACCCTCGTGCGCTCCGGTGGCAGCGCAGGACTCGATAACCGGGCAGGAAGCGCAGAACTGACGGGCGGTGTCGTAGTCCGCCCGCTCCTCCTCCGGGTAGAACATCCCCGGCCCGAGTCCCCGGCAGGCTGCCTGTTCGTGCCACGAGGTGCGCTCGGTGAGGACGGCGTTGCTCGCACGCTCGGACACCAAACACCTCCTCCCGTCTACGAGGACCCTACGCCCCGGCTGCGACACCGGCTCAGGAAAGCGAAGCCTTTTAGGCGAGCGGCACTCTTGGCGGCGGCTTCCCGTGCGACTCCAGCTACAGGCGCGTCAACCGCCAGATGGCCGCGGGCACCCTCGTACTCAACGAGCGTCGGGCCTGGTAGAAGACGTAGCCTTCAGGGTCATAGCGGCCAACCAGAACCCGGACCACGCAACGTTGGCCCGTTTCCGCCAGGTCGAGTCCCGAGCAGTGGTGTACGAGGTCGTGAGTTGCAACAGCCCTCGCATCAACCCGAGCTGACGACCAACGGTCGATCAACTCGCTCTGCTGCTCATTCTACGTGACGGCGATGGGCGTGCTCCTTTTGTCGGCGTGCACCGTCAGCCGCCGGCGGCCTCGATCGCCGGCCTCGGGTCCGCTTCGCAAGGTTCGTCTCGGCGCGGCGCCTTGAGCGACTCGACGCTCATATAGCGCTTGGTTATGGCCCACTCGTCGGACTGTTCGGCCAAGATGGCGCCGACGAGGCGGATGACGGCCTGGCGGTTGGGGAAGATGCCGACCACGTCTGTGCGCCGGCGGATCTCCTTGTTGAGCCGTTCCTGGGGATTGTTGGAGCGGATCTTCGGCCAGTGCTCGGTCGGGAAAGCAGTGAACGCCAAGATGTCGTCGGCGGCATCGAGCAGGTAGACCGCCACGTCGTTGAACCCCGCCTGGGTGAGCTTGTCTGTGACGTCGCCGAGCTGGCTCCATGTGGCGTCGCGGTCGGGCTGCTCGAAGATCGAGCGCACCAAGGTGGCGATCATCGGCCAGCTGGCCTTGGGGACCCGTGAGGCGAGGTTGGCCATGAAGTGCGTTCGACAGCGTTGCCAGGAGGCCTCGGCGAGCACAGCGGCGATGGCGGTCTTGATGCCACCGTGCGCGTCGGAGATGACGAGCTCCACGCCGCTTAGCCCCCGGGCGACCAGGCTGCGCAAGAAGGCCGTCCACGCCGCGGTGTCCTCGGTGGTGACGATGTCGAACCCGACGACCGTGCGCCGGCCTTCGGCATTCGAGACCGTGGCGATGACCACAGCGACGTTCACCACCCGGCCGCCCTCGCGCACGCGCTGGGTGAGCGCGTCGATCCACAGGTAGCGATAGGGGCCCTGGTCGAGCGGGCGTTTGCGGAACTCGGCCACCACGGCATCGAGCTCGGCCGCGAGGCGCGAAACCTCGGACTTCGAGATCCCCTCGATCCCCAAGGCCTTCACCAGGTCGTCGACCCGCCTGGTGGAGACGCCCGCCACGTAGGCCTGGCAGATCACCGCCACGAGCGCCTGCTCGGCGCGCCGTCGGGGCTGAAGCAAGAACTCCGGCGAGTACACGCCCTGGCGCAGCTTCGGCACCGCCAACTTCTCGATCGTGCCGACCCGGGTGTCCCAGGGCCGTAGCCGGTAGCCGTTTCTGAAGTTCTCCCGCTCGTCTGTTCGCTCGCCGTAGCCGGCGTTGCACTGCGTCGAGGCCTGGGCGCTCATGAGCGCTTCGGCGAAGGCCTGGAGCATCGCCCGGGCCAGGTCCGTGTCGCCGTCGGCGCCCTCGAGGTACTTGCCAAGCCACGCGCCCGCGTCGATAGTGGTGGGGACAGTCATCGCGATCCTCCTCAAGTAGTTGTCTGGAACTGCTTCTTGAGGTTGACGCGGTGACCGTCGCGTCTGGGGGATGGTCCCTCAGCTCACCTGCTCATACACCACTGGCTGGGACTCAACTAGGAAAGGTGGCAGGTGTTCCAATCGTTCGAGGGTTGAACGGGCAGCTGGCAGGGTGTCGGCATGTGGAACGCGTGGAGCGTCTTTCCTTGGTAGAGGTTGGACGCGGTGGGGTTGCCGTGGACATCGAGCCTGAAGCCGTCGCCCCGGCCGAGCATGCCCAAGAGGTTGTCGAACGAATGGTTCTCGAGCATGAGCACGACGATGTGCTCGATCTCGGGAAGCATGTCGGTACCAGCCGCCGTCTTCGGATATGGGCGCGCTCCCGCTTGCAGCACGGGTGTGACGACCCGGCTCCGTATGTTCGAACCACCTTGGCTGCACGCGCTCAACCCGAGCCCCGCCAAGCCGGCGACAGCACTGCCGAGGAAACTCCGTCGGCTCAAAGCGTGACCAGTGCCGATACCCCCCCCGCACCACGGATCCGAGTGGCCACGACGGTAACGGCCCGACGTCGACCGTTGCACACTCGCTTCAGGAGACCGGGCGATTACCTGAAGCACGTCAAACACTCAGAGGTGTCGCTTTAGCGTCCTTAGGAAGACCATTACTTGCCTCTGGCAAAGATATACCAGTCCGGCCCGCCAGCACGACCTCGCAGCAGCGAGAAGGGCAACCGGCCCAGATCGAGGAGCATGGCCTTGGCCGCGCTGCCCTTCAACCTCACGCAGGGTGACTGAAAAGACTCAATGTTCGAGGTCCGGTGGCCGAAGCAGCAGAGGTGCGGTTAGTGCCGCCTGGGACCTTTGGCGCGTTTCGGCAACCTCGTCGTGAGAGCGCGAGGCGTGCTGACAGGCACGCGTGGATCCATCACGTCGAGACGTTGTCATGGGTGCTGCTGGCCGTCGGGCTGGTGGCGTCGACCACCGCCGGGCTGGCCTGGCGCTTCACTACCGACAACGGTGCAGTCAAGTCCGCTGCCGCCACGGCGGACAGCGCCAAAGCCAGGTTGTCGCAGAACCTGCAGGACAACTTCGACGTGGCCGGGACCATCGCGACACTCGTGACGGTCAGCCCGGGGTTGACCAGCAGCCAGCTGAACCAGTGGTTCAGCGTCGACGGCGGAACAGCGCAACATCCCGACATCTTGGGAGTCGGCTACATCGAAGCAGTTGGGCCCAGTCAGCTGGGGAGCTTCGCTGCGGCGGTGAAGGCCGACCCGCCTTTCGGGCTGTCCTCCGGGACTGGGTTCACGCTGAACCCGCCGGGACTGCGCGCCCAGTACTGCCTGCTGCGCCTCGGCGCCATCGAGTTCCACGTTGCCCCCACCAAGACCAGCGCGTTCTCCCGGGCGTTGGCCGCGTTCAACGCGTTCCTCGCCCCCGGGACTGACGAGTGCGCAGCCACGAGAAGCAACTGGGGCCTCCAGGCGGCGGCAGCGACCGGCGGTGCGACGGTCGCCTCGCTCGACGACCTGATGGCGTGGACCGGAAAACCCGAAGCGGCAGCCGCGGCCCAGACGGAGCTCTTTGGGCCGGTACATCCGATCTGCGAGAGCATCCCCGTCTACTCGACCGGATTGGTCCCGACCACGGCCGCGAGCAGGCAGGCCGACCTGCGTGGTTGGGTGATCATGCTCGTGGGCGCCGACCCTCTTATCAACTCCGTGCTGAGCTCCCAGCGCGACATGGCGGTCACGCTCGCCTATCAAGACCCGACCGGTCCACCGGTAGTTCTCGACCGGGTGGGTCATAGTGTCCCCGGCGCGTACCGCCAGACCGTGACGATGGGCCCATCGGGCCGCTGGATAGTGCATCTCGCCGTACCGCCACCCTCTGGCTTGCTGACGCCGGACATCCAGGGCTTGGTGGTGACCCTGTTCGGGTTCCTTCTCACGCTGCTGATGTTCCTGCTGGTACGGGTGCTGGCCATCTCCCGCTCCCAGGCGTTGACGCTGGTCGAACAGAAGACCGGTGAGCTCGAGCACCAGGCCCGCCACGATTCACTGACCGGCCTGCCGAACCGGGCCTTGGTCTACGAGCGAGCCGAGCACGCCATGACCCGAGCACGCAGCGGCGGTCCTGGCGTGGTGCTCCTCGTCATCGATCTCGACGGCTTCAAGACCGTGAACGACGCGTTCGGACATGATGTCGGCGACGAGCTGTTGCAAGCGGTGGGAGACCGGTTGTCGGCGATGTTCGGTGCCGCTTGCACCGTTGCCCACACCAGCGGTGACGAGTTCGTCGTGCTGACCGACGGCGGGCCCATCGACGATCCCGAACAGCTCGCTGACGCCGTGCTTCGCTCCTTGACGGTGCCGTACCGGGTGAAGGGCGCCGTCGCTACCCTGTCGATGACAGCGAGCATCGGTGTCGCGACGGGACTGCGAGCTTCGGCCAGCCACCTGTTGCGTGACGCGGACATAGCGCTGTACGAAGCCAAGGCAGCCGGCAAGAACCGATTAGTCGTCTTCCGTCCCGAGATGCACACAGCCGTGGTGGACCGGTTCGATCTCGAGAGCGAGCTACGCACCGCTGTGCGCTGCGAGCAGTTCTTCCTCGTGTACCAGCCGATCTTCGACCTCAAGGACATGGGGGTGACAGCCTTGGAGGCCCTGCTGCGATGGAAGCACCCGACTCGCGGCATCGTCCCGCCAATGGAGTTCATCCCGACCCTCGAGTCGTCGGGGATGATCGTGGAGGTCGGTCGGTGGGTACTGGCAGAGGCCTGCAGCCAGGCCCGCCTGTGGCACGAAGCCGGCTACCCCGTGAGCATCTCCGTCAACGCGTCGGGTCGGCAGTTCGAAGCCGGCGATCTGGTGAGAGACGTACGCAGCGCCATCAACGGCTCCGGGTTGGACGCTCGTTTCCTCGTGATCGAGATCACCGAGTCCGTCCTCATGCGCGACCCGAACACCATTGCCGACCGGCTGCGGGAGCTCAAGCAGGTCGGTGTGCGCGTCGCAATCGACGACTTCGGGACCGGATATTCCTCGATGGCCTACCTGCAGCAATTCCCGGTCGACATCTTGAAGATCGACCGGTCGTTCGTGTCGGGGATGATGGACTCGAGCGAAGGCGAGGCGCTCGTCCACACCCTGGCACAGCTGGGGAAGGCCCTCGGCCTGGTGACGGTGGCGGAGGGCATCGAGGACGAGATCCAGCTCAGCCGGCTCCGGATGGAGGGGTGCGACGCCGGGCAGGGCTTCTACTACGCCCGTCCGCTCGAAGCGCAGGACGCCGAACGGTTCATGGCCGAGAAGTCGGGAATAGTCGCCACCCAGAGCGCGCATGACGCACCGAGGACGGGACTGCCACGGACCGGTCCAGTCCAGACGAGCGGGAACGGCTCAGACGGCAACGGCTCACGCCGCAACGGCACGGCGGGCGGTCTCGGTCGCTCTTCGACGCGTCGAGGTGGGAACGGGCAGCACCCCGAGGTGAGGGAGAACGAGACGTTGGGCGCGCTCTGAGAGGCGGGTGGGACCGCCACTACCGTTGTGCAGGTGGCCCGGCACGCCCGTCAACGACGCATCCTCTCGTTGCACTTGGCGGTGGGCGTGGTCGTGCCCGGTTGCTTGGCTCTCACATGGTGGCAGATCACGCGAGCCTTGTCGGGCAACACGCTGAGCTGGGCCTACGTCTTCGAGTGGCCGATCTTCGCCGGCTACGCGCTTTTCGTGTGGTGGAAACTTATACACGAGGAGGACTCGGCCGGAGCAGGTGCCACGGTGGACGGCGACCACGGCACGCCCACAGCACCGGTGTCATCGGCGACGAACCCGTCCCGAGGGACGCTCGAGGAAGATCGGAATGCGGCAGGCCACAGGCCGGTCACCGAGGAGGGCGGCCTATACGAGGACGGTGCGCCGGACGAGGACGACGTCGACGAGGATCTGACGGCCTACAACGAGTACCTGGCCGCCTTGAACGCGAGCGGACGCCGCAAACACTGGTGACACGTGCGTGGGTAGCGCCCTGACGTCCGACTCCACCGACGCCAGGGCGCCGACCAGGTCCGAGGCCAAGGGGAAACCCTGATCACCCGTCGGCCCCAGACCGTCACCACAGTGCGAGTCCCGAGGCCCTGGCGAATTCTTCTTGAATTTTTCAGGAATTTTTTCCCGCCCCTCTTCACCACGCGACACCCTCACGTCATTATTACGGCATGCAGAGCAGCTGGGTCCGACGGACCTCTCGTCCCCCCGTGGAAGTACGAACCAGCACGAGACGCCGCAAGACGGCGAGCGCGTTCTGGCAGGATGGACGAGTCGTCGTCGTCCTCCCGGCCCGGCTTCCTCGAGCTGACCGCGTGGAGCTCGTCGAGGGTCTCGTCCGCAGGGTCCTGGCCCAGCGCCCTCACATCACCACTTCCGATCGCGACCTCGCGATCCGCTCCACCTCGCTCGCCGACCGGTACCTCGGCGGAGTCCAGCCGGTCTCAGTCCGCTGGGTGTCGAACCAGCAACGCCGCTGGGGGTCTTGCAGCTCGCACACCCGCGAGATACGGATCTCCGACAGGCTCCGGGTCGTTCCGGGCTGGGTCCTCGACGCGGTGCTCGTCCACGAGCTCGCCCACCTGGTCGAGCCCACGCACTCGGCGCGCTTTCGGAGGCTGACCAGCCATTACCCGCGCACATCCGAGGCCGACGTCTATCTCGCCGGCTTCACCCTCGGTTTCGAGTCCGCCCGGGCGCCGAGCCCACTCGACGCGGACGGGCGCTGAGCCCATTTCGACGGCGTGTCGCGCGAACTGAGCACACTCGGCGCGGACGGGGAGCGAGGAACAGCTCTCGTGGTTTCGCGGTGGCGTCTAATGGCGGATCCGACGCCCCGAGAACACGGGCGTGGCCACGGCTACCCAGTGCTCCTTGGCGCCTGCTGCCCAGGGCTCGAGATGGCGGGCGGTCACCCGCTGCGACCAGCTATCCCAAGCGTCGGTGATCTCTCTGCCGAGGCCTTGGACCATCACGCTCCATCCCTCGCTCTGTTCGGCATCCACCGAGTCGATCTCGAACACCACCTTGCCGAGCGTCGCCGCGTCCAGCTTGGTCCCGGGGTCAGTGCGAAAAGCAATCGTTCGCCCCTCGAGCACGTAGTTCACGGGAAAGATGAGCGGCCGGCCGTTGCTCACCATGGCGATGCGTCCCACCGACTGGGTGGCGAGCAACTCCAGGCACTCCTCCTCGGGAATCTCTTCCAGGGTCGCGTCTTCCGGCACAGGGTCCTCCGTCAACAGTCTGACCGCTCAGGCGGGCAGGGCGCCCGAGGGGCGCATAATCACGTGAACATAGATACACAACAGTCGGCCAGAACCGAGTAACACTTGGAGTGTTTGCGGACCGTGCACGGAGAGTGAAATCCCTGCTCAAGCGCCCCTTTAGGAACCTTTGGCCCTAAAGAGCCGTTGCGGTCCCGCCGACCAAATCCAGATGAGCTTCGACACGACGGCTCCTGAAAAACGAGGGACGCTCTCGAAGATCGTGGCCGCGCTCCTCATCGTCGTCGTGAGCGGGGCCTTGACCGCAGGAGCGGTGGCCGTGTTCTCGCTGCACCTGAGCATCCGCCCTGTCCTGTCGGGGAGTATGCGGCCAACTTACGCGCCGGGCTGGGCGATCGTCACCCGCCCGACCCCCACAAGCCAGGTGCGCCCGGGTGAGATCATCGTGTTCACCCCGCCAGGCTCGAGCGCCCAGTACGCCCACCTGGTGGTGTCGGTGTCGGGACCTGCCGGCCACCCGGTGATCACGACCAAGGGCGATGCCAACCGGACCGCGGACCCGTGGCACTTGCGGCTCCACGGGAGCACGGTCCCCACGGTGGTGGCGAAGGTGCCGTGGCTCGGTTGGGTGATGGTCGACTTCGAGAACCGGTGGGGGCGCGTGCTGCTGATCGGGGTGCTCGGGCTCGGTGCCTGCTTCGGCGGCACCCGGGCGATCCTCCGAGGTCGCTCAGGAGATCAGGTGGAAGGGAACGAATAAGCGGTCGGAGACACCCGACAGCCGAAGGATCAGGAGAGCGACCATGCGTACCAAGCACAAGCTCATCCCCCGCTCGAAGACGGCCCGCAGACTCCTGGCGACGGGTTTCGCCGCCTCGGTCCTCGGGCTCACCGGAGCGGGCGTCTACGCCGGGTTGACCGCCAGCACCACCGGCACCTCGGTAGTGACGAGCGGCACGCTGCTCATGACCCTCGGTCACGACGGCACGAGCACCGGTCTGCCCGAGACGATCACCGCGATGGCCCCGAGCGACGTGTACAACGTCTATCCGACCCTGAACAACACCGGCACGCTGGCATCGGCAGCGGGTGTCACGCTCGCAGCCTCAGCGAGCCCGGTGAACGCCCTGACCAACGGCAGCATCCCGGGCGAGGGCCTATCGGTCTCGCTCAACATGTGCAGCGTTGCTTGGACCGTCACCACCGGGACCTGCTCCGCGACTCAGACCACGCTTCTCGCAAGCACCACGCTGTCGAGCTTCTCGTCCGCTCAGAGCTTGAGCAACGTGCCCGCGCTGGCGGCAACCAACGGGATCGCCCACTTGCAATTCAGCCTGACCCTGGTCGGGAGCGAGACCTCGACCAACGGGACGCTGCCCAGCCCGACCATCCAGGGGCTCAACACGACGATCACCTGAACATTCACCGAGGTCCAACGCACAGCCACGACCACCAACAGCTGACACGGCGAACCGGGCCTTCAAAGGATAGAGAGATGTCCGAGCACCTCAGTCGCGCGATGACGCCGGAAAAGGCGGCCGTGAAGAAGGCGGCCCTCCTCGTAGCACTCGCCGTCGGCCTCTTCGCTGCCAGCGGCTGCTACACGAACTTGCAAGCCATAAGCACTAGCAGCTCCGTCTCGAGCGTGGCGGCATGGGGTGTGGTGCCCACGAGCACCTCGGTCGCGAGCACCCCGCCGTGCCTCAGCTCCCCTTCCTCGTGCGGGCCCTTCTCCTCCAGCGGTTCCAGCACGTACTACTTCAACATCTGGAACACCGCCACGGTCGCTGTCACCGGGCTCAGCTACGTCCTCACATCGACGACAAATACCTGGCTGTTCGCCTGTTCGGTGGCCTGGGTCAACGGCGCCTGCTGGGGAACACTTACGCTGGAATTCGGCCCGGTCACGAGCGGGACCTACCTGGTCTCAGGCGGTGTGCTGCCGACCAACCCCGGAGCTGAGGTCTACATGGAGGCCGTCTTGTCCACTCCGTCTGCCATCAACGTCAGCATCTCGGTCAGCTCCGGGTCGACACGTCAGATCCGCGCGGCCGCCACCACCAACGCGTAGCGCGGGTCGTCCGAGGGGCGGCCCCCGTGGACCACGTCTCCCGGCCGGACGCCTGCGGGGTCGGTAACGTGGGCCCATGGCCACGTCAAAACGCAAGCCCCTCACAGGCGAGCCGACCACCGACGAGGAAGACCGAGTTCTCGCACTCGTGGACGAGCTCCTCGCCGAGCACGACCCCGCCAGCACCCCGGCTGTCGAGTTCCTCGGAGCGCGCTTCGACGCCGGGCTCGCCTGGATCTGGTTCCCCGAGGGCTACGGCGGGCTGGGCCTGCCCCCCCAGCTCCAGGACCCCGTCGAGCGCAGGCTGCGCGAGGCGGATGCACCCAGCGTCGTCGGCCAGAACGTCATCGGCTACGCGATGGGCGCGCCCACGGTCCTAGCCCACGGGACCGAGGAGCAGAAGAGGCGCCTGCTGCGACCCCTGTTCACCGGCGAGGAGATCTGGTGCCAGCTCTTCAGCGAGCCGGGCGCCGGCTCCGAC
>Ga0116118_1001949_pt1 | contig 10273 bp, 7 predicted proteins | sample June2015DPH_11_5_FD_89723 | JGI IMG/M metagenome (GOLD analysis project Ga0116118, IMG submission 89723) | Peatland microbial communities from SPRUCE experiment site at the Marcell Experimental Forest, Minnesota, USA - June2015DPH_11_40 | ecosystem: Environmental > Terrestrial > Soil > Wetlands >...
CGTAAAGCCGCCTCTCCATCCAGACACTACCGATTTGACACTTGCCGCAAGGAGCCCGACAACATTTTAAAGATACCCGAGCTCATGACCCAGAGCCCGGAGCTGTTCGCCGCTCAGGAAAAGTTCCGCCTCTGTAGCCTCGAAGCCTTGCTCGAGGGTGCGGCGCAGGTGCAGGGAAGCGATATCCGCCAACTGCTGGTCGGTCAAACTCTTACCCTCGCGCTCGCGCAACTGGGAGAGTGTCGCGCAGGAGATCGCCACCGTCGCCTTTCGGCCGTCCAGCAAGAAAACGGCATCCATGCTGTCGCTGTGGCGGGTGGCGATGGCGGGGTAAAGGTGAACGAAGCGAACTTTCACCGGCGCGCCCAAGCCTTTCGAGGCGACTTCAAACGGTGCCACAAGATAGCTCATCGTTCCTGTTCCTTGACGCTCCGGCGTTTTGTGCCCACGGTTCCGGGACTTACACTCCGATTATAGCTTACATCCTGATGTAGCTCTTGGACACTGTATACTGAGGTCAGCAAGATGGACAAGGGACAGAAGGTCCAGGGGCGCCCGCCGCTGCGCCGTCCACGGCGGCCTGCCAGGCACCGCACCCGTTGAACCCAGGGCGGTAAAGAGCTTCTCTCCGGCCTTCGGTTTCTCGCGCCCCTACCTGCAGATTCCGCTTGAAGTTTTTGCATTCCGAGCGTAAGAATTGCCTTGGCGAGACACCGCTTGGCGGCCCGAGCCGCTGCTTAACGGTTTTGTTTCAGCAGGATAGCAAAAGGCAGGAGTGGCATTCGGCGTGCTCTACCCAGTCGTAGGGACAAGACGGGTAGCCGGTAAAAGAGAGTAACCGGGCCCTGAGAAGGAGAAAAACCAAATGGCGATTGATGAGGTTCCTGAGAAGGAAGTTCACGTCGTCGAACCGGAGCGTTCTGGTTCGCAAGGCAAGTTTCTATTGATCTTAGTTGTACTGGCGGCGTTGGCCGCTGGTGAGATCTATTCCTTCCACAAAATCAACTCAACGCGCGAGGCGCTGGAGGTGCAGCAGGCTCAGACGCACAAGCAAATGGCCGCCGAATTCCAGGATCAACTGGCCAGCCGTTTGAGCGCGATCGAAAACGCCAACGCGCAGCAATTCGATGCACTGAAGGATGAGTTAGACTCTGCGGCAAAGCGCCTGGGAGCAACGGGCGGTGAACTGAAACGCTCACGGGCGATGGTGGCTCAGCTCCAGAAGGACGAACAAGCACGGTCCGCACAGCTTCAGGAACAATTGGCTCTGAAGGCCGACCAGCAGCAGGTGGGAGCGCTCGGCCAGGACGTTTCCGCGCAGCGCAGCGACCTCGATAACACCAAGAAATCGCTCGATTCCGTGCGCTCCGACTTGGGAATGGCCCGCAGCGAAATGGGCACGCTGATCGCCCGCAATCACGACGATGTCGAGACTCTTCGCAGAATGGGCGAACGCGACTACTTCGAGTTCACGGCCACCAAGAAGGCCCCGGCGCGGGCGGCGGGAGTCGGGTTGACGCTGATCAAGACCAACGTGAAGCGGCATCAATTCAACTTGGCTATGCTCGTCGACGACGTCCGCGTGGAGAAGAAAGATCGCACCATCAATGAGCCAATCTTCTTCTATGTCAACGGCTCAAAGCGGCCCTACGAGCTCGTGGTCAACGCAGTCAGCCAGAACGAGGTCAAAGGCTACGTCAGTACCCCCAAAAGCGCCAACAAGGAAGTTGCGATACGCTCCGGAGATGCGCACTGATCGAATGCCGAGGAGACTCGGGGCGAGGCGGGCAATCCCCCGGGTCTCCAATCCTCGCGGGTGCGGTCCAACACGACCTGAAAACACAGCGGATAGCAGCACAGCCAACCCAGTATCGTTCATTGCGCAAAAACTATTCACCTCCTCGTGGCGTCCTGCCGATACCTAAAAGAGTGCGGAGCAGCGCAGGCTGCGAGGAGGATGGCGCCCTGAACTCTGAAGCGTTTCAACGTACTTTATACATGCGCGGAAGAATCCGACGACCGGCCGGCACGCTGACAGCGCGCGAGAAGGCGGTCGCGGCTCGTGTTGCCCTGGGACTTTCGAACGCCGAGATAGCCGGGGACATGAAGATTTCAATTCAAACAGTCAAGAACCATCTGTGTTCCATCTTCGAGAAAGTTGGCGTGACGTCCCGCCTGGAGTTGGCCACCAGGCTCCTCGGTCGTGATTGCAGCTTGTGCCCCATGCGGAAGCCCTCGGGCCTTGCGCAAGTTGAAACGTGCGGCGTGACTGGCCTGCCATTGCCGACTCCCGTAGATGTCAACCCCAATCCCTGGCGGTTAGCGTAAGATCGATGGCCAGGCAGGTGGTTCACGTTTCGACCACTCCAGGGGCGGTAGTCAGTGGCCCAAGGCCGCCGGGCCCGGGTAGGACGATCCTCGCCCCGTCCCGCTCACGCGGGAACCCCTCCCCCGCGTGGGCGGGAGAGCGGACGGCGGTGACGGGCAATTCGCGCGGCCCACGGGTCCCACCCCAAATGCTGCCGATGCTGCCGCGACTGTGAAGCACGCCCGGGGCTGCCTCAATTCTCAAACGGACTGTACTTATTTGAAAGTAGCGCCGACCTTCAGAGCCTGCCCTGAGCGAAGCGAAGGGTCGGCAAACGCCCCGACAGGTCGGGGCGCTACGGCGCAATTCACAACACCTCCCGCTCCCCCCAATTATTTCCCTGAAGCGGTTTCATTCTGTATGATAACGATATGGACGTGGCGGTGCGGTGTCGCAACCTGGTCAAGACTTATGACGGCAGCGTCGAAGCGGTGCGCGGACTCGACCTCGAAATCCTGAGCGGCGAATGCTTTGGGTTGCTCGGCCCGAATGGCGCGGGCAAAACCACCACCATCGAGATCCTCGAGGGGTTACTGCCTCAAACCTCCGGCGAGGTCGAGATACTCGGGAAGACCTGGAACGCCCACAGCCGGGAACTCCGCGAGGTGTTGGGGATCTCGCTTCAGGAAACTCGCCTGAGTGAGAAGCTGACGGTGCGGGAAACACTGGAGCTGTTCGCCAGCTTTTACCGGCAGCCGCGTTCAACGGATGAGGTCATGGAAGAGATGGCACTTACTGAAAAGGCAAATAGCTGGGTCGGCAAGCTCTCGGGAGGCCAGCGGCAGAGGCTGGCGGTAGCGACGGCGCTGGTGGCCAATCCGAAAATCCTGTTTCTCGACGAACCCACGACGGGATTGGATCCGCAAAGCCGCCGACAACTCTGGGACATCATCCGCCAGTTCCAGAGCCGCGGCGGAACCATCCTTTTAACCACCCATTATATGGACGAAGCCGAGCGGCTTTGCGACCGAATCTCGATTATCGACCACGGCCAAGCCATTGCCTCCGGCACGCCTGCCCAGTTGATTGAGGAGTTGGGCGGGCATCAGATGGTGGAATTCGATGCCACGGATAACGACCCCGGCGCCAAGGAAGTGTGGCGGTCACTTCCGAGTGTCGAGGCCGTCCATGAGGAAAACGGCTGTGTGATTCTGAGCGTGCGCGAGACCCATGAGACGATCCCTCCCCTGCTGGCGGCCTTGCAGAAGCGAGGTGCGCGGTTGCTGCGCCTCACGACTCGCCAGGCCAGCCTCGAGGATGTCTTCGTACATCTCACCGGACGGCACCTGAGGGAGGACTGAGCGGCCGTCAAAAGAATGACTCCCCTCTTCGCCGGAGGAGGGAAATTGCCAAGCTTGTAGCTGAACACGATGAACACTCAATCCCAAACGGCGGCTCCCCCCATCCCTGGGGCGAAAACCTCTACGCTCGCACCGGTCAACGGCCGTTGGGCAGGTTACTTGCACCTGCTCATCGCGCGCGAGAAAGAGATGTGGCGCGAGCCGGAGGTCATCTTCTGGGTATTTGGATTCCCGATATTATTGGCCCTAGGACTGGGAATTGCCTTTCGAAACAAGCCAGCCGAGGTGCACCGCATGGCCATCGTGGCCGGGAAGGATGCGGCGCGCACACTCGAAATGCTGCAAGCGTCTCCTCAAAAGGGGTTGGTAAAGGCGGAGGTGCTTCCCGAGTCGAGCGCCTTCAATCAATTTCGGCTCGGAAAATACGACTTGGTGGTGATCCCGCAGTCAAGCAGCAGCTTCGAATACCGATTCGATCCTGCGCGCCCGGAGAGCGTGTTGACTCGCTCCATTGTGAATGACGCCTTGCAGGCGGTGGCGGGGAGAAAAGACCCCCTGGCCACGTCTGAGAAGGCCTCGACGGAGCCGGGCGCGAGATACATCGACTTCCTGATCCCAGGCTTGCTCGGCATGAACCTGATGAACTCCGGCATGTGGGGCGTCGGCTTTGCCCTGGTCGACATGCGCCAACGAAAACAGCTGAAGCGATTCGTGGCCACGCCCATGCGCCGGGGCGATTTTCTTCTGGCGCTGGCCTCGAGCCGCTTGATTCTGATGCTGGTCGAACTGGTGCTGTTACTCGGCTTCGGCATTCTGGCATTTCACATGCGGCTGATGGGTTCGTGGGCGGCCGTGATTCTGATCAGTGGAATCGGCGCGCTTTGTTTTGGCGGGTTAGGTCTGCTCACCGCCAGCCGGGCCCAGAAAATCGAGAGCATCAGCGGACTGATCAACCTGGTGATGATGCCGATGTGGCTCTTTTCGGGCGTCTTCTTCTCCTACGAACGTTTTCCCACTGTACTGCTGCCTCTGATTAAACTCCTGCCTCTCACCGCGCTCAACGACGCTCTCCGCTCCTCCATCCTCGAGGGCGGTTCGCTGGCGACTCAAGGGTCGCGCCTGCTCGTCATGGTCCTCTGGGGCGGCATTTCCTATCTGCTGGCGCTACGCTGGTTCCGATGGACGTAGGGAAGGCAGGAGTCAGGAGTCAGGATTCAGGATTCAGGAGTCAGAAGTTAGAAACGTAACCCACTCCCCCTTGGGGGAGAGGGTGGCCCACGACGGCGCTTTCATCAGCCGTCGGGGGTCCGGTAAGGGGGTACTTGTAGGGGCGGCCCTGGTGGCCGCCCTAGGCACCCACAAGGGGTGCCCCTACGACGAGGACGATGGCTGCGTTGGGTCTCGTTTCACCCAAAGATACGCTTTAACGGAGTTCTTCCAGAAGAACTTCTCCGCCACCGCTCTGCCCTTGCTGGTGAAGTAGTCACGCACAATACTCAGCACCTGCGGGTACGTACCCCACTTATCGCTGTTGGGCCAGTCGCTACCATACAGCAGCCGGTCCCGGCCGAAAATCTCCCAGATCTCATCCAGGCGCGGCTTGTAGAAATCCAGGTCGGTCGGCACTCTCCCGTCCACGCGCCGCAGGACTTCCGAGACTTTGACGTAGACTTGAGGCCGTTTGCCCAACTCGCGCAAATTGTGCGGGTACGCCTCGCGGGCACGTTTTTCGGTGGGCGGATCGAGCTGCGGCAGGTGATCGACCACAACTCGCAAGCCGGGAACGCGGTCGGTGAGCCGCACCAAGGCTTCAATCAACCCTGGGTCGGGGTTTGCGCTGTCCAAAGCCAGATTGGCATCCGCCAGTGCCTTGAGGTCGGAAATGAAATCCGGCCGCGACAACTGTTCGCCAAGATTCCTGTTCCACAAGTTTCCGTAGCGAATGCCCCGAAACAGCGGGTTGCGGTGAAATCGGTCAAGGTTTTTGCGGAAGTCCGGCTTGCCTGGCTCGAGGTCTCCGACCGTTCCCACGATGATTTTGTCCTTGGCAGCAACATCCAGCACCCATTGGTTGTCTTCGAGCCAGGGACTCGCCTCGACCTCGATCGCCCCAACAATGCCTAGCCCCTTCGTGACCCGCATATAGCGCTCGGGCAAGGCAGGCTTGTACAGAACTGCGTCACTCTTCTCGGGCCAAGGCACACCCTGCGGGCGCGTGGGATCGAAGAGATGGATGTGGGTGTCAATGATGGGTATCGGGGTGGCCCCGGGGGTAGCACCCAAACCCGCAATCCCCGCTGCGGCAAACAGAAATGTTCTGCGGTCCATGACGCTATTCTACCACCGCGTCATACGGGGCGGCCCGTGCAGAGGCTCTAAGGAGGGCCCCGATGGACGGGCCGAAGACCTAAACCGCCGGTCTGCGCCGCGGTTGATTTCGGTTATGCATGCTTGTTAGGATGGTGCGTCATGACCCAACATCTTACTCGACGCAGTTTCCTGAAAACCACAGGCGCGGCAGCCGCAGCGCTGGCGACGCCTCGAGCCCTACGCTCCCAGCAGGCTTTCGCGCCTTCGTGGGACTCGCTGACGAAGCACGCCGCTCCCGCGTGGTTTAACGACGCCAAATTCGGCATCTACTTCCACTGGGGGCCTTACTCGGTGCCGGCCTTCGACAACGAGTGGTACTCCCGCAACATGTACATCGAAGGCCAGCGGGCGAACACGTACCACAAACTCGTCTACGGCCCTCCCTCGAAATTCGGCTACAAGGACTTTATCCCCATGTTTCGCGCGGAGAAGTTCAACCCGGAGGAGTGGGCGGATTTGCTGCGCAAGGCGGGCGCGAAATTCGCCGGGCCGGTCACCGAGCACGCCGACGGCTTCTCCATGTGGGACTCGAAAGTTAACAAGTGGAATGCGGCCGCCATGGGCCCTTGCCGTGACGTGGTGGGAGAAATGAGCAGAGCGCTTCGCAAGGAGGGCTTGAGATTCATTTCCACGTTCCACCATCAGTGGCTGTGGGGCTGGTACCCGACCATCGACAAGTCGGTTGATGCTTCGAATCCCGAGTACAGCGGACTTTACGGCCCACCGGCTCCCCAAAGTCCGTTCAGGGATTACAACAAGCCTACGCCGCCACCGTCGCCTGCCTTTCAGGAAACCTGGGAAGCGAAAGTCCGAGAAGTGATCGACAGGTACCACCCCAGCCTCATTTACTTTGACAGCCGCCTGAACATCATTGACGAGCGCCGCCTGGCCGAGGTGATTTCCTATTACTACAACCAAGGCGAGCTTTGGCATGAGGAAGTCAGCGTGACCTACAAGGAAAAAGACTTGCCCTCAGGCGCTGGAATTCTCGATATCGAGCGCGGCAGGCTCGACCATCTTGCCGACTATAAGTGGCTGACCGACGACGCCATCGACTGGAATTCCTGGTGCCACGTCCAGAACGCGAACTACAAAACCGCGCATCGCATCCTCGGTGAGCTCATCGACATCGTCAGCAAGAACGGAAGCTTCCTGCTCGACATCACCCCCACCGCCGAAGGAGTCTTTCCCCGGCCGGTCGTCGAGCGCCTGCTCGCCATCGGCGAGTGGCTGTCGGTGAACGGCGAGGCGATTTACGGCACGCGGCCCTGGAAGATCTTTGGAGGAGGTCCCACCCAGGTCCAAAGCGGCATGTTCGGCGAGGAGCATATTCCGGACCTCGGAGCAGAAGATGTTCGCTTCACCAGCCGCTGGAAAACTCTCTACACCATCGCCTTCGATTTGCCCCGGAACACTCGTGACTTGCTGATCAAACCACTCAACACACGCGACGCGCTTCTCGCCAAGGGCGAGATTGCGGATGTTACTCTCCTGGGCAGCGGCGCCAAGCTATCCTGGGAACATAGCGATGTGGGCCTTAGGATAAGCCTGCCCATCGCCAAACCCGCCGCCCTCGCCTATGCCTTCAAAATATTGTTGAATTGACTGTAATAATCGGCATGGTGGCTCGTCCTCAGATTGACGGCAGCCGTCAGGAGGCGCCCGTGCGATCGGCCACCGCGGAGGTCACAATTCCCAGCCCCAGCGATGCAGTTGAACGACTGTTCCGCGCGCACCACGCTCTGGTCCTTCGTGCTGCCTACCGGATCACCGGCAATCGCACCGACGCCGAGGATGTCCTCCAGACCGTCTTCTTGCGCCTCATCGGCCGCGACGGCGCGGCCCCTCAAGTGGAGAATTCCGAGTGGTATCTTCGCCGTGCGGCGGTCAATGCCGCGCTGGACGTGGTGCGGGCCCGGCGAGTGGCGGAGAGCGCGCCGTTGCCGGACTCGCTGCCCGCGCGCGGAGAGTTGGAGCGGGGAGAATTGCGCGAATGCTTGCGGCGCTCTCTGGCGAGCTTGAGTCCGCAGGCGGCCGAGATTTTCGCTCTGCGTTTCCTGGAGGGCTACAGCAATCCGGAAATCGCCCGCATGCTCGGCGTTTCGCAGGTCTGGGTGGCGGTGACGGTGCACCGCACCCGGCGGCGGCTGCAAAGGGAGATTCGTTCCTACATTGGAGGCAAATCATGAGCCAACCATCAAAACAACGAGACCCAAGCTTGGATGAACTGATCACCGAATTGCGCCGGGACGATGTTGCCGATCCGGCTGTGGAGCGGGCGGCGGATCGCGTCTGGGCTCGGCTGCGCGAGCGCTTCCCTGCCCCGGCGACGGCAACTGCTTCGGACGTGGAGAAGATTCGCGGCTGCGCGGATTTCCAGGCCCTGCTGCCTGCTTACCTGGGCGGGAGCCTCTCCGAAGCGCGATCGTCGTTGCTCGAGGACCATCTTCATGGCTGCGTGGCCTGCCGCCATGCACTGCGAGAAGCGCGCCACGGTATGCAACCTGTCGCCCCTCAAAAATCTGAGATTGCCGCCGCGCGCGGCACCAGAACCAGATGGATCATGCCTTGGGCCGTCGCGACAGGCGTGATCATCATAGGCCTCGTGGTGTTTCTGAGCGACGGACGCTGGGCCAGAATGCTTCGTGATACGGAAACCGAAGCGGCCGTGCTCTCCGCCGAAGGAACTCTCTATCTTGATTCTGGACGCGGCGGCGAAGCAGTTCTTCCCGGCCGTTCCATTCATGAAGACGAAGAGATTCGCACTGCCAAGGCTTCCTCCGCCGTGATCCGGATGGTGGATGGATCGACAGTTGAAATGGACCAGCGCACTTCATTCTGGGTGTCCAAAGGCTGGCGCGACACGACGCTCCACTTACAGCACGGCAACATCATCGTTCGCGCGGCCAAGCAGGGCCGAGGCCGGCTCAACGTTGCCACACGGGATTGCCTGGTTTCCGTCAAGGGCACCATCTTTGCCGTGGACGAAGGTATGAAGGGCGCGCGAGTTTCCGTTATTCAGGGAGAAGTGGAAGTCGAGCAGGGGCGCAACACACAACTGCTCCATCCGGGGGAGCAGGTCTCGACGGAGCCGGATGTGGCGCCGGTTCCCGTGAGCTACTCGGTATCGTGGAGCCGCAACCGGGGTGAATACCTCGCGCTGCTGGGCGAGTTTGCGGCCCTGCACAAGCAGTTGGAGGCTCTTCCGGGACCCGCGCCCCGCTACAACTCAGTCCTGCTGAATCTGGTGCCGGATGACACTGTATTCTACGCTGCCATCCCGAACCTGGGCTCGACGCTGATGGAAGCGAATCGGCTTTTGCAGGAGCGCATCCAACAAAGCGCAGTCCTGCAAGCCTGGTGGGCCCGCCAGCAGGCGTCCGGAGGAGCGGGTAAAGAACCCGAGTTGATTGAACGGCTTCGCTCTTTCAGCGACTACCTCGGGGACGAGATTGTCGTCGCCATGACCGCCGATCAGCATTCGCCCATCGTTCTGGCAGAGGTGCGACGCCCCGACTTCCGAGCCTTTCTTCAGCAGCAACTGGGCGAGATCAAACGCGACGGGAAGCAACTCGAAGTGCAGATCGTGGATAACCCATCGTTGCTTCCGCCTGCCACGGGCAAAAACACCACGCTGGTTTACTTGCAAAACAACCTGATGGCGATGGCCGCGGACGCGCGCCAGTTGCAGAAAGTGGCTCTCCGAATGGAGCACGCAACTCCCAGCGGTTTCACTTCCACACCTTTCTACAGCGCCATCCGTCAGGCATATCAAGCGGGCGCCGGCTTACTTATTTGCGCTGACATGGAACAAATTCTTGCGCATTCCGTAAATCAGAAAGGGAGTTTGGATTTGATTCGGGACGAGAGGACCGGCCTCGCCGACATGCGATATCTCATCATGGAAAGCAAGGACGCAAGCGGCCGCACTGAAAACCGAGCGACGCTGACGTTCGCCCAGGCGCGCCACGGCCTGACAGCTTTGCTGGGCTCCCCCAGCCCTATGGGGACCTTGGATTTTGTGTCACCCACCGCCAGCCTTGCGATTTCCTTTGTCGTCGAGAACCCGCAGGAAATCGTGCAGGAAATCTTCAGTCTGGCCGGTAGTCATGATCCGGGATTCACCGAGGGCCTGGAGGACTTCGAATCGGAAACCGGAGTGAATGTGTCGCAGGATTTGGCAGCCCAACTGGGCGGCGAGGTCACATTTGCGCTTGATGGTCCGATTCTGCCC
>Ga0116118_1001955_pt1 | contig 10262 bp, 3 predicted proteins | sample June2015DPH_11_5_FD_89723 | JGI IMG/M metagenome (GOLD analysis project Ga0116118, IMG submission 89723) | Peatland microbial communities from SPRUCE experiment site at the Marcell Experimental Forest, Minnesota, USA - June2015DPH_11_40 | ecosystem: Environmental > Terrestrial > Soil > Wetlands >...
AGCGCGGATATATCCGCGACCCTGAGTCAGCCGAGGCGTTTCAAGCGGCCGCTCAGGAACTCTGTGACGCGGACGGGTGGGAGAACCCGGCCGGTATCCGCGAGCTGGTCGCTGACCTGGCCCTCGAGGGTGGCGGCGTGAAAGGAATCGGTCTCGTCGGCGCAGTTCTCGTGCTCGATGAGGCGGGTTATCGCTTCGAACGGGTCGCCGGCACCAGCGCCGGCGCGATTGCAGCCTCGCTCATCGCCTCGATCACCCAGGCCCACAAGAAGATGACGGACCTGAAAGGAATCATCGATCGCCTGGTGTTCACGAATTTCATGCCGGAAGGCAAGGTGCACGAGTTCATCGACGGGCACCTCGGGAAGTTCGGCAAGGTGGCCGTCGATGTCGCCACGTTGACGGACCACTCCGGCCTGTATCCGGGCACGTATCTGTTCGACTGGCTCACACCGATCCTCGAGCAGATGAACGTCCGGCACTTCGGTGATCTCAAGATCACTTTGCAGGATGACCCCGGCATGAGCCTGCCCGAGGGGCACGAGTACCGGCTCGTGGTGAACACGTCGGACATAGTCCGTGGACAGCTGGCGCAGCTGCCGTGGGACTACCCGCTCTACGGTCACATCGCCGACGACGAAGAGGTGGTGCAGGCCGTCCGTGCGTCGATGTCGATCCCGTTCTTCTTCGAACCGGTCACGTTCAGTGCGAATCGAGCAACCGTCAGGATTCCGCGCCCGGACGGCGGCACGATCGATCAGATCTACGAAGCCGGCGAGGTCACCTTCGTCGACGGAGGCATGTTGCAGAATTTCCCCATCACGGCGTTCGACCGCGTGGACGGCGCACCGCCGCGGTGGCCCACAATCGGCATCAAACTGTCGTCACTGCCGACACACTGGCCGGCGACGGAAGCTTGCCAGAGTGCACTGGCCGTCGGGATCCATTGCGTTCGCACGATGATGAACGAGTGGGACAATTACGAGATCGACGCGACGACCGCGGCACGCACGATCTTCGTCGACAACGCCGGCCTCACTGCTACGGACTTCGACCTGTCGCCCGCTCAGCAGAACCAACTGTTCGCCAACGGCGTGAACGCCGCCACCAGATTCGTGATGGAAATGTCCGCTGCCGGCCACGTTCCTCGGAGCGCCCAAGAGTCCGGCGCGCACGTGCGCACTACGAGAGGGCCAATCGTCAGCCCGCACGCCCTGCCCTGATCGAAGCCGCTCGGCGCTCAGTCAGCTCGCCAGCGTCGCGTGCATCTCCCACACGAGGATCTCCGCGGGATCACGGGCGGTGACGCGCTGGCCGCCGCTGCCGGTGAGTCGCACGGCGTCGCCCTCGGCCAGAGGGCCGGCGCCTTCCAGCTCAACGCTGCCCCGGGGGACGAAGAAGTGGACGAACGGGGCGTCCGGCAAGCTGAGCTGCTCGCCCGGGTTCATCCGGGCGGCGTGAAGGGCGGCGAAGCGATTCTTGATCCGGATAGCCGAGGCGCCATCGTGGCGGGGCATGCCGGACGCGACGGTCACGAGACCGCCGCGGAGCAGCTCATCGTCTATCTCGAGCTGCTCGTAGCCAGGGGTGATCCTGGTCTCCTCGGGCACGACCCACATCTGGATGAAATGGACGGTCTCGTCGTGACTCGGCCCGCCTTGGATGCGCCAGGAGTCGTTCTTCTCCGAGTGGCGGATGCCGGTACCAGCGCTCATGCGCTGCGCAAGCCCCGGATAGAGCACGCCGCTGTTGCCCTCGGAGTCCTGGTGCACGAGCGAGCCCTGCAAGACCCAGGTCACGATCTCCATGTCCCGGTGAGGATGCGTCTCGAAGCCCGTCCCTGCCAGGACGCGGTCGTCGTTGTTCACGAGGAGGAGACCGTGGTGGGTGTTGGTGCTGTCCCAGTGCGGGCCGAACGAGAACGAGTGCTTGGAATTGAGCCAGTCGATCTCGGTGGAAAAGCGCTTGCTTGCCCGCCGAATGTCGATCTCAGTCGCCAGCTTGCTTGTTCCCATCGCGTCCCTTCGTTGTCTCGGTGATCGTTCCAACATAGATGATGTATCAACTATTCCGCCCATCGCCGTACGCAACCGAGCGAGGCCGGATCCGCTCAGTGACCTGCCGCCTCATGCTCGGTGTGGCCAGGTGGTTCCAGCTGGAACGTCGAGTGGTCGACGTCGAAGTGGCCCATGAGGCACGCCTGCAGCTCATCGAGAATCTGCGGCGCGTGGCCGTCGGCAAAACACTCCTCACTCACGACGACATGGGCCGATAGCGCCGGGAGGTCCGAAGTGACGACCCAGGCGTGGAGATCGTGGATATCGGTCACGTGTGTGGCCTGGAGGAGGTGTGCCCGGACGTCGGTGAGGTCCACAGCGGCCGGCGCCGCTTCGAGGAGCACTCGGCCGGAGTCCCGGAGCAGGTGATGGGCGGCCCGGACTATCAACAGCACGATGACGAGGGAGGCGATGGCATCGGCCCGTGAGAAACCCGTCGTCACGATTACGACACCCGCGACGGCCGTGCCGATGAACGCCCACAAGTCGGTGACGAGGTGAGCGAAAGCGCCGGCAACGTTGAGGCTCGTCCGGTTGGCCTTCGCCAGGACCCACGTCGCAAGGACGTTCACGGCGATGCCGACGATGGCGACGATGACCAGCACGGGGCCCTTCACTCCGGAGGGGTGGAGCAGGCGGTCGATGGCTTCGGCCGTGACGAGCGCGGCGATGATCAGCAAGGCGACACCGTTGACTGCCGCTGAAAGGATCTCAGCTCGCTTGAAGCCGAAGGTCCAGACATCGGTGACTGGGCGTTCCGCCAGGCGTGTTGCCCAGATGGCGATTCCGAGCGCGCCGGCGTCGGTGAGCATGTGACCGGCGTCAGCCAGCAGGGCGAGCGAGCCGGCCAGGATCGCTGCGATCACCTCGCCCACGAGGAACGCTGTGATGAGCGCCAGTGCGGCCCCGAGGTACCGGCGATCGGCCTGGCGGGAGGGTACGTGGACATGCGGTGGCGCGCCGCGGCGAGCGTTCGAGCGCCCGGCGAACGTACCAACCCGCCGCATGTACAGGAACGTTAGCCCGGGCGATGGACGACGCCCCGGCGCTCAGATAATCAGCGTGTCCAGGTAGACGATGCGGGACGCGTAGGTCGGAACTCCGCCCGGTGGCTCGTAGAGGTAGTACTCCGTCTCGGTCAACCGGATGCGCATTGACTCGGACCCTCGCGCGGCCGGCAGGGTCACCGTGCCGGACCAGGTGAACGAGTAGTTGGGCGACTCGCTTGCTCCCAGCGTCACCGTCGAGCCGGGGGTGTCCACCCACTGCAGGTCAGGATCGCTGACACCGCTCAACTGGGTTTGCACGGTCGCCGTCATCGAGCTGGGCGGCAGGCCGAGCGGCGATCCAGCAGCTTCGCCGACGCCCGAGAGCGTCACGGCGACGGTCGTTGAGGTCGGGAAGGTCAGCGATGCGAACCGGTTGGGCGCGACCTGCACGAAATCGGCTACGGCGACGCGCGAGACCTCGTAGCCGGCGAGTGAATTCGGCTGGTAGCGCACGAGCCCCAAGCGGATGAAGGGGAAGTACGAGTACACCTCCGAAAGCGACGTGTCGATCTCGATGTCCGCGTACCAGAGGAAGTGATTTGTGCCCTCCCACTGGACGGAGTGGCCGGCGATGGAGACGTTGGTGCCGGTCTGACCGGCCGTCTCCTCGAGGGTGATACTCGTGACGGTCGATTCCGCCAGAAGGAAGTCGGTGAGGAGCGGCGGCTTCAACTGGAGGTTTGTCGTGCGGATCGGGTCGCGGCCATAGCCGGTCACGAAGGGGGCCAGGGTTGGCGGGGGCGGCGCCCCGAACCCGCCCGGCCAGATCACGACACCCAACTGCTCGCCATCGCCCGAGGAGTACCAAGGCCGGTCGAGGTAGACACGCAGAGCGTTCCCGGTCCGCGTGCTCGTCACCGTGCTCGAGGTGGAGCTCGTGTCGAATGAGAAGATCGGCAGGATGTAGGCGATCTCCGGCGCTGCCGGGCGTGCCGTGCTCACGACTGCGAGCGGGACAACCGGGCTGACGTTGGTCACCGGTGGCGCTACGTAACGCACGTCCACCGGGCCACTGATGGCGCTGCCGGCTGTCAACATGAGCGTGCCGGCCACGTCGTCCTCGATGTAGTCGACACCGGGCTGGTACGTGACGGTGGTCTGCTGCGGAGGCGTCCCGACCATCACGGTGGCGGAGACGACCGTGGCGCCGGTGGCGAGGCCCCCGGCGTTGATCGTCGTGGGCGTCGAGGTGTTCAACGTGACGTTGGCGTATTCCTGGAAGTACTCCAGATAGCGAGACGTCTCCTGCGCCTGGTAGTTCACGAGGCGGTACTTCGTGTCGCCGAAGTCGTGGCGAACGTCGCTGACCGTGATCGACTGCGGCACCGGGTCGGCCAGTTGCAACGGTAGGTCGGCGAGGTGGGCATTTCCCGGCAGGGACACGGCGCCGGCCGGGTTCGTGCCGTCGTCGAATGGTGTCGTCCACGACGAGAGCAGGTCCACCTTGGAGCTGCCACCGAAGTCGACATCGATAGTGCCGGAGAAGAGCTCGTAGGTCTTGCCCGGCAGACGGGGCTGGATTGACGCGGCGGTGATTGCCGGCGGGTTCGGCGTCCGTACCGCGTGGACGAACGTCACCTCCTGGTACGGCGTGAACATCCAGTGCTGGCCGGTCGTGATGTCGGACTGCAGCGCTGCGGTGGCGAGGCCGGCGTCCTGGAGCCAGCGCCACAGAGTCATCAGCGGGAGGTCGCCGAGATGCAAGTAGGCCGACAGCCGGCTCGTCGTGATCGTGCCGGCTGGCGCGTGGACGTTGAGGACGTTCCCGGACGACGACTTCGCGAGCTTTGGCTTGGCGGTCCCGGCGTGGAACACGATCCGAAGTGGCCGCACCGCCGGCCATTTCGAGCCGGCAGCGAACGACACCTGGAACGGCAGGCTGCCTGCGACCGAGCCGGGCAGGTTCTGGAAGGAGGCGCCACGGGCGAACAACTCCGGCAGGTACGGGCATGCGAGGTTTGTCGACGGGTAGTAGTAGACCTGCTCCGGCCACAGGCTGTTGACCCAACTCGTGTCCGCCACGCCGCCGAGGTCGCTGACCACCGACGGGGACGCGTAGGTGAGCCCCACCGAATTGGCGATGAGGTCGTACGTCGCCGCTGAGCCGCTCGGCAGCCCACCGACATCGAAGAGGCCGTGCGCCTCGGCCATTTCCGCGGCCAGCGACGGGGGCACCACGTGACGGGTGTTCGGCACGACCGAGCTCGGCGGTGTCTTGTACGTCTCGCTACGGATCACGATGTTGAGCAGGTGCTCGCCGGGCGTGCGGGCGGCCGCTGGGATGCATACCGGTGTGGCGATCGGCTCGCAACGTCCGTAGGTCAACGGAGGGCTGGCGTACGTGAGCGAGGAGGCTGGAGCGGCGGACGAGAAGACGAGGCTGTTACCGGCGAGGTCGACGGCGCGCGCCCGGAACCGGTAGACGCGTCCGAACCGCAACAGTGGCAAGGTGTGGGGTGCGGGCGCGTGGGCGATCTGGAGCGGGAACGCGGTGGGGTTGGTTGCGTTGTACGGGTTCGGCGCGGCGGTGTTCGAGTCCTCGGCCCAGTGCATTCCCGGGCGGTCCGCGACGAGCGAATAGCCGGCCCAGCGGCACAAGGATTCGTGGAGGTACAGGTCGCTCGTCGGGTGCACACTCGGCGGCGACTGCGTCAGGCTCAGCTCGACCCAGCCTTCGTCGAAGGGCGCGCCCGTCTCGCCTGGTCCCGGGCCGGGGGTGCCTGGGTTGCCGCTGGGAAGGGAGATCGTCTGTGCCGAGGGCGAGGTGCCGATCACGTAGCCGAGCGGCGCGGAGCCGCCGTAAACCGTGCCGGCGGCCACGCGGGCGCAGAGTTGGTACCACTTGTTCGTCGTCTCATCGAGCGCATCGATCCGGTAGCCCTGGGTGACGTCCTCGGCGTAGAGCGCCACTGGCGAGAGGGAGGTCAAGAGCGAGTTCAGTGACCCTTCCCCGGTCTGGTCGTTCGCGAACTCAGCCGCCGTGCCCGTGTGCACCAGCGTGACACCGCCGGACCGCAATGACGGGACCGCATAGTTCATGGGCGTGCTGAGCGATGGCTTGACGGTCACGGCGTTCGTGATGCCCTGGACGAAGTTGAGCGATTTGATCGCCCCGCCGTCGAGGTCCACTTCGGTGAGCGGGTAGATCGGCTCACCGGTGGCAAGCGTGTCGCTCAAGCGCAAGAGGCCGCTGTTGATCAACGGGTTCGTGGTGCGGGGCGCGGCGATGAACGTCGCCGACGTCGCCTGCACCGCCGGGAGCGAATTCTTAGTCGCAGTCGCCGGGGTGAGCAGCGGAGTCCACGTCGGCGTCACGCTGACTCCGACTGTGGCCGGCAGCCCGCTCGGCAGGGCCACCTGGAGGTCGAAGACGAGGCCGAATGCCCGCAGGAGTACCGGGTACTTGCCGAGCGTGCTCACCATCTGGTGGAAGTCTGGTTGCGTGGGCTGCGGCGGAGGTTCGGTGCCGTTGCCGAGAGGCTGGCTGTACAGCCAAGCCTGCATGACGTCGGTCGCAGGGTCGGGACTGCCCGGTGGGATCGCGCCCCCACTCGAGGTCAGCGCTGAGTTGATCTGCTGGATCACGGCGGCTTGCGCCTGCTGGTTGATGGGAAGCTGTCCGAACCACTGCGGCGCGGTCAGGCCGATCAGGGCGGAGTACGACGGGTAGTCGGTCGGGTACTGCGAGGCGATCTGGGAGTAGGTGTTGTAGAGGAAGTTGCGGACGTTGTACGCCGGGTACGAGCGGATGAGCCGCCCGGCGAAGCTGGAGAAGGTGTTGGCGGGAAGGACCTCGGTCGAGCTGTTGAACAACAGGCTCCACAGCTGGGACGACGTCACGCCCGTCGGTAGCGGCACGGGGGGAGGCACGACCGTCACCTGGCTGGCGGGAATCGTGACGGTGCCGATGTTGACGGCGAAGCTCACCTTCGTCGCAGGCCAGTCAAGCCAGTCGGAGTACGCGCCGAGCTTCTGGGCGGCATTCGAGGACGACATCAGTCGCGGGGAAACGATGACCGACAGCTGCAACACGTTCGGGTTGCCCGGCAGCGTCCCGTTCGGGAGCGCCGTCCAGATGAGGAACTGGCTGGGGACGGGTTTCATGCTGGTCGCTCCTCGATGGTCACGCGAACGACGCGCAGTAGTTGGACCAGTCAGTCGCTGAGATGGCCGTGGCGAACGGGATTACCGGGTCACTGCTCGAGAGCTGCTTCGTGACCGTGAGATCGACGCTGGCTGAGAAGCACAAGACGCTCACCGTGACGGTCACGGTGGCCGTCCCGTAGGCATCACCAGGCGGGGCTTGGTAGGTCAGGCCGAGATAGAAGACGATCGAGATCGAGATGATGCCGAGCACTTCGAGGTTGCCGCTCGCCTTGAAGTAGCCGGTCAGGGTGATCGAGTCTGTGGCGAGCGCAAAGTAGATCCCGACCATGACCGAGACGCCACCGCTGGCGACGCCGAGGTCGAGCGAGATGCTCGCGCCGAACTCCAACCCGACCTCGACGAGCTCGATGCCGTCAGCCCCGAGGCTGATCGCGAACCAGCCGCCGCCGGTGAAGAAGTAGATCGACAACAGGAAGGGGTTGTCCCTCGTGCAGAAGTTCACCGTCAAACGAACGGGCTGGCCAGTGAAAGGGATGTTCAGCGAACCGCCGAGGGACAGGTTCTCGAGGGCGAAGACTCCGATGCTGATGCTCGGCAACGAGACGGTGTAGCTGGCTGTGATCCCGCTCGGCTCGATGTCGATGCTCGGGCCGCCGAGCGACGCGAACAGCTGTTCGAAATCCTGGATGAACGACAGCGCTCCGATGAACGTGACCGTGTCGACATTGACCTGGACGTCCGACTTGGATCCCGTGCGCTGGCTGAAATGCACGTTCGTGAAGTGGATCTGCACGCAAGGCGCCGAGTCGCCAAAAAGCTTAAGCGTGAAGTTCGACAGCTCTCCGTCGATTGTGGAGGTCGGAGGTGAGCCGTCGAGCGGCGTGTTGATGAGGACGTGGATCTTGAGGCCGTTGGTGTCCGCCGGCTGGAAGAGGTTGTCGAGCGCAGCACCGATCGTCGGCGTCCAGTCGATGGTCGTCTTCACGGCGACAGGAGCGGTCTGGCCGCTCTTGTAGACCGGCACGCTGTTGATCGTGGGTGACTGATTCCCGGCGCTCGGGCTGTCCGTCGGGCTGGGGCCGGGGCGCATCGGGCCAGCGACCAGCGCCAGTATGTCCGAGAGCGAGATGGCGCCGAGGATCTTGGCATCGAGACCGGCGAAGAACGTCGCCGGATTGAACTTGCCTGCGAGCAGGTCAGCGATGTCCGACACGGGCCCGAGATCCCGGGCGAACCCGCGGACGTTGAAGTTCGGTGCGACGAGGCCGCCTGACTGGCTGGAGCCGGCCTGGGCGGACTGCGAGCCGCCCTTCGTGAAGTTCAACGCAGGCGCATTCGTCTTCCCGAACGTCAGGAACACCTCCGGCACTCCCGACGGGTACGGCAGGCCGTTCGGTAGGTACGTCGTCGTCTCATAGAGCACCTGCGAGCCGTTTCCCGTGGCGTCGTCACCCGCCGACGCCGTGAGCGCCGCGACTGCCGGAAGGCGCACATAGGCGCCGTACTTGGCCGAGAGCACGGGGTACCACGGCGGCGAAGTGGGCGACGCGCTGCCGTTCCAGGTCTGCTGGCCGAACGGAGCGGTGTCGAGGACGATCGAATCGACGTGCAGAGCGGTGGCACCCGGCTTGGACGACGTCGGCGGGGCGAAGGCGAGCAACTGGCCGCCGAGCGACGGGCTGCGCCAGACCAAGTTCTTGCTGGTTGTGTAGTTGGCGGCGATGTTGTTCGTGTCGGTCTGGCCGACACCCTCGGCCACCCAGATCGCCCAGGCCGTGAAGTCGACGGTGCGGCCCTCGATGTCGGTGCCGACGAACGCGAACGGGAACGGCGAACCTTCGACGTTGATCCAGATGGCCGTGGTGTCTGCCACCTTGGGAGAACCGAGGTTCACGCTCGGCGACCCGGGGTTGCCCTTCGTGCCGACCGGATCGATGGGCGGTGTGGTGAGGGTCTTCGCCTTGATGGACGCGAACGGGTTCTGGCGGCCGCCGAAAGCCTGGGGAACGGCACCGGTGTCCAGGTAGGGGTAGGTCACGAGCGGTTCCGTAATCTCGACGGTGGTGCGCTGGACGAGGTAGGCGACAGTGTCGCCGCTCGGCGACACTTGGAACTCACGATCGGTCGTCTGAATCAGGACAGCCCGATGGCCGAACGGGTAGAGGTAGCCCGCGAGGACGACTCGGACGAAACTGTCTCGCCCGGTGCTCATCCGGTGTTTCCACGAGACGAGGTTCGCGACCTGACTCGAATACGTGCCCTCGATATCGGCCGACACGCCGAAGGGCGTCAACATGAAGAGCTTCGCCAACGCAGGCGTGCCGTCGGTCGGAACCCCGTTGACGGAAAATGCCCGGGACGAGAGGGCGACCAGATCGAGGCGGAACCGGTTCGTGCCGGCGTCTGTCAACGAGGTGTTGAACGGGTCGCTGGTAAGCCCACCCCCGGTCACGCTGTAGCTCGGCGTCCAGACGGCGTAAATCAGCGGCGTGAAGACGGGGAGGCCCGGCTCGAGACGAGCCTGCCAGAGCTCGGTCCAGGTCCCGTTGGCGATCGGTGTGGTCGGCGAATCCCATTGGGATACCGGATCGGGCGCGACGAGGAGTTGCCAAGCCATCTCGATGTACGTGAGCGGCGGGCTGGTCGACGTCGGTGGGCCGGTCGGATCAGTGGCTGCGACGGTTGCTCCGCTGGTCGACACCGCCGGTAGCAGCTTCGACATCGAGTCCCAACCGAGCAATCCGGCGGTCGTATAGGGGATGCCAGCGCTCGGCACCTGGAACGCCAGCTGGCTCGGGCCGGAGGCGAGCGCCTGCACGGGGGTGGTGGGCCACGAGGCGGGCGGCTTGCTGCCGACGGGCAGGGCGTACTCCGCTATCGACTGGAACGGGAAGACCGCCACGAGCCACGAAGCGGTGCTCGTCGAGATCGGGACGAGCATGGGAGTCGCGCCCGAGGTGTCGAGCTCGAGGTTGTACAAGTCGAATCGGAGGTTCAGCAGATCCTCGCGCCGGTACAGGTAGACCTGGAGGCTTGGTGCGAGGGCTGA
>Ga0116118_1001977_pt1 | contig 10201 bp, 5 predicted proteins | sample June2015DPH_11_5_FD_89723 | JGI IMG/M metagenome (GOLD analysis project Ga0116118, IMG submission 89723) | Peatland microbial communities from SPRUCE experiment site at the Marcell Experimental Forest, Minnesota, USA - June2015DPH_11_40 | ecosystem: Environmental > Terrestrial > Soil > Wetlands >...
CGCGCATGGCCCGCTTGCCCACTTTCACATTGACGAAAGAGCGGCCGCTTTCCTGATCGTTCATGGCGTAGTGTTTGAGGTCGCCGATGATGTTCTGCTCCTGAAGCGCCTTCATCTCGACGCCCGTCAGCGTGCCGGCCAGAACCGGATCTTCGCCGTGATACTCGAAGTTGCGGCCGTTGCGCGGCTCGCGGGTGAGGTCCACACCGCCGCCAAGCGTCATCGTGTAGCCCTGGTCGCGCAGCTCGCGACCGATGAGAGAGCCGTATTCGCGGGCCAGCTCGACATCCCAGCTCGAAGCTTCCGCAATGGTGGACGGCAGCGGAGTGGAATAGCGGCCGAACACCGAGGAGTGCGTGACGCCCACCGTGGCGTCCGCCATCTGCATGTCGGGAATGCCGAGGCGCGGAATGCCCGCAATGAATCCGGCATTGCCCAGCGCTCTGAGCAACAACGTTTCGGGACCGCCCATCTCCCAGCCGTTGGCATGCAGCAGCGAAATCTTTTCGTCGAGCGTCAGCGCTTGGACGAGCAGGTCGGCTCGCTGATCGGGTGAAAGAGCCTTGTTCATCCAAGGGCCGGCGGGCTTCTGCGGAGGACGTCCAAATTGCGCCAGGACGGGCGCCACAGCGAGCGTCAGCGCCAGGGCGGCGATAGTAAGCCTGGACAGGCGGGGAAGAGTGTTGAGAAGTTTTGTCTTTGGCATCGGGGCCATCCTTGAACAACGTAGCAGGTATTCGGCGCGGGTTGCATGGCGCGTGGTTCTGCGAGGCTTCCGTTCGATCGCGGCGTGACCGGGTTGCGGTGTAATGAGTTCTGAGGCCTATGATCGAGATTAGGGCTATCGTTGATTGGCCGAGGTGCGAAATGGCGAAGAGAGTTCTTCCGCTGTCCAAGGTTTATGGCTTGATGGAGCCGGGGCCGGTGGTGTTGCTGACGACCGCTCGCAAAGGGCGGCCGAACATCATGACCCTGTCGTGGCACACCATGATGGAGTTCGAGCCGCCGCTGGTGGGTTGCGTGGTCAGCAACCGGAATTACACGTTCGGCATTTTGAAATCGACCAAAGAATGCGCGATCAACATCCCGACCGTGAAGTTGGCGGCAAAGGTGGTGGGCTGCGGGAATAGCTCGGGGGCGGACACCGATAAGTTCGCGGCGTTTCATCTCACGCCGGCGCCGGCACGGCGAGTCAAGGCGCCGCTGATCGAGGAATGCTACGCGAATCTCGAGTGCAAGGTGGCCGACACGAGGATGATTCGCAAGTATTGCTTTTTTGTCCTGGAAGTGGTTGCCGCGTGGATCGACCCCGCGGTGAAACTCCCGCGGACCATTCATCATCTCGGATTCGGCGCCTTCATGGTTGCCGGCCGGACGATTCAGTTGCCTTCCAAAATGAGGTAAGGGCGCACTGCGGATTTCCGGCAAAACCTGCCGGATTTTGGCCGGAAACAAAGCATTTAACCCTTGTTTTTCGGCAGATCTTGCCGGAAATTACTTCCGGCAGCGGGACCACGCCGCCGCACCGCGGATCGATTCAGATCCTTTAATGGAGCTAGACTCTTGTTGGCGCGTTTTTCAGGGCGCCGGCACGCTCGGGCGAGCTCGTGTGGGAGGTTGGTGTGAGCACAGCGACAACGACGGTTCCGTTGGCAGACCGCATTTCCCTCAAGGAGAAGATCGCATATTCCTTTGGAGACGCGGCTTCGAATTTTTATTGGAAGACCTTCGAGTCCTTCCTGATGTTCTTCTATACCGACGTCTTCGGCATTTCCGCCGCGGCCGTCGGCACCATGTTGCTGGTCACGCGCGTCGCCGATGCGGTGGCCGATCCGACGATGGGCGCTATCGCCGACCGGACCAAGACGCGCTGGGGCCATTTCCGGCCTTACGTCCTGTGGTTCGCCGTTCCGCTGGCTGTGGCGGGCGTGCTGACCTTCACCACCCCCCATATTGGCAGCGGCGCCAAGCTGGTCTATGCCTACATCACGTACTCTCTCCTGATGTTCCTGTACACGGCGGTGAACATTCCCTACACCGCTCTCATGGGTGTGATGACGCCGAACTCGCAGGAGCGCACCTCCATCTCCTCGATTCGTTTCTTTGGCGCCTTCACGGCCGGGGCGTTCGTGCAGTATTTTACAAGGTGGTTCGTCAAGTTCTTTGGCAACGGCAACGACGAGCGCGGCTGGCAGCTCACCATGGTGCTGTACGGCGTTCTGGCCGTCATCCTGCTGGTGCTCTGCTTTTCGATCACGCGCGAGCGCGTCGGGCCGCCGCCGCAGCAGCATTCCGACCTCAAGCGCGATCTGGGCGACCTGTTCGGCAGCCGGCCGTGGCTGGTGCTGGCCGGTGTTCTGTTGCTGGTTCTGGCGGCATTCGCCATCAAAGGTTCGGTCTCTATCTACTACTTCAAGTACTTCGTCGGGCGCGAGGACCTGGTAGGGGCGTTCCTGGTGTCGAACGGCCTGGCGTTTCTGGCAGCCGTCTCCATCACGTCGCGCATGGCGAAGTGGTTCGGCAAGAAGCCGCTGTTCATGTTTGCGATCGGTGTCGGAGGGCTGATCGTCGCGGGCTTCTGCCTGGCGGGGCCTTCCGACCTCTGGCTGATCTTCGCATTGCAGATCGTCTCCAGTTTTGTGATCGGGTTCAACTCGCCGCTGGTCTTCGCCATGTTCGCGGACACGGCCGATCATGCCGAATGGCGCACAGGCAGACGCACCACGGGACTGGTCTTCGCCTCGGCCATCTTCGCCACCAAGATCGGCGCGGCGATCGGCGGGCTAATGGCAGGCCTCATCCTGGCCTACTTCGGGTTCGTGGCCAACGTGGGGCAAACCGTCCACTCGATACACGGGATCATTCTCTGTATGAGCTGGATTCCATGCGCGCTGATGGTATTGGCGGCCGCCACCATGATGCTCTATCCGCTGGACGATCCGCTGATGGTGAAGATCGAAGGGGAGCTGAAAGCGCGGCGGGGAGAGGTGGAGGCATGAAGAGGGCGTTGATTTGCATACTCGCCCTGGCGTCTTCGGCGCTGGCGGCGGATCTGACGGTGCAGAAATGGCAAGGCAATGGTATCGACTACTCCGGCTATCGCGCGGGCCAGAACCCGCAACTGAACAAGTTCCCGACCCAGGCGCAGATTCTCGAAGACCTCAAGATTCTGGAGAGGAACTGGACGCTTATACGCCTCTACGGAGGGGATCGGCATTCGCAGGACGTGCTGGATGTGATCCGGCGCGAGAAGCTCGGGCTCAAGGTGCTGCTCGGCATCTGGCTGGACGGCAGGCCCGGCCACGAAGCCGAGAGCGCGCAGCAGACGGCGACGGGAATCCGCCTGGCTAATGAGTATAAGGACATCGTGCTGGCGGTCGCCGTGGGCAATGAGATTCTGGTCACCTGGTCCGATCACAAGCTGACCGAGGAGAAAGCGCTCGAGTACGTTGCGCAGGTCAAGAAAGCGGTGAGCTGCCCGGTGACGGTCGCCGACGACTATCTGTACTGGCGGCAGCCGGACGCGAAGCTGGCGAGCGCCGTGGATTTCATCGTCATGCACACGTATCCCATGTGGGGACACGAGGACATCGACACCGCCATGCCTTCCACCATCAAGAACTATGAGAGCGTGCGCAAGGCGCATCCGGGGAAGACCATCGTGCTCGGCGAGGCGGGCTGGGCTTCCTACACGGTCGGCAACCAGCATGCCCCGCGGGCCGGCGATGAAAAGAAGCAGAAGCGTTACTACGAGGAGCTGACCGCGTGGGCGAAGGCCAACGACGTGACGCTCTTCTGGTTCGAAGCGTTTGACGAGCCCTGGAAAGGAAGTGGGACGGAGGGCCACTGGGGACTGTTCTCCGAGGGACGCAAAGCCAAGCTGGCGATGCAGACGTTGTATCCCGAGCTGATGCCGGTCGGGCCGACCTCGCCGGGCTACGATGCGCCGGCGGTCCCTTCGGTCAAGGAGAAGCAGTGAGCGTGCGCGATACAAATAGCGAAGCTGTTTTGGGATTTGTGGGCAAGCTGAAGCATGCCCTACCAGTGGAGGGCGGGGCCATCGAGATTGGCGGTGAGCGTTTCTATCGCATCGTCAACTACGATGCGATGCCGCCGTTCCTGATGAGCCTGGTCAGCGATTCGGATCATTGGATGTTCGTCTCGAGCACCGGCGCGCTGACCGCCGGCCGCAGGGATCCCGACCACGCGCTGTTTCCTTATTACACCGACGATCGCATTCATGACAGCCAGGACCAAACCGGCGGCAAGACCATTCTGCTGGTGGCGCGCGCCGGGCGCACGGCAATGTGGGAGCCATTCTCGCAGCGGTACGAAGGGCTGTACCGCATCACGCGCAGCCTGGCGAAGAGCGTGTACAGCAACAAGATTATCTTCGAGGAAGTCAATCACTCGCTCGGGCTGTCCTTTTCCTGCGCGTGGATGACGAGCGACCGTTTCGGCTTCGTGCGGCGCGCGACGCTGGTGAACCAGGGCGCGGAGGAGGTCGAAATCGATCTGCTGGACGGCATCCAGAATCTTCTGCCGCACGGCCTCACGCGGCGGTTCCAGATGGAATACTCGACGCTGGCGGACGGCTACAAGGAGAACGAACTCGAGCCCGAAACGGGACTCGGCCTCTTCAAGCTCAGCTCGGTCCCAGCCGACCGGCCCGAGCCCAATGAGGCGCTGCGCGCGACTACGGTCTGGTCGGAAGGCATCGAGCCGGCGCGGAGGCTGCTATCGGCGGCGCAGCTCGATCGCTTCCGGCGCGGGGAGGGGGTGGACGAGGAAACGCTGATCCGCGGCCGCCGCGGCGCGTATTTCGTCAACACACGGGTTACGCTTGCGGCAGGAGAGCGCAAAGAGTGGCGGCTGGTGGCGGAGGTGGATCAGGACGCGGCGGGTGTGGCGAATCTGGTGCGGGCGCTCAGGGCTGAAACGGCCGCCGTGGCGCGGGCCGCCAGGCCTGCAGAGCCGAGAGTCGTCTCGGCTTTTCTTCCGGCGCGATTCTCAACCGAGCCGATACGCTCTCAACTTGACGAAGACATCGAACGCGGCACGCGCAACCTGGTTCGAATCGTGGCTGGGGCCGACGGTCTTCAGCTTACCGGCGACGATCTCAGCTCGGACCGGCATTTCTCGAACGCTTTGTTTAACACCATGCGCGGCGGAATCCCGGATCGCGGGTACGTGATATCCCGCTCCGATTTCAGGGCGTTCCTCGGCAAGGCCAACCGCGCGGTTGCCGAGCGGCAGGCGGCTTTCCTGGACGCGCTCGAGGAGACGCTGCTGCACAGCCGGCTGCTCGAACTGGCGCGCGAGCAGGACGACCCGGATTTGGAGCGGCTGGCGCACGAATATCTGCCGCTGACGTTCAGCCGCCGTCACGGCGATCCCAGCCGGCCGTGGAACATCTTCGCCATCGAAGTGAAGAGCGAGCACGGCGAGCGAATCCTCAACTACCAGGGCAACTGGCGTGACATTTTCCAGAACTGGGAGGCGCTGGCGCTCTCATTTCCCGGTTACGTCGAGAGCATGATCTTCAAGTTCGCCGGCGCCTCGACTGCCGATGGCTACAACCCGTACCGCATCATGCGCGACGGCTTCGACTGGGAGGTGCTGGACCCGCACGACGCATGGTCTTACATCGGCTATTGGGGCGACCACCAGGTGGTCTACCTGTTGAAGCTGCTGGAGGTTTCGGCGCGCTACCATCCCGGCGCCGTGGCGCGGCTGCTGACGCGGCGCGTTTTCACTTACGCGAATGTTCCGTATCGCATCAAGCCGTATGGCGCTATGCTGGAAGATCCGCGCAACACGATCGATTTCGATGCCGCTCTCGACCGCGAGATTCGCCAGCGGGCGGAAGCCATGGGCGCGGATGGCAAGGCTCTGGCGGGCGCGGATGGCGCGCCGTACCGCGTGAACCTGGCGGAGAAGTTGCTGGTGCTGGTGTTGGCCCGGCTGTTCAACTACATCCCCGAGGCCGGCCTGTGGATGAACACGCAGCGGCCGGAGTGGAATGACGCCAACAACGCGCTGGTGGGCGGGGGCGTGTCGATGGTGACGCTGTGCTTCCTGCGGCGGTTTCTGTCGTTCTGCCGGGGTGTTTTTGATGCAGCCGGTACGCCAGCGATCGAAGTTTCGGCGGAAGTCGCGGAAGCTTTCCGCCGTGTGGCGGAAGCGCTGGAGCGGCACGCGGGCCTGCTCGGCGGGCCGATCTCGGATCGGGACCGCAAGCGAGTTCTTGACGACCTGGGCAGCGTAGGGAGCGACTACAGGGCCGGGCTCTACGCGCGCGGGTTTTCCGGCCGGCAGACGGCGCTCGGCGTCGCGGAGATTGACGCCTTCTGCGAGGTGGCGCTGCGGCACATCGACCACTCGATTCGCGCCAACCGGCGGGCGGATGGCCTCTATCATGCTTACAACCTGATAAAGGTGGTTCCGGGGACAGACCGCTCTGTCCACGCGGCGCAAGAGCGGCGCCTTGGGACAGAGAGGTCAGTCCCCGCGGGCGACGGGATCGTGATTCGCCGCCTCTACGAGATGCTGGAAGGGCAGATGGCGGTGCTGAGCTCGGGCGCGCTCGGTGCGCGGGAATCGGTATTGCTGCTTGACGCGCTGCGCAACAGTTCGCTTTACCGCGCCGACCAGAACAGCTACGTGCTGTATCCGGACCGCAAGCTGCCGGGCTTTTTCGAGAAGAACAACATCCCGGCCTCGGCCATCGCGCAATCGAAGACGCTGGCCGCGATGATCGAACGGGATGACCGCCGGATCGTGATTCAGGATTCGAACGGCGTGGCTCATTTCAACGCGTCGTTCCGGAATTCAGGGCTGTTGAAAGAGGCGCTGGCCGGCCTCAACCTGCCGGATGACGAGAGCGCGCGGATCCTCGCGTTGTATGAAGACGTGTTCGATCACCAATCATTCACCGGCCGCTCGGGTACGTTCTATAAATACGAGGGGCTCGGCTGCATCTACTGGCACATGGTTTCGAAGCTGCTGTTGGCGGTCGAGGAAGTGCTGGACCGGGCCGGGTGCGCGGGCGAGGATGCCGAAGTAATCGAGCGCCTGCGAAGCCACTACCACGAAATCCGCGAAGGCATCGGCGTCCACAAACCGCCGGAGCTATACGGCGCGATTCCGACCGATCCTTACTCCCACACGCCCGGTTTTGCGGGCGTGCAGCAGCCCGGCATGACCGGCCAGGTGAAGGAGGATCTCATCTCGCGGCTGGGTGAGATGGGCGTCGCGGTCGCGGAGGGACGGCTCAGTTTCCGGCGTCACCTGGTCAGCCGCGGCGAGTTTCTCGTGGGGCCGGGGACAGACTGCTCTGTCCACGCGGCGCAAAGGCGGCGCCTTGGGACAGAGGAGTCTGTCCCCTTGAGGACGTTCCACTACTACGATCTCGACGGCGAGGAGCGCAGCCTGGATCTCGATCCCGGCACGATGGCGTTCACCACCTGCCAGACGCCGGTGGTGGCGCATCGAGCGGGGACGCAGAGGATCGAAGTCACACGCGCCGGCGGCGCCAGGGACACGGTGGACGGGTTGAACCTCGGCGCGGCAACCAGCGCAGCGATATTCGAACGCAGCGGACAGGTCGAGCGGCTGGATGTGTTCTTCGGGTTTGAGGGGTAACGCCGGCGATCTTGTCGCCGGTGTTTTGCAGTGCTCGTAGGAGGGGCCGGGGACAGACCGCTCTGTCCACGCGGCGCAAGAGCGGCGCCTTGGGACAGAGTGGTCAGTCCCCGGGTCGCGGCGCAAGAGCAGCGCCTTGGGACAGAGAGGTCAGTCCCCGGGGCGCCGTTGGGCTACACTGAAAGAGAAGAGCCGGCTTGCGCCCTGGTGCTGTGACCCTGCCGCCGATCGATCCCAATCTCGAGTCCCAAGTCATCCACCAGCCACCCCTGCGTGACGACAACCGGCAGGCGGCGGGCAAGATCGCGATTTTTCAGTACGCCACCGTGATCGCGTTCGTGTTTCTCATCTCGGGCTTCTGGCGGCTCCAGGTCCAGAATCCGCAGTATTATGACGAGAAGGCTCTCACCAACAGCGTAAAATCGCAGCCGATGGCGGCGCCGCGCGGGCGCATTCTCGATCGCGACGGCCGCCTGATCGTCGACAATCACAGTTCCTTCCGCCTGCTGCTGACGCGCGAATCGTTGAACGAAGCACACCTGGCGCCGATCGCTCGCGGGCTGGATTTGGACCTGGCCGATTTACAGGCCAAGGTGCGCCGCTACCGCTCACGGCCGAAGTACGATCCGATCGTGCTCAAGGAGGTAGTCACTTCGGCCGATCTGTCTTTCGTCGACTCGCACCGCGATTTTTTCCCGGAGCTGCTGCTCACCCAGGATTACAAACGGGCCTACCCGCAGAACGGCATGATGGCGCACGTGATCGGCTACACCGGTGAAATCAGCGATCAGGAATTGGACATGCCGGAGTTCGCCAGATACGCGCCCGGTACCAACATTGGCAAGTTCGGCATTGAGCGGCAGTACAACGACACGCTGGCGGGCGTGGATGGGCAGCGCCAGGTGGTGGTGGACAACCGCGGCCAGGTGCGCCAGGTGCTCAAGACCAAGCCCGCCACGCCGGGCAAGGACCTGCAACTCACCATCGATCTGGATTTGCAGGCCGTCGCCGAGCTCGCCATGGATGGCCGCAACGGCGCGGTGGTGGCGCTCGATCCGCGCACCGGCGAAGTGCTCGCCATGGTCAGCCGTCCGGCATTCGACCTGAACAAGTTCGCCGAGCGCATCAAGACTGCCGACTGGAAGGAAATCGCCGCCAATCCCGACCACCCCCTGATGAACCGCGCCATTCAATCGCAGCTCGCGCCGGGTTCCACGTTCAAGCCGATCATGGCGCTGGCCGGCCTGGAGACCGGCACCGTCGACATGAATTGGGCTGTGCATTGCGCGGGCGGCGCTTCGTTCTATGGCGGCTACCACAAATGTTGGCAGAAAGGGGGGCACGGCACGATCTCGCTGCACAACGCCATCGTGCGCTCCTGCGATGTCTTTTTTTACACGCTGGGCGACAAGATGGGAATCAACTCGATCGCCTTTTACGCCAACCTGGTGGGCTTCGGCCACCCGAGCGGAATCGATCTGCCGGGCGAGGCCTCCGGCATCGTGCCTTCGCCCGAATGGAAACTGCGCAATTACCGCGAGAAGTGGTGGGCCGGGGAGACCATCTCGGTGGCTATCGGACAGGGCGCGCTGACGGTAACCCCGCTCCAGTTGGCGCGCGCCGTTGGCGGCATCGCGGTCGGCGGCGTCTGGCACCATCCGCACCTGGTCCGGGAGCTGGACGCAACCGAAAAGCCCGATGCCTGGCCGCTCGATCCGGATCACGTCAAGGATGTCATCGACGGCATGTACGGCGTGGTGAATGAAGGCGGCACTGCCACGGGATTCGCCACCTTGAAAGGAACCGAGGTCTGCGGCAAGACGGGAACGGCGCAGGTGGCGTCGGCCGGTTTGGCCAAGCAAAAGGGCGGAGTCGATATGACGGATAACGCCTGGTTCGTGGGCTTCGCGCCGCGCTCAGCGCCGGAAATCGTAGTGGTTGCCCTGTTCGATCACGGGCGGGAAGGCTACCTGGCGGCGCCCATCGCGCGCGATGTGTTGAAAGCCTATTTCGACAAGAAGGCCAGGCTGGAGGCGCTGCGCCAGCAGCAGGCTTCCGTTACAGCGCGCCTCTCCGAGGTAACGCATCTCGGGATACCCGACGCGGCTTCCTCCGCCGGCCAGCCTCACAACTGATATGACCCGCTATCTCTCCGCGCGCGACTTGGATTGGACCCTGCTGCTGATCTCGCTGGCGCTGTGCGGGATCGGGATTCTGCAGATTTTCAGTGCCACGCTCGATAGCCCGTACCACAGCGCCTGGTGGCGCCAGATCCTCTACGTCGGCGGCGGCCTGTTGCTGATGTGGCTGGTTCTGGCGGTGGATTATCATACGCTGCTCAATTACGTTCCGACTTATTACATCCTTTCGGTGGTGGCCCTGTTGGTGACTTACGCGGTGGGCCAGTCGGCCTTTGGCTCCCGCCGCTGGATTCCGCTGGGCGGTGGTTTACATTTGCAAGTATCGGAATTTGTCAAGCTGATGATAATATTGTTGGTAGCCCGGTATCTGGCGGAGATCAAGACGGAAACGCTGGAGATCCGGGAGATGACGATAC
>Ga0116118_1001979_pt1 | contig 10196 bp, 8 predicted proteins | sample June2015DPH_11_5_FD_89723 | JGI IMG/M metagenome (GOLD analysis project Ga0116118, IMG submission 89723) | Peatland microbial communities from SPRUCE experiment site at the Marcell Experimental Forest, Minnesota, USA - June2015DPH_11_40 | ecosystem: Environmental > Terrestrial > Soil > Wetlands >...
ACGGCGCGAACCTGGACGGCGCGAACCTGGACGGCGCGAACCTGGACTGCGCGAACCTGTCCCGCGCGAACCTGTCCCGCGCGACCCTGGACGGCGCGAACCTGGACGGCGCGAACCTGTCCCGCGCGACCCTGGACGGCGCGAACCTGTCCCGCGCGACCCTGGACGGCGCGAACCTGGACGGCGCGAACCTGGACGGCGCGAACCTGTACGGCGCGAACCTGTACGGCGCGAACCTGGACGGCGCGAACCTGGACGGCGCGAACCTGGACTGCGCGAAGATCCACAAAGGCGCCACGCTGCCCGATGGCTGGATTCGCACAGACGACGGAATCATCGTGAAGAAGTAGTCATGTAGTCATGGGGAAGCTCAACAAACAGTACCTCGCCGAGATGGCCCGCAAGGGCTGGATCACGGTCTCGGTCGCCGCGAAGCTGTGCCGCCGTCATCGCGCGACGGTCTACTACTGGATCAACAAGGGCTACGTCGCCCGCTGTGAAGTGAACGCAGGCAAGCGCAGGACGCTGTTCGTCGAGCGCGCGAGCCTCGGCAAGCTGGCAGGAGGCGCGCAACCGTGGCGGCTCTGCGCGCTCCACACGGGCCGAGGAGAATCGCACCCAGGTGCAAGTCCTGGGCGGCCCACAAAGGAGATTGACTCTAGAAGGAGGCAACGAAGGCGCGGGAAACTCAGGCAGAGGATCGGGTCAAGCGCGCAGAGGGATCCGGAGCGCAGGCGCGTGATGGCCGGATCGCATAGTTTTTCAGTGCTGTCAATACGCTGCGCGAACGTCGTGAGATGACGGCGGAAACGTCGCGCGGCAAGACTCCAATACGTGAGCGCGTGCAACTTCGGCGCTCTTGACAGTTGTGACGGGTTGTGTAGTTAATAAACGGAGCCACCTTGAAATGCTTTCGACTGCTGCGACTCATTCTCGGCATCAGCCAGGAGACGGCCGCCAAGGAGCTTGGCATCACGACGATGGCGCTCAACAACTACGAAGCCGGCCGACGGTTCCCGAGTCGCTACTTGTGCAAGAAGATGGACGACGGGCTGATCGAGCTGATTGACCGACGTTCCCTCGCGGAGCATGTGCCGGCAGTATGACAGCGGGCTCGACCGGCTGATCGACCTTCGCGTGATGGCGGCCGTCGAGGAGCTGCGCAAAGAAGAGAGCCGACGACAGGACTCTGCTCAATGAAATCAAAACGACGTGAGAGCGGCGCGACAAAACCAGTTGCTACTTCTGACGCGACTGAGATTCGCGTACCGTTAACCACACTGGCGCCCGACCCCGACAATCCGCGCGAAATGAGCGAGGAGGCGCGGGCCGGCCTGGGCGTGTCGATGGAGACCTTCGGCGAGCTGGGCATGGTGTTCAACGACCGCACCGGTCAGTGGGTCAGTGGACACCAGCGGTACGAGCGGTTGCTAGCCGCGGGCGCCAAGGAGTGCGTGCGTACCGGCGACGAGGGATACGTCGAGCACCCCAAGACGGGCGAGCGCTTCCGCGTGCGCTTCGTCGACTGGGACGAGACCAAGCAGCGCATGGCGAACCTCGTCGCCAACAATCCGCACATCGGCGGTGATTTCACCGAGAACGCTGTCGCGCAGCTCAAGGAGATGGAAGGCGAAGACGGGTTCGTCGACATGGGGCTCGATGACCTGGAAAAGGACTTGGCGGAAGAGCTGGGACTTGCCGAGGAAGCCGGCGGCGGCAACTGCGACCCCGACGACGTGCCCGAGCCGCCCGCGGAGCCGTTCTCGAAACGCGGCGATCTGTGGCTGCTCGGAGACCACCGGATACTGTGCGGGGATTCGACCAGCGCGGAAGATGTCGCGCGACTGATGAACGGTGAGCGGGCCGGACTGATGAACACAGATCCGCCTTACGGCGTCGCCTACGCGAACGACGATCGTCCCAATCCTGGGGTGGCGAAGCCACGGGTGGCGAATGACGAACTCTCAGACGAGAAGTTGCAGACATTTCTAGAGGCTGCTTTCAAGGCGGCAGCTTCGTCGGCGCTGGTTGAGAATGCCGCCTGGTATTTGTGGCATGCGCACCTGACGCAAGGATACTTTGCTGCTGCTGCTGCTGCTGCTGCAAATGTCATGCTACACCGGCAGATTATCTGGGTTAAGCCGGTGCTTTTGCTGGGGCGTGGGCAGTACCACTGGAAGCACGAGCCCGCTTTCATGGGGTGGGTAAAGGGTCACCAGTGCCCGGACTATGGCGAAGGCAACGGCGAACGGACGCAGACGACGGTGTGGGAGATTGGCAGCGTCACGCAGGCCGAGCGAAAGGAGTTCAACCATTCCTCTCCCAAGCCCGTCGGACTGTTCGAGATCCCGATCATCAAGCACCTGAAGCGCGGCGAGATCTGCTACGAGCCATTTAGCGGCAGCGCCCCGCAGATTGTCGCCGCCGAAATGCACGGCCGACGCTGCTTCGCCATGGAGCTGGAGCCGCGCTACGTGGACGTGGCCGTTGCTCGTTGGGAAAAGTTCACCGGCAAAAAGGGGATTCGCGCCGATGGCTGACGACTCCCCCTTCCCTCCCAGCAAGCGCGGTAAGAACCCGCGCAGCCTGGGCAACCTGAGACCACGCCGCAAAGGAGATCCACCGCTCAACCCCACCGGCAGCAATGGACGCCAGCGCTCCGAGGTGATTGCCGCGTTTCTTGAAGAGAAGGACGACACGCCCATAGGCAAAGCGCTGATGGCGAAAGTCGGTTGTCCCGATGGGACGCGCATTCGCGGGCTGCTTTACCGAGAGTGGCTGGCAGGCATGGGCAAGAGCGACATGGCCCGCAAGACGCTGCTCGAACAGTACGGCGGGAAACCACGGGTGCAGATGGAGGTGTCCGGGCCGAACGGCGGTCCCATCAGCACCGATAACGTCTCAGCCATACTGTCACTCGAGGAGATGGCGGCGCGGTTTCTTCGGGCTACCCGCATCGCCCAGGAGGTGCTGGCGGCCGAGGCGGCTCCCCCGAAGGCCATCGACGCCATCGAGGTCGGGGCGCAGCCCGCAGCGCCGGCCGCTCCGCTGGCGCCCGGGCAGGTGCCGATCGAGGCGATTCCCGCACCCGTGCTGGCAAGCGTGCCGATGCCAGCGGTGCAACACCCGGCGCTCGTTCAGACTGGCGCGATCCCGCGCAAGTAAGCCTTAGCGCAGTCGGCTAACGCACCTCTCACCGTCTTTGCGACGCGGAAGCCCCGTCCTACTGCAAGTACGCTTTGCGTCCAGCCATTCGCGTCAAGAAGCTCTTGGATAAGCTGCCCTGGGGTTCTGTGTTCGCTTCCTGTATCCACATCCATCTGATACCACGCAGAAAAAGGACCTACAAGTGTAAATTGGCCTTTTTGTCAATTTGACCTATAATGCGTGACCGCTTTAGCTTGCGAGCGTACAAGGGAGGGGTCGTTGACTTCCTAGCTTTCTGCCCCTGTAGACCGGGGCCGTCACGTGACGGGGGCATTGTACCCCATGCCGCCCGCGGTGTACACTGCCACCAGTGCCCCAGCTAGCCTCCGCCGAACTCCGCGACCTCGAAACGGGCTACCGCAGTTCAGACGACACCCTGATGCGGCTGGCCCGGCGGTCCATGAAGGCGTTTTTCAGCTACGTGATGCGGGACGAGCAGACCGGCGCCCCCGTCGAGTTCGCGCCGATCCATGAAACCTGGCACCGACTCGCCGACCAGTATGACCGTCTCATGCTGTGGGCCGCCATGGAAAGTGGCAAGACACAAAGCCTGAGCGTGGCTCGTACGCTCTGGGAGCTGGGCCGCGACCCGACGTTGCGTTTCGCCATCATCAGCAACACGAGCGGCATGGCGGTCAAGATCGCGAACCAGATCGGGAAGTACATCACGCAGTCGGAGGAACTGCACCGGGTGTTCCCGCACCTGGAGCCGGACCCCACGATGCCGTGGAACTCCGAGCAGCTCACGGTCAAGCGGCCCACGCTGTCGAAAGACCCCTCGGTCAACACGCTCGGCATCGGCAGCAACACGCAGGGCGCCCGCATCGACCGCGCCGTCCTGGACGACGTGCTGAATCGCGAGAACACCCGGACCCAGTACATGCGGGACGAGTCGCAGGACTGGTATCTGAAGACCATCCCGGGCCGTATGACGGAGCGCGGGCGCATCCTCGGCGTCGGCAACGCCTGGAACCCGGACGACCTCTACCACCGGCTCGTCAAGAACCCGCGCTGGAAGGGCTACAAGTTCCCGATCTTGAAGGCCGACGGCACGAGCGCCTGGCCGACTGTCTGGCCGCTCGACCGCATCGAACGCCGCCGGCAAGAACTCGGGCCGATGGAATCCATGAGCCAGTTGATGTGCCAGCCCATCGACGACGCCATGTCGCGGTTCAAGCGCGAGTGGATCGAGACGTGCTTGCGGCGCGGCGAAGGCAAGGACGTCGTCTACGCGCTTCGCGGAATCCCGTTCGGCTGCAAGCTCTACTGCGGGGTCGACCTGGCGGTGGGCAGGAAAGAACACCACGACCGAACGGCGTTCTTCGTGCTGCTCATCCACCCCAACGGAGACCGGCAGGTGCTGTGGGTCGAGAGTGGCCGCATGCTCGCGACCGACATCATGGAGAAGGTCAAGGACCTGTCGCTGCGATTCGGCGGCATCTTCGTGATCGAGAACGTGGCATGTTTTCCACCTGACCAAGTGGTTCTCACGCAGACCGGATACCGGGAGATCGCAGGTGTACAAGTTGGGGATCTTGTGATGACCCACATGGGGCGGTGGCGCCCTGTTCTCGAAGTCACGCATCGTCCGTTTGTAGGAGATCTGACGGTTGTTGACGCCAGGGGTGCGCCATCGGTGAGGTGTACGCCGACTCACGCTTTCTGGGTTCGGAATTCTGGACGAGTGCTCGGACCGCGCGAGGGCAAGGACGTTGGAAAACATAGGCCGGTAGGTGCTCCGGGATGGCAATCGGCCACCTTGCTTCAAGGGGGCAAGAATGGCAACGCGCACTACGTCTGTACTCCGATCGCAAGGTGGCCGTTCCGCCAGGCGATGCTGAACCTGTGGAACAGGGGCAAGCGGAGGCGCCTTCGTGTCAACACGGACCTAGCTATTTTCCTCGGTCTATACGTGGCCGAAGGAAGCGCCAGCGATGCAGTCGATCAGGTCAATCTGACATTGAACGAGAACGAACAGCACATCGTCGACCACGCCAAGAAGGTGGCCAGCGGCGTCTTCCGCGCGAATTGCTATGAGACGTTTCGTCCGAAAGAACATTCGCGCCGGATCGCGATCAACTCCGTTGCGGCCCGCAAGCTGTGTGTGGTCATTGGCAAATCGTCGAAGAAGTGTTTGCCTTGGGGCTGGATGGGGTGGCCACTACGAACGCGTCTGGCCATCGTGCGCGGCTGGCTCATGGGGGATGGATGCCTGCGGCTGAGCCATGCAGGGACGAAGTGGCCAGTTGTTCTGTTGTCGGGCGAAACTATTTCAAGAGCCTGGGCAACTCAAGCAAGAATGAGCCTACTGGAAGCTGGCTACCATCCCACCCTATGCCGAGTATCACTGGGGCAACGGAAGGGCACTTCCATCAATGGGAGGGTGATAACCCGACGCCACGATAGTTGGCACATTGCGCTTAATGCCGAAGAAACCGAGAAGTTCCTGCGGTCGTGCACGACGGACGTTGAGCGGAGCCACTGGGGGGAGCGAATCAACCGTCTACCGAAGGCGCATGAGCCATTGACCGCATCGCGGACAACCATCGTGATTGAGGAAGGTTTCGCGTGGTCCAAGGTGCACAAGGTGGGCAACGAATCCTACGAGGGAGAAGTCTACAACCTTGTTGTCGGAGAAGATCACTCCTACGTAGCGGGAGACATGGCGGTGCACAACTGCCAGGACTACTTGGTGCAAATCCTCCAGGGCAGCACCGCGATCCCGATCGTCCCGTTCGCGACCGGCAAGAACAAGGCGGACCCCACGTTCGGTCTCGAAGCGATGGCGGCTGAGTTCGCGGCCGGCAAGTGGATAATCCCGAACCGCGGCGGCGTCTGCCACCCGGAAGTCCAGGAGTGGGTCAACGAAATGCTCGGTTACAACCCAGCGGCGCACTCGGGCGATAGATTGATGGCTGCGTGGTTCGCCAAGGAAGGCGAGCGTCTCAGCGTCCCGGTTGCGAAGCCATACTGCGGAACCGTTCGCCTCAAACTCAACCCCTTGTGATAGGATGCGCCCATGGCGTCAGGCATAACTCGCGATATTGGAGCCGCCGGGCAAGTCGCCGGCGCGGTAGCGGACCAGCAACTCGTCAACGAACGCATGAAGCGGTTGGGCTTGTCGCCGACGCAGGTGGAGTTGAACCGCCTCTACGCCTACTACCGAACCGCCCAGCACGACGCCTGCGCGGTCGGCTGGGACGGCGATCCCCACGTGGACGCGGTCTCGCGCGAGGGCATCTGCAGTTCGCCACTTCTGCCGGCCGGCTACGAGGACGTAGGCAAGAATCTCAGCAATCTGCCGCTGAAGTACCGCCGACCCGCGGTGCCATGCCACCTGTGCCACGTAATCGTGAGCCGCTTCACCGAGTTGCTGTTCACGGAGTCGCAGTCGCCGGCGTGGAAGATGGCGGGCGATCCCGACAGCGAGTCGTGGGTCCAGGCCGTCACGAAGGACGGCGCCCTGTGGTCGACCATGACCCAGACGCGCGATCTGGGTGGCGCCATGGGGACCGGCATCCCGGGCTTCAAGATCATCGACAGCGTCGTGATGTTCGAGACCTTCGATCGGCGCTGGTGCTTCCCGACCTTCGATCCCGCGAAGCCTGGCCAGCTCTCGAAGCTGGAGATCCGCTACATGTACCCCAAGGAGGAGCGGAACCCCGAGACGGGCCAGTGGGAGGAGAAGAAGTATTGGTATCGGCGGACCATCGACACCGAGGCGGATGTCCTGTGGAAACCGCAGGACGTGGGCGACGGTTCGACGGAGCCCAAGTGGGACGACCCCACGACGGTCCAGCAGATGGTGAAGCACGGCTATGGCTTCGTGCCCATCGAGTGGATCCCGAATCTGCCGGTCAGCGACGACATCGACGGCGATCCGGACTGCCTGGGCTGCTACGACTACTTCGACCGCATCGGCGAACTGGACTCACAGTGCTACACGGGTGCGGCCCGCAACGCCGACCCGACACCCGTGCTGAGCAGTGACGGCATGTTCGAGCAGGTGAAGCTCGGCAGCGCCACGGCGGTCAAGACCGAGAAGGGCGGCAGCCTCGGGTACGCCGAGAGCACTGGCAGCAGCATCACGATCGCCTCCACGGAATCCGATCGTTTCCAGAAGAAGGCGCTGCAACTCGCCCGCTGCGTCCTGCCCGACGAAGAGGGCGCGGAGGTCCGAGGCGCCGTGACGGCCACAGAGATCAACAAGCGCACCGCCAGTATGCACGCCAAGGCGTCGCTGCTGCGCCAGCAGTACGGCCGCGGCGCCACGCTCCTGATGCAGAAGTTGCTGGAGGCGGCGCGCAAGATGGGGCGGGGTCAGCAGGCCGCCGAGCCCATCAAGACCACGACCGGCCAGGAGATTCCGGCCGGCACGCTGGTGCGCTCCGAGATCAAGTTGCCGCCGAAGGTCGACAAGGAAGGCCATGCGCAACCCGAGCGGCTAGGCGACGTCCAGGGCGTGACGCTCGAACTGGTGTGGCCGCCGTTCTCGCAGCCGACCGCCAGCGACACCCTCACGAAGACGCAGGCGACCGTCCAGGCCCGCGTCGGGCGGCTCATCTCGATCGACACGGCCGTGCGGCACCTGGCGCCTGACTTCAATATCGACGACACCAGCGCCGAGGTCGAAGCGCTCAAGAAGGAGCCGGCGCCCGGGGGAGACTTGGCGGCGCAATCGCTGAAGGAATTGCAAGAGGGTCGGTGAGGTGAAAATCGCCGTAGACTTTGACGGCGCGGTCGCTGAATGAGAGATGAACCAAGGGAGATGAAGGAGAGGCCAATGAACAGAATGATCTTCGTAGCAAGACCGAGAGACTACCGAGTAGCAGGCGGCTCCGAGCCGCGCATTTATCGCCCATATGTCAAGGGACGTCGACCAGTTCAGTGGGTCGTGGACTGCTACAACGCCCGCGGTGCATGGGAATGGACCCACTACGGCGAAGAAGTGATGGCCAAGCCGCAGGCCAAGCGGATGGCCAAGAAACTGACCGAGGAGCTGGAAATGCTGTTCAAGAATTCGGCCAAGCCGAAGGGGCGGGGTGACACAGGTTTGCATCAGTAGCGTGGTTCGGCGTGAAACCTGGAAGCACGTGCTGCCGTGAAGATTGCGATCGATTTCGACGGCTGCCTTGTGGAACAAGATCGCCCATACGATGATGTCGTCACTCCGCTGCGCTTGATTCCAGGGGCGAAGGAAGCGCTCGCCAGTTTGCGATCAGCAAATCACCTTCTGCTGCTGTGGAGCGGCCGCGCTTCCCGGGCGCTGCTCCTGGACCCCCTACTAGACCCCTTCGTCCGTGCCGGCGTCGTGGACTGCGACCGTCGTCACTGGCTCGAATCCAGGGCCATCCACCGGGCGCGCTACGACCAGATGATCGAGTTCGTCGAGAGAGAACTCCCTGGGGTCTTCGACGCGATCGACGACGGCTTGGCCGGTAAGCCTAGCGTGGATCTCATCATCGACGATAAGGCGATGGCGATGCGCGGCCCCGCCACTTGGGCGCGAATCGCCCGCGTGTACGGCGAAACCGAACCCTTGTATGACGCCGCGGTGGCGAGCGGCCTACTGGACCGCCCGGTCGAAAGCCTGAACCTTGTGCCACGTGGAACACTCCGGGCCGTCCTGGACCAGATTCATGGCGAGATGGTGGCGGCTGGCATCGCGCACTACTGGCCGACCTTCGAGCTGGGGCAGGCGGGTTTCTGGGCGGCCGACCGCGCCACGAGCATCAACATCCCGTGGTTTCTCGCCAACGACGAACTGCGGGCGCTGGCGCAGGAGCGCTACCCGTGGACCTGGGAGACCGTCACCAAGAGCATCCGGCACGAGGTCGGGCACTCGGTCGGGTATGCGTTCGAGCTATGGCGGCGCCCCGACTGGCAGCAGGTGTTCGGCGACTTCCTGGCACCCTACCCGAAGTCGCAGCCCGCGCCGGTCGACCCCGCCAGCACCGAGTGGGTCAACTATGTGCCGGGCGTGGAGGTAGGTTACTCGGCGCGGCACCCCGACGAGGCGTGGGCCGAGGCTTTCGGCTGCTGGCTAGATCCGTCCACCGACTGGCGGGAACGCTACCAGGCGGGCACGGGCGCGCGCCAGAAGCTCGATTACGTGGACGGCATCGCCAAGGACGTGCTGCGGGGCCTGCCGAGCAACTGGGACACTGGCAGTCCACGAAAACCACGTGCTGCTTATTCTGGACAAACGGTTAGGCAAGCACTAGGATTACCGTCCAGTGCATGAAAAACCAAGAGTCACTTAAGACGCGCTTCTGGTCGAAGGTTAACAAAGAAGGCCCAGTTCCTATTCACGTTCCTGAACTTGGTCCGTGCTGGCTCTGGACAGGACACGTTACCGAAGATGGATATGGGCAGTTGCAAGTTGGGAGCAGGACGGATGGATCCCGACGGAAAGAACTAGCCCATCGGGTAGCGTGGTATTTTGCGCACGGACGGTGGCCGACCCCGTGTGGATTGCACAAGTGCGACACCCGGGCCTGTGTGCGGTTGGAGCATATTTTTGAGGGGACGAACGCTGACAATGTGCGCGACCGCAATATCAAGCAGAGACAATCGCGGGGAGAGGGCCGCCCAACGGCTAAACTGACCGAAGACAAAGCTCGCGAAATCATGCGCAGAAAGGCAGAGGGATGTACGACACGTGATCTGGCAAAAGAGTTCGGAGTCAGCAAAACCGTAGCCGCAAACGTCGGCCGTACCAGTTGGCTTCACGCTGCGGATCCCCAACTACTGCAGGGGATGGATAGATATAAGCGCCGTCGTGGCGCAGATCATAGTAATGCCAAGATCACAGAAGCGCAGGCCATGGAAATCCTCAGACGCAAAAAAGAAGGAGAGCGGAAGGCCACGCTAGCGCGCGAATTTGGCATCAGCGCCACCACGGTTGATCGCATCGGCAGAACGCAGTGGATTCATCTCCTTTCGAGACGAGACCACGCCGTTCCAACCGAAACAAACACCTTGACACC
>Ga0116118_1001983_pt1 | contig 10179 bp, 8 predicted proteins | sample June2015DPH_11_5_FD_89723 | JGI IMG/M metagenome (GOLD analysis project Ga0116118, IMG submission 89723) | Peatland microbial communities from SPRUCE experiment site at the Marcell Experimental Forest, Minnesota, USA - June2015DPH_11_40 | ecosystem: Environmental > Terrestrial > Soil > Wetlands >...
ACAGCAGACCCTCGCGAAGAGCCGCGTTTCTGGTCTGCGCTGGCGGCCAGCGGATTGAGCGATTTTCAGACCAAGGTGCTCGCAGTGGAACATCGGGAGGGAGGCGCCATCGAGCTGGTACTTCGAATTGGAGGCAAAATTCGAACGAGTGCCGGAGAACAACCGTTCGTCGTTGCAGTGCACCAGCGTTGGATCCATGAAGACAACGAATGGCGCATCTTCGCCACCCGAAGAGACGACCTCGCTGCGAGCCCCGTCATGCGGCTACCCGAACCGGCGAAGCCTAATATCGCTCTCTATGCCCCGCCGGAAGAGGCCCGTTCAGAAATCGACGCTGCCCTCGCCAGCGCCGCCAAGGACCACAAGCGCGTCATCCTCGTCTTCGGCGCGAACTGGTGTTACGACTGCCACGTCCTCGACTCCGCGTTTCACTCGAAGGACATCGCTCCGCTCGTGAACGCGAATTACCACGTCGTGCACATCAATGTCGGGGACGACGGTGATAAGAACCTCGACCTCGCGGAGAAGTACGGAGTCCCACTCAAACAAGCGGTGCGCATTCCCAGCCTTGCCGTCCTCAACGCGAACGGCACGCTCGTTTTCAGCCAGAAGCAAGGCGAATTCGACGACAGCGCCCGCATCGGCCCCGCAGACGTCACCGCCTTCCTCAAGAAGTGGGCACTGTCCCACCAAGGCTAGCCGCGCGACCCGAGCAACAAGTTCCGGCAGAGTGCCAGTGTTTGGTTACCGCGCTACCAAGCATTGGGCGATTGGCTGGGTGCCTGTTCGACATCATCGGCACATGCTCAAGTGCGGCCCTCGAAGTTGGAGAACCAAGTCCCATGTTTGGGCCTCTTCGCTGAAAACGCGCAGTTCACCGAGTTTTCAAGCAGCGTTAACCATGCGAATCCGGCTACGTGAGATTTTCAGTCCGCCTTAGGAGGGCACAAACGTGAAAAGAATGCTTCTCGCAGCCGCAATCGGATTGATAGTCCCTGCGGCGACCCTTGCACAAGGGTTTTTCACTCACAATGGTCCCGTCAATTGGACGAGCAACGGCGCGCCGACCACGACATCCATCACGGGCGGACCTTGGACCCTCGAGCAATCGGGCGCGGCCAATGGCCTGAAGTCGGCTGGCTACTGCAATGCCGACAACCAAGAAAACGTCAATCCCGGCACTGAACGTATGGAGCCCTACTACTTCCCGACCATCTTCGGCTTCGGGAGACACCTGCAAGGATATTTCGACTGGCGGCCGAAAGATATTGATGAGGGCGTAGTAGCGGCGTTTTCAGATGACGCGGGGTTGAGCTGGACCTTCCAGCAGAAGGTGCTGGAGCTCAGGACGGACTGCCCGACGGATTTTCTCAAGGATGCCGACGGCAACAAGGAACAAGATCCCAACAACGCCGACAACTCCAATACCACCGGCGATGACGGCCAAGGGCACCAATACGTGATCACCATCGCCGGGCATACGTATCTTTACACTCTTGTGCGAGCCGCCGGTCACATTGACTCCGATGACCTCTCCATTCACGAGGTAGCGCCTCAGCCGGGCGATCCGCTGAATGGTGCGCCAGCCCTGAACGACGCATCCACGGACGTCCTGAATCTGCCTGAACCGCCGCTCCACACCCATGGCCTGTTGAATCCGGATGGCATTCTGGGTGTGATTCCGGGGAGTTCGCCGCTCACAATCATCTACGAGCAGAAAATTCTGAACGGCGATGACACCGCATCGACCGCGTTGCCCGCATCCGCACGGTGCAACACGTTCTGGGCGGGCTACTACGCGAACAATCCGTTCGGAACGGCCGTAAACGACGACATCACGTACCTCCGGCTGGCCAGCACAACGGACGGCATCAACTTTACGGACCTTGGAGCGTTGCAGGGCCTGAACGACCCCACGAGCGTTTCCCTAACGGGGACTCGCTGGCTGGCTACGGCAGGAACGATCCTGCGGCTCGACGGGGGGCGATTTGGATTGCTGTTCTCAGGCGGCAGCTGCGTTGACGGCGATTCGGATGCGTTCCACTACATCGGCTATGCCGAGTCGAGCGATTTGATCCACTGGAGCGTCGTGAACGGGATCAACAATCCGATCATTTCAACCGCACCGGTGACTCTCACGGTGAATGCGATGGGCGTCCCCGCGACGGGTGGCGGAACGCAGTCGGTCACAATCCCCGCCAACCCGCCGGTTGTAGGTAACACGCTGGGATTCTTCGCCGGCCGCGTGTACGCCCCGAGTGCCACTTCATTCGATCCTTTCGACATCACGGTGATTTTCGCTGGGTACCATACGCAGAAACCCAAGAATGGCCTGGGCGATTATCGAACGATCGGCCGCGTCAGCTTGCGTGCGTCGGAACCCGTGCTAATCGGGGACCCGAACCTAGGTGATCCGAATGGCGATTCCGATGAAAATCACTAGGACCTCAGACAAAACGGAATAGCTACGATTGGCGGTGAAAAAGCGGGGCCGGCCTCGCTCCGGCCTCGCTTCCCATTTCGGCAGCGCTGATTATATCGAGGCCGGGCGTGTGGAGTGGGCGAGGACTAGCGCCCGGCAAGTGGTGCGGTGGCGACTGATTTTCGATCGATTTCCACAAGAGCCCGTACACGGCGGGATTCTATGCGCCAGCCGCCCGTGCCCTCGACAAGTTTCTCGTCCGCGGCTCTCCGACAAAGGCTTCTCTATGCTGGCAGTCATGAGGAGAACTTAGATATGCGCCCTTTGGCTAAGATGGTCTGTCCGGCGGTGTTTTATTTCTGTTGTACGGCTGCGCAAGCGGCGGCAGCAGCAAAACGAACACCGGCCCAAGCAAGCCTCAGCCAACTCTTTCGTCGATAACCGTGACTCCGCCGACGCCAACCGTGATCGCTGGGCAGACGCAACAGCTCACCGCGGCAGCTAACTATAGCGATGGCTCGACAACGAACGTCACGTCAACAGCAACTTGGTCCTCCTCTAACACGGCAGTCGCAACGGTTTCCTCAGGCGGGCTCGTAACAAGCGTGGCAGCGGGGCAGGCAAATATTTCCGCCGTGCTTTCGGGAGTAACGGGTTCGGATGCGCTCACCGTCGATGCTAAAGCTATTACCAGTATCGCAGTCACACCCGCTACGGTCACTTTGATTGCAGGGCAAACCCAACAACTGACAGCCACAGCCACAGCCACTTACAACGATGGCTCGACGGGAGACGTCACTTCCACTGCAGCATGGTCCTCTTCCAATATCGCTATTGCCACAGTTTCGGCCAGTGGGTTATTAACAAGCGTGACTGCCGGCCAGGCCAACATCTCGGCGGCAATTTCGGGTGCATCGGGCTCAGACTCGGTGACTGTGAACGCCAAGGTTCTGACAAGCATCTCCGTCTCCCCGGTGACAGCAAGCCTTAACATTGGCCTCCTACAGCAGTATGGCGCGATCGGCACCTATAACGACGGAAGCACCGCCGATGTTACTCAGACCGCATTGTGGTCTTCCTCCTCGACTTCGACGGCGACCATAAGCAGCCAAGGACTGGTGACCACCGTCGCGCAGGGTAGCACCAATATATCCGCGACGGCCGGTAGCATCCAAGGAACCGCGCCGCTCACCGTCAACTCCAGCGCAGGAGGAGTAGTTTTGGTTAACGACATGACGGACAGCCGGATTCTCATGGCGACGAACAGCGACCAAAGCACTCTCACCTTCCTCGGAACGCGGGATTCCAACGGGAATCCCACCGCCTTGTACGGGGTGAAAAGGGTGGCGGCAGACGGAAGTTGGCAATCTCTCTCCTTGGATTCCCAAGGCCGCCCAACTGCTATCATTATGTCCGACAATACGCAATTTACGTTGGATTGGGTATCGGACACGAGCGCCGTTCTAACGGGCATCACAAGCGACGGAACCGCGACGTTGGCCACCACCCTCGGTTCGACGATTGTTCCGACAACGGCAGCGAGCGCCGTCAAGAAAGCTACCGCAATTGCGCAAGTCACCCCGACGCCAGCCAATTCACTTGTAACTGTAAATGTCACGACTTGCGGTGTTCCAGAGTCGCTCGCCCAAGTGACTATGATTACAGGAGACCCTAACACCATCTCCCTCCAGTCCACGGGTAGCGGTACATATCAGGGCAGCGTAGCATCCGGCACGTTGACCAATATTGCTGGAATGATACAAAATCTGCCCCCCCCGTGTTCGGCACGTTCTGCGGTTTTGTCAACGGCCTAAATACCTACCTCAATCAGGGTAATTCAGTAGGAGCAAGTAACGCAGCAATTACTCTCGAGCGCGCGCTGTGCGCTAGCGTGACCTCCGCTATATTACTTCAGCCGGAAGCGGCGGCCTTGGTCCCATACGCCTGTGGTCCGGCTGGCGTTATTCTCACCCAAGCAATCACTCAGGCTTGCACGATAAGTGACGGGACAAACTCGATATACGACTCGATTGTCGGATTTTACGATCCAGTTGAAGTATTCGTGCTAGCTGGCATTGTCGGAGGGGAAACTTCGCTGCCGGTGGAAATAGATAAATCAACTGTGATTGGCGGCTATCCTCCAACGACAATCGAGCTGAATTGTCCTGAGGTAGACCACGTGATCATCACTCCGGCTACAGCAACTATTCCTATCGGTCAGTTTGTTCCACTTGTGGCAAGAGCCTATAACACAGACCTTCCCTCCCAAGTCATCAAGTCGTCCTCTATGAATTTCATGTGGGATGCCACGCAGGCTTCAGGAATCGCGAGCGTACTCTCATACTTTAGCACCAGCGGAGTAAACTCCGTGGCCGATATTCAGGGCGTGGCTGCGGGAGGGCCTGTTCCGATCACGGCAACCGAGACTACTTCGGGGAAAACGGCCACCAGCCCCAGCCAAATTACCGTCACATCCGAGGTGACCTTTGCTGTCACGGGCACTTTCCCGCCCACTATTACTGGGACCGTATTTTCATTTGCACCCGGCAGCACGATCACCATAGACACCTCAACCGGGCTGGTTACTGCGTCCAATATTACAATAACAGTGACGGGTGACCTCTTTACGTTAGCCAACTTGACTATTAGCAATCCGAATGAAATTTTCTGGGCGAACAGCGCCGCCTATGGATCGTTGTTGGTCCAGCCGCTCACAAGCTCCTCAAGTTTTAAAGGATTTACCAGTGGTGGCGGCGTGCTGGCGGAATACATTCCGGACATCGCGCCCGCGTACGATTCGACAAACACAACCTTTACGCCTCTTCCATGATTGCGTCTTGAAAACCGGGGGAAACCCGGGACGGGAACGTGTGAAAAAATCGATTGTTGGATTTTTGCAGACCTCCAGTATGCGTCGTTTCTGGACCGTCTTGACGTAGTGTTTGGTTGACTATGCAGCGTGGAGCTCGCCCTGAGCGAGTTCCGGGGCCAGGTTCCAGGGCAGCAGCTCTTCGATGCGGTTGACCGGATGGTCCGCGATCCGCTCCAACACCTTCCGCAGGTAGGCTACCTCGCCAATGGGGCGACACTGTCAACGCAAAGTAGAAATGTCCGATAAAACCGGAATTCGCACATTAGGTCGATCGAGATCGTGATCTCTACGATCCGATAGTCACCAGAACCGGGGCGTAGATTCTAAAACACCAACCCCGGGCCACTCCGCATCGTGGCCCGGGGTTTCGTGTTTTCGGGATGATAATTCTGCAACGAAATCGTGTGGATTCTTTCCGAGTACGCCGTTTCCGCGTTGCTGGACGCATCTCGCTAACGGGACTAAAATGAATACAAATGGCGCTCAAACTGCCCATCTATATGGACAACCAGGCGACGACGGCCGTTGATCCGCGCGTCGTCGAGGTGATGCTGCCCTATTTCACCGAGAAATTCGGCAACCCGGCGAGCCGTAACCACGAATTCGGCTGGAAGGCTGAAGAGGCAGTCGAAACGTCCCGCGCACAAATCGCCCGGTTGATCCACGCCTCTCCGCGAGAGATCGTCTTCACGAGCGGCGCGACCGAATCCGACAATCTCGCCATCAAAGGCGTAGCCGATGCGTATCGCGCCAAGGGCAATCACATCATCACGCAAGCCACCGAGCACAAAGCCGTGCTCGACACTTGCAAGCGCCTCGAGCAATCCGGCTGCCAAGTCACATACTTGCCGGTCAGCAAGGATGGCCTCATCGATCTCGATGAACTCCGCCGCGCGATCACGCCGAAAACCATCCTCATTTCGATCATGCACGCGAACAACGAGATCGGCGTGCTGCAGCCCATCGAGGAAATCGGCAAGCTCGCCAAAGAAAAAAACGTGCTCTTTCACGTCGACGCCGCGCAATCCGTCGGCAAGATTCCCGTTGGCGTCGAAAAACTCGGCATCGACCTGCTCGCGATTTCCGCGCACAAAATTTACGGCCCCAAAGGCGTCGGCGCGCTCTACGTGCGCAGGAAAAATCCGCGCGTCGAACTTTCGCCGATGATGGATGGCGGCGGGCACGAGCGCGGCATGCGCTCGGGCACGCTCAACGTTCCGGGAATCGTCGGCCTCGGAAAGGCGTGCGAGTTTTGCCAAAAAGAAATGGCGGGAGAAGGCGAGCGGCTGCGCGCCCTCCGCGACAAATTGAAAGACGCGGTCCTCAGCCAACTCGACGACACCTCCATCAACGGTTCGATGACGCATCGTTTGCCCGGAAACTTGAATCTCAGTTTCACCGGCCTCGAAGGCGACGCGCTCCTGATGGGCATCAACGATGTGGCCGTCTCGAGCGGTTCGGCGTGCACTTCGGCGACGCTCGAGCCGAGTTACGTCCTGCGCGCGCTGGGCGTATCCGAAGATCTCGCGCACAGCTCGATTCGTTTCGGCCTCGGCCGTTTCAATACCGAGGAAGAAGTTGACTACGTCGCGGGCCGCGTCGTCGAGACTGTGAAGCGCCTGCGCGAACTCTCGCCGCTCTACGAAGCCGCCAAGCCTCGCTCGAGCCACTAAGCGCGGCCAAATTGGGCCTTGTTTGAAAATCCCCAACGCGGGATCGTGCACCAGGAGATTCCAACCATGACGGCGGACCTGCGCTACCCAATCGGAGATTTCGTGCGGCCGGAAAACGTCACCGACGGCGAGCGCCGCCAGTTCATCGACCAGATTGCCGAGGCGCCGTCGCGCCTTTCGGCTGCCGTCGCGGGTTTGACGCCCACGCAGCTCGACACTCCCTATCGCCCCGGCGGATGGACCGTCCGCCAGTTGGTCCACCATATCGGCGACAGCCACATGAATGCCCTCATCCGCTTCAAGCTGACGCTCACCGAAGACGAGCCTGTGTTGAAGACCTACGAGGAGTCGCTCTGGGCCGAGTTGGCCGACGCTAAAACGCCGCCGATCGATATGTCGCTCGCGCTCCTCGAGAATCTTCACAAGCGCTGGGTGCTGCTCTTGCGCTCGCTCACACCCGCCGACTGGCCGCGCAAGTTCCGCCATCCCGGGTGGGGCCTGGCCACGCTGGACTTTCTGCTCGCGCAATACGCCTGGCACGGCCGCCACCACGTCGCGCACATCACTTCTTTGCGCGAACGCAACGGCTGGCGCTGAGAACAAATAGCGAAGACCTCCGCATCTTGAGCCTGCCCGTGCTTTACCCTGTATGTTACATTTTTTCCCAAGGCTGCTACTGCGGCGCAACTTTCAGCGCATCTATGTGTTTGATGTATTGGAGTTATCCCGTGGAAGGCGGTTTGCAGAGCCTATCCTATGAGGCAAGCTCCGCGGCGTTCCTAAAGGAGCTTTGAACTCGGGGCGTCGGTGGAGAGGTGGAGATCACGTATGGCTACGCGCGAATGTCCGTACTGCGGAAAGATCGTCTTCGACCGTCAAACGCAGTGTAACTACTGCCGGGAGACGCTGCCGGAAGTGAGACGCCCCAGGACTGCGACCGTTTCGGCGGATGGCGGCGACCGCATTCGCCGTGGGCTCCTCTTCATGCTGATGGCCGCGTCGATCGGGTATTTCACAAGCAGCTCAAGCGCGTTGGCGCTTCCCGTCTCAGTGCCGCCCGCTGTAACCGTCTATCTTTCACCTTTGCTCTTTCTCAGCGGACTTGGGCTGAGTCTCCACGGTCTTTACCTGCGGCATAAAACTTCCCACTGAGTCGCCGCCCGCCGGAAACACGGCGTCATATCTCCTACGCAGCCTTCTTCTTCCACGCGCCGAGAATCGCGCCCATCATGCACAGTCCCACGAGCGGATAAAATTCGTTGATCGCGAAGAGCGCCTTCGGCCGCATTTCGTACATGTACGTGGTGTAAACAATCGGCCCGACGATTCCGATCCACAAAAGTATGCCGATCGCCGCACCGCGCGCGGCGGTGTTCGCGTTGCGCCAGATGCATATCTGCGCGAGGACGAACGCGATGAGCAGGTTCAGCAGAAACGTGAGGATGAACGGCCATATCCAGGCGGGATTCGCGGAGCTCGCCTGTGCTGCGCTCATGTTTTCGAGCGCCATCCATTGCTTGCTGAACAGCAAGTCGTACCAAAGGCCTCCGAGCAGCCAGTACACCACCGCGCAAACAATCACCGCCGGGTAGTTGGTCCTCATCGCGTTATCCTCCTCCGAGTGGGGAGCCCCAGGTTGCCGGGAGTCTGCTTGCCCCGCCCGGCAATGTCAAGCGCCGATCCGACCAGGATCGGCGTCCCGAGCGAACGAAGTGAGCGAAGGACCTCTCTTGTCCTTTCTTGATTCCGATCCGACTAGGATCGGCGTCCCTCCCTACACCGCCGGTTCCGTAGGGGCACGGCACTTGTGGTGAGCGAAGCCGAATCCATGCCGTGCCCGGCGCAGATGCTTGGCTATGCGCCGCCCATTCACCCCTGCGCCGTAGCTCGTTGCCAACCAAATACCGCACAGGCGCCACACAACATTTCGGCGCTTTGAGTGTTCTAACATAGGGAGAGGTTCGCGCCGCAATCGGGCGTCTGGCTGCAGCCAGGCCGGCTAACCGGCGACGGCGCCTGTTGAACCTTATTGTTGATACCCGGCCCCGAAAGTGGGCAGAAAGAGACCCGGCAATGAAAAAATTCATAGTCAGTCTTTCGATCGCGCTGATAACAATCGTTGCTCCGCTGGCGCCCGTGGCAAACGCCGCGCCGCCACCCCGTCAGTTTCGCATCATGCTCGAGCAGCACACGACGGTCGATCCCGTCGAAATCGTGCGTCACTTCAGCGAGAAGTGCCCCAACGTGACGATCACGACCAATCCCAAGAATACGGACTTCCAGCTCCGGGCTTGGGGCTGGTCCGGCGACTACCGCTTTATGGTGGTAGCGCACGGCGGCGACACCGTCTTCGCGACGCGAACGGCCATGCTGAGCAACGCCGTGAAGGACGTCTGCAAGTTCCTGAACTCTCAGCCGGACAAGGGCACGCCGCCGCCGCCCTCGTACTAGAAGCCGCCTGGCTCTGTTGACATCCTCTTGGGCGCGGGCGTCGCCGTAATTGTTCACGGCGCGCCCGCACCGCCACCGTGTCGTCATCCCGAACGCGCTGCGCCGTTCTTTCGTCTCCCCGTGGTATAAATCTGCGATCCGGTTGTGAGGCCGTCCCGGAAAGAGGCCCGCATGACTCTCGATCGCAGACAATTCCTGAAAATCGTGGCGGGGACGGGCGCGGCGGTCGCGTTGGCCGCGCACGCGCCGAATTGGGCCGCGGCGGAAACGCCTCCCGGCTCGTTCGACTTCATCTTTTTCACGGACACGCACATCGAGCCTGAGTTGAACGCAACGAGCGGATGCGACGCATGTTTCCGCAAGATCGCCGGGATCAAGAGCGAATTTGCGATCTCGGGCGGCGACCATGTGTACGACGCGCTCAGCGTCAACGCCGCGCGCGCCGGGCTTGTCTTCGACCTCTACCAGAAAACCGAACAGACGCTCCAGATGAAGCTGTACCACGTCATCGGCAACCACGATGCTTTCGGTGTGTACACGAAGAGCGGCGTCTCGCCCACCGATCCGGGCTACGGAAAAAAGATGTACGAGGACCGCATCGGCGGCAGAACCTACTACTCCTTCGATCATCGCGGCTATCACTTCGCCGTGCTCGATTCGATCCAGCCGACGGCGGACCGTTTCTGGGAAGCGCGCATCGACGATCCGCAAGTGAGCTGGCTGGCGGACGACCTGAAGCGCGTGACGCCGGGCGCTCCGGT
>Ga0116118_1001986_pt1 | contig 10153 bp, 9 predicted proteins | sample June2015DPH_11_5_FD_89723 | JGI IMG/M metagenome (GOLD analysis project Ga0116118, IMG submission 89723) | Peatland microbial communities from SPRUCE experiment site at the Marcell Experimental Forest, Minnesota, USA - June2015DPH_11_40 | ecosystem: Environmental > Terrestrial > Soil > Wetlands >...
ATCGAGGCCGACAAGGGAGTCGCCTGGTCGAAAGCCCGGCGGAGTTGAGCCCGACCGAGCTGAGCCCGGCCGGCTCCCGCGGCGCCAGCACCGACGGCCGTTCCGCCGCCAGCACCGCCGGCCGGCCGCTCCGCCGTGCGGTGAGCGACGCCGACAAGGCGTCCCGACGGACCGACATCCTCTCGGCAGCCAAGCAGGTCTTCGCGGAGCAGGGCTACCACGCCACGACGATCGCAGACATCGCCAGGCAGGCCGGCCTGTCGTACGGCTCGATCTACTGGTACTACGAGTCGAAGGAAGTGCTCTTCCACGAGCTCATGTCGGCCGAGGCGGCGGCATTGCGTGCCCACATCAACCGCGCCGTGCGGCTCGTCCCCGCCGGCGAGGGCCCGGCCGCGCCGCTCAAGGCGGCGGTACGGGCGACGCTCGAGTTCTACGGGGCCGACCGGGCGCTGGTGAAGCTGCTCTTCCGGGACGCATTCGCTCTGGGCGCTGCATTCGAGCAGCACCTGTATGCCATCCACGCATCGTTTGTCGACGACGCCGAGCGGTTGGTCGTGCTTGCGCAGCGCCAAGGCGCACTGGTCGAGGGCCCACCGAACATGATGGCGTTCGCGATCACCGCCCTTGCCGGGCAACTGGCTCATCGCCGGCTCACGACCGACGACGGGCTGGGTCCCGACGAAGCCGCCGAGTTCGTGGTCGAGCTGTTGCTGAACGGGCTGCGACCCCGCGACGGAGGACGTGAGGAAACACGAGCGTGAGCCTGGATCCTGATCGGACCCCCGTCATCGTGGCGGCGGGCCAGACCGAGAGCCGGGATCTGACACTCGGTCCCCTCGAGCTTGCCGAGATCGCTGCACGGCAAGCCCTTGACGCAGCGCCTGGGCTCGCTGCGGCGATCGAGCGGGTCACGGTAGTCAACATCCTGTCCCACCGCGCCGGCCGGGCTCCGGCGGCCTGGCTCGCTCACGCGCTCGGGTTGGGTTCGGTGGCGTGCGAGACGACGAACGTCGGCGGCAACACACCGCAGGCGATGGTCGAACTGGCGGCGAGCGAGATCGCTCGCGGCGAGCTCACCGCCACCCTCATCGTCGGCGCAGAGGCGGTCCGTTCAGGTCGGCTCAAGGGAGCCAGGCCGGCAGCGCCGCCTGTCGCCGGGCCATCGGCCGCCCGGACCTCGACAAAGTCCACCGCGCCGCCGCCGACTCCCGAGACGCCGCCCCCGGACCCCGTCATCGGCGCCGACCCGCAGGATCTGTCCGGCGAGGAGCGGATGGCGGGTCTTGTCATCCCCGTGCACGTGTACCCCCTGTTCGAGAGCGCTTTGGCTGCGCGGGCCGGTCGCAACCCAGCCGAGCAGCGGCAGTTCATCGGCCGGCTGATGGCGCCGTTCACCGAGGTCGCCGCTCGCCATCCGCACGCTTGGTTCCACGAGGCCCGGACGCCTGAGGACCTGGCGACGGTGAGCCCGTCCAACCGGCTCGTGGCCGAGCCGTACGTGAAGCGAGTGGTGGCGTTCCTCGGCGGCGCTCAGGCGGCGTCGCTCGTCGTCACCTCGCTGTCGGTGGCAACGGCGCTCGGCCTCGATGACGGCGCGCTCTTCGTTTGGTCGGGGGCGTCGGCCAACGACGTTTGGTATCCCACGGCCCGGCCGGAGCTGTGGCGCTCGGCCGGAGTCGAGGCGGCCGGCGCGGCTGCGCTCAACGCAGCTGGCAGCGGCGTGGATGACGTCTCGGCCTTCGACCTGTACTCGTGTTTCCCGTCTGCCGTGCAGATCGCTGCTGCCGGCCTCGGGCTCCCGGTCGACGTCGATCAGCCCGACGGGATCAGCAGGCTGACGGTCACGGGAGGGCTGCCTTATTTCGGCGGTCCCGGCAACAACTACACGACGCACGCGATCGCCACGCTCTTCGACCGGTTCCGATCAGCGGGTGACCCGGATGCGGTCGGTCTTGTCACCGCTGTGGGCTGGTACCTCACCAAACACGCCGTGGGTGTGTATGGGGCGTCTCCGAGGGTGGGGGGTTTCTTGGCGGCGGACACCGCGAGTGCCCAGCAGCAGATCAACGCGTCGGCGCTACCGCGAGTCGAGGCTGCCGATGCCGTCAGCTCGCTGGCGACGGTCGACGCTTCCACCATCATGTACGACCGCGCGGGTCACCCGGTCGCCGCTCCGCTCATCGCCACGCTCGACGACGGGCGGCGAGTAGCAGCTTCCGCCGACGATGGCGAGGTCGAGGCGGTCGCCGGGACGTTTCTCGTCGGTGCCCGGGTCCATGTCGAAGCCTCGGCGGGAGGCCAGGCCGCACCCCGTTACCGCGTCGTCGACTTGTCCTGATTCAATACACGCAGGCCCCCCCACCGAAGGAGCAACCACATGTCCGACACCAACCCAACTGCCGCCAGCGAGGAGCCACTCGTCCGCGAGCGGCACGGGAGAGTAGAGCTGCTCCGGCTCAACCGGCCGGCTGCACGCAACGCCATCGACGGGCCTACGAGCATCGCCCTCGGGCTTGCGCTTGAGGAGCTCGCCTCGGACGACGACGTGTGGGTCGTGGTGCTCACCGGCACCGGCGACAAGGCGTTCAGCGCCGGCATGGACTTGAAGGCATTCGTGTCCGGCCAGGCGGGGGACATCATGTCGGTGGAGCATGGCTTTGCGAACATCGCCCGCCGGAGGTTCTCGAAACCCATCATCGCCGCCGTCAACGGCGTCGCCCTCGCAGGTGGCTGCGAGATCGTCCTGTCGTGCGACCTCGTCGTCGCCGCCGAGCATGCTGCCTTCGGCATCCCGGAGGTGAAGCGGGGCCTGGTCGCCGCCGGCGGGGGGCTGCTCCGCCTGCACCGGCGCATCCCGTACTCGATCGCCCTCGAGCTGGCGCTCACCGGTGACACGATCTCTGCCCAGCGTGCAGCCGAGCTCGGTTTTGTCAACCGGGTGGTGCCCGCCGACCAGGTCGTGGCGGAGGCGCTGGCCCTGGCGGAAAAGATCTGCGCCAACGCCCCCCTGGCCGTGCGGACGTCGAAGGAGATCATGCAGCGGTCGGTGGGGCTGTCCGAGGATGAGTGCTGGGAGATGAACACGACATTGATAGGACCCATCTTCACCAGCGCCGATGCGATGGAAGGCGCCACCGCCTTCGCCGAGAAACGCCCGCCGGTCTGGAAAGGCGCCTGAGCCGCCAGCGGGGCAGGGGGTAACCGCATACGGTGCCGAGCTGGCCGGCGGGCGCCGGCGCCCCAGCCCGACCAGCGCCGAGTCGCACGTACCCATTGCGGCACCGGCAAGCCCGTGTAATCCTGTCGGTGGAGCAGATCCGTAGATCGGGTGGAGTCTCGGCGACTTCGCCGGTGGCCCGGTCGTCGGACCGGCAAGTCGCGTCTAGTCTGGAGTAGTCCTCAGGAAAGGGGGCCTAAAGGTGCTTGCTGATTTATTTGGGGCTGACGGCATCATCGTCATCGTCTGCGTGGTCGTCGTTCTGCTCTTCGGTGGGGCGAAGCTGCCAAAGCTCGCCCGCGGCCTGGGGAGCGCGTCGCATGAGTTCAAGAAGGGCCTGTCCGAGGGCGACCCCGAGAACCCGGCAAGCCTTGGCGGACCATCGGCCACAGTGAACGGACCGACCGCCACGCCCGAGGTTCACAAGGACGCCAGCACCAACTGATCCACTCACGTAGACGGCCGCCCCGACGGGGCAGCTCGGCGGCAGTGATTGGGTGCGCGCGGCGTCAGCAGCCTGCGCGGCCCCCGATCAGGTGCGAGGCACCCGCTCGCACCTCCCCACCCGATGCCCCCAGCATCGCCTCGCCCCCGGAGATATTGTCAGTCTCATGGACGATATCCTCGCGCTCGCTGATCGGCTTTGGCGTGGCGAGGCCGATATCACCGACCACCACCCGCTTGGGGGCGCCGGGAGCCTGACCGAGGTCGGCGACGGCGTCGCCTATGTGGCCTCCTTTGCTCGGGTGACTGCGTTCTCCACCGAGGACGGGCTGGTGCTCGTCGACACCGGTCACTCACTGGCTGCCCAGCAGATCCACGAGCAGATCCGTGACTGGACGCCGGCTCGAGCGGACCGGGGCCAGCGCTCCCGCCTCAACACGGCGATCTTCTCCCACGGGCACATCGACCACGTGTTCGGCGTGGGCGTGTTCGAGTCCGAGTCGCGGTCGCAGGGTTGGTCGCAGCCCACCGTCGTGGCTCATGAGGCGATGCCGGCCCGCTTCGACCGCTACGTGATGACTGCCGGCTACAACGCCATCATCAACCAGCGGCAGTTCGGCATCCCCGGCCTGACGTGGCCCACCGAGTACCGGTATCCGGACCGCACCTACAGCAACGAGCTGGCACTGGACGTCGGTGGCACGCGGTTTGAGCTCCACCACGCCCGAGGCGAAACCGACGACCACACCTGGACCTACGTCCCCGACCGCCACGTCCTGTGCACCGGTGACCTCTTTATCTGGGCATCCCCGAATGCCGGCAACCCCCAGAAAGTCCAGCGCTACCCGCTCGAGTGGGCAGCGGCGCTTCGCGAGATGGTCAGCCTCGGAGCGGAGATGCTGCTCCCCGGGCACGGATACCCGGTGGCCGGGGCCGAGCGGGTACGCGAGGCCCTGACCTCGACCGCCGAGCTCCTCGAGTCCATCGTGTCGCAGACCCTGGACTTGATGAACGCCGGAGCGAGGCTGAACGAGATCATCCACTCGATCGAGATGCCCGCCGCTCTACTCGAGCTGCCCTACCTGCGGCCCGTGTACGACGACCCCGAGTTCATCGTCCGCAACCTCTGGCGCCAGTACGGCGGGTGGTACGAGGGCGACCCGGCGTCGCTGAAGCCGTCACCGGAGCACCAGCTTGCAGCCGAGCTCGCCGACCTGGCCGGCGGGGCGTCACGCCTGGCTGATCGGGCCGAGGCGCTCCTTGCCGCCGGCGACCTTCGCCTGGCGGGTCACCTGGCGGAGCTGGCGGCGCTCGCCAACCCGGCTGACCGGGCGGTACACCGGGTCCGGGCTGAGGTGTTCGAGGCCCGCGTGGCGGCAGAAACCTCCACTATGGCCAAGGGCATTTTCAGCTGGGCAGCCCGCGAGTCCGCGAAGTTGGCAAACCCGGAGAGCGCCGGCTCCTAACCGGCTCCTAACCGGCTCCTAACAGGCGTGGGTTCCCTGTTGGTAGACGAGGTTCATCGTCGCCTCCAACAGTGTCGTCTTCCCTCCGAACGGCGACCGCCACTCCAGATCGAAGTAGTGATTGTCGTTCGCTTCGAACGGTTGGGTGTTCTGGACAAACGTGAACGACGTCGTGTCGGCTGCTCCCTGCGGCGCGAACCGGATCGCGCCGGGCCCCATGGTGGCGCCGTAGTTGACGAGGACGCGTAGGCCCATTGGTGCGCCGGTGCCGTCGAGACTCACCGTGACGCTCACCTCGCCGGTGGAGCAGATCTTCGCCCCGAGTCCGGACAGCGCCTGGAAGGATGTGCTCGTCGTGGAGATCGGGCTGTTCCGCCAGACCCCGAGCTGCCGGTTGACCTGGGAACTCGTAGTCCCGGAGCTTGCGGCGAGGGCGACTACTGGGACCATCACGGCGACCACGGCTGCCGCGAGCACAGGTACTATCCATCGTTTCATTGCTTCACCTCCACCGCGGCCCGGGCAATCCCAGCCGCATACACAACCACTCTGTGCCCGCGCGCTTGGGCCGGCCAGGGCCGAACGACCCTTCGCAACACGCTCGGGACCGCGACGCACCAGCAGATCTGGCCCGCTTCGCGCACCCGTGACTAATGTCGCGCCGTGCATCGTTCCCCGGGTCTTCTCGCGCGCCTTCTCGCACGCACGCGTCGGCTCGTGCCGTTCGGCTTTCTCGCTGCCGCCGGCCTCGTGCTCGCCGGGTGCAACGAGAAATTCGGTGAGACGAAGGGCGCCACGAGCCAGTCCCATTTGGAGTTCAGCTTCTGGTTCTGGATGATGGTGGCCGGCATCTCGGTGGCGGTTTTCGTGTGGATCCTGATCTTCTGGTCGATCTTCCGTTACCGGCGCAAGGGCGACGAGCTGCCGAAGCAGTTCCACGAGCACATCGGGCTCGAGCTGACCTACACGATCATCCCGTTGCTCATGGTCGGCGTCATCTTCGGCTTCACCGTGGTCGTCGAGAACAGGATCGACAACGTCTTGAAGCCACCAGCAGTAATCGTGAACGTGACCGCCTACCAGTGGGGCTGGATCTTCCAGTACTCCAAGCCCGGTCCGGACCCGAGTGTGAACTGCCAGCAGCAACCGACTGACTGCGTGACGGTCCAGACGGCCCCGCACGCTGCCCCCTCCAGCCTGCCGGAGAGCTACACCTCGCCGCTGTACCCGCAGCTGGTCCTCCCGCAGGGCGAGACGGTCCGGATCTTCCTCCGCTCGGTCGACGTGATCCACGGCTTCTACGTCCACGCCTTCAACTTCAGCCGGTACGCGCAACCAGGGGTCACGAACTCGTTCGAGTTCTACCCGACCAACCTCGGCGTCTATGACGGGCAGTGCACCCAGTACTGCGGGCTGTACCACTCGGAGATGCTGTTCAGCGTGCGGGTTGATACCCCGAGCCAGTTCAAGGCCTGGTACGCCCAACACGCCCAGCAACAGCAGATACCTCAAACGGGAGGATCGTCATGACCCTCGCGGCCGACCGTGCCCTCCTGCTCACCGAGCATCACGAGGAGGAGCACGGTCCGTCGGGAGTCCTTAAGTGGATCACCTCGACTGACCACAAAGTGATCGGCAAGAGCTACACGATCACGTCGCTCGTCTTCTTCTGCTTGGCAGGGCTGATGGCGATGGTGATCCGGACACAGCTCGCATCGCCGGACGCCACGCTCGTGAACCAGCACCTGTACAACGAGCTGTTCACGATGCACGGCAGCTTGATGCTGTACTTGTTCGCCGGTCCGTTCGCCTTCGGTGGCCTCGCCAACTTCATCGTCCCGCTCCAGTGCGGCGCCCCTGACATGGCGTTCCCCCGGCTGAACGCCCTCAGCTACTGGCTGTATTTGGGCGGTGGCTTGATCATGATCGGCGGCTTCCTCACCGTGGGTGGGGCCGCCGACTTCGGCTGGGTCGCCTACGCACCGCTGTCCAACGCCGTGAACACCCCAGGCGCAGGTCCGGACATGTGGATCGTGGCGGTGGCCCTGACCGGTTTCTCGGCGATCTTCACCGGGGTGAACATCGCCGCCACCGTCTTCTACCTGCGGGCCCCGGGTCTCACGATGTTCCGGCTGCCGATCTTCACTTGGAACATGCTGGTCACCGGCATCTTGATCCTGATCGCCTTCCCCGTCCTCACCGCAGCCATCGTGATGCTGTGGTGCGACCGGCACATCGGGAGCCACATCTATACCGTCTCCGGGGGAGGAGTCCCGGTCCTGTGGCAGAACCTCTTCTGGTTCTTCGGCCATCCGGAGGTGTACATACTCGCCTTGCCCTACTTCGGCATCGTGACGGACGTCCTGGCCACGTTCTCACGAAAGCCGGTGTTCGGTTATCGAGGGATGGTCTTCGCCACGATCTCGATCGCGGCGCTGTCCACGAGCGTGTGGGCCCACCATATGTTCACAACGGGCACGGCGTTGCTGCCGTTCTTCAGCCTCATGACGTACCTGATCGCCGTCCCGACGGGCGTCAAGTTCTTCAACTGGATCGGGACCATGTGGCGAGGGTCGATCACGTTCGAGACGCCGATGCTGTACGCGGTGGGTTTCTTGATCGTGTTCCTGTTCGGAGGTGTGACCGGCATCCTGCTGGCCTCGCCGCCGCTCGACTTCGCCGTCCACGACACCTACTTCGTCGTCGCCCACTTCCACGAGGTGCTCTTCGGTAGCGCCGTGTTCGGTGGGTTCGCCGGCCTCTACTACTGGTACCCCAAGTTCACCGGCAGGATGACCAGGGAAGCCCTCGGGAAGGCGAGCTTCTGGTTCATGTTCGTCGGCTTCTGGGTGACGTTCCTGCCGCAGTACCTCCTGGGCCTGCACGGCATGCCGCGCCGTATCGCCGAGTACAGCGCCGCCACGGGTTGGCTGACGCTGAACCGGCTTTCGACGGCCGGCGCCTACCTGCTGTTCCTTTCCGTGGCGCTGACGATGGTCAACCTGCTCGTGTCCTGGTTCAAGCCCGTCGCCTCGGGTGACAACCCGTGGGACGCCCAGACGCTCGAGTGGGCGACGTCCTCGCCGCCGCCGCACCACAACTTCTTCTGGATCCCGCCGATCCGCTCCGAGCGGCCTCTGTGGGACTACAACCACCCTGACCACACGAAGCTGCACCAGGGCAACGGCCATGCGCCGGAGCGGGCGCCGGCGCTCGTCGGGTCGTCGAGCGTCCGCATCATCCAGCCTAGGCCCGGCGGTTCGGGCGACGAGACCGGGGGGACCGACCGATGAAGGTCGAGGCGTACGTGCTGCTGGCCATCGGGGTGTTCTTCGGCATCGTCTGCGCCCTCTACTGGTTCCTCAGCTACGAGACCAGCGGGACGCTGATGCTGCTGGGGACGATGCTGCTCGGTTTGTGCCCTGGCTCGTACTATTTCTGGTGGTCGCGGCGCATGAAGCCACGGCCCGAGGACAACCCCAACGCCGAGCGCGCCGACGGCGCCGGCGTGGTGGCGACGTTCCCGTCTTCGAGCATCTGGCCGTTCGTCCTCGGCGTGGGCGCAGCCTCCATCGCCCTTTCCCTGGTGATCGGGTTCTGGACGGCGAGCGTCGGCTTTGTGCTTGCCGGCGCGGCGGTTCTCGGCGTCGTCCGGGAGAGCCGCCGGGGCGGTGCGGTCTAGCTCAGGACCCCTGAGTCGTGCCTGGCATTCCCGGCACCACGTAGCGCCGATCTGCTTTGGACCAAACCGCCGCAGCTGGTATCGGCTCGATGTCCGACCAGACCGTCAGATACCGGGCGAGCAACGCCTCCGTGCGCTCGTTCGCCTGCCGTCGTAGCTGGGGTTCGTGGACTCGGAAACCCGGCGGAGGCACGACATCCATGAAGTCGAGCACGTCGAAGACGGTGTCCTCGTAGTGATCGGCGAAGTCCTCGTAGGCGACCTCGAGCAACTCCAGATCGCTTCGAAGGAAAGAGTCGCGCCAGGCCGCTTCCTGATCGACCAGCGCCTGTTCCAGCCAACGGACTGTTTGCAGGTCGGTGAGCTCGCTGCCCGGGCCGTCGCCGTCAGGGCCGAGATCCTCACGTGGCGTACCGGCGGCTGGCTCTGGCTCGGCACCGTCCCCCAACTGGAACCACGCCTGGCTCCGGGCGGCCAGGAAGTACGAGACGGCTTGGCGAGCCTTGGAGCGTCGGGTAAGGAAGACATAGCGAGGTCGCGGAATCGCCGATGCCAGAACTTCAGCCTCAGCGGAGTCGGCTGAGATCCACGGCAGCTCGCGAAGGCGTTCCAGCAGCCACACGAACTGGTAGCGGTGGAGCTTCACACTGAAGATGCCGTTGTCGGTCGTGCCGAACGCCACTGCCGCAGCCACGAACCGGTCGTACGAGCCGCCCCGCCTGAGGCCCCACCGGCGCGCCCAGAGGTGGATGTGGTCCGGCCGGAAGTACTCCTCGGGCTGCCCCAGCAGGCCCGTGTTGTGGAGCGCTTCGGACAGGAGCCAGCTGCCTGATCGCGGTGTGCAGGCGATGACGCACGAGGACGTCGCCCTGCTACGCAACGACGACACGGCTCACGGGGTCCGAGTCGGGTTGTCCCACTTGACCTTGTTCGGGAACACGAAGCTCGTCGACGACACGCTGACGCTGAGCTCGAGCGCCTGAACGTGATGCCACCAGCCTGCCGGAACGAACAGGGCTTCTCCCGGACCGACGGTGACCTGGTAGGGATGGGTCTTCGCAAAGCGTGGGAAACGCTGGAAGTCAGGAACGAGCGGATTGACGTCGCTGTAGACGCCGACACGGTTGGACAGGCAATGGGTCTCGAGGGGGGAGATGAGGATGAACCTCTTCCAACCACAGACCTGGTGGAACATGATGTTCATCAAGTCGTGGTGCAACGGCGTCACGGTACCGCCCGGGCCGAACCACAAGAACGTGACCTTCTTCGCCTTCTTGGCGGCGAGGTAGCGGGCGTCGAGGGTGAAGTCGCGCCACAGCGGTGCCGCCACCGCCGACTCCA
>Ga0116118_1001989_pt1 | contig 10144 bp, 5 predicted proteins | sample June2015DPH_11_5_FD_89723 | JGI IMG/M metagenome (GOLD analysis project Ga0116118, IMG submission 89723) | Peatland microbial communities from SPRUCE experiment site at the Marcell Experimental Forest, Minnesota, USA - June2015DPH_11_40 | ecosystem: Environmental > Terrestrial > Soil > Wetlands >...
GTCCTGGAGCGCCTCTCGGCGGTTCCTGAGATTGCCGACGTAAGCTCCGACCAGCAGAACTCCGGCTTGTCGTCCAATGTGGTCATCGACCGCGATACCGCATCGCGCCTCGGTCTCACGGCGCAGGCTGTGGACTCCGCGCTCTACGACGCTTTTGGCCAGCGCCAGGTCTCGGTAATGTACAAGTCGATTAATCAGTACCACGTGGTTCTGGCCTTGCAGCAGCAATGGTGGGAAAGCCCGGACTTCCTGAATACCATTTACGTACAGACGCCCAGAGGCACCGACGTTCCTTTGTCGACCTTCACGCACTTCACGCAGGGGCTCACGCCCATTTCGCTGCCACACCAGGGACAGTTCCCGGCCACCACCCTTTCGTTCAACCTCGCGGAAAATGTTTCGCTGAGCGACGCCGTGACCGCGATTAACCGGGCGGAAGTGGAGATGGGCCTGCCCGCCAACATCACGGGCAAGTTCGCCGGCACCGCGCGGGCCTATCAGGAAGCGCTTGCCAACCAGCCCCTCCTGATCGCAACGGCGCTGCTGGCCGTTTATATCGTGCTGGGAATTCTGTACGAGAGCCTGATCCACCCTCTGACCATCATCTCGACGCTGCCGTCGGCCGGCGTAGGAGCGTTGGTGGCCATGGTCCTGTTCAAGAGCGATCTGGACATCGTAGGCATGATCGGAATTATCCTGCTGATCGGCATCGTCAAGAAGAACGCGATCATGATGATCGATTTCGCGCTGGCGGCCGAACGGAACGAGGGGATGAATTCGCGGGATGCGATCTACCAGGCCTGTCTGCTCAGGTTCCGGCCCATCATGATGACGACCATGTGCGCGCTGCTGGGCGGGATGCCGATGGCGCTCGGCTGGGGCGTGGGAGCGGAGTTGCGAAAGCCACTCGGAATTTCTATCGTAGGAGGCCTCTTAGTCAGCCAGATGTTGACTTTGTTCACCACGCCCGTAATTTATCTTTATTTTGACCGGCTGCGCAAGCGTTTCGCGCGGCGGCAGCCGAGTTACCGGCACCGTCCCGGTTTTCTGATTCCAGGCGGGGTCGCCGAGAGCGGTGATTGATGACACGACTTTGGAAAATCGCACTTCTTGCCTCTCTCCTCTGTTCCGGTTGCACCATCGGCCCGCGATACCAGCGGCCCGTGGCACAGACGCCGCCGGCCCTCAAGGAAATGGCCGGCAACGGCCAGTGGAAGATGGCCACTCCCAGCGATGGCCTGCTCAAGGGCAACTGGTGGGAGATTTTTGGCGATCCTGAACTGAACCGGCTGGAAGAGTTAGTCAATCTCAATAACCAGAACGTAAAGCAGGCGGAAGCCCAGTTCCGGCAGGCGCGGGCACTGGTCTTAGCCAATCACGCCGACTACTATCCCACTATCGGATCGACCCCCGCGATCTCACAAAGCTATGCAGAGAAGAAAGCCAGTCATGGCTTTTCATTACCCGCAGTGGCGACCTGGGAGCCGGATCTGTGGGGCCGGGTTCGTTTGTCGATTGAGAATGCGGTGAGCAACGCGCAGGTGAGCGCGGCCGATCTCGAGAATATCCGGCTAAGCCAGCAGGCGCTGCTGGCGACCGATTACTTCTTGCTGGCGGCGCAGGACATGCAGCTAAATCTGCTAAGCAATACGATCGAAGCCTACGACAAGAATCTGCAGCTCACAATCAACCGCCACAGTGGTGGAGTTGCGTCGAGGTCCGATATTACCCTGGCGCAAACCCAGCTTGCGGGCGCCCAGGCCCAGAGTACGCAGATGCGCATCGCGCGAGCGCAGGACGAGCACGCCATAGCCATGCTGACCGGTCAACTGCCCGCCTCTCTCGAAATTGGCGCCAGCAAGATCGGCGGCCCGCCTCCGCCCATTCCGGTGGCTATTCCCTCGCAGCTCCTCGAGCGGCGTCCCGACATCGCGGCGAATGAGCGTCAGGTGGCCGCCGCCAACGCCAACATCGGCATTGCCGAGACCGCTTACTATCCCACGTTGACTCTTTCCGCGAGCCCCGGTTTTCTTTCAACAAGTCTGGTGAATCTGTTGACCTACGCCGGTCGCTATTGGTCCGCGGGGCCTTCGCTCTCTCAGACGCTGTTTGATTTTGGCCGTCGCGGGGCTGCGTTGGAGAGCGCCCAAGCCGCATACGACGCAACCGTTGCCGCTTACCGGCAGACTGTTCTCTCCGCCTTTCAGGAGGTCGAGGACGATCTTTCCAATTTGCGTTATCTTGCTGAACAGGCGGTCGAGGAGCAGGAAGCCGTTGTAGCCGCCCAGGAGGCGCTGAGTCTTGAGATGGACCGGTATAGGGCCGGAACGGATTCCTATCTGAACGTCATCACCACCCAGATCATCGCATTGGGCGACGAGCAGACCGCCATCACCATACTGCAGCAGCGCATGAGTGCGGCGGTGGATCTCGTCAAGGCCCTGGGCGGCGGCTGGGACGCCTCGACCTTACCGTCGGGCAATGCTCTTCGTTCGGCCGCGCTGGCCGATCCGAAGAGCACGCAAGGCGTAGCTCGGCCGGTCGGCAGGTAGGCAGAATCGACCTGTCTGTAGACAGGACTGAGCCTGAAAGCGACTCTCCGCTCGAATCCTCGATGGGCTGAGAGGCCGAGCCGGTCATGCTGGTTTCTTTTGGCGCTACGACTAAACTTGCACCGAACCGCGGCACTTAACTTTCCGGATTAATCAAATACTATCTCTCACTGTTGCCGGCGAGGGAATGAAGCCCGCGTGCCAGCAACGAAACGCCGTTTGGGAAGCCAAGGTCAGTTACCCTCCTATCCCACGGGGACACTTACTTCGGCCTGGGTCGAAGCGCAGACGCGCGTTCAGGCTCAGAGGCGAGCTATGCCCAACGTTTTCAGTGTGGAGGATGTGGTCGGGCAGCTAATCTGGATGCGAGTGAGTTTACTTACTCAATTCTGCTGACCAGTTAAATCTGTTCGCCTTATAGCCGAAGAGTAGTGATTTCATTGATTTGAGAGCTGCTAACCAAAGAAAGCGTTGCCTTCCTGCTTACCGGCCAATAATCTTTCTCATGTGGGATCAGTTTTTGTCGATAAGGCTTTCAGATCGAAAACTCTGAAGTCGTGCGCTGCCTTTGGCAATGGCTTCGCACGGCACGGGGCCGATCTAAGGAGTGATTATATGCGGCGAATCGCCCGATTGACGTCATTTTTCGCTACCATTGCCTGTTCCTGGGCGTTGGCGGCCACTGTTCCTGTCGAGCAAGTCACGGTAAGCCCGTCCACTGTAAGCCTGGCTCCTTCAGGAACTCAACAGTTTACGGCAGCAGTAACGGGGACACCCAATACAGGGGTGACCTGGTCGGTGAATTGGGCGGGGGGGGCGATCTTGGGGACGATCTCCAGCAGCGGCCTGTACAAGGCTCCCGCGGCGCTCAGCAGTCCCCAGACCATCACCATCACAGCTACCAGCGTGGCGAATATGAGCAAGACGGCTACGGCCAGCGTGACCATTGTTCCCTCCGTACAGGTCACGGTGAGCCCATCCAGTGCGAGCCTGGCGGCTTCGGGGACTCAGAAGTTTACCGCGGCACTGACGGGCACGGCGAATACGGCAGTGACGTGGAAGGTAAATGCCATTGCCGGCGGCAACTCCACCGTGGGTACGGTGTCGAATACGGGCCTTTACACCGGGCCGGCCTTGCTTAATAGTCCCCTGTCGGCCACAGTCACGGCGACGAGCGTGCAAGACTCCACCAAGTCGGCGACCGCGAGTGTCACGGTCACGCCTCCGGTCACGGTCACGGTCACGGTGTCGCCGGCCACCGTCAGTCTCGGAGTTGGCCAGACGCATCAGTTTTCGGCGACGGTTACCGGCTCGTTGAACACAAGCGTCACGTGGTCCGTGAGTCCGGCGGTGGGGACGATCTCCAACAGCGGCCTGTACTCCGCCCCCGCGACGCTCGGCAGTTCGCAGACCGTCACCGTGACGGCTACCAGCGTGGCGAATACAAGCACGAAGGGAACCGCCAGCGCGACCATTGTTCCTAACGTACAAGTCACCATGAGTCCGCCCACTGCGAGCTTGATGGCAGCGCAGACTCAGCAGTTTACAGCAACGGTGACGGGAACGGCGAACACGGTCGTTACGTGGTCGCTCATCCCGTCCGTGGGGACCATTTCTCAGGCCGGGTTGTACACCGCGCCGGCGTCTGTGAGCGCCGCCCAAAATGTGACCGTGATTGCGACCAGTGCGGCGGATCCTTCGAAGTCCGCGCAGGCAGTCGTGGGACTCTTACCTCCTTCGATACCTCCGGAAACCGGGGGTCTGGTGTCGTTTCCCACGCCCTTGATCAGTGCCAGCCTGCTGAGCAATCCCGGCTTCGAGCAAGGGAATGCCGGGTGGTCGGCCGGCGGTTTCACCGTGGATACGGCCGTGGCCCACAGCGGCCAGGCGAGTTTGCGCCTTACCAATGCCAACTTAGCCCCTTACACCCCGTCAGCCACTCAGATTGTCCAACTGAAGCAAGGGATCTACAACTTCGGCGGTTGGGTGAAAGTGAATGGAGTGGCGGCCACCACTGGTACTGGCGTGCGTTTCTGCCTGTACGCGCCCCCAACATATCCGTGGACTGTGGCGAGTGCCTGCACTTCGGTCGTCAGCGGCACTGCGGATTGGCAGTTCATCCAAACGATCAGCATCACCGTCCCCCAAGACACACCCGCCGAGTTTCTCATCGACGCCTACGGCAAACCGGATGGGACCGCCTGGTTTGACGATCTCTCGTTCACGCGTTCACAACTCCCGCTGCAGACTTTTATGCTGTATCCCAACTACCGCGGCATGCTGTTCGACGATCAATCGCAGGTGGCGCAGTTTAACATCGCCATGGACCCTCTGGGCGCCTTGCTTCCAAGCAACTTCCTTCTGAGCGGGCAGGTCACCGATGAGGCTACCAGCACGGTCGTGCTGCAGAGTTCTTTCCAGCCTGCGGCATCCCTCGTCGCGAGCTTCGACATGTCCAGCCTGCCGGACGGTCATTCCTACCAAGTTACGTTTCAGATGAACACGCCCGACCTTAGCCAGTCGTATACGTATCCGGCATACCGTATCGTCAAGACGCCAGGCTCGCAACGGGCTTCCCTGCCCGTGAGTTTTGACCAGCAGAACCGTTTCCTGCTGCACGGCCAGCCGACCTTCCTTTTGGGCGTGTACGATTCCGGCATGGGATATGATACCGACGAGGCGACCTGGACGAGCCAGTTCACCACCCAGCGGCGTTTGTTCGAGCTGCCCATCAACTTTTACCTCAACTACTGGTACGGCGCGGCTCCCAACAGCTCCATACTGCCGATGATGGATGCTCTCCAGCAGCACGGCATTTACAACCTCACCAATGCCAACTGCTCGGGAAGCACAACGGTGGATCAAATGGGGGCAAACTGGTTCCTAAACGGACCCAATTCGGTCATCCAGCAGCGGGGCGCGCACCCCGGCTTCGGCGGCTTCTATGCCGCCGATGAATGCATCCCCGGCCTGGTTTCCAACGTGTTTGGCCACTACCAGTTGATGAAAGCCCTGGATCCCGGAGGCATGGTGCTGGGCACGCTTCTTCCCGATGCCAATGTGCCGGAATGGCGCGATGCCGTGGATGTCTTAGCTACGGACCCATACCCCCTCTTCGGAGCGCCGCCGCCAGCAGGGTACCCGCTCTCGATGGTAGCGAAAGCCGCCCTGAGCACTCAGAATGCAGTGATGGGCAGCCGCCCCTTTGTGACCGTCATCCAGTTCTTCCAGTTCACCTCCAACAGCCGCTGGCCGACACAGGCGGAACTGCGCAGCATGAGCTACGCGGCCATCGTAGGAGGTGCTAACGGGCTGTTCTACTGGAGCCTGGGGGCGGACGCGCTGGCGTACATTTGCGATGGCAGCGATGCTAACCACTCCCCATCCGGATCGGGATCGTGGTGCCAGGCCAAGATCGATAATTTCACGAACCTGCAGAACGTGATCACCGAAATCCAGGCCCTGACGCCCGCGCTCACCATGCCGGACCGTCCCGGCCTGCTGGCGGCCAACAGCAACTCAACCATCCTGACGCGCGTGAAGTATAACGGCACAACCGCATACCTGATTGCGTATAACGCATCCAATTCGGCACAGTCGGCAACCTTCCAGTGGGGCCAAGGCTTCGCCACGATCTCGGTACCTCAGGAAGCACGAACGATCCAGCCGAATGGCAGCAGCTTTACCGACACGTTCCTCTCGAACGGCGTCCACGTCTACGTGATTCAGTGACGATGCCGGGCAAGGGGCGGCAGAGGTTCTCATCTGCCCGCCCCTTGGCCCCCGCCATGCTCGCGGGTCCGGCCTCCCGGCGTTCCCTCGACTCACCGGCACGTCGAGTGGAGTATGCCGCCCTATGCAGGTACGCCGTTGTTCCGTCGTACTTCACACGCTTCGGCTGATGCACAGTGCGGGACGGACGGGGTTCGTCCACTCGCCCCACGAAGGGGCGCGCTGCCTGCGACTGCCCCCGCGCGCTGCGCGCTTCCCAAGGGGAGCGTACCAGCCTTCAATCAATGTAACCTCAGGCTACTCCGGCGAAACACTCTCTATCTTACGTTTGACCTCAGGAATCGATAACAGCCGGCTGTATATCCGTTCAGCAACAAATCTATTCCCCGCAACGGAGTAATGGCCTTTTGCTTCTATGTACTTGGTGCTGTCCTGTTGAATGAACATCTCACCCACCTGTCGCACCGGCAGCGCCAGAAAATCCGGGAGCAGATCGATCACAGCGATACTGCGCGCACTGGCTTCAGCGCCGATCCATTGGCGCCAATCTTTAGATTCGGACCGGTAACATTCTCCTTCGGTGGGCAGGTAAACGAATACGAAGACACGATTCCTCGACCGATCGAGGTCGCGAAAAGAATCGAGCATGCGCAACACGACCTGGCGTTGCTGTGCCGCGGACTGGCTCGGCACACCGGATGCGGCGTCGTGCCGGGCGGGGGTGAATCTCTTGAATTTCCGAATCAGTCGCCGGAGGACTGAGATAGACCTCACCTGATCGAGCCGCTGATAGATAGATACCAGTCTGGCCCGCCATAACCCCTTTGGCACAGGGGTGTTCCCGGCCACCAGTTGACCCTGGTCCAGCCTTAGTACGGGCTTCTTGTAACCGAGGAATTCGTCGCTCTGCATCCGGTCAAAATCATCGCCGATCACCGCGACCACATGCACGTCCGCGTTAAGGCGATCGATGTCGCGCCTATACCACAAAAAGATCTGATCGGCTCCAAATCCGCCCTGTCCCATGTTTACGGTCTGGAGCCTGCGATCGCGAGATTCGAGCGTCTGGCACCAGGTCTCGTCGTTGCTGACTCCGTATCCAAAGGTGAATGAGTCGCCCGAACAAAGTACCCTGAGCTTCCCTGCAGGAACCTTCTGACTAAAGTCCTCGTTACTCCGATAACCCTGAGAGTTAATTTTTACGTACTTTGAAGTCCCGTACATATCAGGAATGTAAATGCCGGGAACATTGCTCCAACCCAACTCGCTGTCGTAGCGCGTATGCAGTCTCTCGGCCATGATAGGCGCCGCGGCAAAGTCTCTTATCGCCAGAGTGATGCTGCACACACCCTCGAATAGGAGGAAAATCAGAAAGGCTACAAGAAACCCGAAGACAACATTCCTGAGTGTCTCGAATGGACTTCCCTGCCGTTGCGTCCGAAGGTTCGCCGCGTTAACCTCCTGCGATGCCATCTTGTCCTCGGGCGTGGTATTCGGTCCTGTCATCCCGAACGAACCCAAAACCGCGAAGTCCTGAGTTTTCCGAGCATCTCACGAACACCTCTACTCCCCACGCCGGCTCTTCGACCACTCTCTCCGCCTACCTTTTGGGCTTTCTGGCCAGTAGCAATTATACTCCCCTCCGCTTCGATTGGAGATTTTTCTCTCATTTCATCCATCCCGAGCCACTCCGGCAGCCTAGGAAGGGGGCCACTTGTGGCTCCTCCAAGCGCGCAAAATCCTGGAAGTGCCTGATTTCATGCGATTTCTCAGACAAGTGTCCATTTCCTCCGCCCTCGCCCCGGTCAACGACCAGTTGTCGATCCGCTTCGGCAGCACCAGCCGGCGCCAAAGGTCCCCAGGTTGTAGGCCCTCACGCTCAGCCACAGCCTAGTGTACCTGGATGCCGAATCGCTCCCGGACTGCACCAATGTCTCCAGTTTGTCCCACAGACGGATCGGGCTTTCGTGCGAGATGGCGACAATCGGGTCTGTCTCGGCCAAAAACGCAAGGAAGCCTCGATCGCGGAAAGGCTCGATCGCCGAAGCATTCCCATTCCAGGCAATCCAGCATTGTCTGAAGCAGGCGGGCATCACAGCCGAACAACTGGACTGCGCCGCTTCATAAGGTATTAGGGTCTTCGAGCTGCTCACTCAATTTGTGGTCGGTAGATGCTGATCGGTCCGAGTGCGAATGCCGGGCGGCCGCGGCGAAGTTGATCGTCCAAATCAGACCGGTCGATCGTGACAATAGTACCTGGCCACTTCATGATCGGCGAAGATCCCAAGAGAGCGTGCCGTGAAGAGTTCCGGACCTCGATATACTCGAATTGAACGTTGGGTGCTGCTTCTCGCACCAGGATTCGCAGTGGGTATTCCCAGCTATTGCCACCGCAAACAACTCCGACCCGGGCAGATGGCGTCGTAGACAGTTCGGCCGCGGCGGCCACGTAAGGGCCCTGCCAATCGGCACTTTCTTCGAAGTACTGCGCCGTTCTATCTCGAAAGAGGATGCTTGAGTGCATTGAGAGTAGTGGCCTCGTGGCGTTCCTGGTGGCCGGCAGCACACCGACCACCAACAACACTATTCCGACGGCGAGCGACGATCTCCGAAGGCCCGTCAGACTGAAAGCGACCCCCATAATCGGAGTTGCCGCCACGAACAATGGCAATTGAAGGCGGGAAATCCAAGGCTGCCATTTCAAGAACGCGCAAAATAAGAGGAGCCCGGTGCAGACGCATACCGCGTAAATCCGGTTCCTAGATCCGCCAGGCGCAGACCAGAGACAGATCACAATTGCCAGCCCTCCTAACAAGACATGCAGAGGGTTTCCGGCGGTGTCCTCATGAAGGGCTGGTCCTAGAAATCGGAAACGCGTATGCGCAAAAGTGGTCCGCCGGTCGTTGATGTCCCATCTGATGAGTTGATGGAATCGCTGCACTACCCCCACGACTACGCCCCTTCCACGCGGCAGCCCTGCTGCGTGGACGGCCACGTTGCGAACGACATTGGAAGCAATGGCCGCCGGGGAATGAACCTCGTTCTGGTAGGCATCTTCGTCCGGCGGTTCCAGCAATGACCCGAAAGTTCCCCAGTTCCGCTGGAAATGCGAAGCGTTCACGGCGACAATGCAGAAGGCCATCCAACTCAGTACGGCGATGGCCCGCATCCCGTGCCGGCGGTACATCGAAGCGCCAATCCATATAACGAACGGCGCAGCGAATAACAGTCCACTCATTTTGGTGAGCGCGACCAAACCCAAAGTTGCTCCTCCAAGCGTCGCGTTCCCCCAAGTAACACGCTCATTCATCAGATCCATCGCAACATTCACAAAACACAGAAGCCAGAAAGCGGTCACGTAATCGTTCTGTGTGCTGGATCCCTGCAAAATCCCCATTGGGATCGTAACGCAGCATACGGATGCGAACAATTGCCCCTGGCCAGTGGCTCCAAGTTTGCTGGCAACCCTCGATACTCCGATGACACTTCCCAACATTGAAATGCATTGGACACAAGCCGAGAAGCGGTCTCCGCCGGACAGAATTTGAAGATGCAGGATCACGAATTCGGCCCACGGGCCCAAGTACAACTGCCGGAGGTCGTGAGTGGGATAGTTCCGGAGGGAATGATGATCCATCCAATTCAAGACTCGCGTCAGGTGGTAAGTCATCGAATCAAAGTTGTTCGGAGCGGAAATCAAAGCCACGCAGGCTGTAATGAAGAGAATCACACCAATTCCGCTTAATAGAATTCTTTGAGACGTTTCCCGAGGTATTCCGGAAAACACTGATCGCACAGAAACCATCACTGCTCGTGGCTCCGAGACCCAAAAGAGAACGGCGGCACCGACCGAGATCAGA
>Ga0116118_1001990_pt1 | contig 10144 bp, 9 predicted proteins | sample June2015DPH_11_5_FD_89723 | JGI IMG/M metagenome (GOLD analysis project Ga0116118, IMG submission 89723) | Peatland microbial communities from SPRUCE experiment site at the Marcell Experimental Forest, Minnesota, USA - June2015DPH_11_40 | ecosystem: Environmental > Terrestrial > Soil > Wetlands >...
GCGCCCACGTAGATGTCAGGATCGACACAGCCGAACAGCGGCCTCGCCAGCGCCGCCTTCCACACCGTTTCCAGCTCCACCAGCGAGCGGCCACCGCTCCAGGAGAGCACCAAATCGAATTCAGCAATCTGCCGGGCTCGCAGGTAATCCAGATCGTCGTCGCGCAGTTTGCCGAGCGTCACCGGCGTATCGAGGTCGTAAAAGACGCGCAGCGGACGCTGTAGCTCCAGCACGGCGTCGTTGATCCGCGCGCCTTCAGGACAGAAACTTGCCGTTATCACCACGTCCGATTCGGCCGCTCCCTTCAAGGCGCGGCGGCGGATGTCCTCCCACTCGCCATAGATAACGAGATCGCAGTAGCCGCACGCGTTGAAGTCACGCCGCAGAGCGTAGTACTCGACGTCCTTCTCGTAAAAAGTAATCCTGTGTCCAAGCCGCGCCAGAGCTCGCAAGACCGCGCGGTAAGGCGTCGCATGTCCGTTGCCCCACGAGGAAGAGAGCGTCAGCCCGAAAATCGTGATCTTCACAACTCACCGCCCATCCGCTTTTCCTCGTCGAATACGGCAAAGAGAAACCGCAGTCTTCTATCCGCCTGCTTCGGAGCTCGCCGGAACTGACCGGAACTGACGTACTTACCTGTGATGTATGACAGTGAGGTGGTGTTTGCCGCCAAATCCGGATCACTCCGGGATGTGGATCGGTCGGGGCAAACATTTGTGGGGAGCTGCTGAAACGAAAAGACCATCCCTAAGGATGGCCTCTCCTGCGCCCAGCGGGCGTCTACCCTTCCAGATGCGTTGTCAGAGTGATCTTGGCGTTGTTGGCAAACAGCTTCGAAACCGGGCAGCCCGCTTTCGCGTTGTTGGCCGCCTGCTCGAATTTTTCCTTGATCGCGCCGGGAATCTTCGCCGTCAGGTCAAGCTGAATTGTGGTGATGGCGAAACCGTCCCCCACTTTTTCCAGCGAAACGGTGGCCCGGGTATCGATGCTCTGGGCTTTCATCCCGACCGCGTCAAGCTGCGCCGAGAGCGCCATGGAAAAACAGCCCGCATGTGCCGCAGCCAGCAACTCCTCGGGATTGGTGCCTATGCCGTTTTCAAAACGTGCGGCGAATGAGTACTGCGTGCCGTTCAGAACTCCGCTGGCGGTTGAAACCGTGCCTTTGCCGTCTTTCAGTCCGCCCTGCCAGTGTGCGCTGCCAATTCGCTGCATACGATCCTTTCTTCTGACTCCTGACACTCGGCCCGAGCCCGCGCCTCCCGTACAACCAGAGAACACACTAGACGCCCGGCCTCCGGGTCCATCAAGCATCATACGCCGAGCACGCATTTTCGGCACACGGGCACCGGAGTAGTGGGTCAGTTCCGGGTCGCCGACGACACGGCCGCAATCGCCTTGGCGCTTCCCGACGGACGGGACGGGTGCCCCGCCCTTTCACGAAGCGAAGGGTGGGATTGTTCCTGTGAATGTCATTGAGCTGCAGGAGAGTCAGAGATAGCTTCGCGCGATGCCTGGGACTCCAAACCAACCCGACAGTTGCACTTCATCACCTGCAGAAACTGCGAGCGGGTTCCTTGCAGCACCTGATCGGGAAGTTCGACAGCGCTATTTTTCGCGTTCCCAAACGAAACTGCTCACTTTCCCTTTGTCCGTCCAATTCATCGTCATCTCATTGTTGTCCAGCGCCAGATCGGCGGTTACCGGAATATCCGGTTTGCCACCTGGCTGGTGCGCAACCCCTTGCAATTGACGCCCCTTGAGGGTCAGTGAGTAATAGCCGGACTGCTCTCTGGATAATGCTTGCTCGCCGATATCTCTCATGTTGGTGTTCATCTTGATCGGGTTCATTTCCAGTTGGTTCTCTCCAACCACAACCATCTCCCAGGTATGCTTCACCCGTAATGGTTTCGAGCTGAAGACGAAAGTCCAGACTCCCGCCAGGGCGGAAGCTTGCAGTCCCTTGTTGGAATTGCTCCCCAGCTCCCATTCGTAGATCGTGTCCTGTGCTTCGCGGGCGTCGGCGGCGTTGGGAGCGAGCGTGATATAGCGCTTCATGTTGGCGATGGCGTCATCATACTGCTGTTTACTGGCCACCAACATGGCGAGATTGTAGTATCCCCGCGGCCACCAGGGCGCAATGGCCAAGCCCTTGCGAAAAAGTTTCACGGCTTCTTCGGCGCGCTCTTGCTTGGCCGACGCATCCGCCTGCACGAAGAAGCGGCGTGCTTCCTCCGGAAGACCCGGATCGGCCGGCAACTTGGGGTAGAGGCGCAGCAGGCCGTCATCCGACTACTTCGCCAGCTCGACATCCTCAGCGGTCTGATCGACACTATCCCAATTGCCTTCGAGCTTGACTACAAACAGCGGCCGCGCCCGGGCTGACTCGTACAGGCGAAAGGCTTCGAGCAGGACTCCCGTCGACTCCGATTGCTTGGCGGCATTGATCTCCTCCCGCATCTTGCCGCGACGTTTTTCCACATCGTAGAACTCCAGGGCATGCTCGCCGCTGTAATGCATGCGGAGGCGCGGATCGAGCTCCAGCAGGCGAACCAGGTTGGCGCGGGCTTTGGCCGGGTTGTCGAGTTTCAGATACGCGCGGCCCTGTATGGTCAGACCGAGAGCCTCAAGTGTGTCGCTAGGAAGTTTGCCGAGGCAACGGTCGAGGTCGGCGATGGCCTCCTGGTACTTGCCAAGCTGGACCCAGGAGTCGCTGCGGTTCCAATAGGCATCTTGCCGCCCCGGATCGAATTCCAAGGCGCGGGAATAATCGCTTACGGCCTTGGCATACTCACGCTTTTGCGCGTAATAGAGGCCTCGGTCGTTGTAGATCCAGGCGGCGGTCCCAGCAGCCCCGGCCCTGGTGGTCTTGTCGCTGTATTCCAGCCCTTTTTCGACGTCCGCTACGGCCGCATCTCGCCTTCCGAGCTTGCATTCCGACGCCGCCCGTAACACATACCCCGGCCCGCCCTTGGGAAATTTGCCGAGAGCCTGATTAAGGACGGCGATCGCTTCTTCGTACTTGCCTTGTTTGAACAGCGCACTCCCGCGAATAGCAGAAGGGTCGGACGAAATCTTGTCATTGTCCGAAACGGCAAGGGCCAGCACCGACAACAACGGGAAGATACATGACACGACGACGGCAACTCGTATAAAGCGGAACATGGTTGGCCTTCCTTGTGTGTGGAGCCTACAGTGAAGGCGGGTGTGCCGCGTGAAACTGCGTCCCCTTGCTGCAGTACGCGATTCCGCTTCCCAAGACAGCGACTCCCCAATTTACGCAACCAGGCTTTCGACAGATGAGGAACTGTGGATATTAGCACCCTTATAACCGAAGTTAAACGGATTTCCACGTCTTACGACATGAAGCGTCTCCACGGTGACGCATGCCGATGCACGCGTCCTCCGCATCTTTGGCGCTTTGCGGCAACGCTGCGCCGCCGCAGGTAGGAATACCCGCAAGCTGGCTGCGAATCCGCCGAAGTGGTCCCGAAGTCCGCTTCTGGAAACTCAGCCGTGGTCAGTTGATGGGTCACGGGCAAACCGGAAACTTCCAGCGCGTCATTCAGAAAAATGTTTGAACAGGGTGAAGCGGAAACGAGGCGGCCACTGCAACGTGGCTGCCTCGTGCTGGGCTACTTCTTCTTTTTCGCGGGCGCCACCTCAACCACTGGAGGAGCTACTGGCGCAGCTTCCTGCTTCGTCTTGACGCCTTTCAGGTTCTTGTCGGCCTGCGGGGCGCATTTCTTGCATGATGCCATGTCTTTATTCCTAGCTCGAAGTGTCGTTCACGAACGACGCAAGCATGTTAGGGCAATTCCCGCCCCCGAAACCAAGTGCATATTTCTGAATCGACGTTCGAGCGGTCCGGGACTCGGCCTTTAGGGGTGCCAACCGCCGTGAACAATACGCTAATACTTTTATATACAATGATTTACGGCAACCTGGAGCCAGTGCGGGAAGGCGCTTTAGGGTAAGCCACCGGGTGGAGTCGCGTCACGGGCCAAAGAAAGCCAGTGCAATTTTGGTATCGGCCCGTTTTGAAATGATTAAATTTAACAGCCAAAACGTGAAAGTTGCTGTAAGCTAGCACCGTCAATTTTGCGCTCATTTGGGGGTATTTACTTATTTTGTATTCAGTCATCATAGAAGTTACGGGCCGAACCAGGGGAGTAGCAGCGGGCACTTCGAAATTGCAGCATGAATTTCGCCGTGCGCGTATGGGCTGAAAGGGGCAATATCCATGGAATTCCAGGACAAGGTTATCAAGTGCATTGACTGCGGTGAAGATTTCATTTTCACGGCAGGGGAACAACTGTTTTTCCATGACAAGCAGTTCAAGAATGAGCCGAAACGTTGCAAGGGTTGCAAGGCAAAGCGGGGGCAGACACCCGGGGTGACGCAGACGCCGGCACCACCGAAGGTGGAAACTCGCACTGTATGTTCGGGCTGTGGCAAGGAAACTACGGTTCCTTTCAGACCGACGCAGGGTCGCCCGGTTTTCTGCCGCGAGTGTTTCCAGCAAAAGAAAACGGCTAGCGCGGCCTCTGGTTAGTTGAGATTACAACTTTCGCTCTTCCATGGTTGTGCATCTCTGAATTGCACACGAGAGTTTTTGTTTGTGTCACTGTCATCCGCTGAAAACCCGCTACCACGGCCAATCTAGAACAAAATAACTCCAGATTCGAATTAAGAACCGGAAGTGAAGGTCAGGCTTCCGGGCCACACGTTTGCTTCCGTATAAACACGTTTACTTTTGCATAGAGATGCTTCTCGATAAAAAAGGCCCCGTTCGGCGTTAATGCCAAACGGGGCTGCCAGGGAGGGAAATAGGAGATGAACCGCACCGCCGCCGCGCGGGAATCCTGGTCCCGGACAAAGGAGCTAACCGATCTGGACCAGCCAGGCGAAAACAAGCGCGTTCGAGGGAACTAAGTGCAATTTCTTATCCAAAGTGATCGGCGCCGTATAACCCGCAATTGGAGGGCATTACAACACATACAGAACAGGGGCGACCCTAATCCAGAGACACTATGAGTACTCAAAGTGAGTACCTGGATGCACAATTTAGATATCCAGCAGACACACCTCTTCGCTGTCCGCCGCCCACATTGTGCTTATCGGAACGGGATTGCATCCAAAAGGGAAAGAAGTGGCAACGCTATATGCCACTGTGGCAATTTCTTGTTAATCGTTGCCAACTCTTGTGGACCGAATTAATCGATCGTGGGCAATCAGCCTCCGGGAGAACGAATTGAGAACCCAACCTTGGCTGCTTCTGGTGTTTTTCTGCCTGTCGAGCTGTGCCCTCGTGGCGCAAGTCGCTCCCACTGTCGCGGTGCCGCAGGCCGGAGCGGCTACCCCCGCCATCGATCCGGAGCTGAACGGCATGCTGCGGCAGATTGAGCAGTTGGCTTCGAGCACCAACCTGGACATCGGCAAGCTGCGGGTAGACAAATGGAAGGCCGATTCGGCAAGCAAGCGGCAGGCGGAAGGCAACATCGATTCCGTGCAGAGAAATTTGACGGCTGCGCTCCCGGAATTCATCACGGCGGTGCGCAATTCACCGCGAAACGTAGCTCCTGAGTTTCGCCTCTATCGCAACTTGAACGCACTTTCCGACGTGTTGAACTCGATAGCGGAGTCGGCGGGGGCCTTCGGTCCCAAAGAGCAGTTCGAACGCCTGGCTGCCGACATCAACGGCTTGGATGCGGCCCGTACAGCGCTCGGAAAGCGCGTGGAATCCCTGGCCGAAGCGCAGGCGCTGGAGCTCGCACAGCTCAGGAAGCAGCTCCTCCAGGCTAGGGCGCAGCAGTCTGCCCCGGCCAAAACCGTCGTGGACGACAACGCCTCGGCGGCCAAGCCGAAATCAACCCCCCGCAAGAAGCCAAAACCAGCCCCGCAGCCATCTCAACCGCAACAATCTCAGCCGCAGCAATCTCAGCCGCAGCAAACCCCGTCGCAGCAGTCCCCACTGAAGTAGTGAAAGCGAGATTCCGGTGGCTGAATTTCTTGCGAACCTTGGCTGCCGCAAGCGGAGAGCCGACCGGCGGACGAGTGATCCTCTCGTTCTCGAAGATCAACGTGAAGGGATAGACTAGTGTAGCGTTCCAAGACCAGGCGGAAGCATCCAAATGGCGGGAAGCCGGGTACCGGGAATTTCTATATTGGACATGAAACAGGCGGATACGGCCGCTCTTGAACGGAAGATCGGCTACACTTTCAAAAAACGCGAATTGCTTGAACAGGCACTCACGCACAGCTCCCACGCCGGCGAGCATGGGTTATCCCGTGGACGCGAGAATCCGCTGCCAAGCCCGCCGCCGCTTGACCCTTTGACGGCGCGCGCAACACCGCTTGCCGCGCAAGACAATGAGCAGCTCGAGTTCCTGGGTGATGCCGTGATTGGATTTGTAACCAGCCAGGAAGTGTTCCTACGCTTCCCGGACTACACTGAAGGGGAGCTCTCGAAGTTGCGGGCTCACCTGGTGAGCGCCCGTCATCTGGTCCACACCGCCAGGGAGTTGCAACTTGGCGAATACCTGAGGCTTGGACGGGGCGAGGAGAAAAGCGGCGGGCGCGGCAAGGCTGCCCTGCTGGTGGACGCTCTGGAAGCGGTTGTCGCCGCACTGTTTCTTGACGCGGGGCTGGAAGTAGCGCGCGATTTCGTGTTGGCTTGGGTGTTGAATCCCGAATTGGAGCGCCGGCAAGACGGAGCGGAGTCGCTGGTATCGCCCGATTACAAGTCGGAGTTACAGGAGCGGCTGCATGCATTGGGACGTCCCCAACCGCGGTACCTGCTGATTTCCGAAGAAGGCCCCGACCACAAGAAACTTTTTACGCTGGAGACGGTTATTGCTGACCCATCAGGCCATGTGGAGTTTTCCGTGCGCGGCCAGGGCATGACGAAAAAACGGGCTGGGCAGGATGCCGCGCGCGAGGCATTGGAAAAGCTGAACTCGATGTTGGAGGCGAAGTGAGCGAAGTCAATCAATCTTCCCTTCCCGAACCCGCGAGTTCCAGCTCAGAGCCAGCGCCTGCCGGTGCCGATGGCCGCCCGCTGTCTGATGACTCCGCCGCATTGCCGGAGTGCACAACCTCGACTGGCGCCGCCGGCGAGACTTCAGAGACCGTTCCGCCGGCCGGGTTGCCCTTGCCGGACACCGAGCAAGTGGCCGGCGCACCTGACGCGCAGCAAACATCGCAGGCCCCGGCCTACGCGCCTGGGAAAAAATCTCAAGCCCTGTGGACAAGTTCGGCACAGTCGCTGCTGATGACGATTGTGATCGCCGTGTTTGTGATCACCTTCGTCGTGCAAGCCTTTCAGATTCCCTCCGAGTCGATGGAGCGAACCCTGCTGGTCGGCGACTACCTGCTGGTCGACAAGTTGCACTACGGCCCGCCCGGGATCTGGGACTTCCTCATGCCATACAGGCCCATACGGCGCGGCGACATCATCGTGTTTCGCTATCCGGTGAAGCCGTCCGACCACTTCGTCAAACGCGTGATCGGCCTTCCGGGCGATCGCGTTCACCTGGAGAGGAAACGGGTGTACGTAAACGGCAAGCCTTTGACCGAGCCTTACGTGCGTGTCCGCCGCGGCTCGATCGAGGACTTCCGCGACAACTTTCCGGCCGAGCCGGGGCTCTACAACGACGTCACCGCCAGTTGGTTCCTGCAGATGCGCACGCTGGTGCGCGACGGAGAGTTGGTGGTTCCCGCCAATAGCTACTTCGTCCTTGGAGACAACCGCGACAACAGCCTCGACAGCCGCTACTGGGGGTTGGTTCCCAGGGAGAACGTTATCGGGCGTCCCCTGCTGATCTATTGGTCCGCCAAAGCCGTGGGCGGCGCGGACTCTGCCGAAGCAGCCCCGCAGGATGGTAAACTTTCCTCTTTGCGCCCTGTGTTCGAGCGCTGGCTGGGCATACGCTGGCGGCGAATGCTGCGTCTGGTGGAATAATGCCGGTCCACCGCAAGCGCGCCGGTGGAGTCCCAGGAAGACCCTTTGGCTGACGAAAAATTGAAAGTCGCAAAACGCACAGCAGACTCGCCCACGGAAAAGCCGGCGTCGAAGCCGGCAAAATCCGGGGAAAAGCATGAGGAAACCACCTCGGAGTTCATCGCCTCACTGGCCTCCGTGCTGGTCGTCGGTCTGTTTATCATCACCTTCTGCCTGCAGGCGTTCGAGATTCCGTCCAGCTCGATGGAGAATACCCTGCTGATCGGTGACCACGTCTTTGTCGATCGCGTGCTGCTCGCGCCCAAGTCGAGCTGGTTTCCGGTTATTCCCTATCGCCAGGTTCAGCACGGTGATATCGTTGTTTTCCTTTCGCCCGCCGAAGCCGGCCTCTACGTGGTGAAGCGGATCATAGGGACGCCCGGAGACCATCTTCACCTGCGCGACGGAGTGGTTTACCGCAACGGGCAAGCGCTCCAAGAGCCTTATGTCGTTCACAATCGCGGCACTCCCGGCATTCCCGCCGTGGACCCTTATCGCGATAATTTCCCGGCCATCTCAATGATGGAAAGCGCCAGCGTCACGCCCGAGTGGCAACTCACCATCCGGCAACACCTGCAGGACGGCGACCTGGTGGTTCCCGAGGGCTCGTACTTCGCCATGGGCGACAATCGCGACGTGAGTTACGACAGCCGGTACTGGGGATTTATCCCCCGGGAAAACGTCATCGGCCGTCCCATGTTCATCTACTGGTCTTTCCAGACTCCGGCCAACCAATATAAGAAAGACAGCATTGCCGATCGGGTCGGATTCCTGGTGCATATCGTCTTCCATTTCTTCGACCAGACGCGCTGGTCCCGCATGCTGAAAGTGGTGCGTTGATGAGTGCCGTGCCAGCCGGGGAACCCCAGCCAGCGCTGGCTTCGCGCCGATTAAGAAAAAGGAGCATGCTAGCAATCGTGCTGGCCCTCCTGCTGATTGGGGTATCGGTACCGCCTTTCATCAATGTCAGCCGTTATCGCGCTCGCATCGCGGACGCGATCAGCCGCGCGCTGGGCAGGCCGGTGACGCTCGGAAGCATCAGCCTGCGGCTGCTGCCGCAACCGGGCTTCGATCTGGTGAATCTGGTGGTGGGAGACGATCCCGCTTTCAGTTACGAGCCGATCCTGCGGGCCGACGAGGTCACCGCTTCGCTTCGCTTGAGTTCGTTGTGGCGCGGGCAATTGGAGATAGCACGACTGCGCTTGAAGTATCCCAGCCTGAACCTTGTGCGCAATCCTGACGGCCAGTGGAATCTGGAATCGCTGTTGTGGCGCGCATCGCGGACCCAGACGGCGCCGACCATGGCTGGTCCGCAGCGCCGTCCGCGCTTCCCTTATATCGAGGCGGAGTCGGGACGCATTAACTTTAAGTTCGGTCAGGAAAAGAACGCGTTCGCCCTGACCGAAGCGGATTTCAAGCTGTGGAGTCCCGCCGAAAACGAATGGCGCACGCACTTGGAAGCCAAGCCTTTCCGCACCGATCTTCCCATCAATGACACCGGAGTGCTGCGCGCCGACGGCAGCTTCCGCAGGGCGGAGTTGCTGCGCGACGTGCCCATGCAGATGCGGTTGAACTGGTCGAACGGGCAGCTTGGGCAGATCACCAGGCTCATCTATGGACGCGACCGCGGCTGGCGCGGCGGCGTCCAGCTCAACCTCTTGCTCGAGGGGACAGCCAGCTCGCTCCAGCTTACCGGCGCCGCCAGTGTGCGCGATTTCCAGCGCTACGACATTTCCGGCGGCGGTCCCCTGCAGTTGGACGCGAAGTGTTCGGGAACCTTCCACTCGGAGGACAAGGCCATCCAGGGTCTGAACTGCCAGGTGCCGTTCGAGCGTGGCATGGTGAAGGTGGAGGGCCAGGTAACAGCCGCCACTCTGCACCCCTACAACCTGAAGCTGACGGTTCAGGACGTTCCGGCAAATGCGGTCACCACGCTCTTGCGGCACGCCAAAGCTGATCTGCCGAACGACCTCTCCGCCGCCGGTGTTCTCAACGCCAGTTTCAACGGGCAGCGGGCCGAAGACGATGCCGAAGGCAAGTGGAGCGGCACGGGCGAGGGGACGGGAATCGTCTTGCGCTCGGCAACGCTCGGCAAAAATCTCGAGTTGGGGACGCTGCGCTTTTCCGCGGGATTCTGCCCCAACC
>Ga0116118_1002005_pt1 | contig 10097 bp, 10 predicted proteins | sample June2015DPH_11_5_FD_89723 | JGI IMG/M metagenome (GOLD analysis project Ga0116118, IMG submission 89723) | Peatland microbial communities from SPRUCE experiment site at the Marcell Experimental Forest, Minnesota, USA - June2015DPH_11_40 | ecosystem: Environmental > Terrestrial > Soil > Wetlands...
CCGCCGACCATGCGCGCTTGCGCCGCGGTGCGTTTGAGTTGGCGCAGCGCTTCAGTCCCGAGCGCCATCTGAATGAACTGATGAATGTGATTCAGGAAATATCAGTGCAATCATCGGCCATCGGCGCGGAAGCGGCCAGTGTCATCGGGACGGCGCGTGCCCTTTAACGTTGATCGGAATATCAGTTTTATCGGTCATTTCTTACCCCGGGGAACCGCTGCGAAAATCATGTCTAAGTTCCTTTTGCGCATATTCGACTACCTACCTCATCGGCTTACCGGCTGGGTTCTTCAAAAGAGAAGCGAAAGTGAAGTGCTGAAGCGGTTGACAGCTCCGTTCGCGGATTCTCTTCGAAACAAGGAAGTTGAAATTGGCAGCGGCGTTGGAAAGGGACTTTTTATCAATGTTGGTGGATCCGCCGCGGCTTACGCCTTGGGAACATTCAAGCCCGACCTTCAGGGTTTTTTGAGTGCCGCTGTCAAAGAAGGCAATATTTTCTACGATATCGGCGCCAATGTCGGTTTCTTTTCGCTCTTGGCAGCGAGGCTAGTCGGTCCTCAAGGTAAAGTCATAAGCTTCGAACCTTTACCGGCTAATCTCCTCACACTTCGTGAAAATGTGCAGCGCAACCGGTTTTGCAACGTGCAGATTCTTCCGTTGGCGCTGGGCGCAGCCAATGACGAACAGATGTTTCAGGTTTCTGAACGTCCCACTTGGGGAAAGCTCAAGGGCGTTGGCTCTGCGACCCCGGACAAATATCTCCGTGACATCAAAGTCATAGTTCGACGTCTCGATGACTTGTTCAGTGAAGGCGCGATTCAACCTCCCGATTTTGTGAAAATCGACGTCGAGGGAGCTGAGGTTGCGGTAGTTGAAGGAGCCAAAGAAACACTATTGCGTTATGGTCCTACGCTGATGATCGAGCTACATGGGACGGGAAACCTGTTGACTCCGATATTCGTCGAGCTTGACTATTGCGCGATTCCATTGAGCGAGAGCTTCGACAATGTCGCAGAGGCTCACTGGAACGCAATGATATTGGCGTTTCCATCTCGGCGCGCTAGCAGCATAACCTCACTGCGAAGGTTTCTGCCGGATTAGGTGCACCGGCTTTTCGTCAGCCGCTTTTAGGCCATGTATTTAACGCTTGTTTACTCAGTAACTATCACGAGTGACGTGTTTAGCCAGTACGTTGCCCGTCCTTTTGAACACAAAATAGAAATGCTCCGACTATCGCTACACTCGCGTGATGTCCTATGGCGGTAAAGAAACGCAGGATATTATCGCTGGGACACTCCTATTGTGTCGCATTGAATCGGAGGCTCCCGACCGAAATGAGCAGAGTCGGTGCGGGAAAATGGGAGGTTACTGTCGCCGCCCCTGCTTTCTTTCGTGGTGATTTGCAGCCCATCAAGACTGAGAGATTCGAAGGGGAGCAGGCAGCACTTGTGTTGTTGCCGGCATACTTCAGTGCTCTGCCGCATATATTCTTCTATGGGCGGCGTCTGCGCGGCCTGCTCGACGATAGTTGGGACATTGTTCATTGTTGGGAAGAGCCCTACATATTAGCGGGCGGGCAAATAGCATATTGGACGCGAAGGCAATCGCGTCTGGTGTTCTGGACCGGTCAGACGCGTGTGAAGAACTATCCGCCACCTTTCGCTCAAGTGGAACGCTATTGCTTCAAGCGATGTGCGGGCTGGTTATCGCGGGGGCAACTAGGTATCGATGCCATGCTCGAACGAGGCCACGGCGATAGACCTTATGCTGCGATTGGTTTGGGGGTTGACCTCGACGTATTCTTCCCCGACAAAAGAGCTGGGCTGACGGTTTTGCGTGAGCTTGGCTGGTCGGAGATAGGTGCGCCAGTAGTCGGATATATTGGGCGGTTTGTGGAGGAGAAGGGACTGGGAACTCTGCTCGCTGCACTCGATCGGGTCTCCACACCTTGGCGCGCAGTGTTCCTGGGGGGCGGTCCCATGCTCGAAGGGATGGAGAGGTGGGCGTCTCGTCATATGGATCGGGTTCGTATTGTAAAGGCCGTGTCCCACGAACGCGTTCCCGCTTACTTGAATGCTTTCGATATGTTGTGTGCGCCGAGTCGTACCGCCGCAAATTGGCGGGAAGTGTTTGGTCGCATGGTCATAGAGGCCTTCGCTTGTGAGGTGCCAGTGCTTGGTAGTGATAGCGGCGAGCTACCAAGTGTGATCGGAGATGCCGGACTGATTGTGCCCGAGGGCGACGTTAACGAGTGGGTTCGAGCGCTGGAGAATCTTCTGGATTCGCCTGAGTTACGCGAGGATCTCGCAAAGCGCGGCCTCGACCGGGTAAAGCAACACTTCACCTGGACCGCTGTAGCGCGTAAGCATCTGGAGTTCTTTGAAAGACTACTCGATCAACCGATTCGCTAAACCAGTGCACCTGAGATTTACCTGCTTCGCGGCCATCTTTCCTCGTGGCATCTGTGTGCTCGCGACCTTCTGCGCATAGGCGCGCATCGGATTACTGGAGGCGAACGAGGCGAGTTGGGCGATTCAAGGCTGCGCGTCGCCATCGTGGCGGATTTCGCCGAAGAGGGATGGCCGAGCATGGACCTGGTTGCCGATTCACTCTTCGATCGGCTGCGCGTCGAACACTCTGAGGTAGTGGATGCGGTGCTGATGCGGCCGCACTTCAAGCGGCGTTTTTCGCGCACTGTGAGCGCAACTACGGAGCGCGATAGTTTCGGCAAGACGGCATTCAATGCGGATCGCCTGCTCAATCGATTCATCGACTATCCGCGGCTGTTGAAGCGCGCGCGCGATGATTTCGATATTTTTCACATTACCGATCACAGTTACGCGCATCTGGTGATTTCTGTCGGGGCGCGTCGAGCGATCGTCACCTGCCATGACCTCGACGCCTTTCGTTCGATCATCGAGCCGCCGCTTACGGCACGGGCTCGGCTGATCAAGCTGATGGCCGCGCGTGAGTTACGCGGGCTTCAAGGCGCGGCCCTGGTCGCATGCGTTAGCGACGCTACGCGCGACGAACTGTTGCACCATCGGCTGGTCGCGCCCGATCGCACAGTAACGATTCCCAATGGGATCGCTCCAATTTTTTCTGCACAGCCCGACCCGCGAGCCGGCCGCGAGACCGAGCGCATGCTCGGTCCGCTGCGCGTCGATGCGCCCGAGCTACTCCATGTCGGCAGTACGATTTCGCGCAAGCGGATCGATGTGCTGCTGCGCGTCTTCGCCGGTATTCGCGAAACCTGTCCGTCGGCTCGGCTGCTGCGAGTGAGCGGGCCATTCACCGCGGACCAAGGTGCGCTGGCCCGCGAACTGGGTGTGGAGGGTGCGACGACAGTGCTGCCCTTCGTCGAACCGGCCATTCTGGCTGCGATCTATCGGCGCGCGGCGTTGGTGCTCATCACCTCGGACCATGAAGGTTTTGGACTTCCGCTGATCGAAGCGATGGCGTGCGGGGCGCCGGTGATGGCGAGCGACCTGGCGGTGCTGCGCGAGGTCGGCGGTGACGCAGCCGAGTTTATCCCGGTCGGCGACGTGCCGGCCTGGGTCTCAACGGCGCTGCGCCTGATCGATGAGCGTGCGAACGATCCTGCCCGCTGGACTGCGCGACGCTCAGATGGGTTTCGCCATGCGGCGAAATTCTCATGGAGCGAAAACGCGCGGCGCTACGTCGAGTTGTATCGGCAGGTCGCCTGAGCCTGACGCGCACGATGGCCGCCCCACTCAGTGAAAGCGGGCGTATTCGATGGCGTTGAGGTGGCGATATCGGTCGCGATCGGTACACGAAAATCGCGCAACGTTCCGGAACGGGAAATTGAAGATTGCGATTTGACGAGGTTCCCGAAATGAAATCATCGATTGCGGATAAAGGCGCCACGGCGCAATTACTTGCGCAGGATCCGCCGGTCGAATCCGCCGCCTCTGGCCCGTTGAGTGTGCTCCATCTCGGCAAGTTCTACCCGCCGTACCGCGGCGGCATCGAGAGCCATCTGCATGCGCTTTGCCGCGAGTTGACCAAGTCGATCACCGTCAACGTAATCGTCGCAAACGAGACGCGCCGTCTGCGCGAAAGCGAAGTCGATGGTGTCAGAGTCAGACGATTACCGCGCCTGTTCAATTTATGGGCGGCGCCGGTCTGTCCGACGATCGTGCGCGAGATTCGCGCCAATGATGCGGACATCGTTCATCTCCATCTACCAAATCCGCTGGCGGCGCTCGCCTATCTTGCGAGCGGGCACAAGGGCCGCCTGGTCATCACCTGGCACAGCGACATCGTGCGCCAAAAGACCATCGCGAAAATGCTGCGCCCGCTCGACGATGCGCTGCTCTCGCGAGCGTCGGCGTTTATCGCGAGCTCGCCCAACTATGTCGATAGCTCACCGATACTTTCGCGCAATCGAGATCGCTGCCGCGTGATTCCCTTCGGCATCGATGCTGACGCGTTCCGTCCGCGCCACGCCGACACTGCCGCAAAAATCCGCAAGCGCTACGGGCCGCGCGTCGTGCTGGCGGTCGGACGGATGGTCTACTACAAGGGCTTCGAATATCTGATTCGTGCGATGGCCGGCGTGCGCGGTCATCTGCTGCTGGTCGGCGAAGGACCGTTGCTGAAGAACCTCGAACGCCAGGCTTTCGACGCCGGCGCGATGGATCGCATCACCTTCCTCGGCCGCGTTTCGCAGGAGGAGATGACCGGCTACTACAACGCGGCTGACGTATTTGTAATGCCCTCGATCTCGCGCAGTGAGGCATTCGGAATCGCGCAGCTCGAAGCGATGGCGTGCGGAAAACCCATCGTCAATACGCGCCTCGAGTCGGGCGTGCCCTTCGTCTCGATCGACGGCGAAACTGGATTCACCGTAGCCCCGGCCGATGCGAACGAACTTGCCGGCGCGATCAATCGACTGCTCGACGATCCCGATCTCCGCGGCAGATTTGGGGCGGCGGCGGCGCGCCGCGCGCGCGAGCATTTCAGGATCGACGCGATGGTCGATCGGACGCTCGAACTATATCGCGAGGTGATCGCCAACGGACGTATCAGTGCCGCTGCAATGCCCTGAACCTCGACTCCGCTTCGCTCGCTCTAGTGCCCTCGGCCCGCCGTTATCATCGCGCATAATTTCTGCGCGATCAGATGACCCGCGGCCGCATGTCCCGCCTCGTTCCAATGACCAAATCCCATCGGCATGTTCTTGAAGCCGTGCAAAAAAACCCGATGCTCCTCGGCGTAGCGCTGTAGCGGCGGCGCCAGGTTCAGCACTGCGAAGCCCTCGCGCTCGCCGAGCGCCGCGATGCGCCGATCGGGATAAAAAAGGTCGCTCACCCCCAGGCGCTTTTGAAACTTCTCCCGCATCGCCGGATTGGGCCAGACCTGGATTCCGGTGTCCTCGGTAGTCGCCAGAAACATCGCGCCGTGACGCACGCTCTCATCGCGAACCGCCGTTATCAACCCCTCCGTCACCCGCCACGCCTCTTGCCATGGACGCTGCGTCGGCGGCGAATAGATGCTGTAATTTATCGCTTGCTCGACCGGGTGTTCCGCCGTCGGACCGCGATGGCCGCCCTTGACGATCTCCCAGGTGTTGCTGAACAGATCGAGCAGCCGCAGATCGCGATAGTCAAAACGCGCCATGCACCAGAGCTTGAAGCTCGGCGAATCGATGAACGGGCCGGTCAGCCGCATGCGGTCGCCGTCGTAAACCCAGAACGGACGGCATTGGTCAGGCTCCAGCACGACAGAGTTGTTGCGCACGTCGTTGCCGAGAAAAACCGCTAGCACCACGATATCCGGCGAGTATGCCCATACCTTGCGCTGCAGCGTGATCAGTTCCTGCCCCGTCCCGTAACCGTCGACGCCGAAGTTCAGCGCCTCGATGCGCTTGCCCTTGAGCCGCGGACATTCCGCGAGTTCGCGCCCGGCCACCGCGGTGAAGGTCTTGTCCTCCGCCACCTGGATCGCCTGGGTGTAAGAGTCGCCGATTACCGCGATCCGCACGACACCGGGTGGTTTCGCCTTGGCATAGTCGGGGCCACGGAAACCGTCATGATTGATCCGTACGTACGACTCGCCCTCGCGCCGGTACCAGCCGTGGGTATCGGAATTCAGGCCCCATCCGCGAAACTGGTCGTAGCAGTAGAAATATGGAAACCAGTGATTCGCGATGCGGATACCGATATCGGCGATTCCCAGCGCGACTGCGAATCCGAATACGATTAGCGCGAAGGTGCCGAGCAGTTTCCTCATCAAGAGCCCTTCAATGCAACTGTTGATGCAACGCCTTAGGTCGTGAATCCGCCGGCACGGGGGAAAACCGCATCGCGATTTTCCCCCGTACCGCGACTACCTTGGTCAACCGCGCCGGCTCGAAAAGTTCGGCGCGGTTGACCAAGGTATGAAATAACTGCGGCCGGCTTCGCAGCCGGCCGCAGTATTATACCGATTCGATTTCGTGTCGCGCCCGCTTACGCCTGCAGCCGGAACGCCGCCGGTTCCGCATGATCGCCGACGCCTGCCCGCGAGACCTGCTGCTCCGCCGCCGGAACCACCTTCTTCAACTCCGGCATCACCTCGCTTGCGAAGAGCCGCAGGCTGCCTTCCGCGAGGTCGTAGGGCATCGCGCCGTAGCTGAAGACGCCGTTGAAGGCCTGCGAGCGCGTGCGCTTGTGCACGTCCATGATCTTCTCGTAACACATTTCGGGCGTGCCCCAGACCTGCAGGCCGAGAAAGAAGTCGGTCATCTTGTCGACGCCGCCGGGCGCGTTGACGTTTTCCTGCATCGCCTTGTAGGCCTCGTAGCCCTTCATTTTCGTCAGATGGTCGCCGACCAGCTCGTAATGGCGGATGACCGATTTCCAGTAGCCGCCGATGTATTTCCGCGCCATCTCCTCGGCGCGATCCCGGTTCTCGTCGCAGTAAGTCCAGCCGCCGACGATCGGCGCAGGCGCCTCGGCGCCGTTCACCTTTTTATAGAGCGCGCCGTAGTCCGCGAGTTCCTTCACCACCATGTCCCACGGCTTCTGCGGGATGATCAGCAGCCCGATGCCGAGCTGCGCCATGATCTGGGACGATTCCGGCGAGACCGCCGCTGCAAACGTCCGTCCCTTGAACGACTTGAACGGAGCCGGCCGCAATGCGCGCCGCGTCTGGTGGATAAACTTGCCGTTATACTCGCACACCCCGGTTTCGAGACCCTCGAGGATCATCTGCGCGGACTCAATGAACAGGTCGCGGCTCGCCTCCTGGTTCACGCCAAAACCCTCGAACTCGACCCGGCCGAGGCCGCGCCCGAGTCCCAGGATGAAGCGGCCATTCGAGTAATGATCGAGCATCACGATCTGCTCGGCCACGCGCATCGGGTTATGCCACGGCAATACCACGACCATCGAACCGAGCTGCACGCGCTCCGTGCGGCCGGCGAAGTAGGTCAGGAACTGCAGCACGTCGGGGCACATGGTGTAGTCGGTGAAATGATGCTCGACGCCCCAGATTGAATCGAAGCCGAGCGGCTCCGCGAGGTCGCCGAGCCTGAGCTCGTTGCGGTAAACGTTGCGGTCAGTGCGTCCGTCGCCCTGTCCCTGGAAAATCACTGCCATTCCGACGTGCATACTTGGTTCTCCTGCGTGCGATTTTGCGAGGCGCGCCCGCATGCTGCCGCGGTGCGCGCTCGATCCGCCCAACTATATCAGCAACTTCCTCCGCTCCGCCACGCAAAGAGCATGATTGGCTCCGGCTATTGATGCGCGCGGCTGCTCAATTCGCCCGGCCTCAATTGGCAACCCACCCGCCCCTTTCGTCATCCTGACCGTGGCGCGCGAGCGTTCAGCACCCGCCTGCACCGTCATCCTGCGCTCCGGCAGCCGTGGCTCTATGCGTTACCGCAGGCTTTGGCCGCTTACCCGAGCAACGCGAGCGTCAATCCATGATGGGGTTTTCACAGGGCGCAGCCCGCATCTTACAAACGGGAAGTCTGAAATCTCCGCGAGGTTTCAGTGTCCGGAAAGAAACCAAAAGTTTTGCGCTTCTCAACTAGACTCGCCACACACTAGCCTTTGGGTTTCCTCGTGGACGATCGCGGAGGGGTGGTTTGCTTCGCAGGTGTGGAACCCGCCTTCGACGAAGGCTTGGCAGGCTGCTCGTCGCTCGCGATCCCGAGCGCGACCGCCGCCTTGTGGGCCGCCTTTTTCGTCGCTTCCTCGGCCTGCTCGACGGTTAGCTCGATATCCTGGGTGACCGCGCCAAAGATGCCGCCACCTCTCAGATTTGAGTCTGCGTCGCCCTTTTTCGAACGCTTGGCCATGCGTCCATAATGCCACAAGCCGTAGTGCGAAGAATACAATCGTGAATGAAGCTATCGCAGACCCGCTTCGCGACTACTTCATTCATTCGATTTGATAGCGTACCCCCAGCTACCTAATTCCACTCGCAATTCGCTCCCTTGAGCGTCATCGTTGCCGGGTCCGTCTCGGCCTCCACCGCCGCAATCACGTGATTGAAGTGCGCGAGCTTGGAATCGTCGGTGTGATAGGTCACGGCGCCGCGATAGCGCGCCTTGTGAGCCTCGCCGGTACGAATCGCGATACCACTGCCTGAGATTTGAACCACCGCACCCGACTTCACGAGCAATACCCCCGTGTACGTCCATGTAGTCGGACGGCTGACATCCCCAGTTGTCTCCACCACGAGGGTGCCGATATGCTGTCCGGGAATCTCACCGCTCCCCTCGCCCGCGAAGTCCACTTCCAGCCGCCGCCGATCGCCACCAACGTTAGTCTGTCTCACCGACATCGCCTTGAGCACGTATTCTCCGAGCACCTTTCCAAGAGCCATAGATTTCTCCTGTTTTGGCCGGCGTGGATGCTAATCCACCGGGTTGTGGGTCCTGCGCGGAGCGGGTCTGATCTGCCTTCTAACCCGATAAGCTAAAATAGATCAAATGCCGTAGCTCGAAATGGCCCGAATAAGGCGACAAATATTAGTAATGTCACCAACGCGAAATACCTCGGACACACGGACCCTCCCGGGCGCGCAAAGTGCCGTCGAAATCAGCATGAGCGGCGCGGTATATCAATGAGACGCGGGAGGCTGCGGCGCGATTCCGGAGCCAGTGCCACCGGATCCCATCGCAGTGCCTGTACTGGCGTTCGGTGCGAGGTTGTTGGCGCCCGCCTGGCGATGCTGGTCCGATTCGTATAGATAGACGCCCGCCGCCACGGCAAGGAATCCGACGACGACTATCGCCCCGGTCCATCCGCGGCGTCGGCGCGGTTCGGCGAATAGCGGTTGATCGAGTCGCGCGGGCGGAATGCTGTCGGCGCGTTGAACTTCGCGCACGAAGCGCATCGCGACATCTTCCTGATCGAGATCGAGGAAGCTGGCGTAGCGGCGCAGGAAGGGGACGAGATAGAGCTGGTCGGAAATCTCCGAGTAATCGTTGGTTTCCATCATGCGCAGGTAATGCGCCGGCAATCGCGTCTCCGCGACCACCTCCGCCGCGGCGAGTCCGCGGCGCTCCCGTGCCGCAATCAGAAATGCGCCCAGACTTTGCTCTGGGTCGCCGGCGGCCGGCGCTTTTTCGCTGGAGCTTTTTTCCGTGACGGCTTTGGCCGCCCCGCCATTGGAACGGCTGGCGCTTGCAGCCGCCGGCGACGACTCTTCCGCCGCCGCCTTGGACTTCGATTCACCGTCCGCGCGTACGACGCTCGACGGTCCAGGTTGAGCCTCCGGCGTCCCCGCCGCTTCCGATTTCTTTTCGTTCACCGGTTTGGATTCCTCGAGTTTCGCTCAACGCTATGTTTCGGACGTCACGGTGATGCCGGACAGGTAAGCCCCGGCGCGCGGCCACGCCCCGGGTTGCAAGCAAGGAAAGCTTTCACCGCAAATAAAAGGTGGCAATGTTTCACGTGAAACATTGCGCAGGCTCGTGGCCTCATCGAACCGGCGCTCGCCGAAATGTGCCCGCGCATCATTGGAGTGTCGCACTAAAGCTATAGGTGACCGTGAGGCAATCCAAGTCCCTGCGATGCGCCATCTTGCGCCTCAGCGCTCGTAGCGCTGCGAATCAACGGGACGCGTGCGCTAGACCGTGA
>Ga0116118_1002007_pt1 | contig 10091 bp, 11 predicted proteins | sample June2015DPH_11_5_FD_89723 | JGI IMG/M metagenome (GOLD analysis project Ga0116118, IMG submission 89723) | Peatland microbial communities from SPRUCE experiment site at the Marcell Experimental Forest, Minnesota, USA - June2015DPH_11_40 | ecosystem: Environmental > Terrestrial > Soil > Wetlands...
CCACCGAGGTCTGCCTGGGCGGGTTCCCCAAGCCTGCCTTCCAGAAGAGTCTGCCGGGGAAGTATCGGCAACTTCCCGATATTTCGTGGCTGGCGGACCCGTTCACGGGAGTGGCGATTCTAATCAGCGTTCCGGGGCAGCTTCCGGAACAGGTTTGGCAGGTGTGGGGCGGGACGAGCGTGGCTTGCCCGATGTTCTCCGGGCTGTGGGCGATTGCCAATCAGGAAGCGGGAGTGCCTCTTGGCCAAGCCGCACAGTACTTGTATTCGTTGCCGGCGGGAGCGATCACCGATGTCGTTCCGGTTGGCTCAAAAACCAACGTGACTGCCTCGATTCGAGAGTCTACAGTGACCAATAACTATACCGCGAGTGAGGTGTTGGGCGCGGGCGGGTTCCCGCCCGGGACGTCGGCGGCGCCCGCAAAGTTTGTCAGCGCGATATGGGACTATCCCTATTTAGATTACACAGAGTTGGTAATCTCATTCGGGACAGACTGCTCAGCGCTGCCCAGCACTGATTTCGACGGATCGCCCTGCAACACTTCGTCTGCGCTGCACACGAAAGTGGGCTGGGATAACGTAACCGGGATGGGAACGCCGAACGGGAAAGCGTTCGCGGACGCCTTCAACCCCACAGTAGCTGCAGTGAAGTAAAAGCTGGAGCGGCTTAAGCCTTGGCCTCCGCCGCCCGCAAGGGTGGCGGAGGCTTTGTTTTTTAGCGTGTTTTGGGGCGGGTGACCAGGGTTGGAGCGTCAGTCTTCTATAATTGCAGGACCCTGTATGGATGCATTTCTCGATCAGATAGTGGCGAAGACGCGGCGGAAAGTGATTGAGGCAAAAGATGGATCCGATCTGCGAGAGTTGGAGCGGCGGGCGGAACAGCATGTGCCGCACGGGTTTCGGCGGGTGCTGGAGGAAACGAGCAGAGCTGGCGTGGCGGTGATTGCGGAGTTGAAGAAGGCGTCCCCGTCGAAGGGATTGATTCGGGCGGAGTTTTACGTGGAAAAGCTGGCGAAGGAATTGGAGGCGGCGGGAGCGGCGGCGCTCTCGGTGCTGACGGACGAAGAGTTCTTTCAAGGGTCGCTGGAGAATTTGCGGTTGGCCTCTGCGGCGGTGAAGATTCCGTGTCTGCGCAAGGATTTTATCGTGGATGAGTTTCAATTGTTAGAAGCGCGGGCGAATTCGGCGGATGCGGTGTTGCTGATTGTGGCGGCTTTATCGCAGGAGGAGTTAACCAGGCTGGCGTTGGGTGCTCGCTCGCATGGGTTGGATGTGTTGTGTGAAGTGCATGATGAGGAAGAGTTGCAGCGGGCTTTGGATGCGGGATGCGACTTGATTGGCGTGAACACGCGCGATCTGCGAACGTTCAAGGTGGATGTGGAAACGGCGTTCGGGCTGGCGGAGCGGCTTCCGGAGAATGTGGTGCGAGTGGCGGAGAGCGGAATTCGCTCGGGAGAGGATATTGCGCGGCTGCGGGCGGCGGGGTATCAGGCGTTTTTGATTGGAGAGTCGTTGATGCGGGCGGATTCCCCTGGAGAAGCTTTGCGGGAGTTGATGCGAGTGCCGAGTAGCGAGTACCGAGTACCGAGCGGACGATAGGAAATCCCCGCGTCTCGCAAAGGAAGCGAGACATTGGGCACCCGGCACCCGGCGGTCTGTCCTGAGTTGTAGGGATCCTTCGACTGCGGTTGTGCTTGGCGTTCGCGAAGCGCAACCTTCGCTCAGGATGACAGTTTAGGAATCTGATGACTTGGGTGAAGATTTGTGGAATGACGAGTTTGGAGGATGCACTGACCGCGGTTGAGGCCGGGGCGGATGCGGTGGGGTTTGTGTTTTATGAGAAGAGTCCGAGGAACATTACGGTTGAGGCGGCGCGAGAGATTGTGGAGAAGCTGCCGGAGAGGGTGGAGAAGATCGGAGTGTTTGTGGGTCAATCTGCGGAGCAGGTGAGCAGTATTTCGGAGCGAGCCGAGTTGAGCGCGGTGCAGGTGTATCCCAGCTCTGGGGACGGGCCGGGGTCGTTGACTGATTTCGTCCAGAACGTTCAGTGCCGGATGTTTGTGGCAATGCCAGGTCAACGAGTCACGTCTGAGGAGAGTTTTGGATTCTTCTTTTCGGAGGAGTTTCTGAGGCGCACCAGCGCCGTTTTCCTCGATTCAGGAAACTCACAGCAGCCAGGCGGAACGGGAACAGCGTTCGACTGGGACAACGCGGCACAGCCAGTGAGCGCAATGAGCAGGACCATCCCGGTTGTCATTGCGGGTGGGCTAACACCGCAGAATGTTGGTGCGGCGATTAGGACTCTCAAGCCTTGGGGAGTGGATGTGGCTTCGGGAGTGGAGACTAGGCCGGGGAAGAAGGATCCGGAGAAAATGCGGGCGTTTGTGAAGGCGGTGCGGGCGGCGGAGAGGAGTGCGTGAGCGTGGCAACGGCGAAGGTTCTGTCTCAGGCAAGGAAAAGCAGGTCCCTCGACTCCGCATCACCTTTGCTTCGCAAAGGTGATGCTGCGCTCGGGATGACAGGCAAGGAGCCGGGGCGGTTTGGGGTTTACGGCGGGCGGTATGTGCCGGAGACTTTGATGGCGGCCCTGGAGGAGTTGGAGCGGGAGTATGAGAAGGCGAAGCGCGATCCGAAGTTTCAGCGGCGTCTGGAGGAGTTGCTGCGGACTTATGCGGGGCGTCCTACGGCATTGACGTTTGCCCGGCGGCTTACCGAGAAGCTGGGCGGGGCGAAGATTTATTTGAAGCGTGAAGATTTGCTGCACACCGGAGCGCACAAGATCAATAACTGTTTGGGGCAGGCGCTCCTGGTGGAGCGCATGGGCAAGCGGCGGGTGATCGCGGAGACCGGCGCGGGGCAGCACGGGGTGGCTACGGCTACGGTTTGCGCGCTGCTGGGGTTTGAGTGCGTGGTGTACATGGGGACCGAAGACATGCGGCGGCAGGAGTTGAATGTGTTTCGCATGCGCTTGCTGGGAGCGGAGGTGCGAGGGGTGGAATCGGGATCGCGGACGTTGAAGGACGCGATCAACGAGGCGATGCGCGATTGGGTGACGAATGTGCGGACTACGCATTATTTGTTGGGGAGCGTGCTGGGGGCGCATCCGTATCCGACGATGGTGAGGGATTTTCATCGCGTGATCGGGCGGGAGGCGCGGGCGCAGATTTTGAAGGCCGAGGACAAACTACCGGCGGCGGTGATTGCGTGCGTGGGTGGGGGATCGAATGCGATCGGAATTTTCTATGAGTTTATAAAGGATAAGAAGGTTCGCTTGATTGGAGTGGAGGCGGGCGGTCGCGGCGAAGCGCTGGGCGAACATGCGGCGCGGTTTAGGGGAGGGTCTCCGGGAGTCTTGCAGGGAACCTATTCTTACGTGCTACAGGATTCGGCGGGACAGATTGCGAACACGCATTCGGTTTCGGCGGGGCTGGATTATCCCTCGATTGGGCCGGAGCATGCGGCGTTGAAAGATGCCGGCCGGGCAGAGTATGTTCCGGCGTCGGATGCAGAGGCGCTGGAGGCGACGACTTTGCTGGCGCGGACGGAGGGAATTATTCCGGCTCTGGAATCGGCGCATGCTGTTGCGGAAGTGGTGAAGCGCGCACCCAAGATGAAGAAGTCGGATGTGGTGATCGTGAATGTTTCAGGGCGCGGGGATAAGGATATTGGGATTATGCGGGAGAATTTGAAGTTGGATTGAGTGATTGAATTGGAGGAGACAGCAGATTCCTCGCTCCGCTCGGAATGACAAATTGTTTGGGAGTGAGTCGCTGAAATGCCTGGCGTGGTCGCGGGCAGTGAGGGCGTGAAAGGGATTCTTCGACTGTGGTTGCGCTTCGCATTGGCGAATCGCAACCTTCGCTCAGAATGACAAAATGCCTTTGACCTTTTACAAGAAGCCTGGGTTGGTGGTGTATGTGACGTGCGGCGATCCGGATCTCGTCACTACGCGGGCGGTGGTGCTGGCTGCCATTGAGGCAGGGGCGGACGTGATTGAATTGGGCGTGCCTTTCAGCGATCCGGTGGCGGATGGTCCGGTGATCCAGCGGGCGAGTGAGCGGGCGCTGAAGCACGGGACTTGCCTGGCGCAGGTGTTAATGCTGGCGGCGGATGTGCGGCAACATGCACAATCCACGGGACTCGTGGTGTTTTCTTATTTGAATCCGATATTGCGGATGGGGATGGAGAAGTTCTGCATGGTAGCGCGGCATGCGGGAGTGGACGGCGTGCTGGTAACGGATCTGCCGGTGGAAGAGGCAGGTGAATATTTGCGGGCGATGAAGGCGTATGATCTGGCACCGGTGTTTCTGGCGGCGCCGACGAGTCCGGATGAGCGGTTGAAGCGCATTGCAGAGGTATCGCGAGGATTTGTGTATGCGGTATCCCGGACAGGAGTGACGGGCGTGCGGCAGCGGTTGGCGGACGATGCGCAGAAACTGGTACGACGGTTGCGGCGCGTGACCAAGTTGCCGGTTGCCGTTGGGTTTGGGATTTCGAATGCGGAGCAGTTTGCCGAAGTTGGTAAGTTTGCGGACGCGGTGGTGGTGGGCAGCGCGATTGTGGAGACGATTGAGCGGAATCGGGGAAGGGAAGCGGAGGCTGTGGGAGAATTTGTGAGGAAGTTGGTCGGCTAGGGAGGACTTCGAAATCCGCCCAGCATATACGGGGTAGGGATCCTTCGACTGCGGTTGTGCTTCGCGTTCGCGAAGCGCAACCTTCGCTCAGGATGACAGGTCGGAAAAAGAACGTCATGGACATTGCGGATTGGCGTAAGAAAATTGATGAGCTTGATCGGCGGCTGGTGGAGTTGCTGAGCGAGCGGGCGCGTGCGGCGGTGGAGATTGGGCGGCTGAAGCGGGACACGAATTTGCCGATTTATGAGCCGGAGCGGGAGCGGATTGTGTTTGAGAATGTTCAGGAGATGAATCGAGGTCCGCTGCCAGGGCGGGATCTGGTCAGGATTTTTGAGCGGATCATGGATGTGATGCGGAATATTCAGAAGGCAGAGATTGTGACGAAGGTGGATATGGCGAAGAGCGAGACCGAGTTGGATTCGGAAGTAAATGATTGAGTGGGCGGTATCGGTGATTTTCCTATGATTGTGGCGATGCAGGATGTGGCGGATGAGGGGCAGATTCAGCAGGTGATTGAGCACCTGGTGAAGCTGGGGTTTGAGGTGCACCGGTCGACGGGGGCGCGGCAAACCGTGCTGGGCGCGGTGGGAGCGGGGATTGAGTTTGATATTCGCAACCTGGAATTGTTGCCGGGAGTGCAGGAGGTCCATCGCATCAGTTCGCCGTACAAGCTGGCGGGGAAGAGTTTTCGTCCCGAGGGGACGGTGGTGAAGCTGGCGAATGGAATTGGGATTGGCGGAAATGAAGTGGTGGTGATGGCGGGGCCGTGCTCGGTGGAATCGCGGGAACAACTCTTTGCGACGGCGGAAGCGGTGTCGAAGGCAGGGGCGCGCGTGCTGCGGGGTGGAGCGTTCAAGCCTCGGAGCTCTCCCTATTCTTTTCAGGGGCATGGTGAAGATGCGTTGAAGCTGCTGCGCGAAGCAGGCGAGAAATTTAGGTTGCTGGTGATCAGCGAGGTGATGGAGATTGCGCAGATCCCGATGATGCTGCCGTATGTGGACATCTTGCAGGTGGGAGCGCGCAACATGCAAAACTTCAATCTGCTGCGCGAGCTGGGAAAGGTGCGGAAGCCGGTGCTACTGAAGCGCGGGATTGCAGCGACCATCGAGGAACTGCTGCTCTCGGCCGAGTACATTATGGCGGGCGGGAACTATGATGTGATTTTGTGCGAGCGCGGCATTCGGACGTTTGAGACCTACACGCGGAACACGATGGATATATCGGCGATTCCGATTATCCACAAACTGTCGCATCTTCCGATGACGGCCGATCCGTCGCATGGAACGGGACGGCGCGACAAGGTGGCGCCAATGGCGCGGGCGTCAGTGGCGGCGGGAGCGGATGCGTTGCTGATTGAAGTGCATTGCGATCCGAATAAGGCATGGTCGGACGGGGCGCAATCGCTGTTTCCAGAACAGTTCGCGAAGTTGATGGACGAGTTGCGGATGATTGCGCCGGCGGTGGGGAGGAAGATTGCTTAACCCCTTTTCACCACAGAGGCACAGAGACACAGAGAAAAGTAACTGCGAAAGCTGGACCTGACTTCACTCTTTCTTATTCCTATATCCCAGGCGAGGTTGAACATCCTAAGACTTTGTTTTGTTCTCCGTAGCTCTGTGACTCTGTGGTGAGATTTTCTTATGCCGATTCGGCAAATCACGATTGTTGGGACGGGGCTGATCGGCGGGTCGTTTGCGCTGGCGCTGCGGAAGCGGCGGTTTGCGGGGCGCATTGTAGGGTGCGACCGGCAATCGGCGCTGAAGCGGGCGAAGATGTGCGGGGTGGTTGACAACGGATTCTGCGAGCCGGCGGATGCGGTCCGCGGCAGTCAGCTGGTGGTGCTGGCGACGCCCGTTCTCGCCATAGTGGACTTGATCGGGCGGTTGGGTCCGGCGCTCCCCGCGACTACGTTGCTGACAGACGTGGGAAGTACGAAGGCGGCGGTAGCGAAGCAGGCGCTGAATGTGTTTGGGAAAAATGCGCGGCATCGATTTCTGGCTGGGCATCCGATGGCGGGGAAGGAGCACAGTGGCGTGGATTACGCGGACGCCGACTTGTTCCAGAATGCGGTGTGGTTCTTGACGCCGCTGCCAGGACAGAGCTTGCATGAAGGATTATTCGCGGAATTTGTGGGGTGGATTGATCAGATTGGAGCGCGGGTTGCGATGTTGCCGCCGGAGGATCACGACCGGCTATGTGCGTGGATCAGCCACCTGCCACAGATGATCTCGACAGCGTTGGCGGCGGCGCTGGTGGAGGAGTTTGGAGAAGAGGCGCCGTTGCTTCCGGCCGGTGGGCGCGCCCTGCGGGAGATGACGCGGATTTCGGCGAGTCCTTATTCGATGTGGCGAGACATTGCGATCAGTAACAGAAAGAATATTGGAGATGCGCTGCTGAAGGTGGAGCAGCGGCTCGCGCATATTCGCGAAAATCTGGCGACGCGGCAGTTGGCGGAGGAATTTGAGTTGGCGCATGGGCTGAAGAAGAGTCCGGGGAAGAAAGAGTGACTTACCTGACGAATCCGAGCGGTGGCGGAGACGCTCAGCCAGCGGTGGCGTCTGTTGCATGGGTCCCCTTCGACTTCGCTCAGGGCAGGCTTTCGCTGCGCTCGGGATGACAGGGCTTACGCGTGCAATGCTGCTGTGTATCCGCGGCGGATTTCGTTTAGAATTCTTGCGCTATGAACAAGGTTGTGGCTAGTGCGGATGAGGCGATTTGCGATGTGGACGACGGCGCCGTCATCATGATTGGCGGGTTTGGACTGTGCGGGATTCCGGAGAATCTGATTCGCGCGCTGGTGCGGAAGGGGTCGAAGAATCTGACGACCATCAGTAATAACGTTGGGGTAGACGGGTTGGGGAACGGGCTGCTGCTGGCGGCGGGACAGATTGTGCATCACATTGGGACGTACGTCGGCGAGAACAAGCTGCTGGAAGAGATGGTGCTGACGGGGAAGATTCATCTTGATCTGGTGCCGCAGGGGACGTTTTCCGAAAGGATCCGGGCGGGGGGCGCGGGGATTCCGGCGTTTTTCACGCCGACCGGCGTGGGCACGATTGTTGCGGAAGGAAAAGAGACGCGCGAGTTCGATGGGCGGACTTACGTGATGGAACATGGGTTGAAAGCAGATTTTGCGTTTGTGAAGGCGTGGAAAGGCGACCGGATGGGGAATTTGGTGTACCGGAAGACGGCGCGGAATTTTAATCCCATGATGGCGACGGCTGCGAAGGTGACGATTGCGGAGGTTGAACAGTTGGTGGACATGGGAGAACTGGACGGGGATTCGATTCATACGCCTTCGATCTACGTGAAACGGATTTTCCAAGGGGAACTGTACGAGAAGCGCATTGAGAGACGGACGGTGAGGAAAGCGATCTAGTCGCGAGTACCGGGTACCGAGAGAACACCTTGATGAGCCCTCGTTAGATCGCGGCGAAAGGGATCCTTCGACTGCGGCTGTGCTTCGCTTCGCGAACCGCAACCTGCGATCAGGATGACAACTAGAGAGATTTATGAACAAAGTCGGTAAAGATGTGGAGAAGCGCGAGCGGATTGTGAATCGGATTGCGCGCGAGTTGCGGGATGGGTTTTATGTGAACCTGGGGATCGGGATGCCTACGCTGATTGCGAATCATGTTCCGCCGGGGATTGAAGTGGTTTTGCAGTCGGAGAATGGGATGCTGGGGATTGGGCCGTATCCGGTGGAGGGTCAGGAAGACGCCGACCTGATCAACGCGGGCAAGGAGACGGTGAGCGAGATGGCGGGGACCTCATATTTTTCGAGCGCCGATTCGTTTGCCATGATCCGTGGCGGGCACATTGATTTGAGCGTGCTGGGGGCGATGGAAGTGGATGAGACGGGGAGCCTGGCGAATTGGATGATCCCGGGAAAAATGGTGAAGGGGATGGGCGGGGCGATGGACCTGGTGGCCGGGGCGCGGCGCGTGGTGGTGGCGATGGAGCATACGACGCGGGACGGTACGCCGAAGATTTTGAAGAAGTGCACGCTGCCGCTGACTGGCGTGAGAGTGGTCGATACGATTGTGACGGAGATGGCGTACATCCGAGTGAGAGAGTGGGGGATGGTGCTGGAGGAAGTGGCTCCCGGATTGACGGTGGAGGATGTGCAGCGTGCGACCGACGCCAGACTGATGGTGAGTGAGGAGTTGAAGGTGATGGAGAGCTAGGGGCTCTGCCAGGCGAACCTCAGGGGCTAAAAGCCCATTCAATCTAGTGGCACTCTATCGCAGCGCTGGAAGCGCTGCGCCACCCAAAATCTCAAGCTCCGCCGCTGCCTAGATGCGGAAGGGCGCTGCTAGCAAGCGGAACGGCAGGGTGATGGCGATGTAGATAATCTCCAGCACTCCGTGGACCGCGACTCCGAGGATGCGGAACGGCAATAGCAATAGCCAGATGAATGGGTAGGCGACCAGCGCCAGCAGGGCCAGGGGCCAGCAGACCACGAAGAGGATGCACCACAGGAGGAAAGTGAACATGATGAGACCTCCTTCTTTTCTTTCCATTTAATTGTACGGCGGCAGCGGGAAGAAAGTTCCCGGTGCGAGCGACTCATTCGCCCCGCTTATTCGTACCGCAAGGCCTCCGCGGGGAGAGTTCTGCCGGCGGACCATGACGGATAGAGCGTAGCAATGAAGGAAACTCCGACAGCTACGAGCGCTACCAGTAAGCCATCCATGGGACGCGGGGCGAACGGGACGTAGTCGATGGAGTAGACCTCGGGTGAGAGTGAAATGATGTGGTAGTGGCCTCCGGCGTAGGAGATGGCATAGCCGAGCACGAGGCCGATCGCGGTGCCAATCACGCCGATCAGAACACCCTGCGCGATGAAGATGTTTCGCACTTGCGATTTGCGTGTGCCCATCGACATCAATACGGCGATATCCTTGGTTTTTTCCATGACCATCATAATCAGGGAGATCAGGATGTTCAGAGCGGCGACGAAGACGATCAGGCCGATGGTGATGAAAGTGACCAGGCGCTCAAGGCGCAGGGCGTGAAACAGAGCTTTGTTCTGCTCCATCCAGTTGGTGGTCATGAAACCTTTGCCGGCCGCGTCTTCGAGTTCGCGCGAAAAGGTGTCGGCTTTGTAGATGTCGTCGATTTTGAACTCGATAACGGAGATGAGATCGCCAAGACCGAACAGGCGTTGAGCATCGGAGAGCCGCGTGAAGGCCCAGGAAGAATCGTAATCGTAGAAGCCTGAGTTGAAGATTCCCACCACGCGAAAGCGGCTGTATTTCGGGACCATGCCGAAGGGGGTGAGTTCGCCTTGCGGGCTGGTGACGAGGACGACGGAACCGACCGTGGCGCCCAGATTGTCGGCCATGTCTTTGCCGAGAATGATTGGGGGCATGGCGGCGACGCGGGCGTGGACGCCAGCCAAGGCGTCAGGAGAATCTTCTGTGGTCGCTGACGCTTCTGGGACGGCCGAGGCGGC